>Ga0116166_1002017_pt1 | contig 17413 bp, 12 predicted proteins | sample AD_JPNMR2_MetaG_FD_89884 | JGI IMG/M metagenome (GOLD analysis project Ga0116166, IMG submission 89884) | Active sludge microbial communities of municipal wastewater-treating anaerobic digesters from Japan - AD_JPNMR2_MetaG | ecosystem: Engineered > Bioreactor > Anaerobic > Digestate | place...
CGATAATTATCGGGACGGGATGAGCTAATTCCCCATTTTTTTATTTCAAACAGCCCGGGAATCAAACCCTTGACCCTCCCGACTAACGTCGGGATGCTCTGGCCTCCCGATAATCCCGATAATCCCGATAATTATCGGGACGGGATGAACTAATTCCCTTATGTCCGCCAAAGCTTTAGCGAAGGCGGAACTACCTCTTAATTTCACTCACAACTTTTTTAGAACAAACCACCGTCATTTGAGTTCTGGCGGTCTCAGCTCACCGTTGCAAGGGCTTCGGTGGACGCTGTAGTCCCGCGCGGAATTGAACCGCGGACCTCTACATTATCAGTGTAGCGCTCTAACCAACTGAGCTACGGGACTGATTTATGCAGATTTCAATAAAGTTTACGGACATAAGTTATTTTTTATCCGCAAACTGGTAATATCATAATGAAGTGAGCTACAGGAGGGAGATGCTGTTATAACAGCAGACAGAAAGTGTCTTCTCCAGAAAGGAGGTGTTCCAGCCGCACCTTCCGGTACGGCTACCTTGTTACGACTTAGCCCCAGTCACTGGTTTTACCCTAGGCCGCTTCCCGACGAATCGGGATCACGGACTTCAGGTACCCCCAGCTCCCATGGCTTGACGGGCGGTGTGTACAAGGCCCGGGAACGTATTCACCGCGCCGTGGCTGATGCGCGATTACTAGCGAATCCAGCTTCACGGAGTCGAGTTGCAGACTCCGATCCGAACTGAGACCGGTTTTAGAGATTCGCATCCTGTCACCAGGTAGCTGCCCTTTGTACCGGCCATTGTAACACGTGTGTGGCCCTGGACATAAGGGCCGTGCTGATTTGACGTCGTCCCCACCTTCCTCTCGGTTTACACCGGCAGTTTCGTTAGAGTCCCCGGCTTTACCCGCTGGCAACTAACGATAAGGGTTGCGCTCGTTATGGGACTTAACCCGACACCTCACGGCACGAGCTGACGACAACCATGCAGCACCTTGCAGACGGTCCCGAAGGAAATCCCGGTTTCCCGAGAATGCAGTCTGCATTTAAGCCCAGGTAAGGTTCCTCGCGTACCATCGAATTAAACCACATGTTCCTCCGCTTGTGCGGGCCCCCGTCAATTCCTTTGAGTTTCAACGTTGCCGCCGTACTCCCCAGGTGGATCACTTAATGCTTTCGCTTAGCCACTGACAGTATATCGCCAACAGCGAGTGATCATCGTTTACAGCGTGGACTACCAGGGTATCTAATCCTGTTTGCTCCCCACGCTTTCGTGCCTCAGCGTCAGTGGTGGCCCAGTAAGCTGCCTTCGCAATCGGTGTTCTGTGTAATATCTAAGCATTTCACCGCTACATTACACATTCCGCCTACCTTGACCACACTCAAGACTGACAGTATCAATGGCACGTTTACAGTTAAGCTGTAAAATTTCACCACTGACTTATCAGCCCGCCTACGCACCCTTTAAACCCAGTGAATCCGGATAACGCTCGCATCCTCCGTATTACCGCGGCTGCTGGCACGGAGTTAGCCGATGCTTATTCACAGGGTACCGTCAGTCCCGGTCGCAACCGGAAGTTTCTTCCCCTGCAAAAGCAGTTTACAACGCTTAGCGCCTTCTTCCTGCACGCGGGATGGCTGGTTCAGGCTTCCGCCCATTGACCAATATTCCTCACTGCTGCCTCCCGTAGGAGTCTGGTCCGTGTCTCAGTACCAGTGTGGGGGTACACCCTCTCAGGTCCCCTAAGCATCGTAGCCTTGGTAGGCCGTTACCCTACCAACTAGCTAATGCTACGCATGCCCATCCTTTACCGCCGTAGCTTTGATCCCGAAAGCATGCGCCTCCGAAACCTCATGGGGTATTAATTCCCGTTTCCGGGAGCTATCCCCCGGTAAAGGGTAGGTTACATACGCGTTACTCACCCGTACGCCGGTCGCCTCCAGTATTGCTACCAGAGATGCCCCTCGACTTGCATGTGTTAAGCCTCCCGCTAGCGTTCATCCTGAGCCAGGATCAAACTCTTCGTTGTATAAAATCATTAAATACTTTTCGAAGACCTCTCCTGCCTCCCGTCAAAACGTAGCTTATTCAGACGGGTTATCTCCCGCCCTGTGCTTCACTTCATAATGTCAAAGAACTCTCTCCTGATTTTGGGGCTACAAATTTAATACTTATTCCGCTTCTATCCAAAAATCATCCACCATTTTTTTTCTACCCATCCCATCCACCTCAACCAAAAACTCCCAACAAGCAGAACCAACCCCTCTTACCCAACCTCCTCAAAGAACCCCTCATCTGTGAAAGCGGGTGCAAATGTAAAAAAAATTGAACTTTCTCAAAATGTATAATATGATGTTGAATTAAAAATTTTATTTTCGTAGCTGAAAGAGTATATAATGACAAATCTGGTTATTATACCAACCTATAACGAAAAGGAAAATATTGAGTCTATAGTTCCTGCAATCAGCTCCCTTGATGAGAAATTTGATATTCTCGTTGTTGATGATAACTCTCCCGATGGAACCGGGGCAACAGTAAAACAGCTGCAGCAGAGATACAACAACCTTCATCTTATTGAGAAACCAGGAAAAATGGGATTGGGAGCTGCTTACCTTACAGGCTTCCGCTGGGCTATAGAAAAAGGTTATGACTATATCTTCGAGATGGATGCCGATTTTTCTCACAACCCCTCCGACCTTATACGCCTGCTTAATGCCTGCCACAACGAAGGCGCCGACCTGGCAATAGGTTCAAGATACATCAGCGGTATTAACGTAATTAACTGGCCCCTCTCACGCATACTTATGTCTTACTTCGCTTCTATATACGTGAGAACAATAACAGGAATGAAAATTAAAGACACCACGGCAGGATTCAAATGCTACAGACGCGATGTTCTGAAAAACATTCTCAGATACCAGATAAAATCTGTTGGATACTGTTTCCAGATTGAAATGAAATTTATTGCCTGGAAACTTGGCTATAAAATCGTTGAAATACCTATAGTGTTCACCGACAGACGAATTGGAACTTCAAAGATGTCGGGTGGTGTTTTTAATGAAGCCTTCTGGGGCGTACTCAGGATGAAAATCAGAAGCTTCTTTACAAGATACCGGATATCACAGGAAGCCTGACAGTTTACTGTGATATACCGTTCAAAAAGCATTTAACCGTGAGCTCTGTCATCATCAGAAACGGCACAATTATCAATGAAGGAAAATCTCGTAAGGGAGATATTCTTATTATTGGCGAGAGAATAGCTGCAACAGGTTTCATCGAACCGGAGAAAATTCCGGATGACGCCATAGCCATAAACGCCGAAGGATGCTACGTTATACCTGGTATTATAGATGTGCATGTACATCTCAGGGAACCAGGACTTACTCATAAAGCCAGCATCTTTACGGAAACAAGAGCAGCTGTTGCAGGAGGCGTTACCTCTTTCATGGATATGCCAAACACCATTCCCCATACTACCACACTGAAAGCTGTTAACGAAAAATTTAATCTTGCACAGGACAACTCACTCATCAATTACTCTTTTTACATTGGAGCAACAAACTCTAACCTGAATGAGGTATTGAATGCCGACCCCGAAACAATATGCGGTATTAAAATCTTTCTTGGCGCTTCAACTGGCGACATGCTCCTTACAGAGGAAAAAATCATTCGTGAAATCTTCTCACGCACACCTCTACTCGTTGCATGCCATTGCGAAGATGAATCAATAATAAGCAGGAATATTAACGCATACAGGGAAAAATACGGCGAAAACCTTCCTGCAAGTTATCATCCTGTAATCCGCAGCAGGGATGCATGCCTTAAGGCTACTTCATTTATTGTAAAAGTTGCAGGAGAGTACAATACACGATTACACGTACTCCATCTTTCAACTGCCGACGAAATAAAATTCTTTTCAGGTGATATACGGCCTGAAGAAAAAAAACTTACAGCAGAAACTTCAATCCACTACCTGTGGTTCGACGATACAGATTATGAAAAGCTCGGTAATTTCATAAAATGGAACCCTGCAATAAAAACTCAATACGACCGCGAAGCCCTAATCAGAGCCGTTAACAACGATCAGATTGATATTATCGCAACCGACCATGCACCACATACAGTGGAAGAGAAACAACAGCCATATTTCAAAGCCCCTTCAGGTGGACCTATGCTCCAGCATTCACTGGTGGCAATGATGGAACTCTGCCACCGCAAAAAAATCTCTGCAGAGAAAATAGTTGAAAAAATGTGCCACAACCCGTCAAAAATCTTTAGAATAAAAGACCGGGGATTTATCAGGGAAGGTTATAAAGCTGACTTATGTATCCTCAACCCTGATAAGCCATGGACAGTCGGTAAGGAAAACATTCTCTACAAGTGCGGATGGTCTCCTTTCGAAGGTGTGACTTTTCAGAGCAGGGTTGAATACACAATTGTAAACGGTACAATAGTATATAATGAAGGTATTATAAATGATAATCACAGAGGGGAAAAATTGCTTTTTAACCTAAAATAACCGGTTATGAAAGAGAAAATTATCACTTTGCTGTTTGCTATCCTTGCTGTTATAACTTTGAATAACTGCAGGGAGAGTAAAAAGGGCACTGAGGCACCTTCCGTTGTTACGGAAGAAATATCCGCCGAAGCCGGTTTGCTTAAAATAGGTAATGATATAATTACCGAAGTGATTCTGAAACCTGAACTTTCAGGAGACCCATGGGAAGCTGAAAAAATTAAAGGATTCTATGGCGAACAAATGTTTCTGAATCTGCTGAATAAAATAAAACATGATGCAATCAAAGTTTATGATTGTATTACAGGTGAGGAAATCGCTCCGAAAGATGCAAAAAGGATTCTTCAGGAAACTGGTTCAGATATTTCCAGAATAGGAAAAATTCAGTTTACTGAAGACTGGTACTTTAATCCATCAAACAATATGATAATTAAGAAAGTTAAATCCATATCATTCGGTTATGAAACTAAAAGGAATGAAGGTCTCCCTCCTGCTTATGTCCCTTATTTTCAAATAAGGCCTGAATAACCAGAATTTCAGATAGAATTTTTCAGACACCTCACAACATACCGTACAACCCTGCGAGTCTTCTGCTCAAGTAGAATCTCTCTTCCGGCAAGAATCCTTGCCGTGGCTTCACGGTTATAGCGCATCACCGTCAGAATCTCAACATTATCATTGTAAAGAACCTTATAATCTCTTTTCAGATCTTTAATCAGTTTTTCAATCTTCGTCTTTTCATAATCAACACATACATTAATACTTACTGCACTAGCCTGTACAAGATTAACTTTTACTCTGTGTTGCATGAAGCTGTGAAAGACTATACTCAGGTTATCTCCCATCACGAATGAAAAATCAACCGGGAGAACAGAAATAAGTATCTGGTTTTCCTTCCGGATGTAAACAGGTACAGCATCAGTAGTAACTCTAGAAATTGACGATACAAGAGTCCCTGGTTCGCCGGGGTTAAAGAAAGGCTTCACATATAGCGGGATGTTCTTGTTATGAAGGGGTTTTATGGTTTTAGGGTGAATTATTTTTGCACCTGAAAACGACATTTCAACAGCCTCCTTATATGAAATCGCGTCAAGCTTTACAGCATCATCGAGCCAGAGAGGATCGGCATTTAAAATACCCGGCACATCTTTCCAGACCACAACCTCTTTTGCATCGAGCATATTAGCCAGAACTGCAGCTGTATAATCAGAACCTTCACGTCCGAGTGTGGTTGTCTGGCCTGTAATTGTACCTCCTATAAATCCCTGAGTTACATAAATTTTTCTTTTCAAAAAATCAAAACATCTTTTTGTTTCCTTACTGCTTTCTCCCCATAATATACCTGCATCCCGGTAATTATCATCTGTAATTAAACAATTTCTTATATCAACCCATTCAACATCAAAACCTTCCTTCTGCAAATAACCTGCAACGATTATTGAAGCCCATATTTCGCCATAAGAAACTATCTGATCATATTCATAATCGTAATCTCTTATTTTTTCTGTTAACAGATAATCCTCAAGCTTTGAAAAGGCAAGATTTAACGAATCAATAACCTCCTTTCCATCAGTAAACAACTTCCTGGCAATATCCAGATGATAATCATAAATTCTTCCTAGAAGTGCCCTGAATTCACCATTCTTGTTATACCAGGTTTCAAGCACTTTTTCAAGAGCATTTGTTGTTTTCCCAAAAGCAGAAACCACCACAATCAGGTTTTCATCTGTTCCCGATAGTATCCGGGCAATATTTTTCACACCCTCCGCATCTTTAACCACTCCCCCTCCGAATTTGTAAACTTTCATAGGTAAATAATTTTATAATTTTTCCCTAATCGTAACCCTTATTTTGCCAAGGAATAGGTTATTGTGAAGCCTCCCGAAAAAAGTTGACATCACTTTATAAATATACAATCTCTCACTTTTAATTCATATAGACACCCCCTTTTTCTTTCATTTTTCTATAATGATCCCTTTTTATTTTCTTTAAGCATAAACTGCCCCCCCTTTGTATTTATTTTTAGCATAAACTAACCCCCTTTGTATTTCCCCCACGGGGGGAAAATTATTGTAATAATCTGTTTTTCAAATATATTTGAATTCCTGGCAATAAACTTTTAATGTCATCTGGCATTATCCCTGGGATTGGGTGGTAAGCCCCCTCTTTACGAAGTAGAGAGGGGGTTGGGGGTGAGTACATTGTGTCAAAATAAAAAGAAAAGCCAATTCAATTTTTTGTCAACTTATTTCAGAACAAAACATAGGACCATTGATATATATTATTTTGCCTGTCAGGTATAATTCCACGCCACTCTTTGTAAATTTGCGCCGGATTTTATAAAATGAGAGAGAATCAACTGTCATTGATATATGATAACCATGAGGGGGTTACACTTCTGAAAAAAAGAATTTCAGAAGAAGAAACCGGCAGAATAGTCCTTAAGGGGCTGGCAGGCTCTTCAGTTGCCATGGTTATTTCGTCGGTTTACCGGGCTTGTCCCCTGATAAATCTGGTCATTGCCCCGGAAAAAGAGGAAGCTGCATATTTTTATAGCGACCTCGTTTCTTTACTCGGAGATGACTCTGTATTCTTCTTCCCTTCAACATATAAAAGGTCGATTATTTACGAACAGACTGATCCAGCAGGTATCATTCTCAGAACAGAAGTTCTCAATTTCCTTGCTTCAGGTAAAAATAATGGGCTGATAGTTACATATCCTGAAGCTTTAATGGAAAAAGTAGTCAGCAAACAGACCCTTAGCGATAATACATTTACCGTTAAAAAAGGAGAGAGGCTTTCGGTTGATTTTCTTGAAGAATTGCTGCAGGAGTATGGTTTTGAAAGAGTTGATTTTGTTTATCAACCGGGTCAATATGCAATCAGGGGCAGCATAGCTGATATATTTTCTTTTTCTGCTGATATGCCTTTCCGCTTAGATTTTTTTGGCGATGAGGTTGAGTCTCTCAGAAGTTTCAATCCCGACGACCAGCTTTCTGTAAGTATGCTCGATGAAGTAAAGATTATACCTGACATAAATTCCCTCCCGGAAAATAAAACCACACAGACTTTTATAGATTTGCTACCCCGCACTTCTCTGATATGGACAGAGGATCTGGATTTTACAGCAGGCAAAATTGATTCTATCTTCAGGCAGGCGGCCGAAAAGGAAAGAAACGGATTACTTGATGGCCTGAAAGAAAAAGTTATAACCGGAGGGGTGCTTATCAATGAACTTGGTACGTTCAAAATAATTGAAACAGGCAGGCTTGAAACTCCGGAAAACGTAACACCGATATTTTTCAGAACTGAACCTCAGCCATCGTTTGGTAAAAACTTTGAATTACTCAGCCAGCAGCTTATTACCAATCAGGAAAACGGATATGAAACGGTAATAGTTACCGAAAATCAATCACAGACCGAGCGTCTGAACGACATCTTTGCCGAGATATGTCCTGGAGTAAGCTACAGCACTGTTATCAAAAGCCTGCACAGAGGTTTTACCGACCATGATTTGCGAATAGCATTATACACTGACCATCAGATATTTGACAGGTATCATAAATACAGAATTAAAGGTTATTTCACAAGGAAGGAGAGTATAACCATAAAAGAGATAACAGGATTGAATCCTGGTGATTATGTGGTACACATTGATCATGGTATCGGAAGGTTTGGCGGGCTTGAGAAGATTGAAGTAAACGGCAAGATTCAGGAAGCCATCAAACTGGTTTATAAGGATAATGATATCCTGTATGTTCCAATTCATTCGTTACACAGGATCTCTAAATACAGAAGCAGTGACGGACAGGAGCCGCGCATCAGCAGGCTTGGTTCGGGTGCATGGCAAAGGCTGAAGGACAGGGCAAGAAACAAGGTTAAAGATATTGCAAAAGATCTTATAAAACTTTATGCAACAAGGATGGCATCGCCGGGTTATTCCTTCTCTCCCGATTCATACCTCCAGAGGGAACTGGAAGCCTCGTTTCTGTACGAAGACACTCCCGACCAGCTATCAGCAACTATTGATGTGAAAAGAGATATGGAGTCGCCTCATCCGATGGACAGGCTTGTTTGCGGCGATGTCGGATTCGGTAAGACAGAGATAGCCATCAGGGCTGCATTCAAGGCAGCAGCCGATAACAAACAGACTGCCGTACTTGTTCCAACCACTGTCCTTGCCTATCAGCACTACAGAACTTTTACCGACCGACTGAAAGAGTTTCCCTGCACTGTCGAATATCTGACCCGCCATAAAAAGCCTGCAGAGCAGAAAAAAATACTTGAAAAACTGGAAAAGGGGCAGATCGATATAATTATTGGAACTCATAAACTCATCAGCGATAATGTGAAATTCAGGGATCTTGGATTGCTGATTATTGATGAGGAGCAAAGATTCGGGGTTGCTGCAAAGGAAAAACTTAAAAAATTGAAAGCCAGCGTAGATACTCTTACTCTTACGGCAACGCCTATCCCGCGCACACTTCAGTTTTCACTTATGGGAGCCCGCGACCTTTCCATAATAAACACACCCCCTCCCAACAGGATGCCCATAGTAACAGAGCTGCATGTCTTCAATGAAGAAATCATCAAAGAAGGGATCGAATATGAAGTAAGCCGCGGTGGCCAGGTATTTTTTATTCATAACAGGATTGATAATATTGGGGAGATTCAGGCACTTATTCACCGGTTGTGCCCTGCAGTTAAAACTGCCGTAGTCCATGGCAGAATGGATGGTAGAACCATAGAAAATACCATGCTTGATTTTATCAGCGGCGATTATGATGTGCTTGTTGCAACAACAATAATAGAATCGGGCCTCGACATACCCAACGCCAATACTATTTTCATCAACAATGCTCATTATTTTGGCCTTTCAGAGCTGCATCAGCTCAGAGGAAGAGTGGGTCGCTCAAACCGCAAGGCTTTCTGCTATCTGCTTGCGCCCCCGCACGAGACTCTTACAAATGAAGCCCGACGCAGACTGAAAGCAATTGAAGAATTCTCGGAGCTGGGGAGCGGCTTCAGCATTGCCCTGCAGGATATTGATATACGTGGTGCAGGAAATCTGCTTGGCAGTGAACAGAGTGGCTTTATTGCGGAAATAGGATTTGAAACATACCAGCGGATATTAAATGAAGCTCTCATAGAATTAAGAGAGAGTGAAGGCCTTACTGACCTGAGCAGAACAGTTGCAGAACCCGGGAAAGAAAAAGCCTTTGTGAAAGATTGTCAGATAGATACCGATTTTGAAATTATGTTCCCGGATGAGTATATATCGAACATTTCGGAAAGACTTAGACTATACAAAGAACTTAATGAGATTACATCGGAGACAGGTCTGGCAGAATTTGAAAGAAAACTGACCGACAGATTTGGTCCTTTACCCCGCCCGGCTAAGTCACTTCTCGAACTTGTTAAATTAAAATGGCTTGCATCCAGTTCCGGAATAGAAAAAATAATATTGAAAAACAACCTGTTTGTTGCAAATTTCATTTCCGACCCGGGCTCGTCATTCTATAGAAGTCAACTATTTGCCACAATGATTTCAAGAATAAACAGCTTTCCCCGCAGGATGAAGGTAAAGCAAAAAGATTTAAAACTTACACTTACCGTTTCTGAAGTAAAATCAGTGGAAGAAGCGATGGATGTTCTCAGGAAACTAACTGAATAATAATTCTTTATAAAAAATATAGTGTGCAATTGCCATAAATTGTTAATTTTGAGGCAAATTGTTTTGATGAATCTTGTTGTAGACATAGGTAACACTTCAATCAAGTTAGCTATTTACGGACCACAAGGGAAAATTGCCATCAGAAAGTTCGACATTCTCGATGAAGCGGCATTTGATAATTTCTTGAAGGAATATGACACGGAGAAAGTAATTGTTTCATCGGTAAGAAAGCTTCCGGAAAAATTTTCAGAATATTTCAAAAAGAGAGCAAAATTCTTTCATTTGCTGAGCTCACAGTCAAAACTCCCCTTTCCTGTTGATTATGAGACTCCTGAAACACTTGGAACTGACCGTATTGCAGCCGTTGCGGGTGCTTATAAAGCCTTTCAAAACAAAAACTGTCTTATAATAGACGCCGGAAGTGCAATAACTTACGACTTCATGATTGATGGCAGGTTTATTGGAGGTAATATTTCACCGGGTATCAGTATGAGATTCAGAGCACTCAACACCTTTACAGATGCTCTACCCCTTGTGAAAGAATGGGATGATTTTTCTTTCCCGGGGGTAAATACAACTGATGCTATTGCTGCCGGGGTTATCAGCGGAGTTATTTATGAAATAAATGAGTATATTCGCACGTTTGAAAAGAAATATAAAAACACGGTTATCATTTTAACAGGCGGCGACGGTAAATTTCTCAATAGCAAACTAATAGATAAACCGGTATATATGCCTGATCTGGTTATTGATGGCCTTAATTTTATTCTGGAATACAATGTGTAGGAAGGCAGTATATATTATAATTTCTTTTGTTATAACTTTCTCGAATCTGCATGGACAGAAACTCATCAACTCGCCCTATGCCCGGTTTAATATTGGCATTCTTAATCCTCAGGGGACGTTAAGAAGCCTGGGAATGGGAGGTATTAGCACAGCAATGAGGGATAATAATACTATTTCCTTCAGCAATCCGGCATCTTATACATCATTTGATACAACATCATTTGTTTTTGATATGGGAATGGATTTGAGCCGGCTTAAGCTTTTAAACGGAAATGCCAGTTTCTCTTCAACAGATATGAATTTCAGACATCTTCTGCTCGGTTTCCCTATAAGCAAAAGAATTGATATTGCTGCAGGACTTATCCCATTCAGCAATGGTTATTACTATATAGCTGAAAAAATTACTAAAGGGCAGCCGGGATGGAATGAAACAACAGGAGACTATTCAACTCAACATAAGGGTTCAGGCAGTATAACATCTCTTTTTGCTGGAGCTGGTGTTAAAATCACTAAAAATATTTCGTTGGGTATCAATATAACAACTCTTTTTGGCAAGCTCACGCGTCTGAACCAGTATGAATTTGCTGAAAATACAACTTCATTCAATCAAAATAGTGTTGAAAGTTTTAGTATAACTGGATTCAATGCCGATTTTGGTACTCAGTATACAGCAACTATTAAAAAAGATTATTTCATTAATGCCGGTATTTCTTATACTCCTCAAAAAAACTACAAATCAACTCATGATTTTTTCAAAGAACGTTATACTATTTACTATTATCCTCCATATTCACCTGATACTCTGGCAAATTATGGTTCAACCACAACTGATTCCACAAGGCTCCCTGATGTTCTGAAGCTTGGGGTTTTATTCGGAAAGAAAGACAAAATAGCCTTTGGCATCGACTATGTTATATCAGGATGGAACAATGCAAGAATACATGGTAGTGATGCTCCCATGGCAAATACCCGTACCCTGATGGCTGGTCTGGAATATATCCCTGACAAATATTCAAACACAAATTTCCTGAAGAGAATTGAATACAGGCTGGGTGGACGCATATCGGACAACTATCTTGTGCTGAATGGAGTACAGCTAAAAGAATACAGCGCCACTGCAGGCTTTGCAATAAGACTGAAAAATTCTTATTCAAAAGCCACTTTCTATTTTGATTACACAAGAAGACAGGGGGATCTTTCAAAAGGTCTTCACAATGAAGATATATTTTCTGTCGGTGCAAGTCTGAATCTGTACGACTTCTGGTTCGTTAAACGCAAATATGAATAAATGTCTGTTTTTAAACTCAGACTATCATTAAGTAATTTTCTTACTTTAACATTCAGGAAGAATTTTTTTATAGTCCCGGTATTCCTGTTTTTTCTTTCTTCATGCGAAAGAAAAATTGAGACAATTCCAAAATCAGATATTGAATCATTACCATCACTGATTGAGAAGGATTTTGAAACAATTTATACCGATTCGGCTAAATTACAGCTAGTTATGAGGTCGCCTCTCATGGAGAGGTATACCGACCGCAAGCCTCAGTACACCGAGTTCAGAAAGGGTATCACAGTTATATTCTACGACGGAAACCCCACTCCTATCGCCTCTATCTCAAGCAGATATGCCAGATATATAGAAGATAAGAAATTATGGGAGCTAAAGGACAGCGTAACTGCAGTTAACGAAAAGAATGAAACTCTTGAAACGGAACTTCTATATTGGGATCAGGAAAAAGATATTGTTTACACTGACCGTTTTGTTAGAATAAAGAGCGAAGAACAGATTGTAATGGGTACGGGGTTTGAAGCAAATTCACGTTTCACCAGATGGAAAATAAGGAATGTAAGTGCAACCATTTATCTGAGAGATGAAGAGTAAATATCTTTCACTGATACTGGAAATTGTCTGGATTATTGCAGGTGTTCTCACATTTGTTTCCGGGATAAACCAGATGCTGTCAGATAACTGGAAAAGAGCATTGTTGTTTTTTGCAATGTCGGTTGTTTCTTTTGCCTTTGCCCGTTTCAGACATTCTCAGAGAAAAAAGCTGTAATTTTGCAGTATGGACTATAATTATATTATACTCCTGTTAGCTGTAGTTTTCTCAGCATTTTTCTCTGGCATGGAGATAGCTTTTATAACTTCCAATAAGTTAAGGATTGAAATTGACCGTAAACAGGGGGTTTTTGGTTCAGGTATAACTAAAATATTCGTTAATAATCCCGGGCAGTTTATTGCCACTATGCTTATAGGGAATAACATCAGTCTGGTTGTTTACGGTATAATCATTTCACGCATTCTCGGGCCTGTAATCAGCCTGTTTGTCAGTTCAGAAGCACTGATTCTTATTCTTAATACCCTCATCTCTACGGCAATTATTCTGATAGTGGCTGAATTTATTCCAAAAGCTCTTTTCAGGCTTAATCCCAATTTCTTCCTGAGGCTTTTCAGCATACCGACACTATTTTTTTATGTTATTTTTTATCCTGTATCAAAAATTTCGCTGTATATCTCAAATTCAATACTCCGGATCTTCCACTCCGGAAAGGCTCCAGAAAAGGGAAATGAAGAAAATATATTTTTCAGCAGGGCTGATCTCGATCACTTTGTGAATATTAATGCCATGGAAGGGGTTAAGGATGAATCGGAAAAGGAGAACATAAAGATTTTTCAGAACGCGCTTGATTTTTCAAATATCAGAGTGCGCGAGTGTATGGTTCCGCGTACAGAAATTGAGGCTGTAGATATCAATGACACTATTGAAAACTTAAGGGAGAGGTTTATTGCAACCAGATTTTCAAGGATACTTGTGTATTCCGGAACAGTTGACCAGATCGCAGGGTATGTTGAACTCAAGGATATGTTCAGGAATCCGCAGGATATTAAATCTGTACTGAGGAAGCTGGTAATTGTTCCTGAAACGATGCCGGCGAACAGATTACTCAGGCAGTTTGTTGATGAGAAGGTTAATATAGCGGTGGTTGTTGATGAGTTTGGTGGCACATCGGGTATGATTACCATAGAGGATGTTCTTGAAGAGATTGTAGGTGACATTGAAGACGAGCATGATGTTAAGGAACTTGTTGAGAAGCAGGTGGGAACAAATGAATATATTTTCTCAGGCAGGCTTGAAGTTGATTATCTGAATGAAAAGTATAATCTTAATCTCCCTGAAAATGATGACTACGAAACGCTTGCCGGGATGATTCTGTATTATCACGGAAGCATCCCGAAGAACAACGATATTATACGCATTAATAATATTGTTATAAAAGTTCTCAGGGCTACTTCAACAAGGCTTGATCAGGTAAATCTGAAGGTTGAATAAATTATTTTTATAAGTTCAAAAAAAACTTTTTGAAAAAAAAGAAGGTGCTTCATTTTTTGTAAAGCACCTTCTGTGAATTTTCCCGGTAATAGTACTATCTCTTTTCTGGTTTTCTTAATACAGAATTTACCCTGTTAATAACAAAAGTTTTATTACCCGATTTTGTTTTGTTCAGAGTAATTTCAGCAAGGAGATAAGTATGACCATCTAAATAGCTTGAATATGTTTCAGCAATACCTTTTGGATCGCCTTCGTAATAAATATCATATTTGATAACCATTGTTGGGCTACTGCCGCAGTTATCCCATGTGCCTGAACCTTTTATATCATACCTGTATTGCTTAGCCTTATATTCAGTGGTATAGATATGTTGCCTTGCAATTGTCACAGTCCCGTCATCATTTATATTAACAATGCAGTTACCCCCTTCAACAACTGTCTCAGCCCACCAGTCTTCAATAAAAGGTACACTTATGTTGTTCATCTTCAGCGAAGTCGAATTGTTTACTGTGGTAGTAATAGTGCTTTCATAATAATAAGCATCTGTACCTGACCATGATCCGACAAGATCATTCATTCCGTTCTTGAGGGGGCAAAAAGGTTTAACCTTTACTTTAAAAACTTTTTCCGGTGATGTCACCCCGCCAGCAGTGGTTTCTGTAACTTTAACCAATGCTGTATCTTTTGCAGGTAAGACATTAAACTGGACTGTGGCTGTTTTAGTATCGCTGCTGACTGATTTTACAGTAGCATCAACAGCCGACCAGTTCCATGTTGATCCGGCACGGTCGTAGGTAACCTTGAACTGATATGACTTTGTTTGCAGTACCAGTGAAGGACCTTCAGCCTTAAGCACAAGCGGGATAACATCGGTTGCCTTGTAGTTATCCTGGTTTTCTTCCATGTAGGTTTTCCCACAATCTGTTATCAGCATGGCAAAGACACACATGAAAGCTAATTGAATTATATTCCTTTTCATATTCATATATCTAATTTTTACTTCAAATTAATGTCAGAAATTATTAAAACCATCCACCATTGGAATAGTCTTTACCGGCAACGCCCTGATCTTTTCCGAATGTATAGTAATCCATCATGTTAACCTGAAGTTGCTGGCCGGGGATCGGAAAATGCAAAGGAGTACCTTTCTGCAGTTTGTCAGCTTTTCTCATTGTAAAGAATTCAACTCCCAAACCACTGCAAAAGAGTTCAATGTTTCTTTCATGGAAAATAGCAGCTTCAATTTCGGATGCATTTGCACTTACCGGGGCAAGGCCTCCGCGTGTAACTCTTGTTCCGGAATTTATTATTGCTGCTGCTCCTGCCAGATCCGGGCCTGATTTCTTTAACAAAGCTTCAGCCTTGAGTAAATCGTTTTCCGCCTTATAAAAAACAGGTGCAGGTTCTTTCCATGTGCTCAGGTATTGGTCACGTCTTTTGAAACGGTAGCATGAAAAATGGTAGTATCCGCGTTCAACTTTGAAACCACAGGAAGACATGTACTTGAAATCAGTAAAGATGCGGTCATCAATTCCGGCGGTATGCGAAGTGGTTGGTGCCGGCAGGATATTCCATGTATTAGCATCCACCCAGCGGGAAGGGAACCTTGAATCCATCATATTAACAATTCTCATGTCGGTCATGCCCCAGCCGGAATAGTTTGCATATGTATGATACCCTGTATACCAGTTTACATCATCCATCACCGGTGCAAAATCGTAAGTAAGTCCCTTTTGTGCATATCCAAGAACCTTTGTCCAGTTAACTGCATCGTTATCAGTTTTATTCCTTGGGGAATATGATAACAGGAGGCCGGCAACAGTATTTGCCAGTTCGCCAAGTTTTGTATTAGTCATTTCAATACCCGGTACCCATGTGCTTGGCAGGGTAAAGGTCTTGCTTGAGCATATTGCAATACACTTGTCGAGACAGGCAACAGCTGTGTCTATTATTGCCTTATAGCCTGAAACAGGTACTGCGGCGGTAAGATCAGTTGATTCGGTTACAACAAAAGCCTTATCGAAAAGAAGTCCTACGTAACCCAATGTAAGTCCCTGAGCAAGATGGGCTACAGCAAGTACCATTTGTGTTTCATCTTTTCCTTCAGTAGTAATAACCATGCCATCCTTTTTAATTTTTCCGGCAACCTCATTTGCAGAAGAGAGGATTGAATAAAGGGTTTTATAATAGTTTTCGGTTATAATGGCATTGCCATATGAAGGTGTATTATCCCATGCTATTCGTGGTTCATAGCTGAAGTCTCTCATGGCAGCGTTTCCCCATGAACAGGTACCCGCATCAGCTCCTACCCATAATGCCAATGCAGGTCCGTTATATTCCTGTGTTATCTGGAACCATGCATTAATAAGCGAACTGGCAACTCCTCTAACGTCTGAAGGATTTGAGAATGCAGTCGCAAAATCGGGGTCATTCTCATTTTTGACTTCCAGACTTTCACATCCTGTAAGGAGGAAAGCAAACAAAACTGAAAATATCAGGTAATATTTTATTGTCTTCATAGTAACTATAATTTTCGCATTAGAATTTAATTTCAATTGAAGCGGAGTATGACCTGTAATTGGGATAACCCATGAAATCATACGAGAAATACTGGACATTATTTGTGGTCATAACTTCGGGATCATACCCTGAATATTTGGTTACAGTAATCAGATTCTTTCCAACCAATGCAATTTTTATTCCTTTAACGAACCCGTTGGCAAAATTTTTCAGGGCAGATGTAGGAACAGTATATGAAACAGAAGCTTCTCTGAGTTTAAGATAACTCCCGTCTTCAACCCAGAAATCGTTAAAATCATTTACATCATAAAATACCTTATAATATTCTATGGCTTTCTTTAAATAGTCGGGTTTGCCAAACTGATCCATCATTCCATGTCTGTCGTCCCTTGTAAGCCACTGTGCTGACTTGTTGTAAATATCTCCGCCGTTTTTCCATTCAAGCAAAGCATAAAGACCAATTCCTTTATAAGTAAAGGTATGTGTCATTCCAAGCTTGAATTTGGGATTTGAATCTCCTATTTTCCCGTACCAGAGTTTGCCATCTGCAGTACGTTTTTTTATAGGTGCCTCATAAATAGTACCCTCAG
>Ga0116166_1002018_pt1 | contig 17413 bp, 13 predicted proteins | sample AD_JPNMR2_MetaG_FD_89884 | JGI IMG/M metagenome (GOLD analysis project Ga0116166, IMG submission 89884) | Active sludge microbial communities of municipal wastewater-treating anaerobic digesters from Japan - AD_JPNMR2_MetaG | ecosystem: Engineered > Bioreactor > Anaerobic > Digestate | place...
AATGCGACTTTAGGTTTATTACTCATCGACCATACCTACTTTCTTTCTGGAAACCAGTGCCTTGTATTATTCGCTATCTTTACTAACATCAACATAACAGGTACTTCTGTTAGAACCCCTACAATGGTAGCAAGTGCAGCTGGACTTTGTGTTCCAAATAATGAAATCGCGACGGCAACTGCCAGTTCAAAAAAGTTAGAGGCACCAATCATACCGGCAGGCGCTGCTATCTCATGAGGTAGTTTTATAGCCTTGCTTGCTAGATATGCAATGAAAAAGATTAGGAAAGTCTGAATAATTAATGGTATAGCAATTAAAGCAATATGCAGTGGATTATTCAGAATTACATCGCCCTGGAATGAAAAGATTATTATTAGTGTTAGCAATAGACCTATGGTAGTGATATTCCCAAACTTCGGTATAAAACTCTTTTCAAAGTAATCTAGTCCTCGCTTTTTTGTAATGTAATTACGGGTAATTATACCACCAGCCAGCGGGATAACAACAAACAATACTACAGACAAAATAAGAGTGTCCCAGGGTATGGTTACACCGCCCACACCTAGGAGAAACGCAACTATAGGCGTGAAAGCTATGAGAATTATAAGATCATTTGTTGCCACTTGCACGACAGTATAAGCCGCGTTGCCTTTGGTCAAATAACTCCATACAAATACCATCGCTGTACACGGTGCCGCTCCAAGAAGTATTGCTCCCGCAAGATAGTCTTGTGCCAATTCTGCCGGAATTAGAGGTTTAAAAATTACGAAGAAAAACAGCCATGCAATGCCGAACATGGTAAAAGGCTTTATCAACCAGTTGGTTATCCATGTAACGAAAAGCCCCTTAGGATTTTTGCCTACATTTCTAATACTTTGAAAATCTACTTTTAGCATCATTGGATATATCATAAGCCAGATTAAAATCGCCATAGGTATTGAAACATTTGCATATTCAAAACGTCCTAAAAACGCTGGGATTCCAGGCAAAAACTTTCCAATCAGGATACCCACTGCCATACAAAGAAGCACCCAAACCGTTAAGTATTTTTCAAAGAAACCGATTCCTTGTGTTTTTTCTCTGCTCATATCGTATTACCGCCTTTCTCACACCGTTCAGCTTTATCCTTGTATGCCTTGGCTATAAAATATTTCTTTAGATTTTCAGGAAGCTGATAGGCTTTGCGCTCAGGCTCACGTTGCCCGGTGTTATATACCTCGCGCAGGATGGCGTCCACAATCAATTCCTTTGGAGGGGACGTGTATTCGACTCCATTATATACCCATACACGGCAGTCAACATTATCTCCGCAAAGCGTTCCACAATCCTCGCAAAGTGATTCTCTGAGCTCTACTGCGATGTCATTTCCATTCACGCGGATGGTCGGCTATAGATCGTAAAATAGAATTGACCCTAGATCGTCAAACAAAACTGACCCACCTGTGATAAGATCTCCCCTGAAAAGGAGGGGAGAAAAGAGGTGGTCAGCATGTACAAATGGCAACGCATTAAGGCACTGCATGCTCAAGGGGTCAGCATCAGGCAAATAGCCGCAACGGTAGGAGTATCAAGAAATACAGTCAGAAAATACTTGAGGGAAGCCGGTCCTCCGCAATTTAAGGCCAGGGAGTATGTCAAAGAATTGGACAACTATAAAGAAGCAATTAAGGATATGCTAGCCAAGGGGTTTATCGGCACAAGGATTTTTAATGAACTAACAGATATGGGCTACAAAGGCTCCCTATCCAGTGTCCACCGTTATCTTAGAAGTTTAAAAGAAGAGGAAAGGAACGCCAAGTTAGCCACCACAAGGGTAGAAACAAAGCCCGGGCAGCAGATGCAATACGATTGGAAAGAGTGGATGCTGCCGGTGGCCGGCAAACCAGTAAAAATATATCTTCACGAAGTGGTTTTATCCTACAGCCGTATGAAATTCTACACCTTCTCCTTGCGCATCACCACCGCTGATGTGATCCGGGCCTTGGCTGAAGCCATTGCCTTCTTCGGCGGTTATGCCTTGGAGCTGGTGATGGATAATGGTAAGCAAATGGTTATCATCCACCGGAAGGACGGTGTTGTTCGGTATAATGAAGAGTTTTTACGTTTCTGCGGCCTATACGGCATTGAGCCTTCCCCTTGCGCAAACTACCGTGCCCAGACCAAGGGAAAGGTGGAACGTCCATTTTACTACGTTCAGGAGCACTTGCTAAAGGGTCTGGAAGTGAAAGAGCTAGACGAATTTGCTGTCAGGCTTTCCAGCTTTCAAGATACATACAACCAAAGGCCCCACAGCACTTTAGGCCGACCGCCGCTAGAGATATTTGCCGAAGAGAAAGACTTCCTTTCTCCAATACCTCTAGTCGAACCGGCTCTGCTCTATCAGAAAGAGCCCCGGAAGGTAAGCAATGACGGGTATGTATCCTATGGCGGTAACCTCTACCCCGTGCCCATGGGCTGTGCTTTAAGGCAAGTGTGGGTGGAAAACATCTACGGTCGGCGCTTGAGAGTATATGACGAGGCAGGAGGCCTTTTGGCGGAGTTTGACCTTGAAATCAAAAAGCAAACGGGTCGTCTCCCCCATCCCGAACACGAAACCATCAACCGCCATTACCAAGAAAAGAAACTGAAAGCTCGTTCAGCTCTGGTACAAGAGTTTACCGTTGCCTTTGGCGAGGACGGGCAAAGGTATCTGGAAGGATTACGTACAGAATGCGGCGCCAACCTGTACTGGCATCTGGCGGAAATCTTAAGCTATCTGAAGCTATATACTCCAGCAGATATCACAGCAGCCATCAGAGAATGCCTTGAAATTGGTTCTTTCCATAAAAACAGCATAAAGAGGCTGCTGGAATTGAAGGAAGTTGCCCCCTTTCTTCCGGTGGATGAACAGTTAAATTTAAATCTGCCTCAGGTTAGGATTAAACGGGACCTTTCCTGTTACGCCTTCAAGGAAAGTGAGGTGGGGGCAGCACCATGAGTAAGGAACTTACCGGCTACTTGGAAAGCCAGCTAAAAGCCTTAAAACTAAAAGGGGTGCTGGCCCATTACCAAGAGATAACCCAGAAGGCAGCTCAAAGCAACCTTTCCTACATCGAGTACCTCTCCCTGCTTTTGGAAGAGGAGATAAGGAGGAAAAATGAAGCCACGGTCAAAACCAAAGTTGCCAAAGCCCGTTTTCCTTTCATCAAAACTCTGGAGGAATTTGACTTTAGCTTCCAGCCTTCCATCCGGGAGAGGGAGATTATTTCTTTGGGCGCCCTGGATTTCGTGGAAAAAAAGGAAAATATCATCTTCTTGGGTCCCCCCGGGGTAGGAAAGACCCACCTGTCAATAGCCTTAGGTATCAAGGCTTGCATGGCCAAATACCGGGTGGGGTTTGTTACCGTCCAGAAGCTATTGGAGGAACTGCTGTTAAGCGCCAAAGACGGCAGTTTGCTGGACAAGCTGTTGGGTTATTCCCGGCTTAATCTCCTAATCATCGACGAACTCGGCTACATGCCGGTCACTAAAGAACAGGCTAACCTTCTCTTTCGCCTGGTCTCCATGCGTTATGAAAAGGGAAGCATCATCCTAACCAGTAATTACAACTTTGACGAATGGGGGGAGATATTTTCCGATCATGTGGTAGCTGCGGCCATAATTGATCGTCTGGTGCACCATGCCCATATTTTTTACATCAACGGTACCAGCTACCGGCTCAAGGGAAAATTGAGAGCTTCAACAGAAACTCGGTGACAAGGCTAAAGTTTTATCCTTTTTTACATCACTACAAGCTCGCAATTATTACTCTCAGGTGGGTCAATTTTATTTGCATATGGCGGATCAATTCTATTGACTATCAACATTTTGCCCATTTTGCTGAGAATTCCTTGCTGCCACAACAGTGATTTGAAAGAAAAGTCACTGCTTCCAATAACAATGCCAACAATTCTCCCATCCATCTTCTTGGAGATTGTAACACCACCAGCCATTATTTTTTTGATCTTGCCATATCGCGGTCCACCAGTAGACGCGCCACCAAGACCTAGACTACGTTTCCTAACAACCATCTTACTACAACAAAAACCCGGCCGTAACCACAACGGTACGCCGGCATTTTTCTTCTAAACGCATATTTTATGGCAATATTTCTTCTACATCACGTACAGCCAAAAGGAATGGCAGACCATTATTCATTCTCTTTCGAAATACGCAATTAACCCGAAAATATATGCTGTATTCATGGAGCATGCCCTTGCTTCTTGCCGCACATGTCTTTCTCCTTTGACCCAGCGCTGATAATGCGGGTAGACACTCAAAAACTCACGTTTGGAAATTCGCCTGCACTGTGACAGTCGAACAGACGGTTCATGGCTACGTGCATTTTGTACATACAAATCTCCATTCTTACCAACAACACAAAACCATAATGGTTCCCTCTTATTGCTAGGAACCGTCCTTAATTCCACCGGTGCTTCCTGAAGCTGGGCAACTATTCTTTTCCAGATTTGTTCCGGATCCATTGGGAATAATCGTCACCTCCAACCTTGTACAGCTCCTCCCATAACAGTTCATCCACTTCCTTGTTAATACCTCGCCAAAGCAATTGCGAATAGATTAAACAAACCTGTTCTAAAGCCGACTATCAATGATCTGCCGTATAGCATCATCATAAGTGTTGTTCTCAAGGTCATGTTTGAACCGTTCCACTATTTCGTACATTTTTTCAATGTAGTCATCGTTTGTCGTACAATCTTGGAATTTCTCATACAAGAATTCAATACCTCCACAAACGTATGCATGGAACAGTTTCATATTTTCCGTTACCGCTTGCTCATCGCTATCCGAGCGAAAGGCCCGGTTAATCCGTTCTTCGATCTTTAAGTCGGTAGAGCTGTCCAAAAGCATGATCAAGCGATAAATAAATCGCAACCTATCTCTTTCCGCTACCACAGTGCTGGCAAGAATAGAAACCTCATCTTTAACGCTCGTATCCTCCGTCGCCCGCCTTCCGTTCAAAAAACCCATGATAGCACCGATCATGTAGACATCAATTATTCGCTTAAAAACGGGAAAACGAGTGTTCTCAGCGTGGTACGCGAGCTGTTTAGCATAAGCAGCGTGCTTGCCCCGAATGCGCAAGTCCTTTTCAAACACAGTTAAACACTCTCCCTGATGTAGGTTAAGGTTTCCGATCTTTTATCTAAGTAATACTTCTTGCCTACCCGATATCCCATCACGGGTTCCGCAAAACCCCAATCTTTGGCCATAACGACCATGATAACCTGTTCCGCGATATCCGGAAGCACTCGGGAAATATTGCTCACATGTTTTTCATCGGCATTGGAAAAAGGAGCATCCATGACCAGTGGGTAAGGCTCAGAACTCAACGCCATTTCCAAACCACCGATCCTTTCTTTGATTTTCTCCCGCGCTAGGTCTACTAATCCAGCGATGAACGCAAAGTTTTTCACTGTTTCCAATCCTCGGGATTCATCGGTCACCATTTCATCCTTGTCCACGGACGTCCACAAAGTAACCCTAAATCTTTCGTTAATGGACACCTTCCGCCGACCGTGATACATTTGGGCGAAGATCCTGTTTACCCTTTCCTCCAATTGTTTCCTGAGTTCCTGTTGTCTGCATTCATAGGTTTCTTTAATCCATTCGTGAATTGCTTCTGCGTATCGGATATACAACTGAATTTTTCTATTCTTTTCGGAAACTACCGCCAAGCTGTCCCAATGATGCTGTAAACGTTCGATTTCATTAGCCAATTTACCGCTTTCCTCTATCAGCTTTTCCTTTGTTGAAAGCAAACGGTTTAGACGACTCCTGTAATCCTGTAGTTTCTCTTCGTGCTTAATCACGTCTTCACGGCCCTTGATTTGCTTGGATAGTTCGGATAATTCCTCATACCAGGTATTAATACGGTCCTTACAACGCCTAAATTCACTGTGAGCCGCTTTGAGGTTATCATAATCCCATAAAGTTTCATATAATTTGATTTGATCTTGAAATGTTCGCAGCATGGCTCCAATGGATTGAGGGGGCAGAAAATCGCGTTCCCGAATGAGATGGGCATGATGGCTGCTTCCTTCTCTAATCTCTTCACCACAGATGCAGACGCCCCGACTTATAATATAATCAATGGCTGCAGCATTCATGCCGGGAATACCCTTGTCGCTAACTTCCGTCTGCTTTAAAGACTCCAGAGCCATTTTCATCATGGGCCTGGCAAAAAAGGCAGCCGCATTTTTGTTAAATCGCTCCACAAAACGGTTCTTAGCCTCTTCTAACGCCCGTTCTTCCGCCCTAATGTTTCTCTCTAATTCGTCTCTCTTCCGCTGTAGCGCGGCGGTAGGTTGGTGCTCCCGCAAGAAATTCTCGGTTTCTTCGATTTGCTCCTGGTAATATGTAATCTGCTGTTTCAAGTCATCTATCTGCTTAGTGATGTTGTCTCGGCGCTCCGTGTACTGGTCTATCTGATTCACAATCTGCTCAGCTCTTTGACTGCTGTTGACATCCAGACTGCTTCTCAACTTACCAATAACGCTCCTAGTCGATCGAGGGTTCAAGTGAGCCATAGCGTTACTTAGTACGGTAAGCCCTAATAAACCTTGCACAGCTTCTGCAACATCCTGCTGGCTACTGATAGTATTGATCCGCTCACCGTCAAAAAAGAAGTAACTCGATAGCTCTTTAGGCAAGATCCTTTGAATCGTAGAATTAATCCTTACCGGCTCCCTGATCGGCTCTATCTGCCCGTCTTCCCCCTTGTACCATAATTGCGGCAAGGTAGACGGTCGTCGCCGCACATCTTTATTGGTACAAACATATACCTCAGAGCGGCGAATCACATAATCTGTATTATCGTGATTAAGGCAGATTTCTACTTCTACCGTCTCCTCATCGCCTACGTGCATTTGCTTAGCCACGTGTACGTTCAGCAAGTCTTTAGTAGGAAAATTCGTTACTCCATAGAGTGCCCAAATAAAAGCTTGGACCAACGTAGTTTTCCCGCTGGTATTGTCACCTAGAATCACCGTGACATTCCGCTCAGGATCGCAGGAAAAAGTAATTGTTTGCTCTCCTTGGAACTGCCGGAAATTTCTCAGGCGGATTGACTTCAGTAGCATTTATTTACTTCCTCCTCGATCAATTTGCGGATCTTTTCTATCATTTCTTCGTTAGTTTTCTCCCTGGTCTTCAGGTTGTCCCGCTCCAAAGCCAGAATGCCATGTTTCAGCCGGTTAAGCTTCTTTTCATCCAACGGCTCCAACCCTTCAAGGTTAGATGTCATCAAAATCCCCTCCCATCCCTATTTTGTTTAAACCATATGCTTCTTCGATTTGGCTCACCAGGCGATCAGTTTCTGCCGGGTTGTTCGCCAATTCCCCAAAGTCTCTCATGCGCGCCAGTTCTCTTTTGATCAACCCCACCTCCAATCCCAGTTCTTCACGGCTCATTAAAGGCACCGTCTCCAATCTCCGCGGCAAAGTAATAAAATCGTAAATCGTCGCGTAATGCTTGCCATGGAACTTTCTCAGCAACCGGCCTCGCCGCTGGATATACTCCTTTGGATTGGTACTACTAGCCAAAACAAAGGCCGTCTGGATGTTCGGAATATTAACGCCCTCGTCTAGGCAACGAATGGCGATTAAGGCTTGGATCATTTCTCCCGCCGCAAATGCCTTTTTCAGCACCTCGCGCTCGGCAGCATTTTCCGCCGAAGTAAAATGGGAAACCCGCATACCTAATTTATTCCCTAATAAATCCGACACTACATCGATTTGGCGCCTTTCAAAATCATCAATTTGGCCTTCTTTATAGCCCGGGTCGCGCATGGTGGCGGCACCACAATAGACTAGGAGGTGACTTTGAGTCCGATAAGGCATGATGGTTTTTTCCAATGCACTAATCTTTTCTTTAGCCGCTGCCACTAAGCGGGCTCTTTTGATGAGAAGATACTTACCGCGCTCGCTGATTTTCAGGTTGCCTTTGGCGTCTTGGCGACAGTGCTTGCCAATTTCTCTAGTAAGAGCCTGGTATTCGTCTAACTCTTCATCATCCAAGTATACTGGCACAGGGAAATAGTAATAAGGTGTAAGCTTATCCTCTCGAATAGCCCTTTCTAACGTGTATTCGATGCATTTTTCACCAAAATATTCGTATAGCTTCTGTGTCCCTTCCGGATCACCGTACCGCTCGATAGTTGCAGATAAAGCCAGACGGTAGGGAATCTTGGCATGCAAAGCCTTGCTGAGATGCGATGCCCCAAAGTTGTGAGCTTCATCCACTACCAAGAGCAGATTCCCCTCCAGCCGGTCCACCTGACTGCGAACGAAAGGAGAAGAAAAGGTAGCGTTAGTAGTGACAAAACAGAAATGCTTCTTGGTGCCTGCGTTGAAACTGCTGACATCATCCTTCAGCCTGTTCTTCCACTGCCTTTGTTTCGAGGCGGAATAACCAACAATGGGCTTCATGTTGAATAGCTTGATGTCTTCTACCCACTGTTCAACCAGATGCTGGTACGGGCAAACAATAAAAACAGCCAATTTGCCCTCGCTATGCCGATAAAGCCGCGCCACAGCCGCCAAAGCAGCGTAAGTCTTCCCCGTTCCCGTAGCCATGTCAAAAATTCCTTTGAACCCTCGCTGGGCCCACTTTTCCACAGCTTCTATCTGATAATGATGCAGTGTAACCTCCTTGGGAATACAGGGCCCCTCTACGGAGACTACCTGCCGCCTTATAGGAAATTCCTGCTCATCGAGGCTCAAGTCAAGAGGGCCTGTTTTGTAGGATTGCAGTTTCTCCAAAGCTATCTTCGGAAATTCGATCACACTTACACGAGGTTCGCAATTATCCCAAAGCAGGTTGAAAGCCGTCTCCTTAGCCTTCACTCTCCTTGCATCCTGAGTCCAAGAACAATAAACATCGATAGTTTCATAATTGTGCATAAAAGCCGTAGCAGTCTCATTCATGGATCCGGTAAAAGCAATGACATTCCCCTCACCATCATAAAGAAGGCCTACCTTCTCATGATATATGCCAACACAGCCATCACCTTCAGTGAAAGCAATCTTTATATCCAGAATACCTTCCGCGATCAGGTTAGCCAAAAGATTCAACCGCTGTTCTTCAAAGTAGTTCCGCGGCGCTGTAATAGCCTGAAGCAGCACCCTTTCAACCACCGTAGTTCTTTCATCATAGCCTCTTTTGATAGCTTCCACATCTTCAGGTTGCAACAACGGTGAGGCGACAAGCAAAATACGACCACCGTTTTTCACAAGCCCGCAAATGCCTTTAGACACTTCAATCAAAGCCGTAGAGGAAAAGAAACCTACGGCACGCTTATACAATACCGCTTTTTCTAAAGCCGGTATGTAGAATTCACCTATAATGTCATCGATTAAAGACCGGTACTCAGATTTGATGTCCAACTCCCGAAATCCCATCCCACCATCCCCAATCGGAAGAAAGAATTTATTTCTATATTTCTTGAGAGAAAACGATGTTCTTCCCTGATATAACCAACTAAACGATCTCTTCCACGGCCTGCAGCAAAGCATCTACGTCTTCAATGGTATTAAAGTACCCGAAGCTCACCCGCACCGTACCATGGGGCAAGGTGCCAAGGAAACGGTGGACATAAGGAGCACAGTGGAGCCCTGCGCGCACCGCGATATTGTAATTCTGCGCCAAGATCATGGCTACTTCCTGAGCCGTGTAACCTACTACCGTAAAGGAAATGATGCCTGCTTGGCAGTTCACATTCGGGTTGGTGTAAACCTTAACTGTTGGAACACAACTCAATCCCTCCACCAGCCTCAGGGCTAGTTCCCGTTCGTGCTTCATAATGACCTGAGGACCGATCGCCGCCAACCAATCACAAGCTGCTTGCAGCCCAGCAATAGCTACTACATTGTGGCTGCCAGCCTCGTATCGGTCCGGCAACTCTTCCGGCATAGCCATTTCCTCGGATTTACTGCCCGTACCCCCAAAAAGAAGGGGCTGTAAAGGCACTTGTCCATGAGTCCAAAAACCAGCTGCTCCGAACGGCCCGTAAAAAGTTTTGTGCCCGGAAAAAACATAAAAGTCAATATCACCCCTTACCGTATGCGCCAGCATGGGACCCCCTTGTGCCCCGTCAACGATAACCAGACCTTGATATTTTTTCGTCATAGCAGCTAGCTCCCTCAGGGGCGCAATGACGCCGCACACATTGCTGACATGGGATATCACCAGAGCTTTGGGCGGACATGCAAAAAACTGTTTCTCAATTTCTTCTAAATCATAGGACAGAGTATTTCTGTCCACTGCCAATTGCCTGATTTCAACGCCTACTGTCCCCTCTAAGTGATGCAGAACTCGGGCCACGGCATTATGCTCAAAAGGGGAAACGTAAACCACGTCGCCCCCATGCCAGGTCAATCCCAGTAAAATCTGATTAAGGGCGTGAGTGGCACTAGCCGTAAATATGAGCTTTCCTTCTGCAAAACCCAATAGAGACCGGCACTTGTAGCGGGCAGCGACAATAACCTCGTCCGCCCGCCTCGCCAAAGGGTAAATGCCTCTGCCCGCATTTACAGCATAGTGCTGCAAACATTCCTCTACAGCTCTGACAACCTCCAACGGTTTAGGAAAAGTCGTCGCAGCATTGTCTAAATAAATCACACCATGGGCACCCATTTACACTAGCTCCTCCAGCAATCTAATTAAAATATTTCTTCGCTCGTTATTAGTAATGGCATCGCCGTACTCCTGCAGGTAAGACCGTAGCACATTGTAAAGAAGCTGACCGGACGGGGAAATGCCTCCTTGAGGAAAAGAACGCTGAACCTTAGTGCCATCAGTCTGCTCAAATTCAATGTAAACGTGATTGATACCGGCTCCAGTTGCTCCCTCCAACGTTTCCTTTACTTCTGCCACCTCCGCGAGCATCTGAGCAAACGTTTCTTCAATACCATTAGCCGTAGCATCACTCCAGTCTTCCACCCGCAAACCGGTCAGCACATACAACACTTGTTTCGCGAACTCTACCCGGTCTTCTCCGGAAAAACTCTCAATCAGATTCAGCAATTCTTGGGTTCCGTCAGAATACAATCTGGTCTTTTGCTCCGGCAGCAAATGATCGTACCACAACTTCAAACCACTAAGCAGGGAATCTTGTCTCTGTTCCGGCAGTCGGTTCATAAGAGCTTTTTCCGTCCTGTTGATCACCCATAAGTGATAGTAATCCATTTCCTCTTTGATGGTCCGCAAACGGTAGATTAGCTCCTCCACTCCCGCTGTGGGCAACTCTTGATAACCAAGAATGCGAGGGATTTCCTGGAATAACAATTTCGTACTGGATAACTGCAGGTTCCGTATCAGCTTGCGCAGACCCGTGGCCTCTTTGGAAATCTGTTGGGTGTCCCTTGTTAACTTAGGCAACAAGACAAACCAACGTCGGACAGCACTCACCACTCTGCGCGGCAGCGGCTCAAACTCATCTTCCTCTCCTGTACCCCCAAACAAGCGCAGTAATTCCCTGCAAAAAGTTGCCTTTTCCGCCGACCAGTCTTCACGTTGGAGATAAAATTGGTCCGGCTGCTCCATAGCGGCCTCCAAAGTTTCCCCGGAAATCACTCGCTCTGCTCCTTGGCTGTCTACCAGTTGATATTCGTTAGTCTTGCCATGCATGAGTAGAGCCAGCAAAATAGGAATCACGCCTTGGCGAATGCCAAAGGGTGGTGAGCACAATTCTCTAATCAACCTATCCACTCTTACGCCTTGGTCCCCACTCTCATCAATCAGCCTCTGAATAGTTTCTAAAGCCTGCTTTAAGCCGGGGTCGGCCAGCTCATGTAAAGGTCTAATAAAGGCCTGTTCCTGATCCTGCCACACAATTTCCCGCCCTGGGGCCCGAAGCAGAGAGCGAAAGATAGCTATCTCTGGGCCGTTGCCTGACAGGCCTAGATTCGGCTTGAGGTAGGGTCTCAGCAAACCGTCCACTAGCTTTTTCCGCGCCGTGGCAATTGGCTTCGTCAATTGGTGCTTGTTAATCATTTCGTTGTTCATGACCGGTGTCTTGGTATAAACCGTAGCACAAATGCCAGACACAATCTTACTTAAATCCAGTCTAGTAGCTAATCGTTCCGTTTTGCCTTGAAATACAACCACTGTATTTGACGGCGCGTAAAGACGGCTGAGAAGAGTCTTGATACTCTTTTCCGTTTCCGCCAGCCAAAGCAAAAGTTCCTGCCGGTCCGCTTCCACGTGAGCCCTGCCTTCTAGTTCTCGTTCCATCACTCTTAAAGCATCAAGGCGCCGCAGCAATGTAAAGAGCTCCTCTATTTCGTCATCGCTATAGTGCAGAGGAACTACAAAGACCGCCCTGTCGACCCCCGCCTGCTTCAGAACGCCGACTAATTCCTTTAGAGGGCGGTGATGCACCGGACACAAATAGAAGATGAAACCGTCGCGCATCAGTTTCCGTTCCAGACATTCCCGCGCATATCTCACCGGATCTTGATCCTGGATATACAGACAAGTAAAATATCTGGTCATGGCGTAGGCATCGTTATATCCTTTCGCCAGTACCGGCTGGGGCCGGAAATAATGATTCAGGTAAGAAATAGGCTCAAACAAATGCTGGCGTTTAGGGATGAGCAAACTGAGTTCAGCACTGATATCGATTTCAGCCGGTTCGATGAACTCCATGATCCCTGAGCTTAGTCCTTCAAAAACAATTTTCGAATTAAGGAGGCGCCGCAAGGCCTTAGTTACCTCTTCTAAGGAGTACCCGGAGCCTTCAAAGGCCAGATACAGCATTTCCGCCGTAGCCGGCAGCACTGAGGGAAGGTTAATGATCTTTATGACGGCGAGGGCTTTAATTAATTTGGTTTCTAAAACCATGTCACCGCTCAATCGGTTAATGGCACCGGTTGCCTGCACCCAAACATGCCTGACCCGCTCATCACTATCACTGCCTTTAAGCTGGGATTCAAAGTAATCAAACAACCAGTCCACCGTGAGCAGCTTAAACTGGTCACTAGAGGTAGCGGCCAAAAAACTACTCAGGGCATGGTAATCCTGCGCAGCTAAAAAGGTAAAAACAGTTCTTTCGTTTTGCGCCACCAATTGTGATAACCTCGGCAAGCAAAAGGCTGTCACCGGGTGCAAGGGAAACACTCCGTTGAGGATATACTCCTCAAAGGCTTCTAAGGACAATTCGGCAAAGAGTCTAGTCTTACATATCTTCTGAGCTAATGCTCGGAAAGCTTCCTCGTGCCGCCGGCAGAAGTCTTCCCAGTAATCTTGTTCCTTAATTATGACTTGAGACATGAGCTCGTAAACTTTTGCAGGTTGGGTGATGATCTCGATACCCTTAAACCGTCCTTCAACCTTCTTCCATTCATTGAACAACTCATGACTGTGCTTGGCGGCATACTGAGAAATCTGCTTATGCGTAATGAGAATAAGATGTAAATTCAATGAGCCGCTAGTATTACAGGCTTCAGCAAAATCCTGCAGCGGTTGCAAATTGACCCTGCGTCCGGCACTCCACTGATTTTCCAGATACCGTCCGAACTCATCAAAAACGACGATAATGCCGCCGTAGGGAGGGGGCAGGTTTCCAGCCACATAACGGTAAGCATCAGCCGGCTCGCTCATCAGCATTGGGTTGAAATGAGCCCCGTGGGTGATTTGGGTGTAAGCCTGCAAAAAAAGGGAATAACTCTCTTCGTCCTGATGCTCCAATTCATACCGCAGTTGTTCTACGTTTTTGCCGCCACGTTCAAGATACTCTTCCAACTCACGATAAGCGGTCGGATAATTCCCCCGCCAGATTTCAATCTGTTCCAAAGCTGCCTTCATGCTGGTTCTCGGCATCAAATGCTCCAGACCATGTTCTTTCAAGGACCGTTCCAACCCATTTAGCAAAGATTGAACTACTGTCTGTTCCCCACCGGTGAGGATAACCGGCAGGAACTTTTTCCCTCGGCGAATCTGCCAGTCCACCATTTCCGCCGTCTCAGGACAAACATTTCTTATTTTTTTGATGAGCTCCACGTAGGTCTCCGGTGGAAAAACTTTAGATAATAGCGACAATAAGGTTACCCCTAAATGGGATTTGCCGGTGCCATACGAACCGCTGATGATCCTAGCCCGCTGGGTACTTTCAGGCCGAAGGGACAACAACAGGTCTTTGATGACGCGCACATGCTGAGAGAGCGGTATATAATTTATGATTTTCTCTTCATCGTTTAAGTCATATTTGATGTTGACGGAATACTGAAATCCACGGGATGTAGTGATATACTGCTGCAAGGTTCCGCACTTAGTCCCCATCAATCTTCACACCTCATTTCCCGCCGGTAGTATTCTTCCAAAATCTCCTGAGGTTCCCGTATTTCCAAAAGGGTGACATTGTTTAAGCCGGCAGTCCTGGTGAGATACAAATAGTCACGGTGCTGCAGCATTTCCAATACTTGAAGCAATTCCGGCAGACCTAAAGCAAACACTCGCCCCAAACTGCCTGGACTATAAAGCAGTTCGTCAATAGTCACATGCCGCCGTTCCATGGCCTTCATATGATCAAGCAAGCAAAAATAGAAAAGTTCCTCAGGCATTTCCACTACCGGACGCCTGGTGACTCGGTATCGTCGGTTTCTTTCATCCGAAAATTCAAGTATACCCAGTTCCCGCAAGGGACACCCCAGATTATCTTCCGGATTGCTCTCGCCTTGGTATTTGCTAACCAAATAAGTGTTTAAGAAACAATCAAAATCCCGTTTCAAGGAACCCCTAGCCACCTGGCCTCCTTGCTCCTGGACCCAGTTTTCCAGCATGGCGAGAAAGATACTCTCATCAAATTCCCTGTACTCGCAATGATTGAAAAACCAGTACCATGTAGTAGCGTACCGGCTGTCTCTTACCAAGTGATAATGGAGGAGCCACAGGGTCATCTCATCTTCTAGATATGAGTCATACCGATAAACCAGTTCGCCAAACCGCGTGGCCCGCCGGACCACCTTACCGTTTTCCTTCACTTCTTCATAAACCCCGGTTGCCTGCATCCAAAAACGAAGGGATCTGACCATATTGCTGCCGATCCCTAAATGCTCAATGGCGTCCTTGCGCAAGAATATATCAGGCAGACCTTCCGCAATTACTTTCCGCAAGCCTTTTGTTAACCAACCTTCCCGCAAGTGAAACGTCTCATGCCGAGCAAACCTCATCTCCATTCAGCCCGACCTCCTGACCTGAGTGACCTTAGCTACCAAACAGCCATGGTCGTAATACGCAATACATTTCATGCAGCCGGCGCATTTGTCCCCGTCTATTTTATACTGATGACCCACGAACTTGATGGCCTTGGCCGGACAAATGGACGGGCAGCCGCCGCACAGAATACAAGACTGGTATTTGCGCAGCTGGCATTCTACCCGAGAAAACAACAATTTGAGATTAAAAGGATTAGGAGCGATTACTTTCAAATGACGGGAACCCTCACGCCCCTGAAGAATCAACACCGGCTCTTGGGTAATCCGATCTAAGACGTATACCTCTCCTAAAAGCCGTTTACCAATATCAAAATTTAGCCGGCCAAAAGGTTTAAAGTACTCATATAAAGCACCAGTAATAGGAACGGTCAAATAATAATTGCTAGCGTTAGGTTCGTTGGCGCAGGGCTCAAACTGAAGCTGGCTGAATCGCACATCCATCCCTTCACCGCCTTGCCTGGCTTTCCAATTGCCAGACCTCACGTATTCCTCCGCATCCGGCTTACCGATTCTTCGTGCAAATTCCACGAGAAAACTATTCCATTCTGCCGCCTGTTCCGGTAAATACACCTGCGCCAGAAAATAGGCCCAATCACTGTTGCTAGGACAGCACCAGCAGCCCACCCGCGGAAAACCTAACCGGTATGCGTAGTTAAACTCTTCTTGCCGCGTTAACAAGTACAACCATATATCCAAATCATTCCAGTCAATAATGGGAGAAGCTACTACTTGCTTAGCTATTTTCGGACTGTGTTCAATATCCCGGTATTTACTGCGACGAACAGACTCGCTGTTGCGCACTCCGTAAAATGTCAAAACACCTTTCTCCTGACTAAACTTGTCGATTAAGTCGCTGATAGGGGCGGTTTTGAAAGTCGTACAGCACCACCGCATCACCCGACTCGGCGGCCCGATTTTGCGGCACAACTCCAAGAAGGGTTTGTCCGTGTGCTCGTTATAACCCCGGTATTGAGCCTTCAAGAACGGAACGCGCCGGTTTCTCCGCCGGAAGACAGTGATGTATTCATATGTAAAGGGGAACTCAATGGTGGTATCGCAAAAAACATGGAGGATATCATTTGTTCCTAACGCCCGCCGCACCACACTTGATACCACCGTAGAATCCTTGCCGCCGCTAAAAGACACCATTTTTATCCGTTCCGGAAATTTTGCCACTGCTCGTTTCACACAGTTGAAAGCATCTTCCTCTAACTTGAGCAGGCGTTCGCGATTGGCGACTGTAAATTTTTGTTGCCGCTCGGCAAATTCGTCTTCACCGATATCTTCCCCTTTGAGGATTTCGTCGCGCCACAGCCTGTGCACCTCGAAAGGATCCCATTCTGTAACCACATCTTTGAGCACAAAGGGCAGCGGCTTACCGTTAACAAAATACCGATTCCCCTTCGCATTCCACAGGCTATGACCGCGGAGCTCACCTTTGCACTTAAGCAGTATCTCAAGCAAAACTGCTTCTTCAGGAAACACAGGCCGTAAATCGGTCACAAAAGGCACCGCGTCTTGTTTGCACACAGGGCATTTTTCGTAATAAACTGGTATTTGACAACGACCACACCAGTAAAGCTTGTTTTCTCGGCCGGAATACACTTGTTCCTCATGCAGGTATTTAAATTGGTCACAAACATTCTCGTTCCGTATCATGACATATTCACCTTAAATGAGAATCTATTTACTCTCTGGAGGCAGCACCTCCAGAACCAATAGTTCTACATCTTGGTAGTGAATTCCTCTATGCTTTCCAATAAAAAACACCCCCGTTTTGTCGGAGGTAAACTTATTTCCGCGCTGCGCTTCGGAACCCGCCGGCCATTCTGTGGTCAATTCTAGAACCTGTGTTTGTGTTGCTCCTCAAATTGACCGTCATCAATTCGGTTGAGCCAAATTCTCAAAAAGCTCTAGCGGGGCATGTGGACGAAAACTCAGACTTCAGAAATAGGGAGTATGCAGGAGGGATATCCGCATACCCAAAGGGGGAATCTCCTATTACAAAGAACATTTAGTGTCAGTTGTTCACCCAAAGGAGCGGTTCAAACCCCTAACTTTGGACATTATGCAGCAATAACTTCAGGTTTCAAATCGTTTCTCATGATTGCTTTGTGGTATTCTCTGGGAGGCTTGTCTCTCAGACTCCCATGACGACGGCG
>Ga0116166_1002022_pt1 | contig 17381 bp, 6 predicted proteins | sample AD_JPNMR2_MetaG_FD_89884 | JGI IMG/M metagenome (GOLD analysis project Ga0116166, IMG submission 89884) | Active sludge microbial communities of municipal wastewater-treating anaerobic digesters from Japan - AD_JPNMR2_MetaG | ecosystem: Engineered > Bioreactor > Anaerobic > Digestate | place...
ATACGGGCCGTACGGCGGTGGGCAAGATCACCTCGACCGGCTGAACGTGATCCTATACGGCCTGGACCGCGTGCTCATGTCCGACCTAGGGACATCCGGTTACGGTATACCGCTCAATGCGTGGTTCCGTTCCCCCGCCGCGCACAACCTGCTGGTAGTGGATGGCCAACGGCAGGCGCGCTGCGGAGGCTACTTGATCGCGTACGAGGAGAACCGCGTCGCCGCGGGCGTCAAGGAAGCCTACGAGGGCGTGGACATCCAGCGCCGCGTCACCCTGCTGGAAAACGGGATCGAAGACCGGGTGACGGCGGCATCCGAAGATACGCACCGGTATGATTTGTTTTATCACGTGCGGGGAACAATCCAGGAATGCAGTGTTTCCTTGACGAAAAGCGATCAGCCGTTGGAAGGCGAGGGGTACAACCACCTGCGGGATGTCCAACAAGGGAAAAGCGAGGGAACCGTGAAAATCTCCTGGATCCTGCGCGACACGCCAGGCACATTGACCCTGGAATGCCGGTCAGACCAGCCGTTCGAGATCTTCACGGGAACCTGCCCGGACAATCCCGCCGATCTGGAACTGGGATTCGTAATGCTGCGTGTGAACAGCCAATCAGCGGAGTGGAATAACCGCGTTCAGGTGGAGAGGTGAACGTATATCCAGTATGGATCATATGGCATAATTGAAAAAAAGGTTAAGCCTGGATGAGAGTACTGGATGGTTAAAATCAATCCCATTCACTTTACCTATCCGGGCGGACACCTAGATCTGCCTCTACAAAAATTCCCTCACCCTAGCCCTCTCCCAGAGGGAGAGGGGATTAGGGCATCTTGGATTCCTCCCCCGAAGATCGGGAGAGGTTCGGGGGGTTGAAAATTGTAAGATGTCTTGCGTTATCCATTATTTCCAGAAATTAAGATGAACACAAACCTTAAAGGAGGATCACTTCCATGAAAAAAATCATAATCGTCGCGGTGCTGTGCGCGGGTATCGCATACGTGGTATCGTTGGCCTCGGAAACCGAAACGGACTGGATGCCGTTGTTCAACGGGAAAGACCTGACCGGCTGGGTACAGATCAACGGAACCGCGAAATACACAGTGGAAGATGGGGTCATCGTGGGGACCACGGCGGAAGGCAGCCCCAATTCATTCTTGTGCACGCAAAAGGAATACGGTGATTTCATCCTGGAATTCGAAGTGCTGCTCGATGACCGCCTCAACTCCGGCGTGCAGATCCGCAGCCAGAGCCTGAAGGATTACCAGAACTACCGGGTCCATGGCTACCAGGTGGAAATCGCTTCCAACGGCAACGCGGGCTTCATTTATGATGAGGCGCGGCGGGGCTGGCTGAGCACGGACGCCGACCGCGCCGACGATGCGAAGCAGAAGGCGTTCAAAAAAGGCGAATGGAACCAGTACCGGGTGGAGTGCCGGAGCGACTCGATCAAGACCTGGGTCAACGGCATCCTGATCGCCGACCTGCGCGATTCCATGACGCCGAAGGGATTCATCGGCCTGCAAGTGCACAGTTTTCGTGGCGATCCCCCCGCGTGGGTGAAGTGGCGCAAGATCCGGATCCAAGAATTGTAGGGAAGGCGTCTCACCTGCATCTTCATGAATTCCGTTTTTATGAGACCGCCCGTTATATAAGTAGGGGCACGTTGCAACGTGCCCCTGCATTTCCTCAGCCGGGTCTGCGCATCGGGGTGAGGAAATAATGACTTGCGGTGGGCTACGCAGCGCTTTGAGCCCACCCTACCTAACTATGTGCTACGCTCAAACCACCCGGCCTAATCCACCAATCCATTCTTCAAAAACTCAACGTACCTGCCCGGCCTGATCCGGCTGTCCATTGTCTGGCACGCTGAGCAGCAAATCGCCAATCGGAGGCGTGGGAAACGCAATGGGCCGCGGATTGAGTTTCAGGAAGAGATTTGGATCCAGTTTCAGGATTTTCCAGTCCGGTGGACGGATGACCTGGATATTGCCGGGATCGAGTTGCACCGCGGGCAGACGGACGGTGTCGATCACCCCGCCCACGAGGCGGCGTTCGATCTCCAAATTGTATGCCAGGTGTGCTTTTTCGCTGAAGAGTTCCAGCGCGCTCTGGTTCTGGACGATTTGCATCTGGACGGGTAATCCGGCTTCCGACTGCAGCCCGGTCATCTTGAAAACGCGGGCTTCCTGCCCCGGTCTCACGATCTGCGTGAATGTCGCGTTGTAGCTTTGCGCCCCGGCATTGTTGAACAGAATAAGCGAGGGGGAGGCGGTGCCCATATCCCGGATCCGGAAAATATCGGAGCCTTCGCCGCCGATCGCCTCAAGGCGCAAGTGGCTGAGCATGCCCGCGATGTCCAAGCGGTACCCGCCGCGGTTCCGGACTTGAACGTCCAGCTCGCCGCCCGGATTGTCCAGTTGGTAATAGATGGAAAAATCATAGGGCGCCCCTTGATCGGACGGATAAAAGGGAACGATGTTGAGTAATCCGGTGGCGGGATCAGTATCGATCTCTTTGGTTCCCGGCTTGAAAAGGCGCTTACCCTGCGAGTTCGTGACTTGTTCGAGATCCGAGCCCGAACCGAAGATAAAAAATTCGTTGATAAAGGTCAGGGCGTTGAGGCCCATAGAGCTAGGCGTGCGCGCGCGGGGGCCGGCCAGGGAAATGGGCGTGATGATGATGTTCCCGCCTGAGGAAGGATTTCCCGACCAGGTGGTGCCCCCGGCCATCACGAATTCCCAGCTGCGGTCGGATTTGATGCGGATGTAATTGGAGCCGCCCGTGTACCAGGACTGACTGGCGGGATCATACCAGGAGCGGTTGGGATCGTAAAGATAGATGCGCTTGTCGTTGACGCCGAAGTCGAGGGCGGAAATAACAGCCATGGTGTGGCCGCCATCGATGGGGCTTAAACTTTTGGTGATGCTGACCAGCACGGGATCATCACGGAGCGCGTAATACTGGGCTTGCTCAAACGCAAAGAGTCCGTCACGGTTTTTGGCCAGAGCAATGATCTCCAGGTATTGCTTGAGGGAGGGTAAATTGACCTGGTGGCCGTGCATCTGGTTGATAGCGCGGTACAGCCTCGGATCGGTTGGACCCGCCGCTGTGGCGGAAAGGTCACCGGAATATTGGGCGCAAGGGGCGCAGAAACCCAGATGCCCGCCTTTCTCTAGGATCAAGAGGGCCGTGAGGGACATGCCATAGCAATTGCCGTTGGCCCCCAGTTCGCTCTTGTACACATAATCATAGAAGAGCACATCGAATCCCGAGGCGGCGGGATCGCGGGTTGGGGGAATGCCGATAAAGGTATCGCGGTAGAGTTCCCAGCTGAATTCGGCCGTGTCGAAATTGCGGAACGCCCACCCGTTATCGGCGGTCCAGTGTTGGGCGCCGGCCTGAGAACCTATCACCATTCCTGCCAGGAACAATCCGATCCGTATCCGGTCGCTGGTTTTGACGAAGTTCTTCATGGATCTCATCCTTGCTTCGCGCATTCACGGTTTCGATTTAGACCCAACTGTCTCCCGGCGGATTTCCACCGGATCAAGGAGACACCATCCCGTTTTTAGCTGAGGATAACGGCGACATATTGCCAAAGGCATCGATCTTCAGCACCTTGTACCAATATTCCACACCCCGCGCCACGTGAGTGTCGATATAGCGGTTATCCTTGACGATGGGGCTGATTTGCAAATAGGTGCCAGCCGCCTGGCGGCTACGGAACACCACAAAACCGCTGATCAAGCTGGGATTAAACGCCGGATTCCACTCGACGGCCAAGGCACAGTCCGGCGATTGGGCTTCGACGGCTGTGATCACCGGAATCGAAGGTGGTTGGGTGGAGAAAGTGAACGTGCTGACCGGCACGGCGGCATTCAACTCGCCTTCATTGCCCACAATGTCGATCCCCACTACTTTGTACCAATAAATGATATGCGGAGCGATATCCTTGTCCACTAAAGTCCCGACGCTCATGTCCTCGCGTGGCACTAACGGGATTTGATCGCATCCCACGGCGGGCGGCGGGGTATATGGAGCCCCCAGTTGCACCGGAACGGCGGGCGGAACTTCCACAGTCATGCCGCCCACCCACTTATATGGACCGGATTCATCTTCCGCGCGGTACACATGATAAGCGGCGACATCCTGAACCGGCGCGCCCACCCATTCGATCTCGATCCGGCTGTCTTTGGCTGCCAGGCGGGAAATCACCGCCGGGTCAGGGGGGGTCTTATCACGCAACCGCTGGCAAACAATGATTTCCTTGGAGGGATCCGGCGGCAAGGTACCGCTCTGATTTTGCCGTTGATCGACAGCCTTCACGAGATAGGCATAGCAAAGCGGGGAGCCGGCGGGGACAGTGGTATCATCAAAAAAGGGAGGGATGCCGGTTTCCCGGATCGCCATGGCTTCCGCCTGACTGACGTAGCCGATTAATTTGAAGACTTCCGGGCATTCTTTGGGCTTCTGATCGGTCTGGCGCTCGCGTTGCCGGCGGGCCTCCGAAACACAGGTCCAATCGCCGAATTCGCACAGGCTGCGGTAAATCAGGTATCCATCCATATCCGGCTCGGGATTCACGTCCCAGCTGACCCGGATGAATTCCTCGAATCCCTCGGCGGTCACGCCCTTGGGGCTGGCGGGCGGACTGACATCATTCAAGAAGCCGGCGGCGGCGGCGGATCGGCTGCCCACATTGCCCGCGCCATCGATACACTCGATCCGGTACCAGAAGGTTCGCTCGCCATACAAAGGCCGGAGAATGGGATCCTTGTCAAACGCGGTCACCATGAGGATGCCGGCGGCCGGCTGGGGATATATGCCGCCGATCTGCACCGCCTCCGTGCTGTCGGGGATCTCATACCGGAATACCCGGTAACCTTGAATGGAAGCTTCCGCATGGCTATCCGTGTCATGGGTCACCTTGGCCCATTTCAACTCCAACTGGTTTTGAGCATCGTTGGCGGTAACAGACACTTCCTGAGGCGTCCGGGGCGGGGTTTGGTCGGAGGGGGTGGCGGTGGCAAAACCCGTGCTCATATCCCCCACATAGCCTAACATGCTGGTGCAGGCGACCTTGTAATAATAAGGAACGCCGTTGGCGGGACCGGCAAAGACGATTCCGTTCACTACGTGGGTAATGGGATTGCCGTTTTCATCCCAGCGTTGGTAATCGATATACCCGTTGGCGGGCAGGGGGAGTGGATCCCCGTTGAGGTCTTGCTCGAACCGGGTGGTGAAGGGCGTTTCGTTGATCACATTATAAGGCCCTACCGCGGTGGAGGAACGGTAGACATAAAAACCGGCCGCTCCCTCCACATCCTCCCAAGTCACCAGGATTCGGCTGTCTCCTCCCTGCGCGCTGAGGGAAGCGGGAGGCGGCGGGGGGGCGGGTGTACCCGCCACGATGGAGATATCGGAAGCCAGGATCACTTCTTCCCGCTGACGGGGATCGACTCCCCGCAACTCATAATAATATCTCGTCCCGATACTCACAACGCTGTCGATATATCCCTGACCGGCCACCACGGCAATTTTCCATTTGCCCCGGGCCAACAACTGCAACCGTTCGAAAGGCGTGCCATCGCGTGGAATGCCGCTGATGAGGCAAGGATCAAAGGGGGAGGACTCTGAACCCAACGTGCCTTCAATCAGGTTCCATTCCAAGCTGCCTTGCGGGATTAAATTTTTGATATCATCGCAGTTCGTCCACGCCGTGATGGGTTCTTTGCCATTGATGGGCTCCAGGGGATAATCCCCGAAGGGTTCGCTTTTGCGGTAGAGATTGAAGTGGGTGAACCCCTTCACGGCCGGCCAAGTCAATACGTTGGTGGTCGTTCGCCTGATCAAGAGCGGTTGCACCGTGTCGATGCTCACATGGATTTTTTCCTCCAACGCGCTCTCCCCCCGAAGCGGACCCGCAACGGTCCCGAGGAACAGCAACGCGGCAATTATGAGACGAATGGAAATACGCATCGGATTCGCTCCTCAACGGTTGGTTTAATCAATGTAAAAACCATCCACGGAATTCAATCCCACGGTGATGTCCACGGAACCGCAGATCACCCACAACACGCATCCTTCCAATCCCACCGTGCCTTCGAAGCCGAAGGGATAGGGGAAGATCAGCTGCAGGTTGCCCCAGGCCCCGGCGGATACCAATCCGCCGAGGATATCACCCCATATATGGATCCCCAGGTTCCCGATCACGAACGGCAAGCCGGGAATGCCTGAGGTGCCCCCGGGATGCAATCCTAGATCCACAAAGGCGCCGAGACCGACATAGACTTCATATCCGCCGGAAACAATATAGAGGTTGATGCTGGCGCCACTCTTGCAATACCCATAAAAACCAGTGAGCCGGTCCGGCAGGGGCGACATGTTGAGGGAATACCGGCTGCCGGCGTCTTGCAGGACCCAGGCATTGCTCTTGGGGGCGTTGATCCCCAGATAGAAACCGCCTTCCTCGTTCATGCCACCGATCGGGGCCAAGATTTGTACCGCCACGCGGCCCTGCAACGACTGGTAGGAATCCACACTGGTAAACGCGCCGAGATGCCATTCCAGGCGGCCTTCCACATCCAGGCCGGAGAACAAGGTGATGGAAGAGAACTTGCCTTCCAGTTCGCCTTCCACAAAATCTTCGTCCCGGTTAACTGTGAACCGGGCAGAACCGCTGACTTCGACATCGGTCCCCGCGAGCAGGGAGAGGTACATATCGCCGTTGATGCGCAGTTCCGAAATGGAAGGCGTCAGATCCCATTCCAGATTGACATAATTCGCGGAGCGTAATAGGACATTGACATTGGCGGCGGTCTCCAGTTCAGCATTAAGATGGATGCGCTCCACCTGGCCGTTGACCACACAGGCGCAGGCGGCGGCGTTGGCCATGGTGCCGAAATGCGCCACCGGCCCCAAGGTAAAATCATTCCGGGCTGTTTCGCTCTCGCTGAAACCGCTCATGCAAATACGGGTGCTGGACAAGACGATAGACCCCGCCAGGCTGCCTTCCACAGGCGCCAGGGCCATGGAGCCGGTCCCGAAAAAGCCGTCCTGATCATTGTCATCGTAGACCAGGTCGAATTCAAACGCGCCAAAGGAATTGCCCCAATTCCGGCCAATGTGCGGATCGGTGGGCTGGGTGCCGAATTCGGTGTCGGATGCCAATTCGATCCGGCGGCCGTTAAAGGGATAGTCGGGCTTGGATATATTGTTGTAATCCTTGATATTGAAATAGTTCGCGCCAAAGAAATCAAAATGCACAGTCCCACCGGTTTGCAGAAACGCTTTCTTCTTGTCCGCATCATCGGCGGGATCCCAAGGCGAAAGGCCGATGGCTTCCATCACGTACTGGAATCCATCGAATTTCTGGCCTTCGGAATTATAATCGAACACCATCCGGCCTAGTTGCCCGCTGGATTGGATTTCACCCCAGATCAGATAAAACGGCCGGGCAAAATGGCGTTCCTCCCGCAATCCGGCGGCGGTCAGGAAAATCTGTCCGGTCTTGATGCTCATGACACCGGCCGAGGATGTGCCGGATTGTTGCACCAGGTCCAATCCCCAGTAATCGAGCGTGACGGGATTGTTCAAGTGGATCGCGGCGGCCGGGATATGCGCGGTGGAAGTCAGCTGGACGCCATCGAAGGGAATCTTGACCTTGGCCGGCCCTTCCAAATTGACTTTGCCCGCCAGATTGTTATAAAACACCGCGCTGTCCACATATTGGAAGATCAATAGGTTCTCTTTAGTCTGTTCCTCAATGTAATCCAAGGTGGTCGTGAAGGGCACCTTATTGCCCTGGTAATCTTTCCCCACGTAATAATTTTCGTGCGTGGGACCCAGTTTCATGTCCTGCCGGAAGCGGTAGTAAATGAACTCCGCGTGCACGCCGTGACTGGCCACGTTGAGCCACGTGCTAAGGATTCCCGAACCGGTAAACTTAAGCGGATCCCGTCCGGGCGTATCCGGAGTAAACGCGGTAAGGGTTTCCAGCTGGGTTACGGTAACACCCTGCATGTTTTGTTCTTCCAGTTTGGTCTCGGGAGGAGATAGAACCGGCCGGACGAAGTTACCCGCCCCGTCCAGCGGCCAGTAGACCGGTTTGAACGTGCCTGATAGATAGAAATAAGCGGCCTTTGGCTGCCCGGCGGTATAAGCCATGTATTCCGGAGAGGTGCGGCTGAATTCCCCCCAAACGAAGTCCTGGGTGAAGACCAGGGAATCGGAATAGAGATCCATGTCGTTCTGGACGAGCAACGATGTGTACGCGGCGCGGATCTGATTCTTGCCGGGATCGAGCACCGCTTCCCGGGGCAACGCAATCACTCCATGGGTAAAAAGGCCGCTGGTGATTCCACAATTCACCATCGTGAATCCGCCTTCTTCGATCGTCACGGTGTAGCCCAGGGGTTGCAGAGTGCCGAAGGAGAAGGAATCCTTCAGAACAAAAGAGGCAGACAGACCACTGGCGGATGCCAAGGCGTTCTCAAACCCGTACCAAGCTTTCAGATACCCGATGTTCGATATGACATGGCTGGTTTCGGGGATCGTTTCGCCGCTGGGGAGAATCACACCCCGCCAGGAAGCCAAGAGGGGATCGCCGGTCCACCCCGGCCAGGACCACGTTGTGGAAAAGTCAGCGACAAAGCCGGTTCCCTGGATCACCAGGCCTGTGTCGCAGACCTGCCAGGGGCCATAGGGTTGATCGAGATATTCGCCGTGGAACTGGCAGTCAGCGGTGATGGTGATTACCCCTAAATCGACCCGCGCCGGCTGGCAATCCACTCCGCTGGTGAACGAGGGGGGAAATTCCAGTTCCGCGTCCGCGGTGGCCGTGGTGGTGGTAATCTCCAGATTGTTTAACAAAACGGTAAATCCGGCGGTTTTCAGGGAGGCGGGAACGGGGGGAGAAGGACTTTCAGTCGGATAATAGGCGCGTCCGGACTCCGCGGTTCCTACTGTACTATCCCCGCCGATATTCATCGTGATATTTTCAAAACGGACCTTGATGTCGCCTTTTTTGGTTACCAGGATGCCTAAAATGGAAGGATCCACCTTGAGCCGGCTGGCCAGATCATCAGCGCGCACAGCCTTTTCAAACGTCATATCGGACGGCAGATACAGGGTAAGATTTTCGTTCGGCCGGATTTTGGCATCGAAGAACAAGGCCTGTTCCAAGCTGATTTCCTGCGCGGGATTCCGGACGGTTTCGACAACCCGCAGAGTCCGGGTGATCAGCTGCAGATCGCCGATGACGCCGATGATGGTGGGCAGTTCCACGCAATCGAACGACGTCCAGGCAATTCCCGAAGCGCCGCTGATGCGGGATCCGCTCACTTCCCAGCGATAGGAATCGTATCGATCCACCGCCAAGACAAACCCATCGAGATGGATAGTCTCCGGCGGATTGGGTAAGACCGGTGGGATGCGGTAACCGGGAATCACCGCCACGCTGACCGCGCCGGTCTTCGGATTGGCCAAGTCCACAAACGCGGGGAAACCGTCACCGGGGCCGATCGCGTTGGAGATTCTTAGAACCGTTTCGGCGTCCATTTCAATTTTGATGAAGCGGTAGCGGGATTGGGGCGCGGGACGCTCATAAATCACTTGCCCTTCTTTCACCATAATATACGCACCCGTCCCCACGACCAGTTCCTGGCCGTTCAACGGATTGCCGTCGAATTCCCCGGCGGCGATACTGATCGCGCCGGAGGGATTGACCTCTTCGCGGAACGCGTTAAAGACGCTGGTCCCCTTGAACCGTCGGAATCCGGTGATTGTGCCCTCCTGCACAATAGGCGCGATGAGGCCTATCAGGTTGAGGGGCGCCTGATCGCGCTCGTCGCCGAAATTCCGCATGTTCCCCTGGCTCGCCACGATGATTTCATTCCACCCGTCGCCATTAAGATCGGCAACCAAGGTCTCGATCCCCCCGTTACCCCGGAACCGGGGCACGAAACCGGCGTAGGTGTGGCGGGCTTCGATTCCTCCCTTGGCGTTGATGTCCAGCACGTGAAAAATCGTCTGCGATTTGGGCCCGGTTCCCTGCCCCACCACCAGTTCATCCTTGCCGTCGTTATCCAAATCCCCCGCCGCCAAGGTCAACGGAATCCGGTCTTCCGGATTCTCCCCTTGCACCACCAAGTTGGATGGCAATCCGTAAAATTGGCCAATGACTTCCCACGCGTTGGGGGCTGGTTTGCCCGAGTATTGATAAAGCCGGATAATGCCATACCCCCCGCGGCCCTGCGCCACCGCGAGTTGATGAACACCGGCACCGGTGAAATCCCCAACGGCCGTGCGGACTTCGCCTCCGTTGTATTGCACTTCGGAATCCCGGCCGGCCGGGAATGCCACGAATGAATGGCCGATTACCTCCCGGGTCTTCGAATCCCGCACCACGATAATATTGGGAAATTCAGCCTCACCCAGCACCGGCCCAAATGAAAGCACCACATCGGCGACACCATCGTGATTCAGGTCTCCCGATGAGAGAAAGGTGGTGCGGCCCGCTCCCCCGCCGATCTTTTCTAAAAACCGGCCCGCCGCTCCGCTGAAAGCTTGTGTGATCGAGGTGACGGCCCCGAGTTGGGGATCCAGATTGCGGATGTTGACCAGCGTATCACCACCCAATCCCTGCGCCACGGCCAACTGGTCATAATACGGTTCAACACCAGGGATCTGGGCGGCCGCGAGTGTCAACGCGGGAGGAGACTCATTAGTTTGGACCGCCTCCGATATTCGGTAAGGTTTCCCGCCGGCCATCGCCAACGCGAGGACCGCGAACAACACAAACAGGCCGGATTTTTGGAAACGAGCCGAAGGGATTCGAATGCGCATTATGGTTTCTCCCCATGTTCGAGAACATCGATATCCAGGGACTGGGTGAATTCGAATTAAATCCTTAGAGCTTGGACGTCCACTGCTCAACCACGGTATGCAAACCAGCAACCGGGCAGCATTTATTGGAATTCCCTCAACGGGCTTGCGCCGAACTGGGAATAGGGAAGCGGGAATTAAATGACGAGATGGCCCTACCTCAGCCTATCATTTCAACAATCCACAAAAACAAAGACACCATCTACCCCACAAATCCTTCACTCAATACAATCTGCATTACTTTAGAATATATCCCAGGAAATTTCAAGCATTTTTTCTGAGATTGGAAATATATTATAAAAATAAAATTGAAATAAGGTTTTGATGAGTACCCCCAACCTGCCGGTACCTGAATTTCGTGTTATCTTCTTCTACAATAGAGGATCATGGCCGCATTTTAAAAACGAAACTGGATCCATATGAACCAGATAATCCCGATCATCTACCTTTGCTGGATGGCTACCGCGCCGGTGTCCGCCTCCGCCAGTGAAAAACCCTTATTCACTGGAACCTTTTCAAATTCAGTGGATGCGGTGCTGGGCGGTGTGGGGACCGGCGTGATCGAAGTGCTCGCGGATGGCCGTTTTGGCGGTATGACCTATCAGAACAATCCCCATCGTCCCCTGAACGATCCGGCCGGGTGTTTCGCGGCCATCTGGGTATCGGATTCCGCGGGGCCACGGGCCAAAGGTTTGTACCTGGATTCCTCCGATCCGCGATCGCTGGACGCGGTCGAAGTCAAACCAAGTTATCCGTTGATTCACGTCACGTATCATGAGAAGGAATTGCCCGTCGCGGTGCGGCTGGAAGCTTTCACACCGATCGTCCCTTTGAATGAAAACGAATCCAGCCTTCCCGCAGCGGTTCTGCGGTTTTGGGTAAAAAATCCAACAGACCACCCAATCCATACCGCTCTTGCGGTATCCTGGAGAAACCAGATCGGTTTGGGCGGCACGGCGGATTTCATTTTTGAACCGGCCGGCAAGTTGTCACACGAGCTCATCAAACGGGGACGGCTGACTGGCGTGCGGTTCGCGGGGAAACTCGAATCCTCCCAGCCGTGGAACCAGAATGCGTTTGGCGAGTTTGTTCTCTTGTATCAAGAAGGAAAAAACGACGCGGTTTCGGTTCTCCCCGCCTGGACGCCGGAAGAATCCCCTGGCGCGTTCTGGGAATCGTTTGCGAAAAACGGCGGCTTCGAAAAAACTACCTCCTTGGTTGCCGACGCAATGAACGGCACCATCCGGCCCGCGGCGGCAGTGGCGGGCCGGAAAACCATCGGAGCGGGCCAGGAAGAATCGTTCGTGTTTGTGTTCGCGTGGCACATGCCCCACCGCATGGGCAAGGAGAACGCCGATTTCGGCACGCGCTACGCCACCCGGTGGGTTTCCGCCATGCAAGCCGCGGAACACGCCGCCGGTCAATGGCCGGACCGCTTGGCGGAGATCGAAAAATGGCGGAAACGGTTTCTGGATTCGTCCCTGCCCCGCTGGCTGGTTCACCGGATGTTCAACAGCATGGGCACCCTGGCGCGGGACGGGATTTGGCTGAAAGACGGCCGTTTCGCGTTTCTTACGCAAGATTCCAACTATCCCGGCAACCTGGGCTCCCCTGAAGAACGGCTCGTGGCCCTGCCTTTTTTACTGCAATGTCATCCTCAATTGCTGCGCGCCGAACTGGATCTCTTCGCCGGCTGCCAATTGGCGAACGGTGAAGTGCCTTCGGCGGCGGGGAATCTGTATAGCACCATCGGCCAAGGGGATATTCCAGGCGGATTCGTGGGGCGGCCGGATTCCACAGCGGCCTTTTTGTTGCTGGCTTATGAATACTACCTCTGGACCGGGGATAAGCCCTTCTTGGAAAAAATGTTTCCTCATCTCCGCTTCGCTGTCCTGTGGCTGCTGAACCGGGACACCAACGGGGATGGCCTTCCTGATGGGACCTCCCTCTGGCCTCCGAATAAGGAAGGGATGACCTCTCTTTTCCTGGGGGATTTGTATTTGGCCGCCCTGCGCGTGGGGGAAAATCTCGGTCAACTGTTCCAAGATTTTGAACTGATGAATTGGAGTATACAGGAACGGGAAAAGGCGTCCCGGACCTTGAACAACCAACTTTGGAACGGCAATTATTATAACTTCTACTACCTACTCTCCGATCCCGTTTATCAGGAAAGTGCGATGCACGTCCCCGGCACTTTAGGAGGGGAATGGTTCGCTTTGTCGCACGCTTGGAACCTGTTCCTCAAACCGGAACGAGTCGCCCGCGCCCTTCAGGATATCAGCAACCGGTTCGTAGAAGATCCAAATTTCCTCACTCAGCTCGAGCGCAATCCGAATTCATTCCCCAGCCTTCGCTACGGATTTGGACCGGCCTGGACGGCGGCCTCCCTGGTGCGGGCAGGGAATCCGGAGGCAGGATTGCGCATGATCCGCAACCGGCCGGAAGCGGCTTCGCTCCACGCTGAAACGGGAACCTGGGCCGTGGCGGCGGCGCTCGCCGGAATCGCTGTGGACCGGCCCCAGGGATGCCTGATTGTAGGTCCCTGCCTGCCCTCCGCAACGTCGAGTTTTACCATCCCTTTCGAAACTCCCCATTATTCGGGCACGATCCACTACACCGGCACGGCGCTGAGCGCGCAACGGCAATGCGAAGTACGGTTCGAACGCGTCCCTCCCCGGAAAGAAAACGAACTCCGCCAGATCGCTTTCTCAACACCTCTCGATTTGGACGCTAATTCTCTGATTCTGCGGGTACTACTCAATGGAAATCTTCTGACCGGCCAGGATTTTTCCCGGGAACAATCGCGCGTGTTCGGTTTCCAACCCGAAGTCAAACCCCAAACCGGCGATACCTTGACCCTGATCCTCGCGCCGAAGGAAGGCCCTCGCCTCCTGGTGGACTTGGAAAAACAAGAGATCCGCAATCTGGGCGGAAAATGCAATCTCCGCAAAGTGCCTGGCAGCCTCACGGGTACATCATTTTCCGTCACTAACCTGTTGAGCCAACGGCAAGTGGTGAACCTCGAAATCACCAACCCGGGCAACAAATCATATAAAGTGTATTTAAATGGAGAGGAGCGTGCTCTTCCTATCCCTTCTCCTGAACCAGTCCCCTTGTTATTGCCGCTCAGCGAAATCCCGCGGGAGGCGTTTGAAGAGTTGCAATGGTTCCAATGGGCCTGCCAGGCGGCGGCGATCCACCTGGCTAAAAGTCCAGCCCACAATGAAGTCCTCAACCGGCTTTGGAAAATCCAGGATCAAGTCAACACAGTGTCCGATCAGGACGCACGGCAACGGGGCATCCGCGTGGACATCATTCCCGTGCAAGAGACCGCGCAATTCAAACCGGTGGAAAGCCGGAAAACCAGTGATCCACTGGCCATGGCGTACGCCCAGATAAAAAGCGAAATCCGGGAATTCTTGAACACTCTCCCCACGCTCACCCGCGATCCGGTGCTGGCTTCGGAAATCACGGGATACTTCGTCCCCGTCTCTCTCCAGGTTTCACACGGAGAAATCGTCAAAAACAGTCCCTATTTCAGTGTACGGACCGATGTGCGCAACACACTGGCGGTCCCCCTGAAAATGCGGGTGAGCCTCGAACCGCCGGCGGGGTGGGAATCGGTGACCCGGAATCCGGCCGAATTCGACGACCGGGAACAACCAGCCCGCGAACGCACCATTACTTTCCAGGTAACCACGCCGGCCAATTTGTGGGAATCGCGACAGGTGCTCCAAGTGTCGGTTTCCGGAACCTGGAACGAGCAGCCGTTCCGGCGGGTCCATTCCTTCTCCGTGGGCCATGATTTCATCAAAAAATGGTTGCTCGCGGGGCCATTCCCCAACCAGCGGGGAGAAGGCTACGACACCATGTATCCCCCCGAGATCAACATCAAACCGTCTGAAAGGTATGATCAATTTCCTACTCCCGCCGAGTGGCGGATGAAAGAATTTCCTGAGGGATATGTGGATTTCACAGGCGTAATCCCCACCAACGGTCCTGCCGTGGCTTACGCGTACACGGGCGTTTATTCTCCGCGAGAGCAGAACGTGCAGTTGCTCCTCGGTTGCCAGGGTGATGTCAAGATCTTTCTCAACTACAAAGAGATCTACGCCAAACGCGGATTGAATCAACCCAGGCCTGGCGGCGAACGAATCCCGCTCCGGCTGTTCGAGGGGTGGAATCATCTCGTGATCAAGGTGACACAGGGAAGCGGCCCGTGGGGATTTTACCTCGAGATGACGGACATCCAAGATTTACCCTTGCCCGAACTGCACTTTGCGTTGGACCGGGCGGAGTGAAACTCAGGAACCGCGCACGGTTGTGATTCCCAATTTGGGATCGTTGGTGATGATGCCATCCACCCCAGCCGCTGCCCATGATTTCATCATTTCCGGATCATCCACGGTCCAGACCCACACTTCTAATCCAACATCATAGGCCTTGGGTAGATCGGCGGGATTGGCCTTCAGGTTCACGCCGATGATATCCGCCCGCAGATCGCGGGCGCGCCAAACGGCGGTAGGGCTGAGCGAGTCCACTAAATACAAAGTGCGCAGCGATGGTTCGAGTTGCTTGGCGCGGTAGAGGGTGAGTTCATCGAAACTGGCGAGCACGTGCTTGCCCACTTCGTTGCGTTCGCGCAGAATGCCGATCACCGCGTCCTCCAGCAGTAATTGCTTGCATTCGATCATGATGCCCACGGAGGTGTCTTTCACCGCGTCCAGCATTTCCTCCAGCCGGGGAATTTTCTCGCCTTGGAACGCGCCACCGAACATTTTCGCGTAACCTGCGTCGAGCGCGCGCAGCCGTTCAAACGTCTGCTCGCGGATCAGGGCATCCACACCCGTGGCGCGCAGGGTGTTGTCATCGTGCGAAACCACCAGCACTCCGTCGCTCGAGCGGTGCAAGTCAATTTCGATATACGCCGGGGGTGGATTCACGGCGAGGGCGCGGCGCGCGGCAGCCAGCGTGTTTTCAGGCGCCACGCGGCTGTAACCCCGGTGAGCGATGATCAACGGTTTGGGATCCGCGGCATGCGCAATGGAAGAAATCAACATTAATATTCCCATCCAGAGTCCAGCAGGTTTCATTCGATCTCTCTCCAATAGTTCTCATTCCCCCCGCCTTATGAAAACAAACGGGGGTATTCACTTACGGTAACAAAACCATTTCCTTCTGCCAAGGCCGTGTCACGGTCATCGATTGCGGAGGTTGCAACTGTCAGGATCTGATTTTCCCGATCACATTCTCATTCGCAAGATGAACCTTCCGCACGGCATATCCCCATCCCCCCATTCCTCACCTCCGCCGCGGCTTCCATTTCGATCCATCCTGGTTTGGTTATAATTTAATCCGGCCTGAACCCGGCCCGGCCGCCCCTCCAATGTATCAGGCATCGGAAGGCCATCGTATCCTCTTGACCAGCGCTGGCGCGGTTATCCTACCCTGCCGCATGCGGAAAAAACCGGTGGCCCCGGCGCGGAATCGCATTTCTCATAGCCAAGGAGAGACAACCATGACCGGCGAAAACCCCAATGGCTTGTATATCGCCATGTTCAGCATTCATGGATTGATACGAGGAGAAAACCTGGAATTGGGCCGTGACGCGGACACCGGCGGGCAAACCCTCTATGTGGTCGAATTGGCCCGCGCCTTGGCGAGACGGCCCGAAGTGGACCGGATCGATCTTTTGACCCGCCAGATCTTCGATCCCAAAGTGGACGCCATTTATGCGGAACCTGTGGAGCAACTTGCCCCGAAAGGCTTCTTAATCCGCATCCGTTGCGGCCCCCGGCGGTATTTGCGTAAAGAAGTGCTATGGCCCTATCTGGATGAATTCGCCGAAGGAGTACTCAAGCATTTCCGGCGGGCAGGCCGCTTGCCCGATGTTCTCCATGCCCATTATGCCGATGCCGGTTATGTAGGAGTCAAACTCTCCCAATTGGTGGGATTGCCGCTGGTCTTCACCGGCCATTCGCTGGGACGGATTAAAAAGCAGCGTCTCTTGGACAAAGGCATGACCGAAGAGCGGATCCTTGAACGCTACAACATCCACGAGCGCATCGAAGCCGAAGAAAACGCCCTGAATACCGCCGTGATGGTGTGCACCAGCACCCGGCAAGAAGTCCAAGAACAATACGCGTTGTACGATATGTATCAACCCCGCACCATGGTGGTCATTCCTCCCGGGGTGAATCTCGAACGCTTCTCTCCCTCCAAGCAGCCTCTTCCCCAATATCCGTATTTCAAGGAGTTGCGCCGGTTTTTGCTTCATCCCGGAAAACCCATGATCCTGGCCATCGCCCGGCCGGACGAGCGCAAAAACCTCCATACCCTGATTCGCGCGTACGCCCATACGCCCCCTTTGCGGGACTTGGCCAACCTGGTCCTGATCACCGGCAACCGCACGGATTATCTGGAAATGGAGCCCGGACCCCGGCGGGTGCTGCGGAAAATCCTCCACTTGATCGACCGGTATGACCTGTACGGGCAT
>Ga0116166_1002026_pt1 | contig 17367 bp, 17 predicted proteins | sample AD_JPNMR2_MetaG_FD_89884 | JGI IMG/M metagenome (GOLD analysis project Ga0116166, IMG submission 89884) | Active sludge microbial communities of municipal wastewater-treating anaerobic digesters from Japan - AD_JPNMR2_MetaG | ecosystem: Engineered > Bioreactor > Anaerobic > Digestate | place...
AACCAGTGAAACTTCGGCCCGCGCGTGATCGCCCGGATGGGCACCAGAGCTTCTTGTGTCATCTCAAGTCCCTTCAGGAGCGGGGCGGAGCCGGGCGCGTTTCGCGACAGGCGGGCGCCCGCGCCTCGTTTTTCCGGTCAGTCTCGCCCCAGGGTGCGCCCGCGCTCGACGAAGTAGCGCATCGTCTCATAGTCGATCTCGGGCGGCTCGGAATGGTCGGTATGGAGGACGTAGCCGCCGCCTCCACGCACTACGGGGAGGATCTTCTGATCCATCTCCGCGTCGATTCGCGCGCGGTCGTTGCTGATGAGAGTGCGCACATCCACGCCGCCGTAGAACGCGATGCGGTCGCCAAACCGGCGGAAGAGCGTTGGGAGGTCCATGCCTGCCTTCACCTCCATCGCCTGGAGGCAATCCATGCCGGCTTCGATGAGGCCGGGCACCAGGGGCTCGACGTAGCCGCAGGAGTGGACGATCACCTTGCATCCCAACGAGTGGGCGAAGTCGAAGAGGCGCTTGTGCCCGGGAAAGATGATCTCTCGGTACATGGCAGGCGACATGAACGGCCGGCCCTTGAACCCCATATCCTCGTAGACGAAGAACCCATCCGGCTTCCCCTCCTCGGCGAAGAGGACCTCCAGGTGGTTGATGGTGAGCGAGACGTAGGTCATCACCATCTCCTTCACCCACTCTGGATCGAGCGCCATGCCCATCAGCATCGCCTCGTGCCCGCACAGCGGGTGCATCTGCTCGAACGGGCCGACGCCCGCCCAGCAGAAGAAGCGCTGCTTCTCCGCCGCGAACCGCTTCGCGTTCCGATACCCCTCGAACGGGATCCGCCGCCGGTCCAGGTCCGTCAGAAACGGCTTGGCGTGCTCCTCCCAGCTCTTCCGATCCACCACGGTGAAGCCGACGTGCTCCGGGGTGCTCTCGTGCAGCTTGTGTCGGCGCAGCCAGGCACCGTTGCCATCGAGAGTGAGGATCGTCTCCTCCGTCTCCTCCAGGACCACCGGCGTGAAGTCGAGGTTGGCCGTGGAGTTCAGCCACCCGCCGGTGCGCAGGTCCTGGCCAAAGTGCTCGGCAACGTCCTCGCCCTCCGCGAGGTGACCCTCCTTTCGCCACCGCGCGATGGTCGTTCCCCATGGGCTGACGGCGACCGGCGTCTGATCAACGGGCTTCCTCTCCAGCGTATTTTGCATCCGCTCGATGCTCGTCATCGTTGCGATCTTCGGCATCTTCTCGCTCCTCACCAGGCCTTTGCTCTCCCCGGTGGGCAGGATGGGGTGCTTGCCATGCCGCCTCGGCTACCGGTTACCAGCCCGCTATCGCTCCCGCCAGCGCGCGACCATCCAATCAAAACTCTCTTCCAACGAGCGCACGCGCTCCGCGGGCGTGGGCGCTTCGAGCCGGCACTCGAAGTTGAGCGGCCCGGTGTAACCGGTCGCATCGAACGCCTCCAGAAGCGCGCCCCAATCGATGACGCCCTGGCCCGGCAGCCAGTGCTTTTCATCCACGCCGTCATAGTCGGAAAGGTGCGTGGTGATGAGCCGCGAGCCAAGGCGCCGGACGGCCTCCGGCAGCTCCGCGAAGCGGTCCATCAGATGGTTCACATCCAGGCAGACCCCGAACTGCTCCTCGGGGAGGCTCTCCAGCAAGGCGAAAAGCTCCTCGATGGTGTTGCCGAGGCAGGTGCGCGGGAGCAGCTCCAGCGCAACCTGCCGGCCGGTTTCGGCGCACCGCTCGCCTACCCGGGCTAGAGATTGCCGTGAGCGTGTGAGGCGCTCCTCGCGCTCCTCCGCCGGGATAGGCTCGGCGCTAGGGTGGACGACGACCATCGGCGCGTTGAACTCTACCGCCAGGTCGACGGCCTCGAGAACCACCTCCAGGCCGGCCTGTCTCGTCCTCTCGTCGAGGCTGGAGAGGTCATACGCCCCACCAAACGGCGCATGGATCGTCATCGGACGGATCCCCGTGCGTGCGAGCATCTCCTTCAGGGCGGCACGCATCGAGCCTTCCGCGTCCGCCGCGAAAAGGATCGGGTGGATCTCCACCGTGGCGATCCGCGAGCCCTCGACCGCGGCAAGCGCCTCGGGCGTCAGGTTCTTCTCTATGGTGTGGAGCGAAGCTCCGAGCTTCGGTTGCAGCATACTCTCACTCCTAGTCCAGCTTGGGCACTTTCCAGTTATGATGCCAGCGCGATTCCGGCGGGGGCGGCGCCTGCCCGGGGCGCGTGTCGCACATCGAGGCCATCTCGCCCATTCGCGGGCGAATCTCCTCCTGCCAGATCCGCTCGGTCTCTTCAAAAGTGAGCGGCCGGCGCTGTGGCCGCAGGCGGTCATACGCCTCCAGCAGCTCCTTCGCTTTCGCGGCGAGCGCACTGGCGAAGCGGGCGATCAGCTCCTCGCCCAGGCGGCGGTCGGCCTCCCGCGCATCCGGGCCCATCGCGAAGTGCGGGCCGGGGTCATCGGGCGCCGGGAAGCGCGACGTGTCGACGCAATCCGGCTCCGCCGCCCACAGCAGCGAGGTTTCGATCTTGCCGCCGTGATGGAATCCCTCCAGCCGGAGCGCCGACGCGTCGGTCAGGAAGCAGAGGCGCGCGGCGAAGTGGGGCTGGAGGAGGTTCTCCAGCCGCTTGAGGTCGCGACCGTGGGGGCCGTCGTGCCCGGAGAAGAGGAGAATCGCCTTGAAGCCGAGGGCATCCATGGAGCGCACGTGGTAGCAGATCTCATGGAAGAAAAGCCAGGGGGGCACTGCGGTGAGCCAGGGCGTTGCCTCCCCGATGAGCGGGTGGGCCCAGGCCGCGTAGATCCCGAGCTCATGAACGTTCCAGAAGAAGGGGGGCGCCACGATCCCACCGTGCTCCCGCGCGGCGTGGCAGGCGTAGGCGTGAGCTCGCAGCCCGTCCATGCCGAGAGCGCTCTGCGGGCCGTGCGGCTCGCAGAGGCCATAAGGCAGGTAGACCACCGGGCACTCCTGAAACGCCGCTTCCAGCTCGTCCGGGAACATCCGCTCCCATCGCACCTCTCGCCTCATTCAAATCCTCCTATTCACGCCCGCTCCTGGTCTCCTGGCGGAGCCGACAGCCCCGATGAGCCGCAAGGTAGCATTCGGCACGCGAGGCGTCCATCCCCCCTTTGCGCTCGCCGGCACTTCCCGTGTCACCCGGAGCGAGGGCGTGTCTCTCCTTTCGATGGAATCTCTGCGAATGGCCACCGAACCCTGATCGTATCCTTGCGCTCGTGTGCTATAATGATGGCGTGAGGCACAGACAGTCTCCGTACCAGGGGGGTGCTATACCCCGCGCAGGAAGAGGAGGGAACCGTATGAAGCAGAAGGGATTTACGCTCATCGAATTGCTCGTCGTCATAGCCATCATTGCCATCCTGGCGGCGATTCTCTTCCCCGTGTTCGCGCGAGCGAGGGAGAACGCGCGCAAGTCCACCTGCCAGAGCAACCTGAAGCAGATCGGCCTGGCGGCGATGCAGTACACCCAGGACTATGACGAGACCCTGGTCCATTACAACCTGGCGAATATCGGTGGTTGGGACAAGATGCTCGAGCCCTATCTGAAGAACACGGGCGTGCTGAGATGCCCATCCGGCCCGCAGGGTGTGCTCGCGTACGGCTACAACTACTTTTACCTGGGCGATGGCACGGCGAATGGTACCCGGTCGATGGCCTCTATCCAGAGCCCTTCGGAGACGGTAGCCTTCGCCGATGGCGCGTGGAATGACACCGGCGGCAACTACAACCCGGCGCATATCAACCCGCCGCACATGACCACTTACCAGTATATTGCCCGCCCTGCGTGGCGGCACGGCGATGGCGCGAACGTCACCTTCGTGGACGGGCATGTCAAGTGGTATAAGGCGGGCAGCGCGTTCTACCCGGCGACGGCGCCGCTTGGGAACTGGACGGGCAACGGAATCACCAACCCTACCGACCCCAACTACAAGAACCAGCTGTGGGATCGCGAGTAAGCTCGCGCTCCTTATCGCGCCGGCCGGCCCGAGCACGGCTCGGGCTGGCCGGCGCCGCGCGGGCGACGCGCAACCCGGCTTATTTCAGAATCGCGACGACGACAGAACGTTATCGGGCCGGGGAGATGATAGCCGTCACTGGCAGAAAGGAGCACCAGGATGCCCTCACTCTCCGGAATCGTTACACCGGGCGCGCTTCTCCTCCTCGCCCTGGGACCCGGCGCGTGGGGCGCGGGCCAGGCGGTTGGCCTCAAGCATCCGGTGTTGCGGCACGATGTGGACCCGGCTCGCGCGGCGCAGTATGAAGAGTCCGTGAAGCGCGTGATGGCGATGCGCGAGGACGAGCTCCTCCGTTTCGTGCCCCCTTACGGCTACGCATCCTACTGCGAGTGCCCCAACTGCTACGGCGGCGTGGAAGGGAACAACATCTTCGAGTGGAGCATCGACCGGCCCGATGAACTGAAGTGCCGCTTCTGCGGCACCGTTGTTTTCCCCAACCCGAACTACCCCGAGAACCAGTTTCTCATCGGCAAGAACCGCCTTGATGAGACGATTCGCCTTCCCTACTACCTCCACCCGGAGAAGGGGGTTGAGCACTTCTTCACGCTCAACCGCTACCTCTACCAGCGGAAGTGGCTGCTCGACCAGTGCCTGGCCCTGAGCAAGGCATACCACGCGACGGGCAAGGGCGAGTACGCCCGGCGAGTCGCCATCGTTCTCGACCGCTTCGCCACGGTCTACCCGCACTATCCGGTGTTGCAGAACTACCCGCGTCTGCTCCGCTTCCGTGAGTCTCAGGAGCCCCCCTGGCCCTGGGATTCCGGACGCTGGGGCTACTTTCATAATGAGATCCCGACCCAGGTGATCCTCTGTTACGATTTGATCTACGATAGTGAGGAGCTGGACCGTCTCTCGAGAGAGCGGGGCTATGACGTCCGCGAGCGGATCGAGCGTGACTTCCTCATCCCCACCTTCGAGGCCGTCGTGGCGCAGAAGAACCATGTGGGCAACGTCGTCGGTTACGATGTGCGCTCGGCCGCGCTTCTCGGGCGCGTGATCAACGCGCCGCGCATGGTCCACTGGGCGTTTGGCTGGATGAAGGAGAACGTCAACTCCGGCTTCATGGCCGACGGCATGTGGCCCGAGTCGCCGTCCTATCACTACATGACCGTCGGCGGCCTTCGCTATGCTTTTGAGAGCGTCCGCGGCTACTCCGACCCGTCCGGCTATCGTGATCCGGTGACCGGTGCCCGCTTCGACAACCTCGACCCGGAGCGAGAGCTCCCCTTCTGGGCGAAGGTGCAGCACGCGCCCGAGGCGATTGGCTTCCCCAACGGCTGGTCCAACCCAGTCCACGACACCCATCCCTACGAGCGCCGGGCGAAGCCGCGCGACCGGACGGTCTCGACGATCCTGCCGGCGTTTGGTCATGCTTCCCTCGGTCGGGGCACCGGGCCCAACCAGTTGATGGCGCAGCTCCACTTCTCCGGCGGCTATGGGCACGCACACCACGATAGCCTCAACCTCACCCTCTGGGCCAAAGAGCGCGAGATGCTCCCCGACCTCGGCTACACCTGGACGCAGATGCGCACCTGGACCACCAGCACCCTCAGCCACAACACTGTGGTGGTCAACCGCCGCGACCAGCGCGCCAGAGATTCGGATGGCGACTTGCTCGCTTTCTTCACCGATGCTGCGGGGATTGGCGTCGTGGAAGCGGATGGCCGGCGCGCCTATGCCCATATCGACGGCCTGGATCTCTACCGCCGCCTTTTGGTGACCGTGCCGGTTTCGGCAACGGATGCCTATGTCGTGGATCTCTTCCGGGTGCGCGGCGGCACGATTCACGACTGGACGCTGCATGGCGATGCCGACGAGGACACCGTCGCCTCATGCGCACTCCCCCTGGGCGAGCCGCGAGCGATGATGCTAGAGCCGGGCGAGAAGTGGGAAGAGCCGACCATCGAGGGGGCGAAGCACCACCCCTACGGCATGGTGCGCGACGCCCGCCCGGCGGATACGGCCGAGCCTTTCCGGGTTGATTTCACCTACGTGAAGGATCCGAATCGCGGGTTACGTGTTCACCTGGCGTGGGGCGTGCCGGCACAGGTGTGGCTGGGGCGGAGCCCTTCCGTGCGCCGGATGGGCCAGGGCCGCGCGGGCGACATGCGCAAGGCCTACGATTTCTGGATGCCCCAGCTTCTGGTGCGCCGTACCGGTCAGAGCCCCCTGGCCAGTACCTTCGCGGCGGTCCACGAGCCGTATGCCGGCCGGCCCTTCCTCGAAAGCGTCACCCCACTCGCGTTTGGGAACGATGCCGAGTTCGCGGTGGTCCTCCAGGTGCGCCACGGCGACATCCTGGATACGATCCTCAGCACCGACGACGCGCCACCCTTCCCGGAGCACACCACGCCAACCGGAATCCGCATGGCCGGGCGTCTGGGGATCGTCCGCGAGCAAGCCGGTCGCGTGATCGCCGCCTGGCTCTTCGAGGGCACCTCGCTCTCGGGGAAAGGGTGGGAGCTCAGAAGCGAGGGAGCGCTGTCCGGCACCCTGACCGGCGCGACGCGCAAGGCGGATGGTGCCGCGGTGGACGCGTTTCTGACCGAGGTAGACCTGCCTGCCGGCGATGCGCTGAAAGGCGCGTGGATGATCGTCACCCACGGCAGCGGCCACCGGCATGGCTACCAGATCGAGCGCGTGGAGCGGCAAGGAGGGAAGAGCGTGGTGGTCCTCTCGGAGGACCACGGCCTGCGGATCGAGGGCGCGCGCACGCGAGAGGTCTTCTTCCCGCGCCGCGAGTTCGAAGGTCCCAACACCTTCCGGATTCCGCTGGTTGCCCAGCTCGTGCGCTGACGCCGCGGACGCGCGTGCGACGGCCCGGAGCGCGTTTTTTTGTCCGGGCGATGCCCGCTTTGCCTTCGCGAGCGCACTGAGACCACGGAGGAAGGGAACGGCCACGGATGGGCAGTGTGCTGCTTCCATCGGGTGCGCGGTGGAAGCACCCGGATGGATATCTCGGTGGGTCGCCCGCAGGGCGATGGCAGAAGAGGCCGGAGAGGTCCCGCATGTGAGCCAGGAGACTACGCCCTCGGGTCCCCGTCTCGGAATCCCAGGGTGGGTCGCGCGAGGTTAATCGCTTGACGGGAGAGTGGTATTGTGTTACGTTAGGGGGAGGTTGCTACCTGCCCGCGAGAGCGGTCGGCGCTCGATGTGCCAGCCGGAGCTTGCGTGCCGCGATGGCCGGGTGAGAGACCGGCAGTCTCCGTACCAGGGGGTTGCTATACCCCGCGCAGGAAGAGGAGGGAACCGCATGAAGCAGAAGGGATTTACGCTCATCGAATTGCTCGTCGTCATAGCCATCATTGCCATTCTGGCGGCGATTCTCTTCCCCGTCTTCGCGCGCGCGAGAGAGAACGCGCGCAAGACGAACTGCCAGTCGAACCTGAAGCAGATCGGCCTGGCGTTCATGCAGTACGCCCAGGACTATGACGAGACTCTGGTCCATTACAACCTCACGAACGTGGGCAACTGGATGAAGATGCTTGAGCCATATCTGAAGAACACGGGCGTCCTCCGGTGCCCGTCTGCCCCCCAGAGCGCGTCGGTTTGCTACGGGTACAACCACTATTACCTGGGCAACGGCTCTGCCAGCAGCACCTACACGATGGCGTCGGTCCAGAACCCCGCGGAGACGGTGGCTTTCGCCGACGGTGCCTGGGATGATACGGGCGCGCAAGTGGGCCGGGTGTATATCAACTCACCGCACCAGACCACCTATGATTACACTGCGCGCCCGGCGTGGCGGCACGGCGATGGCGCCAACGTCACCTTCGTCGACGGGCATGTCAAGTGGTACAAGGCGGGCAGCGCGTTCTACCCAGCGACGGCGCCGCTTGGGAACTGGACCGGCAACAACATCACCAACTCTGCCGACCCCAACTACAAGAACCAGCTGTGGGATCGCGAGTGAGATTCTGACCTCTTGATGCCGCGAAAGGGCCGGGCGCGGGTTTCCTGCATCCCCCGGCCCTTTCCTGCCTTCCGGCCCCTCGCCTGGCCTGGGGAAGGGGAGCGGATTCGCGCGGCAGGCGCGGTTTACAGGCAGGCGGATAGGTGCTATAATACGGGCGCGTTGCACCTTGCCGCCCGGTCATTGCCCTCCCTCGCAGTGGCCCCTGGGGCACTGTTCGGGAGTGACTGCGCCAGCAGGTGCCAGCAACACGTGCTCTGCAGCAAGGAGGATGCCCATGGCAGCGGGTTCGCCGAGGATCCTGGTAGTGGATGATGAGCCAGGCATCGTGGAGTCCCTCTGCGAGGCGCTCAAGCGGACGGGCTACCAGGTACAGACGGCGTTCAACGGCCAACAGGCGTTGGATGCGGTGGAACAGGCGTGCCCCGATCTGATCGTGATGGATGTGATGATGCCTGGCATGGATGGCCTGCAGGCGCTGGAGATACTTCGCGGCAAGGCGGCCACCCGAAACACCCCGATCATCCTGCTGACCGCGCTTGGGACGGATATGGATATCATCGCGGGGGTCAGAGCGGGCGCCACGATGTACCTCACCAAGCCGGTGGAGAACTCCAGGATTGTCTCGCTCATTTCCGCCATTCTGGGGGGGCGGCAGGCGCTTGGATGCGAGAGCGCGGAGGATCTCCGTTCGGCCGCTTCAAAGAGATAGGCACTCTGTGAAGGATTTCGCTTTTTACCTGGGGATCGGTTTCACCCTCCTCGGCCTGGCCTATACGGCCGTGGTCCTCTTCATGCGCGGCGCCACTTTTGGCACGGAGCGCCGGCCTTATGTCTTCAACGGCATCGCGCTCATCCTTCTTGGGATCTCCCTGCTGGCACGCGGTCTGGGAGTCGGCAACTGGCTTGTCTACATCCTCTGGGTGGTGGCTGCTTACCTCGCCATCCGCGCCAGCCGCGAGATTCTGGCCTCGCGCCACCGCTAGCGGCGCGATCCCCCTGCGGTCCCCCGGCCCTGGCTCGATTCCATGTGGCACGCGCGTGCCTCTAACCGCGCTACTGCCTCCGCGAAATAGCCCTCATCCAGCTCGAAGCCGATGAAGGAGAGGCCGAGCCGCGCGGCGGCAAGCGCGGAGCTGCCAATGCCCAGGAAGGGATCCATGCATAGAGACGCGGCGTTGCTGCCATGCAACCGGTAGCACCATTCGGGGAGGGCGATGGGGAAAGAGGCCGGATGGGGGCGTTGCGTCTTGCCGTTCTGGATGGTGTCGTACGGGATGAACCAGGTGTTCCCACGGCAGCGTACGTCGTCCGCCGCCTGCCGCCAGCGGCGAACGTTCGACTTATCCTGATACGGCACGCCGATGGCAAGTCGGTCGAGCGGCACGTCGCCGGCGTGCGTGAAGTGAAAGATATACTCATGGCAGTCGTTTAGAAACCGCGCTGAATTGATCGGCTTGAAGTGGCCGATCCCCAATGGCGTGGCCTCCCGCCCGGCACGCCCCATCGTCTCCGGGTCGATGGCAATCGACTTCACCCAGTGGATGGTGTTCTGCAGTTGCAGATAATCCCCCACGCGTAGAGCGACCTGAAGAGGTACCCAGGGATCGCTCGGCTTGCTCCCGACGTTTAGAAAGAGCGAGCCCTGCGGGGCCAAAACTCGCTTCACGGCCGCTGCCCAGCGGCCGATCCACTCCAGGTACTCCTCCCGCGGAATGGAATCGTCATACCGGGAATAGCGGATACCCAGGTTGTAGGGGGGCGAGGTCACCACTACGTCGATGCTGCCCGGTTGGAGCCCGGACATTCCTTCGAGACAGTCGCCGCAGATCAACGTGATCGTGGCGGTTGTTCCATCGTCGCGCTGTTGGGCTGCCTCCCATCGGCCGGGCTCCCGGCGAGTGATTTGCCAGGCGGGTGGTGTCTCTCCCATCATCTCTTGCTGCATCGTTGGTCTTTGTTTCTGAAGCCGGCTCCGAAAACCGCGAGAGAGACCAGCGAGGGCGGTTCTGGCTCGGCGGGTGGGCCAACTGAAGGGTGATTCGCGGAACACGTCATTGGGGCCCGCGGTTGTTACTTGTCGCGTGGCGTGCTGATGGGTTCTTGTTCGCCATGAGCGACCCGCCTCCCTTTTCTTCCCGAGTAGCCAGGGCGGGGGTGCATGACTCCCGGGGGGCCTTCGCGTCACTGCCAGCGGTTCATTTCGTCATCCGGAGACCATCACAGGTATTATCTGTGTTCATCTGTGCCATCTGCGGATACTCCCCATAGAGGACGTTTGGGGCACAAAGGGGCCGGGTACGACGGGGACGGCTGGGGGCGGCGGATGCCATGCCGGCTCCGGGATGGGGAGGTGAAGCGCGATGGCAAAACGCGAAGGCGAGATGACGGTTCGCGAGGCCGGCCGCAAGGGCGGCGAGACGACCGCGGAGCGCCATGGCCGCGAGTTCTACGAGGAGATTGGCCACTTGGGTGGCGAGAAGGGCGGCGAGGTGCGCAAGCGGCAGCTTGGGCACGAGGGCTACGAGGAGCTTGGTCACAAAGGCGGCCAGCGCGTACGCGAGTTGATCGAGAAGGGCAAGGAAGCTGAGAGCGAGTAACGGGCCTGGAGGAGCCGGGCGAGCAGGTGGCGCGGGCGTCAGGGCCCGCGTCGCCTGCTTTGCGCGGGCGTAAACCCCCGCGCGTAATCCTCGGTTCCCTCAGAAGCGGCCCTCTTGGGTCTCCTGCGCGTGGGGCGGGGCGGTGCGGCTGGTTCCGGCTTTTGATTCGAAGGCACGGCAGGCGGCCGCGTAGCTTTGCGGGGTGCCGATATCCATCACAGGGCCCTCGAAGCGGAAGGCATGCACCGGGCGCCGGGCGAGAAGCCACGGTACGAAATGGCCGGGCGCGTCCGGGTTGTTCCCGCCCGCCAGGTACTCCTCAAAAAGCGGCAACGTCTCGCGCTGGTACAGGTAGACCGGAGGCACCGATAGGTCGCTCCAGGGCTGGGGCGACTTCTCCTCGAAGCGGAGGACGCGGCCCTCGGGGGAGACAGCCACGATTCCCGTGCGTTTCAGGCGCTCCGGATCGTCCAGCCGGTAGCAGGAAAGGCAGTCCGTGCCTTTCTTGGCGGCAAAGGCAGCAAAATCCCGGAAGGAGAAGGGGAAGATGTTGTCGGCCGCGGCGATCAGGAGCGGCTCATCGAGACCGAGGATCCGGATCGTCCAAGCAGCGTCGCCGATGGCGCCCAGTCGGTTCTCCGGGGTATCGGTGCCGTCGTCGAGCACTTCCAGGGGCAGGCGCGCCTGCCTGCTGTGGGCCCAATCCCGAAAGTGATCGGCAAAGCGGTGGTTGGTCACCACGGCGATGCCATCCAGATCCGGCAGAGTCTCCAGTTGATCCACCAGGTAGTCGATCAGGGCGCGCCCGCCGATGGGGAGGAGCGGCTTGGGTCGGTCTTTGGTCAGGGGATAGAGGCGGGTGGCATAACCCGCGGCGAGGATGAGCGCTTTCATAGAACTCGGGCCCCTTCATCTGGGCGGCACAGGTCGAGGTGCCACCGTCCGGCCAGTTCGGGATGACGCGGATTGAACTCGCGCTGTAGTGCTTCCTCGATGGCCGGCCCCGCATCCGGAGCCGCCAGCGCGAAGCAGGCGCCTCGGAAGCCCGCCCCGCTGAAGCGCGCGCCATAGACGCCGGGAACGCCGTTCAGGATGCGCACGAGATCGATGAGCGCCGGCGTGCCACACTCGTAGTTGGTGATGGAACTCTCCCCGGAAGCGGCGATGAGCGCGCCGAGGCGGCGCAGGTCACCCGCGGCCCAGGCCGCGCGGCCCTCGCTCGTCCGCTCCTGTTCCGTGAAGAAATGCCGGGCACGCTTCGCTAGATCGGCCGGCAGCCGGTGACCGTACTCCGCGAACAGCTCCGGGGAAACGTCGCCCAGCACGGGGCGCTCGCGTGGGGGCTGGCCGGACGCCTCCAACAGCAACCGTGCTGCATCCTGACACTCGGCGACCCGACGGTTGTAGCCGGTGCTCACCAACGCCTGCTCGATCCCCGAGTGGACCACAGCCAGCCGGAATTCCGGCAGATCGTTGCCCGGAGGAATGTGAGTGTACTCCCCGCTCCTGCAGTTCATCGCGGTCAGCGCGCCCTTGCGGCTGAGGAGGATCATCGATTGATCCAGGATGCCGTTCTTCAGGCCGATGTACTCGTTTTCGATGATCCGGTCTAGCTCGATATTCTCCTCGGGCGTGACTTCCAGGGCGTTCGCGTGTTCCAGAGCGAGGAGGTAGGCGACACCCACGGCAGCCGAGGAGCTGAGGCCGCCCACGGGAGCCTCGCCGGCGATCCCGCCCTGGATCCCGCGCGCCAGCGGTCGCCGGCGATTCAGGGCAACCGCCGCGCCCGCAGCGTAGCGTCCCCAGGCCGGCGAGAGCTCCGCTGGCGGAGCATCCGCCGAGAAGCAGACGCGGCCTTCGTAATCGCGACTGCAGAGGGCCACCTGCGCGTCTGGCGAGGGACTGAACGCGAGCAGAATCCGCCGGTCAATGGCGGTGCCGAGCACATCGCCGCCCTGGTGGTCCACGTGCGCGCCAAGCAAGCAGATCCGCAGGGGCGAATAGACCCAGCGGATCGCTTCCATGTCGGCGCCCGCGGAATGGGCGGCCGTCAAGGCAGCTTCTTGTGTCTCCGAGAGCGTTTTCATGTTCATCCTCGGGGGCGAGGGGGGCCCCGCGTTGATACGGCCTGGTGTCGGGGCCTCGAGTCTTCTCTGCTCCACCGGCAGGGGAATGCGCGTGACTCACTGACCGATTTCGCGCGCGCGCTCCTGAGTCCTGCCCATGCTGAATGGGATTGGGCGTGGCAAAGAACTGGTCAGGGGAGGGGGATGCGTGGTGGCCGGCGGAGGGAGTTGCCGGGCGTCGAGGTGGGAGAGGGTGCAGAGAGGCGCGGGCCAGGACGGCTAATCCCGTCCCGGCCCGCAAGCGCGGTTACTGAAACGAAGGGCGATCTCCGGCTAATATCGCCGGCCCTCGTCCTCGCTACATGTCGTAATCGCCATAGCCGCCGCCACCGGCCGGCGCGGCTTCTTCCTTCTGCGGCTTCTCGGCCACAAGGGTCTCGGTGGTAAGGATCATGCCGGCGATGGAGGCCGCGTTCTGCACGGCGGAGCGCGCGACCTTCGCCGGGTCGATGATCCCGGCCTGCACCATGTCGACGTACTCCTCGGTGAGGGCGTTCAGGCCGATGCCCGGCTTCTCGCTCTTGACGCGCTCGACAACAACGCTGCCCTCGAGGCCGGCGTTGTTGGCGATGGTGCGGAGGGGCTCCTCCAGCGCGCGGCGGACGATGTTCACGCCCGTCTTCTCGTCGCCCTCGGCCTCAATGCTATCGAGGCAGGGGATGACGTTCACGAGCGTGGCGCCGCCGCCGGCCACCACGCCTTCCTCGACGGCTGCGCGGGTGGCGCTGAGGGCGTCCTCGAAGCGGTGCTTCTTCTCCTTGAGCTCCGTCTCGGTCGCCGCGCCGACCTTGATCACGGCCACGCCGCCCGCGAGCTTCGCCAGGCGCTCCTGGAGCTTCTCGCGGTCGTAGGAGGAATCGGTCTCCTCGATGGCGCGCTTGATCTGGGCGATGCGGCCCTGGATCGCTTCCTGGCTGCCCGCGCCCTCGACGATGGTCGTGTTCTCCTTGGTGATCGTGACGCGCTTCGCCTTGCCGAGCATGGAGAGGTCCACGTTCTCGAGCTTCACGCCGAGATCCTCGGAGAGGAAGCGACCGTCGGTGAGGATGGCGATATCCTCGAGCATCGCCTTGCGGCGATCGCCGAAACCAGGGGCCTTCACGGCAACCACGTTGAGGGTGCCGCGGATCTTATTGACCACGAGGGTGGCCAGTGCATCGCCGTCCACGTCCTCCGCGATGATCAGCAGCGGGCGACGCGCGGCGGAGATCTTCTCCAACAGCGGGATGAGGTCCGCAGCAGCCGAGATCTTCTTCTCATGAATCAGGATGAGCGGATCCTCGTAAACCGCCTCCATGCGCTCAGGGTCGGTGACGAAGTAAGGGGAGATGTAGCCCTTATCAAACTGCATGCCCTCGGTGAACTCGAGGGTAGTAGCCGTGCCCTTGCTCTCCTCAACGGTGATGACGCCGTCCTTGCCGACCTTCTCCATCGCTTCGGCGATGAGATCGCCGATCTCGCGGTCGTTGCCGGAGATGGCGGCGACGTTCGCCACGGAGGCGCGGTCGGTGACCTGGATCGCCCGGCTCTTGATCTCCTCGACGACCTTTTCGACGGCGCGCTCGATGCCCTTCTTCACGGCCATCGGGTTGGCGCCGGCGGCGACGACGCGCAGACCCTCATTCACGATCGCCTGCGCCAACACGGTCGCGGTGGTGGTACCGTCTCCCGCGACGTCGTTCGTCTTCGAGGCGACTTCCTTCACGAGCTGGGCACCCATATTCTCGTAGGGATCCTTCAGCTCGATCTCCTTGGCGACCGTCACACCGTCCTTCGTGATCGTGGGCGCGCCCCACTTCTTGTCGAGGACGACGTTGCGGCCTTTGGGGCCCAACGTCACCTTGACCGCCTGAGCCACAAGGTTGGCTCCGCGCTCAAGGGCTCGGCGAGCGTCCTCATCATAGATGATCATCTTGGCTGCCATACGTCAAAACCTCCCTGAGGGTATCGTTGGGGGTGTCCCATCACTCCTTGATCGCGTAGATGGAGTCTTCGTCAATCACGAGGTACTCCTCATCGCCGACGCGAACCTCCGTGCCAGCGTACTTGGAGTAGACCACGCGATCTCCCACCTTCACGTTCATCGGGGTGCGCGTTCCGTCTTCCAGCACCTTACCGCTGCCCACGGCGACAACTTCCCCTTCCTGGGGCTTCTTCTTGGCGGTATCCGGCAGCAAGATGCCACCTGCCGTCTTCTCCTCCTGCTCGGAGGGCTTGATGACCACACGGTCACGCAGAGGTCGAAGCATTTGAGAGTACACCTCCCTTCGCGAGAAACCTGTGAGAGCCTGTTCCGCTCGCCGCCTGCACGCGGCGGGAACCAAAATAGCCCTGTCGATCCCGTCCACTCGGGGGCGGGATTAGCACTCACGGGGGGCGAGTGCTAATGTTGCCGCTATTTTACCGAAAGGCAAAGGCTTTGTCAAGGGGCGTCGCACGGATCAACAGCGCCTTTCGGTGAGGGTCCATAGACAGGCGTCAGGGTGCCTGCGCGCGCGTCTTGCAAGCCGGAAAGGGCCCGGTTGCCAGCGCGGGGGGCGGACGCTGTTAGGTTGCACCAGCGCGTGGCGGGGGCGTTTCATGGCCCGTTTGGATGGGTAACGTCCGCCGGGACGGCGCCGGAGGCTTTGGCGCGAGGAGGTCGGCATGGGCTTTCGCCAGATCCTCATCTTTTTTCTTGCCAGCGTCGTGGTTGCCACCGGGTGTACCCCGGGCGAGCGCCAAGTTGAGCAAGCCATTCAGCGGGAGCTGCCGCGCCTGGTTGGCCCAGCCGCGAGTTACCACGTGGATATTCAGGGGCTGCAGGGCGCGCGCAGCGCAGAGCGGGTGACTGCCACTGGCCGGCGAGTTCGCCCCGAAGGCTCGCCCGTGCTTGATCACGTCGCAGTCGAACTGAACGGCGTCACTTATGATACGGAGCGCGGCCAGCTCGAGCGTGTGGAGAACGCCGAGGTGATCGCACGGGTGCAGGCGGCGGACCTTGCTGCCTTTCTGGAGGCGCAGCGCACCCTGCGAGATGTGACCGTGGATCTCGAACCGCCCGCTCGCGTTCGTGTGCGGGCACGGCCGGAGATCCCCGGGTTGGAGATCCCGCCGGGCGTGCTCATCGACGCCGAGGGCCGCCTCGTCGGAGAGGGCGCGCGGGTACGCTACGACATCGATCGGGTGCATGCCGCAGGGGCGACTCTGCCCGGCGGAGTGGTCGTCCGGCTCTCCAACGCGATCAACCCCGTGGTGGACCTTTCTCGGATTCCTGTGATCCTCCGAGTGGTGGAGCTCCGCGTCGAAGGGGAGAGCATGGTGATCCGCGCCACCGGACGCTATCCGCAGTAGCTCATCGCCGTATTCCATGCGATCTGGGTTTGTCTGAGCCCCTGGGGATGCGCGAGGCTGCCGTGCTATCGCAGCATGAATCGGGCGCGCGCTGCATTGACGGCAGCGTAGGCTCTTGTTATAATACCTCCATAGGCCGAGGCGATCTGCCCTCGGTTCCACCAAGACCGAAGGAGAACCCAAATGAAGCAGCGATCCGGGTTTACACTTATCGAGCTGCTTGTCGTCATAGCAATCATTGCTATACTGGCAGCAATCCTCTTCCCAGTATTCGCGCGTGCTCGTGAAAACGCGCGCAAGAGCTCCTGCATGTCCAACGTGAAGCAGCTGGCGATCGGCGTCACGATGTACCTGCAGGACTACGACGAGATGTTCTTCATCCGCCGTCAGGAGCCTGGTGGAACGCCCACGATCTGCTGGTATCCGCTCAGCTCGCAGCCCACCTACCTGTTAGAGCCGTACGTGAAGAACGCCAAGATCTTCCAGTGTCCCTCGATGACCAACCTTGCCATCGGGTACGGCTACAACCTCTGCCTTCCGGGTGTGACTATGTCGAGGGTGGAGGAGCCATCGGAGCTCGTGGTCCTGGGCGACGACCAGTTTGGCTCCGGATGGTATTACGCGCCGAGCCAAGGCACGAGTCTCTTCGGCGCCAACTTCTGCAAGACGCCGGGTACGGCCACCGCGGGTGTTCAGTGGGGAGTGAACGCGCCGTATGGCCGGCATTCGGATGGCGTGAACATCGCCTTCGCGGACGGCCACGCCAAGTGGATCAAGCCCGAGAAGCTGTGGAACGGCGGTAACGACAAGCCTCACTACAAGCAGTGGTAAGGTGAGAGATGTCAGGCAGCGCGGGTGTTCGGCCCGCGCTGCATGTCTTGTGGGTGCGCGCGCTTCCCCCATCCGCCGCATCGCTGCCGGCGACTCGCCTAACCCATAGCCTCGTCCCTACCCTCTTGTCCCGCGACGACCCCTCGGATGAAGGAGAGCTGCCGCGTGGTGGTCCCCCGAATGGGGCACCCAACTCCGGGCGTGCGCACCCTCTCCATCCATGTCCGTCCCTTCATCCGTAGTACTGCTGATTTCCCCGCGCCGGCCCCAGGGGAGAGGAGCTACCGCGCGGTCATCGCGGAAGCCCCCGGAAGAGATCCATTTCGTTGACACTAAACCCTCTCCCAACGTATAATGAGACGCGTCCGCCAGAGGAGCGGATGTGTTGGGGAACAGTCGTTTGTCTCCCGCTCGGATTAGGAGGCATTGCTGATGGGTGTGGTTCGCACCGGGGAAGACGCGCCCGAGGTCTGCCCGCGCTGTCGTCGTCCTACGCGGCGCGACTTCCACTTCTGCCCAACGTG
>Ga0116166_1002042_pt1 | contig 17303 bp, 13 predicted proteins | sample AD_JPNMR2_MetaG_FD_89884 | JGI IMG/M metagenome (GOLD analysis project Ga0116166, IMG submission 89884) | Active sludge microbial communities of municipal wastewater-treating anaerobic digesters from Japan - AD_JPNMR2_MetaG | ecosystem: Engineered > Bioreactor > Anaerobic > Digestate | place...
AGCGCAGGAGCTTTTATCCTTGTTTTGTTACTGTGCCTTCGCAAATCGTTCATAAAGACATCCATTTTCTTTCCTGGAGAGAAAGTGGAGAAAAAATCTAAAACAAGTGGAGAGGGATATCTTTATTCACTTGAGTGCTGCGGCACAGACAAAACTACGGATAAATCCGCGTCCCCTGCAAACTTGCCTTCTCCGTATACATTCTCATACTTTGAAGGCTTCGGACATGCAGGGGCAAGGATATTGCGCAGCGCAGGAGCTTTTATCCTTGTTTTGTTACTGTGCCTTCGCAAGTCGTTCATAAAGACATCCATTTTCTTTCCTGGAGAGAGAGTGGAGAAAAAACCTAAAAAAGGTGGAATTGGATATCTTTATTCACTCAGGTGCTACGGCACAGACAAAACTACGGATAAATCCGCATCCCCTGCAATGTGTCATTGTATAACCTGACGTAAGGAGAAAACAAATGTACAGTGAAAAATTGATGGACCACTTTAAAAATCCAAGAAATATGGGGAGAATTGAAAATCCTGATGGTATTGGTAGGGTGGGTAATCCTGTGTGTGGAGATGTGATGTGGATATACATCAAAGTGGGTAACAATGAAAATGGTGAAGAGTTTATTGAGGATATAAAGTTCGAGACATTTGGCTGTGGCGCTGCAATTGCCACCAGTTCTGTCATTACAGAACTGGCAAAAGGGAAAACTTTAAAAGAGGCAGAAAAAATTACAAATCAGGATGTCATTGATGTTCTTGAAGGGCTTCCGCCACTAAAAAAACACTGCTCCCTTCTTGCTGAAGAGGGTTTGCAGGCAGCGATTAACGATTATAGAGAAAGAAAAAAAGCACAAATTTAACCGGGGAGGCAATAATGGCTTCAAATGAGCAGTTGAAGGCGAAAGTGGAAGAAGCATTGAAAGAAATAAGGACCTTTCTTCAGACAGAGGGAGGGGATTGCGAACTTGTTGATGTTTCAGATGGCATTGCGAAGGTGAAATTAACTGGAAGTTGTGCGGGATGTCCTTTTGCCCAGATTACTTTAACGATGAGGGTTGAAAAAATAATCAAGGAGAGGGTTCCTGAGATTAAGGAAGTCGTAAATGTTGCGGAATGAGATTGAGAAAAAAAAGAGAAAACTTGAAAAAATTTTGCAGAAAGCAGGGAAAATCCTGATTGCTTATTCAGGTGGCGTTGATAGCACATTTCTTTTAAAAGTTGCTGTTGATTGCCTCGGGAAAGACAATGTGGCTGCGTTCATTGAAAAGAGTGAATTTGATGCTCCTTCTGAAATCAATTTTGCAAAGAAATTTGCAACATCCCTTGGAGTAAAGGTATTTTGCTTAAAATTAAATAAACTCACTGATAAACAATTATCAAATAACCCTCCAGATAGATGTTTTTACTGCAAAAAGGAACTGTTTTCTCAAATGGCGGATATTGCCAGAAAATACGATTATAATGCAATCGCTGATGGTTCCAATGTTGATGATAAATTTGATTACAGACCAGGTAATAAAGCAAAATTGCTATTTCAGGTAATTTCACCTTTGCAGATGGCAAACCTGACAAAGGCAGACATCAGAATGCTTTCAAAGGAAATGGGTTTACCAACATGGAATAAGCCACAGATGGCATGCCTTGCTTCAAGAATACCGTATGGTGAAAAAATTACTGAAGAAAGATTAAAAAGAATACTGAAAGCAGAAGAACTGCTTGGCAAACTTGGTTTTCACATTGTCAGGGTCAGGGATTATGGAGATTTATGTAGAATTGAAGTGTCTGATGATGACTTTGAAAAAATTATTCAATTCAGGAGAGAAATTACAAAACAGTTGAAAGAATTTGGTTACATTTACATTACTGTTGACCTTGAAGGATATCACACCGGCAGTATGAATAGAACCCTGCCATCAAAAAAATAAAGTGGAAACACTCACAGGAATTATTAAAGAAATCTGGAATCTTTTTATGGCGATGAGTGTGTACCTTGTTTTTGGGTTTCTGGTGGCTGGCATTGTTAGTGTTTTTCTCAAGCCAGAAAAAATTTTCAGGCATTTTGGCAACAGCGGTTTTTCTTCCATTCTGAAGGCAGTGTTATTCGGAGTACCACTGCCTTTGTGCTCTTGTGGAGTACTTCCACCTGCAGCAGGTCTATATAAATCAGGAGCAAGCAAGGGTTCAACACTTGCTTTTTTAATTTCCACTCCAACAACAGGTATTGATTCAATAATTGCAACATATGGTTTGATGGGTGGAATATTTATGATTCTTAGAATTCTGGCATCAGTTGTTATAGGGATTGTGGCTGGTATTGTGTCTGATATTTTTTCAGGGGAAAAAGATACTGCTTTTGTAAAACAAGTACCAGAAATCAGTTGTTCTTCATCTGGAGCATGGATCAAAGAAGCATTAAGATTTGGATTCGTGGAAGTTTATCAATCTACTGCCAGATGGATTTTTCTTGGAGTTATCATAGGTGGATTAATTTCCTACCTTGTTCCAGAAAACATTTTATCAATGTATGCTGGTAATCGCTGGATGACATACTTAATCATGCTCGTTGTCGGGCTTCCGCTATATGTGTGTGCGACTGGTTCCATACCGATTGCAGCGTCTCTTGCAGCAAAAGGAATCAGTCCTGGTGCATGTCTTGTTTTTCTTATAGCAGGACCAGCGACCAATACTGTGACAATGCTGTTTGTGGGAAAAACCCTCGGGAAAAAACACCTTATAATATACCTTGTTTCCATAGTTCTCGGGGCATTGATATTCGGGTTACTGCTTGATAACATTTTGATTAATTATAATCTTTCAATTCAGCCCTTCCATCACAGCCACAACAAACTTTTTGAGGTCCTTTCTCTTGTTTGTTCATTTGTTCTTATTGGCATATCTATTGTGTCTGTTTTTACTCATATGTTGTCAACCAGAAAAAAGGGTAGTTTCTGCTTTGTTTATAATGTGCCTGACATTTCCTGTCAAAATTGCGTGAGAAATATTAAAAATGTGCTTCTAACAGAAAGCGGTATCAAATCAGTAAAGGTGGATGTCAAAAGTAAAAAAGTTACAATATGCGCAGATTTCAATGATGATAAGAAACTCAAGCAACTTCTTGATCAGGCAGGTTATCCTGCTTCTGAATAAATTAGATGTGGTCAAGATACCACCAGTAAAATTGCGCTGGCGTTATTTTCCTCAAACAATCAGGGGTTTCTATAAACGATGGTCCGAATAGAATTCTTGACCAACTTTTTTCATCAAATTCAATAATTTTTTTATTTCCTGTATCGCCAATGATTTCCTTTGTTTCAGACATTTTTAACATACAACCATAATGAAAATCCTTCCCGAAAAGAAATTTCATGGTATCTGTAAATGACAGAATTTTTATCATAGAAAATGGTTCAATCCTGAACCATGCTGCATTTTTGAGCAGTACGCTGAATTCTGGAATATTTCCAGGAAATAATACATCCACAGCATTATTGTTCCACCTTTTAAGCAGGGAATAAATCAGTGGACACCACAGTGTTTTATCTCCGCCAATTTCAACAATTTTCCTTTCTATTCTTTCTCCAATCGCAACAACATACGCAAATCCATTTTTATTTGCTGTGTAATAAAGTTGAGTGTGTATCCGTTCATTAAATAATTTCTCAATCCATTTCATGCTTCTTTCTACATAGCAGGGCATTTGTTCATGTACATCTTTGATTTTTTGAAGAATTTCCTTTGAACCATCGTATCTGAAAGTGGGAATAGTTTGTGTGGTTCCTGATTTTTCGAATGACCTCTGGGAAAAAGTAATCACGGCATTTGTACCGCAGATCTCATATCCCCAAAAGTTGTATCGCTGTCTGTCTCCACCAAGAATTGAGAATGCATAATTTCTTTTTTTCATCTCATCAATACAGAAATCCATCAAAATTTTCATGTAGCCCCTGTTCCTACAATCATGATGAGTGGAAACACTGCCGATGCCTCCAATATTTACCTGCCTTCCATGTAAATAAACCTTCTGGGGGAAAATGCTAACAAGCGATGCAATCTTATTTTTTTCTCTGATGAGGAAAATATTATCACAGTCCATGGTATCTTTTGACATTACCTGAGGATAATTAACATAGAAAAATCCTCTTGAATGGTCATAGGATTCTTCAAGAAATTGCATAATTTTTTCGTATTCTTTTTTTGATGGATGTTCTATGTTCATGTTTTCTCCCTGTGTTTATGAAATAACACCATATTTTGCATTTGTTTCAAGCATTGTCAGATAATTTTCAATCGGCACATAGTTTGGTATTGAATTGCTTGAACCAAGGGCATATCCACCTTCTTTTCCATATTTTTCAATTCTTTCCATGACAAGATTGATAACGTCCTGTTTTGTGCCTGTGGCAAGAGTATGAACGCACACATTTCCAATTAAAGCAAGTTTTTTGTCTACAAGTTTTCTTACATGTGAAATATCCATTGATTCTGGTTCAATAGGATGAAGCGCATTAAATCCAGTTTCAATGATGATATCCAGCATCTTCAAAAGGTTTCCATCAGAATGATAGAGGAACAGTTTTCCTGCTTCTTTTATCATTCCTGCCATCTTTTTGTAAAAGACAAAAATTTTTTCTTTCAACCACTCTGGAGGCATCATTGTACCGGTTCTATAAGCAATATCATCTGGAACCCATATTCCACCAACACAATCAAACTCAAGCATCCTTCTACACGATTTTACCTGTATTTCTCCAATAATATTAATCAATTCATCAACAAGTTTCGGTTGTTCAATGGTAGCAATAACAAAGTTTTCAAAGCCAAAAAGCATCCATGTGGCAACAAAAATTTTTCCACATACACCGAATATTTTCATTCCTTCTGGTAATAATTTTCCTGCCTTTTCAAATTCAGAATAGGTCATGTTATCAATGTCAGGCCAGGGGTAATTTTCAATGTCTTCCTTCGTTTTAATAATTCCTGTATGTTCTTCTGCCCAGACACGAGTATCCTTGCCCTTAAAATGTTTTGAAGGGTCATCAGAAATGAACTCTTTATTGACTGTTCCAGCAGGGTCAATCATTCCTTTACTGATCCAGATGTAGTCATAACCAGCCCTGTGCCTGAATTCAATTTCGTCTTCAAGCATTGTTACTTCCTTTTTTAAGTATGCTTCCTTAATTTCTCTATCAATGACAAATTCCATATTCGGCACACGATAATTTTTCTTCCACAAAAGAGTATTTTTTAAATTTTCAAAATCCGGCTCAAATCCCCAGTCATTCATTTCTTCCCCTTTTTTAATTCAACAATTGTATATGGACCATCTGGAATTACTGCGATGTCAGCATATCTTCCAAATCTACAAAGTGCAGTTTCAATTGCCTGATTGATATCAAAAAAAGGGGTTGTTTTACATAGTTTTGCATCCTGCTCTGGTAAACTGGAAACAAGATATATCTGTGCTTTTTTCAACACATGAACAAGGGGCTGAACTCCCCATTGAATATCGTGGAAATAACCTGGTTGCATAATTGTTTGAATAAACTGGTCTGGAGATACCAGTTCTGAAAGCAATTTTCTGAAACTTTCATTTCCAACTCCATCGCTGCATTCTGATGCACTGATGATAATACTACCTTCTTCAACGATATCAAGCGCAGTGACCATTCCTTTCACTGACTGATAAAAATCTCTGTCAAGAGGATAGCCGCCGTTTGTTGTAATGACAATTGGATATTTTTTCTCAGCATACGCAGTGCTCATGCTTCTACAGAATTCAACACCTTTTTCAAAAGCACTTTCAAGTTCTCCCGAAAAAATTCCTGTGATACTTCCCTCTTTATCAATGGTCACATTAACAAGAAAGTCAACACCTGCTTTTTTCGCAAATTCAGTGGCAAAACGATGGCACAGATTATTTTTAAGAATTCCTGGTTTTGTATGTTCATCTTCAAGAAACTTTGCACCGTGAAATATTTTTATTGATTCCATGCCAGCAATGCCAGGGCAAACACCTTTTCTTCCACCTGAAAAACCAGCAAAAAAATGTGGTTCAATCATTCCTGTTACAATTTTCAGGTCAGATTCAACATATCGTTTGTTGACATAAAAATCAGTGCCAGGAAAATGGACAAGCATTGATGTGTCGGTTGCACTGTGGTCATACACAGGAAATTTTTCAAAAATTTCTTTACCCACAAGTTCAATTTTTTCCTGGGTGGTTGTTGGTCTGTGTGTTCCATTTCCGATCAGAATGAAAATATTTTTTTCAGGCACTTCTGCTAAAAGTAGTTCATTAATAATTGCTGGCAGGATAATTTTATTCGGGACAGCCCTTGTGTGGTCTGATATGACAATACAAACACTACCTGGTTTTTTATCTCGTACAATTTCAGCAAGACCTTTGCAGCCAACTGGATTTTTTAAACATTGTGATATTTTTTCCTGGGGTTTTTCAACTGGCAAAATATTTTTTCCTTCGAATACTGTGATGTTTCCATCAAAGTCAAGTGGTAGCCCCTTTTTTCCATACCTCAATTTAATTCTCATGACTGCCAGAAAGAAAGTTAATACTGTTTCTATTTGCAATCTGCATCATTGATTTTTCAGGTAAACTTCTTAAGGCGTCTATTTCGTCTTTGTAAGTTGCTTTCAGCCATGTTTCAACATAGGAATTTTTTCCTGTTCCCTGTTTTCTTCTTGCAATGTATGAATAAGCAGGGGTATCTGTGCCCCAGATAATAGTTTCAGGAAATGCCTCTATAAGAGTCCTTAATACCTTTTTATGGTCATTATAATCAGCATCAAACCTGTCTTCTCTGGCTGCTGCAATGGGATGGTTTTCTCTTGCAAGTTGAACCTGAATTGTTAATGCAGAAGTGTCAACCCAGACATGTTCCAAACTATGTGCAAGATTGAGATAGTTTCTATCAAAGCCAATACAATGAGCGAGGCAGAATCGTATATCAGGGTTTTTTTCTATTACCCTGAAAACAAGCCGGGCATGTGAAAAATTTTCTTCTTTGTGGGTAGTCGTATGAATGAGAAATGGCCAGTTTCTTTCTCTTGCAATTTCAAGAAATGCCTTGCCTTCATCAAGCAGGCGAAGAATACTTGACTGACATACTACAGGAACAATTTTTATCCCGTAAATTCTGTATTTCTTTTCAAGGTCCAGGATATTTTTTACCTGTTTTTTTACCATTCTGCCAGGGTCAACAGAAATAAATGGAATGAACCTTCCTTCATACTCAGGACAGAAAGCATACACTTCCTTCAGCAAGAGAGCGTTTTCAATTTCGTATGGAACAGATGACAAGGTCTTTTTTGCGTTTTTACATATGCCCTTTTTTAAGTAATGCAGGTCAAAAAATAAATCAGCAGACAATGGAAACACGACATTGACATCAACTCCATATCTTTCCTGTCTGAATGCCAGTCCTTCAATGGTGGCTGCATAAGGGTATTCCTGACCCATATATGCCTTAATAGAAACTCCAGCATGTGAATGAATGTCAATAATTTTTCCTTTAAGATTGATATCCATGGCTATTCTGGAAATTGTATTGGAACGCGTCTTTCGCCTGTTTCAGTTTTACAATCTTCAGCAACACTGCCTGAAAGTGTTAGTTCGCTATTGAGTATCTGAAGGATGCTTGCTGGAATAAGAGGAGTAACAGGCCCATGCGCTGCAAGCCGTGAAATAAATCTCTGCCAGGAAACATCTCCATAGGAAAAACCATCCCAGAAACTCACCAGTTTAGAATTCTTCAGATCCCTTGGTCCAATCGTGGCTGCCTTTGGTGGACATGCTGCAATATCTCCTGAACAGCCAGCATCTGCAAAAAGGCTATTCTGACATAATGTGATGGGATGAAGGTCAACGATTCTTGAGCCAAGCTGGAGGTAACCTTCAATGTCGTTAACATAATCAATGCCAAGATGTGGTTCAAAAAACGCGATGTGGCCGCACCATCCAATTCCACCATAGCATATATCAGCTCCACCAAGGTCTTCCATCATCTTGCTGTAATAATTGACGTTCTTTGTGCTCGGGAAATGTATCTGTTTTTCTGGCATCCTTAATTCAGGTTTTATGCGATTGAAGAAATCATGCCACATCCAGTATTGAAAACCACCTTTCCATTCTCTTGGTGCTGTGTTTCCATTTTCATCTGCGTACTCATCCATGTTGAAGGTATGTACATGTTTGCAGGAAATATCTAATTGATTAATCATTTCAGCGATAAGCGCATACTGGGGATTTGGCGCAGGAAGAATGATAACATGTTGTTTCCCCTCCTCAAGGGCTTTTTTTATACCACCCACAATATGAAGTGTCCATGCAAATACAAAGGCTGTCTGGTCTTCTATTACTCTAATTTTGAAGTTCTTGTTCGGATGCTTGCAGATATCCTGTTTTTTTATTTTTCTTACCTTTTCAATCACCTTTTTGTCTTTGAATGGTAAGAACTCGGCTGGACTGAAATCGAATTTTACTGGCATGATTTTTCCTCCATGGTTAAGATTACATGGCTGTGTTTAATAAAACATATTTTGATTTTTCAGTCAAAATTTTTAGTCACCTGAGAAAAGATAAGTTTTTTTACCCTTTCAGGGACCTCACCAAATCTGTCTTTCATTTCTGCAAGGATTTTTTTTGCCTGCTGGGTATTCTGTATTTCTGAGATTTTCCTGTATAACTCAAATCTTAAGCCAGGGGAAGGTATCCATTCAGGGTCAATAAAACCCCGCATCACTGGTTTTGCTTCTGGTTCAGACACTGTTTCGCCAGTGAATTTTGAAGATATTTCTTTCCAGAATCTGCAATAGAGTTGAAATCCTACCTGATTGATGTACCCACTTTGTTTTTTACCAAGTATATCGCCAGCACCTCTGATTTGAAGGTCTCTTAACGCAATTTTCATACCACTACCTGGTTTGACAAGTTCTCCCAGTGCCTTTAATCTTTCTTTCACCTGTCCTGCAACCTGCAGATGCTGTGGAATTAAAAAGTATGCATATGCTTTTACTTTATATCTTCCAACTCTTCCCCTGAGTTGATAGAGGTCTGCCAGTCCATAGCGATGGGCATCATCAACGATTAATGTATTTGCATTGGGTACATCAAGTCCGTTTTCGACAATGGTTGTTGCAACAAGAATCTGGATTTTTCCGTCTGCAAAATCTTCCATTACAGAGGCAAGTTCATGTTCCTTCATTCTTCCATGAGAAATCGCAATACTTGTGGCAGGAAACATCTGTTGAATTTTATTTTTTACCTTTGTAATATCATAGATTCTGTTGTGAAGATAAAAAACCTGTCCCTGTCTTGCAAGTTCATTGAAGATAGCCATTCTTACAATGGTATCATTGTATCTGCCAATATATGTGGCAACTGATAATCTTCCACTGGGCGGTGTTTCAAGAAGGCTGATATCCCTTAATCCAGAAAGTGAAAGATACAGGGTTCTCGGAATAGGCGTCGCTGTAAGTGTTAAAACCTCAACATTTCTGAATTTTGTTTTGAGTTTTTCTTTATGAATCACACCAAATCTTTGTTCTTCATCGACTACAAGTAAGCCAAGATTTTTGAATATCACATCGTCCTGCAAGATTCTGTGAGTTCCGATAATAATGTCTATGTTTCCTTTTGCAAGATTTTCAAGAATTTGTTTTTGCTTTGAATCTGAATACAATCGTGAAAGCATTTCAATGGTAACCGGAAAGGATTGCATCCTCTGCCTGAATGTTCGCAGATGCTGCTGTGACAGCACAGTAGTGGGACATAATACTGCAACCTGTTTTCCGCCAGAAACAACCTTGAAGGCAGCACGCACTGCAAGTTCTGTCTTTCCATATCCTGAGTCTCCGCATAATAATCTATCCATAATTTTTGTGCTTTCAAGGTCGTTTTTAATTTCTTGCAGTGCCTTGATCTGGTCTGGGGTTTCTTCGTATGGAAAACTTTCTTCAAGCATCCTTTGAAATTCATCGTCCACAGGATATGCAATGCCTGTGCCACGTTTTCTTTCAATATAAAGAGTATAAAGTTGCTCTGCGATATTTCTTATTCCTTCTTTAACGCTATCTCGTATCCGTATCCAGGTTTTGCTACCCAGTTTGCTGAGAACTGGATGTTCTTTTGTTCCTATGTATTTATGGATGAAATCAATATCACTCAGTGGTAGATACAGTTTTTCTCCATCAGCAAATTCAAGTTTTATAAATTCCTCGTCTTCATGCCCGATTTTTTCAAATCCATCAAATTTTGCGATGCCATGCTGATAGTGAACAACATAATCTCCTTTTTCAAGTTCTTCTCTTTGACTCACAGGCATTGCTTCCATAAACTGACGCATGGCTCTGCCAGGTTTTACGTTGAAAAGCGTGGCTGTGTTGAGAAGCGTTAAATTGATACCAGGATACGTAAAAGAATGGGAAAGATAACCATCCAGAAATTGATGGCCATCTATTATTACCTTGTGCTCGGCAAGGATTTTTTTCAAATTTTCCCTGTGTGTTTTATTGTCTTCCACAATGAATACTTTTTCATCCTTCACTGGATTCCAGACAAACTGTTCCTTGATGAAACCAAACCTCGTGGGATTATCAACAGGAAACATAATGATTTTATCAATGTCTGTTTCAGCCGGGATTTCCATTACAAGATGGATTGCATTAGAGAAATGTTTGTTCAATCTTTGCCAGTCAGCGATATCTTTTTTTATTGAACGATGGGATAGTTCACAAAGTTTGTGATATTTTTCTTCAAAAGCCCTTGCACCATATACAAAGGGCAAAGTGTTTGTGTTTAGATAATCAAAGATAGTAGAATTATTTTCAATACTGATAAAACTTTCGTTTAATGAAAGAAGTGTGCATACATTGATTTTTCCAGTTGACATCTGGGTTTGTACATCAAACGTTCTTAAGGACTGTACAGTATCTCCAGAAAATTCAATCCTGACAGGATTCTCTCCGAACGGAAAAAAGTCAATAATACCACCCCTTCTGCAAAATTCACCTGGATTTTCAACAACAGAGACCTCCTCATATCCATATGCGACCAATCGCGCAATGAGTTTTGACCTGGGTATTTCAATGCCGACTTTTATTTCAATGATATGAGAGAGAAAATCAGTGACACTGGGTAGTAACACCGAAATTGCCTGAATTGAAGTAACCACAACACCAGTTTTTTTTTCATCAATCCCAGCAAGTGTTTTTACTCGTTTTATCTCTTTTTCCTGGATAGGATGGTCTGGTGGAAGATGTACATCTTTTTCTGGAAATAAAAATACAGAATCAGGTAGAAACGACTGGATATTTGCATAAAATGTTTCTGCAATTTCAGGGTCCTGACAGACCAGTAAAAAAATTCTGTCAGGTTGAGCAACATAAAAACCTGAAATAAGAAATGAAAGAAAGCCAGGATTTACTCCGCAAATATGGAGTGTTTGCGGATTTTTAATTTTATGAAATGTTTCCTGCCAGATATCTACTGACTTCAGTGCTTTAAGTTGATTCAGGAGAAACATTTTATTAAACAGGCGATTTCCCTTGCTGTATCCTGTAAATATGCCTTTGCGTTTTTCATTGCTTCTTCAAGTGATACAGGACCAGGTACTATTGGGAATATCGCTGTTAATCCAGCATTGCGTAGAAATTCAGTATCCTTTGCCTTCTGACCACATAACGCAATGACTGGTTTCTGGTATTTTTTTGCTGTTTCAATCACAGGTAGGATGGTTTTCCCGAATTTTACCTGGCTATCAATTTTCCCTTCACCTGTGATAATGACGTCTGATTCCTTAATGTGTTTTTCAAGATTTAGTTTTTCAGCAATATATTTTGCACCCTCAACAAGATATGCATTCAAAAAGGCATAAAGCCCTGCAGCAAGTCCACCAGCAGCGCCTGCTCCAGGAATAAATTCAACATCCTTTTTGAGTTGCTTTTTTATGATAGTGGCATAATGATGAAGGTTGCTATCAAGCAATTCCACCATCTGTTCTGTTGCTCCCTTTTGGGGACCAAATATTCTACTTGCACCATATTGTCCTGTTAATGGATTGTTCACATCACAAAGCACAGTAATTTTTGTTTTCAAAACATCCTGGTTGATACCAGAAACATCTATTTTTGCAAGTCGTCCAAGGAATCCCCCTCCTTCCTTTAATTCTTTTCCTGATTTTGAATAAAACTTTACTCCAAGTGCCTTTGCCATTCCCATTCCACCATCAACAGTGGCACTTCCGCCCACGCCCACAAGAATATGTTTTACTTTCTTTTTTACCATTTCAAGAATCATTTGGCCTGTGCCATATGTTGATGTGACCAATGGATTTTTTTCATGTGTTTTCAAAAGGGGCAGTCCGCTGGCACAAGCCATTTCCATTACGCCTGTGCCATCAGAAAGAATTGCATATTCGGCGTTGATTTTTCTTCCAAGAGGGTCAAGCACAGATACTGTATATTTTTTCCCGCCAATGCCAGATAAAAGAGCATCCACAGTTCCTTCACCACCATCTGCCATCGGTGAAGTAATAAATATTGCATCCGGCAAAATTTTACTCATTGCCAGGCAGATTGTATTTGCAACCTCTTTTGCACTGAGAGACCCCTTAAATGAGTCAGGACATATCAGGATTTTCATAATTGATATTATACCCTGAGTTTCTTTTTTCTTTAATTTGATTTAACATTATTAACAACAAAACTGCCAGGAGGGGATATGTTTGAAAAAAGTACAGCAACATTAAGCGCAAGTAAAAAGGCAGTTGATGAATTTGTCAATGATAAACTCGGGCTTTCTGTTCACTGGGGAATTTATGCAATCATCGGAAAGGGAGAATGGGTGATGCATGTTGATAAAATAGATGTGAAGGAATATGAGAAATTGATGGATGTGTTTAATTCAGTACATTTTGATGCTGATGAATGGATTTCCTTATTGAAGGAAACAGGAATCAATTCATTTATGATTACATCAAAACATCATGATGGTTTCTGCATGTTTGATACAGCAATAACTGATTACAAAATTACAAATACACCATTTAAAAGAGACCCTATCAAGGAACTGGCAGATGTCTGTCACAAATATAATGTGAAATTGCATTTTTATTATTCTTTACTTGACTGGCACCATCCTGATTATCAATCAAACTGGAAGTCCTATGTGAAGTATTATCAGGGACAGATTAAAGAGTTATGCTCAAACTATGGCAAAATTGGTGGTTTCATTTTTGATGGGTGGTGGCCAAGACATCCGTTTGATGAAAGTCAGGAGTATTTTATTCCGAAAGGGATATGGAGAATTGGCGAAACATACGATTTAATACATTCTCTTCAGCCAGATGCCCTGATAGCAAATAATCATCATATACTTCCACTTCCTGGAGAAGATTATCAGGTGTTTGAACTTGATTTGCCTGGAGAAAATACTGCTGGATTTAATACTACTGAAATTGGAGATAAACCACTTGCTTCTTGGATTAATCTTGGCGGAGGCTGGTCATACATCAAGGATAACAGGAGATTTCCAGAGGTAGATTACTTTTTAAATTTTAAGAAAAAATGTGATGAAAGAAACACATTTCTATGGCTGAATGCTGCACCGATGCCTGATGGAAGATTGCAGCCAGAGCAGGTGAAAATACTTAAGGAATTCGGAGAAGCACTAAAACACGACAGGGAAAAATGATGAAAATAAAATTGATAATGATGGGTGTATTCTGCTTGATGTTTTCCAGTTATCTTTCTGGAGCAAAGATATTTTTTGAGGCAGAAGACATGATTGTGAGTGAAACACAGAAGTGGCAGATTATTGAACATTTTCCTGGCTGGTATTATGGGTTTCCTTCAAAAGGAAAGATGCTTCGTGGTTCAATCGGGGGTCCTGCTGAAGCGAGAAAGATAGTAAGCATTCCTCAGCAGGCTGAATACAGATTATGGGTGAGATATCTTGATGTTCTTCCATACAGGGGTCCTTTTAAGATTTCAGTATTACAGCAGGGTAATATCAAGGCAGAAAAAACCTTTGACACAGAAAGTTTAAGAAGTACGCCTGAAGGAAAGAAAAAGTGGGGTGATGGTTTTGGACAGTTTGTGTGGGACTGGATGGATGTAAATCTGGAAAAGGGTGATGCAGAAATTGTTATTTCAAAGGTAGAAGTCCGTGGTGGAGCAAGCTGGGTGACAAGACATCTTGATCTGCTTGTGCTATGTGATGATAAAAAATATGAGCCAGTGATGGCTGATTTCACACCACAGTTGTACATCAAAATTCGTATGGGGAAAAATCATAAATATCCGTGCGTGATCCATACCTTTGGTAGAAGACCTCAACCACCATGGTTTCTTCCACACGCCAATATCTATAAAACCGGGCTTGTGTATGGTTGCTATACTGGATATAAACCAGAAGGTGCCAACGAGAATTTTTTAAGAGCAGGCGATGAAACACCATGGATTAATACTACTTCATTTTTTGATGTGATGGGAGACCACAAACTGGAATTACTTGCTATGCAGGAGTATTACAATGGGGTAGAATCATCAGAATTTACAGTGTACCTTTCAAATACTCCATCTGACGACGGAATTTTTAAGTCATTCAGTCGTTCAGGCAAAGGCGCAGGAATGCTACTTTTGATAGACCTATCAAGGCGTGAAAATATCATCAGTGACCTTGAGGGTAGCAGAGAAGCATTTGAAATTGCAAAAAATTTACCAGAGTTTTCAGGGAAAAGACCTGTAAAATTTCCTGTGATGACAGGATGTGCAGTCAACTCATCATTTTATCAACCAGAAACAGTCAGCAATGAAATTTTTATTCTTTCAAAACTCGGGTTCAATGGAATTGGTGGTTATGACCCACAGTATTATGAAGCAGGATTTACAAAATATAAGGGTGGAGCGATTTATTTCCATCTTGCAAAGAATGGATGCCTGGCAGACCCCAATATTGAGGCAATAACATCCCTTGTAAAATCTGCAGCAGAAAATTTTGCAAAACAAAATTTGTTCAAGGATATGGTTGCATGGAGTCAGATGGATGAACCAGGTTCTGTGAGTATGGAGCACATCGTCAATTGTGCAGTGTGTCAGAGAAGTTTCAGGGATTATCTCAGGAAAATGGGCCTTACGCCACAGGATTTTGGAGCAAAGGACTTTGGTGAAATACTTCCTTCAAACAACCCTGAAGATGGAAAAAGGTATTACTACACTGCGCTTTACAGAAATCAGGTGCTGGCTGACTTTTTCAAAATTGGCTCAGACATACTGAAACAATTTGTTCCTGAACCAAAAACTACTGCGAATTTTGCTGAATATTTGACCTATACAGGGAACATGTTGCATTCAGGCGACGACTGGTTTTTGATTCTTAATACAGGGGGACTGACATACGGATGGACTGAGGACTGGTTAAATCTTGGTACAAGTTATCAGTTATGCGGTTATCGTGCGGATTTTCTCAGGGCTGCTTCAAAAGGGAAATTTGGGATGTACTGTATTTTCAGAAATCCCTGGGATACTCAGGCAAAGGTGGCATCTGAAATTGGCCATGGCGCAAGGGCAATTTACTACTATAATTATGGTCCCTATTATGCGGGTATAGATGCTCATTCAAAAAATTACAAACTGTATCCTGCCACAGGGAAAATTAATCATTCAATTGGTACCATAGAAGATTACCTTATGGATGCAAAAGTGCCACACAACAAAATTGCGCTTTTGTATTCACATACCACAGACATCTGGACTTTAAAACAGGGTACTTCAATTTTTGGTAAAGAAAGAATGGGACTCTGGCTGATTTTGAGGCATCTTGGACACCCTGTTGACATTATTACTGAACAGGATGTGTTAGAAAGAAAAATCAATAATTATAAAGGAATTTTTGTTGTCGGCTCACATGTACCGATTGAGGTGATGAGAAATCTGGTTGAATGGGCAAGAAATGGTGGCATTCTTTATGCTGGTGCAGGGACTGGTATTTATGATAGGTTTAACAATGTTTCTGATAGTGATTCGTACCTTGGAGTGAAAAGAGAAAACTTTTACTTTGCTTCAGAACCAGGAAATGATTACTACGGTTTGCCTGGATTAAAGGCACTGGATTCAGTAAGATTTGTTGAGGATACATCTTCTGAGACAATAGAGGTCATCTGTGGATTGCAGAAGATGAAAAATGTAAGTGGTTCTGAAACAATGGCAGTGTTTTCTGATGGCTCGCCTGCTTGTGTAATGAAAAGGGCTGGAAAAGGAAGGATTGTTATCAGCGGGTTTTTCCCTGGACTTGCGTATATGAAGTCAGCAGTTGTTGCAAACAGGCAGAAGAAACAGGATGCTTCAATGTCTGATTGTCCACCAGAATATCCTGGCGAGACAAGAAAAATGTTTGAAAAAATTGTGGCAGGGATTGATAAACCTGTTTCAACGAACAATTATCTTGTTGAGGCAAATCTTCTTGAAACTAAGGACGCTTTCATTATTACGCTATCAAACTGGAAAGGTGCACCTGTGGAACATCTGGAGGTTGTGTTAAACCAGAGCGCAAAAGGAAAACCAGTTTCCATAGAAAACCCAGTAATTTCTTATGAAAACAAACACAGGCAAAAAATCATCAACGTAAATATGCAATCAGCATTTGATTTTATAGTGGTACCAAAATGAAGAATAAGGTTGAAATTTGCAGATACAGGGACATTGTGAAAAGGATTTGTGATTGCCAGCCAGAGATGATGGTTGAACATTTCTACCAGAATATCGGAAAAGAAATGTTTCTCAAAAGAGAAAAGATAAGAAATTCCATTAAAACAATTTCTCAATGGGAAAAAGAAAGACACAACATAAGAAAAAATTTTCAGCAGGCAATTGGTTCAAATTTTCCAGAAACCAAAGTTAGCACTATCGAAAAAGGAGAACTTAGAAAATATGGTCTTACAGTGAAAAAGATTGTGTTTTCTCTTCATAAAAACCACTGGGTACCTGCTTTGATTTACATCCCAGAAGAAATTAATGTTCCTGCCTGTGGAATGCTTTTACCTGCCGGACATAGTATCAACGGAAAAACATCACAAAATACTCTGGCTGTGTTCTATGCTATCAATGGCTATGTTGTCATCACTTATGATTTTGTGGGCCAGGGAGAAAGGGCATTAAAGGACCAAGATGGTTATATTTATGCTTTTGCGTCCACTGCTCACAATATTGTTGGTGTGCCAATGACCTTGTACGGTTATAATCTGAACTGGTTTACGATTTACGAAACAATGGCAGCAGTGAGCGTTCTTC
>Ga0116166_1002049_pt1 | contig 17274 bp, 18 predicted proteins | sample AD_JPNMR2_MetaG_FD_89884 | JGI IMG/M metagenome (GOLD analysis project Ga0116166, IMG submission 89884) | Active sludge microbial communities of municipal wastewater-treating anaerobic digesters from Japan - AD_JPNMR2_MetaG | ecosystem: Engineered > Bioreactor > Anaerobic > Digestate | place...
ATTTATCAATTATGTGAAAAAGAACTTGGGAATAAGGATTTTAAAAATAAAAAAGTTATAGTAATTATTCCTGATACAACCCGTTCTGGCCCTACTTCTTTTTTCTTTAAAATTATTATAGATATTTTATTTAATAAATTAAAAAAACTTGATTTTTTAATTGCTCTCGGCACTCATCCTTTGATTCCCGATGAAAAATTGAGGGATTTTCTTAACTTAAAAGGTGAAGAAAAATATGTAAATATATATCAGCATCAGTGGGATAAACCTGAAAAATTAAAAACAATAGGGATAATAGAGAAAGAAACCGTAAAAAAAATAAGTAATGGTTTAATGGAAGAAGATGTTGAGATAAAAGTCAATTCTTTAATTTTTAACTATGATGAAATTATAATCTATGGACCAGTTTTTCCTCATGAAGTTGTTGGTTTTTCAGGTGGTTATAAATATTTTTTTCCAGGTATTTCAGGTCCTGAATTTTTAAATAAATTTCACTGGCTTGGTGCATTAATTACAAATCCAAAAATAAATGGTTTTAAAAAAACACCTGTCAGGGATTTAATAGATATTGCTTCTGACTTTATAAAAATTCCTAAAACCCTGTGTTGCAGTGTTATAAAAGATAAAAAAGTATATGGGCTCTTTATAGGTGAAAAAGAAGCATGGGAAAAAGCAGCAGACCTTTCTTCACAATTGAATATAAAATATGTTGAAAAATCATATAAACTTGTACTTTCAATTTCTCCTGAAATGTATGATGACATCTGGACTGCTGGAAAATGTATGTATAAACTGGAACCCGTTGTGGAGGATGGGGGAAAACTTATTATTTATGCTCCTCATGTAAAAGAAGTTTCTTATACTCACGGAAAATATATTGAAAAAGTTGGTTATCATACAAGAAATTATTTTTTGAAACAGTGGAATAAGTTCAAGAATTTTCCAGGTTGCATTCTTGCTCATTCAACTCATGTAAAAGGAATAGGTACATATATAAATGGAATTGAAAGACCAAGAATTGAGGTTATACTTGCTACATCTATACCTGAAAATATTTGCAAAAAAGTCAATCTCGGATACATTAATTATAAAGATATAAGAATAGAAGAGTATGAAAATAGAGAAGAAGAAGGAATTCTTGTTGTAAAAAATGCAGGAGAAGTTTTATATAGAAGAAAGGATGGTTATATTCCTGATATTGATAAACTTTACGGAGAATTAAAATGAAATATAAGGTTGCTATTGTAAATTCTACAAGTTTTGGTATTATTTATCCAGAACATATTGAAGAACTTAAAAAATTTTGCATTGTTGAAAAAATAAATTTCCCTGCAGATGTTACTGAAAAAAGGGTAATAGATACTCTTTCTGATTTTGATGGGTTAATAGTCGGACTTTCACCTGTTTATACAAGAAATATATTAAAAAATCTGAAAAAACTTATTGTTATATCAAGACATGGAATTGCTGATTCAAATATTGATTTAAAAAGCGCAACAGAATTCGGAATAATTGTTTGTAGATTTCCACTTGAAATTCAAAAAGATTCAATGGCTGAATATACAGTTGGTTTAATTCTTATGATGGCAAGAAAATTAAACCAGAATTATGAATTTATGAAAAATGAAATATGGGGAAGAAGAATTGAACTTGTTGGAATAGAATTGAAAGGTAGAAATGCTGGAATTATTGGTCTTGGAAATGTTGGAACAAGAGTATGTGAAATTTTAAAAAATGGGTTTGGTATGGAGATTTATGCATATGACCCTTTACTTACAAAAGACGAAATAAAAAAGAAAGGGTCTATTCCAGTTGAATTAAAAGAATTATATAGAATTTCTGATATTATTACCTTTCACTGTCCTTTAAATGAAAAAACTTATCATATGGTAAAAGAGGGGGATTTTCTTATTATGAAAAACGGTGTGATTATTATAAATACTTCAAATAAGGATTTGATAGAAGAAAAGTCTTTAATAAAATATTTAAAATCAGGAAAAATTGGTGGTTATGCTGAGGATGCAATAGAGAGAAAACAGATAATGAAAGAAAATCCACTTTTGAAATTTAAAAATGTTGTTATTTTACCTCACATAGGAAGATATACATATGAAACTATAAAAAAGATGGGAGAAGTGACGGTTAAGAATTTAAGAAAGATTTTTGTTGAAAAACAACTTCCTGAATATGTAGAAAATCCAGATGTTATTCCAAAACTTTCATTAAAGAAGTGATTTGAAAGTTATTGGTAATTTTTTATCAATGAATATAACTTTAAAATCTTTTGAAAATTGAGGATAAATTTTTAGATATTCATTTTTAAAAATCCTTTTAATTTCCTCTTTTATTTTTTCATTGTTTTTAATAAATCCAAAACACCATCCACGAAAACCAGCACCTGAAAATCTATCTCCATAAACACCTTTTATTGAATTTAAAATTTCATAAATTTTAATCATTTCAGGAGCACCACATTCATAATTTTTTATTGAACTTTCTCCTGATGCCTTTATCAATCTCCCAAATTCTTCAATATCACCTTCCTGCCAAAGTTTTATCCCTTTTTCAACCCTTTCCATCTCTCCATAAAAATGTTCAGCCCTTTTCCTTAAATTTAAAGGCAAATTTTCTTTATATTTCAAAAATGTCTCTTTTTTAATATCCCTTAAAAATATCTCTTCTGTTTTTAAATTATCTTTTGCAAAATAGGGTAGGGTGTTTTTTTCTTCTTTTTCAAATTCAAATAATTTTCTTGCTGCCTCTTTACATTCTTCAACCCTTTTATTATATCCAGTATCATAAAGGACTTTTTCAATTCCTGAATATATCATAACTATAGAATAGTTTAAGTTTTTATTTGATTTTATGTTTTTATGATAGAAATTCAGGCAATCAAGATATAGTATTCTATTTTTATATTTTTCACTTAATAAAATTGTTGACTGGTCTAAAATTCCACTTTTAACTCCAAGAAATTCATTTTCAACTTTCTGGAATAAAAAAATATTTTCCTTTTTTGAAATTTTTAAACCATTTACATATTCAAGAGCAAGAAGATAAGAAATTCCTGTTGAAGCAGAAGAACCAATACCTCCACTTGGTAGTTCTCCATAAATCTCTCCTTCTATCCCATATTTAATATTAAAATTCTCTTTTAAAACATATGCGCATCCTTTCAATAAATCATCCCATTTCCCTTCTTTTTCTTTTATCTCATTTAAATTAAATTCAGAGATATCATCAAAATTTAAACTTTTTATTTTTATATTTCCATCTTCAGTTCTTTTAAATTTCAAAATAGTCCCTTTATCAATGGTAATTCCAAGAACCTTTCCTTTCTGGTGGTCAATGTGTGCTCCAAGAGGACAGATTCTATAAGGAACAAATATTGAATACATTTTTAAAAATTATCTTCTGACCAGTGTATCTTTTTAACTACCAATCCTTCTCCTGGTGGAACTCCTGGAGGAGGGTCAAATTCAAATATTGTTGGGTCATATTCTATACAAACATTATTCCTTATTTTATTATTTTCAAAATAATCTCCATAGACAGCGCCTTTTATATATGCATTATTTTCAAGGTCAACATTTCCACCCCATAAAATACCCCTTACATTAACATTTTGAGAAACTTCAAGTTTACCCGGTGTATATAAAAGTATTTTCTCTCCAACATTATCATTATTCCACACTGTAATACCTGTTTTACCATAAATTATAGTTCTATCAGATTGATAAACAACATTATTTCTCAAAGTAACTGTACCATTTGCTATTAAGTCCACATTACCCGATATTTCTGAATTATTTTCAATTAAAATATCACCTGTAGCAACAATTTTCCCGGGTCCATATATTTTACAGTTATTACTAACTTCTACATTTCCGTTTACATAAAGTATCTCTCCGTTCAAATTATAACTCTGCCGATTTTTTAACTTAAAATCTTTTTTTGGTTTTTGATATGCTATATTTATCAGTTGGTCATATGAAGATGTATCAAAATTTATTTTTTCAGGAAGAGGATCTGGTAATTCTCCTACCTGATATGTTCCTCCTCCTGTAACTGTACCAGTAGAATAAACAGAACCATTTGTAACAGATGCATTATTACCTATATTTATATTTCCATAAACAAAAACATTCCCTATAACACTAACTCCATTGCTGAGATTAAGAGGGCTTGAAGAACCAGAAGGATTTCCCCAGAAAAGACCATAGTCAAAAGCAAAAGGCCATTTTTTACTTCTTACTTCAACTTCAAGATAAATTGTTTTTAAAATACTTCCGAAACCATATCCAACCTTTCCTGTTGAAGTTATTTTGTATCTATTAGGCGTTGGTAATTCTTCTATCAAAACAGTATAGAATCCATTTTCAAGAACTTCTTCTGTGTATCCATCTTTCCAGCCAGGTGTACTTGCCATTTTCCAGAGAGTTCTTTCAATTCCTGCTTCTGCAATATTTAATGCCTGTAAATAATGTATCTGTCTTCTTAACTGTATAGATTCCATACCACTCATATGAAGTAGTCCTATTCCCAGAATACCTATAATTAAAACTATAAGAAAAACTAAAAGCAAAACCTGTCCTTTTTTCATTTGTTCCTCAATTTTACTTTTGTTTCCATACTTTCAGAGAAATTGTCCTGTTTCAAAAGTATATATATTTTTACCAAATCATCTTTTTCCTTTTCAAAATTTATATCTTCTACTATATTTTTAATTAAAACACTTTCCTTTGAACCATCAAAATATACAAGATTTCCACCTGATTTTGTTATATAAGTTGTATTTCCATTTTCTTCTATTATAATTTTATCACCATCATTCTGTATTTCAACTTTTTCCGGTGATTTATCCCTCAGTTTTCTTTCCATAAAAAAAAGAGCAAAAGAACCTTCCCTTGTAATATTATAATCAATCAGTTGATTTTTATAATTTTTATTGCTGTAAACTAAAGCATATCCAACAGTCAAAACAATTATGATACCTATAATTATTCCAATTATAAGTTCAATTAAAGTAAATCCATTACTTGTAAGGCGACAAGAACGAAACAACTTTAATTTCCTGGTCTTTTCCATTTTGATTCCATTTTACCTTAACTGTTATTTTTTTGTAATCTGTTTTTCCATCTCCATTTTCATCAATATCTTCTATTACCGTGTCTCTATATCCATTTATTTTGTCAACACTAACCGGTGTATTATTTTCTTCAAAATTTAAAAGATTATTATAATTTTCTGTTCTAATTTCTTCCATCCTTGAATGACATATTTCAGTTGCTATCTTTCTTTTTATTTCAAGTTCCAGTGTGCTTTTTGAAAAATAAAAATAAGCAAATCCACCAAGAATTCCAATTAAAAACACTAAAATTCCAATCATCCCTTCTATTAAAGTAAATCCTCTTTTATTCATTTTTCCCCTAATTTATTGAGAAAGGCAAATAAAATATAAACGAGTAATTTTTCTGTTTTGTTTCTTCTTTCTATTTTTTTTCAATTCTTGTTTTTTCTTTTTCAACCATTTCTTTTGCCTCTTTTTCTGTTATTATTTTTGGTGTTAGAAACATCACAAGGTCAGTTTTTTTACCTGTTTCTGCCCTGTTTTTAAATAAAAATGGGAAGATGTCTCCTAAAACAGGTACCTTAGTGCTTCTTTTTGTTTTTTCAGTTCTTAAGAGTCCCCCTATTACGATTGTTTCTCCATCTTTGACCATAACTTTTGTTTTTGCTGTTCTTATATTTGTGTCAACCGCTTCTGCAAAAAATGGAGATTGTTCAGCTGAAGAGACAATTGGTTCAACTTCAAGAATAATGTCTCCTTTTTCCATGAGGTGTTGTAACAAGAGTAACACCAACTTCTGCAAAAATAGGTTCTTTTGTTGTTGGAGCAACAGTTCCAGCAGTTCCATAAGTATAAACAACTTTTTCAGCAACTGCCATCTGCTTTGTTATTTTGATAGTTGCTGGTGAATCATTTAATGTTGTTACTCTTGGACTCGCAAGTATATTCGCTTCTCCTTTTGCCTCAAGTAATTTTAAATTTGCGGTAAGTGCCTGAAAAGATAATCTTCCAAGTATAAATTGTGGACCTGTTGTTGTTCCAGTAGCAGTGGTTGTTCCTCCGGGACCTACAATTTCTCTTTCAATATGCATACTGTATGGATAGGGTACGTCTTCCTGTGGACCGAAAAAGTTTGCTTCAATATTCCATTTTATTCCGAGGTCTTTTAAACCATCCTCTGTTAATTCAACAAGGACTGCTTCTATCTGTATACATGGAATACTTTTATCAAGTAATTTTATAATTTTTTTTATATCATTTATATTTTCCTCTGTATCCTGAATTGTTAAACTATTTGTTCTTGTATCAACTATTATTTTTCCATTTTTACTCAATAAAGGAGATAAAACCTTTCCTAAATCCTCTGCTTTTGAATATTGAAGAAAAATAACTTCTGCAATAAGTTTCGGTGTTTCTTTAAATTCTTTTATTATATATACATCTGAATCAGGTAATTTTTCCCTATAGAGACCATTTGCTTTTAATATTGAATCAATTGCCTCTTCTCCAGATACATTTTCAAGATATGCACTTATTGGTTTTTCTGAAAGTTCACTGCTTGTTATCATTTTTATACCTGTTTTTTTACTTAAAACCTGTAGAACTTGAGCAAGTTTTGTTTGATAGAAAGTTAGAGTTAATTTTTCTTCTCCAAAAACAGAAATTATGAAAATAAAAAATAAGATAAAAACTTTTCTTCTCATTTTCTTTCTCCTTTTTCAAAATCAAAGTTTAATGTAAAAAAATTTCCTTCATTATCACTTACTATTATTTTTTCAGGATAAATCTTTTGAATAACAAAATCAGAAACTTTTTCTCCCTCACTTTTAACTTCGTCATTTATTATTACATATGAAATTTTTTTATCATATACAATACCTGAAATTTTAAAATCTGGTTTTTTAGGTTCAGATTTGATAATAGAAATGGGTTTTTCCTCTTGTATTTCTGGAATAACAGTTTTTTCTGATTCTTTTTTAATTAGCCATGATTTTAAAGGATTTTTTAATGGTTTACTTTTTTCATATTTTAATTCAATCTTATCTTTATTTTCCATTTGCATTATTTTATTCTGAATACTTTTAAAATTTTCTTCTATTTTTCTTAAATCAATACCACCTATCATTTCTTTTTCTTCAAAAATTCCTTCATTTTCTTTTTTACTCATTTTCTTTTGTTTTGGTTTAAATTGCCATCCTGTTATTATTAAGAGAATTAATATCAAAATTACCAGTTTTAAAACATTTTTATTTTTCATACTTTATTTTACCTTTTTTATTCCAGCAATTTTAAGATTAAAAATATTTTTTTCATTTTCACCTTCTAAAACTTCTATTTCTTCAATCTTTAAATATTTTCTTCCTGATTCAAGACGATTGATAAAATAAAAAAAACCTTTGAAACTACCCATCAATTTAACTTCCCAGAAAAAATATAAATCACTTGGAATTTCTTCTTTTTTTACAGAAATAATTTCTATAAATTCTTTTGGAGTAATTTCTTCAAGATATTCGTAAATTGCAAGATTCGGGTCATCTGTATAATTTAACCATTCAAAGTTATATATTTTATCTTCTGCAAAATCAATTGTTTTCTTAATTGTCTGAAAAAATTCTGGATCATTTTTTATTTTAAGATAATTATATGTAAGTAAATCCTTTTCTGTCTTATATTTAACTATTTGATTCTTTTGAGGAATGAAAATAATAACTGTAAAGATTCCTATTACAAAGAGATAACTGATAATTACCCACAAAAACCATCTCTTTAAAATTTTATAAAAATCTCTCATTTTTTTCCTTCAAGTTTAATTCAAACTTGAAATAGTAAATCTCATTGTCTTCTTTTTTTTCTTTTCTTATTTCAAGAAGAGAGATTTTTTCAAAAATGCTTTTCCCTTTTTCCATCAGATTTTTTGCAAAATATGAACATCCTTTTTCTGGTTGAATGTAATAAGGAGAAATATATCCTTCTATGAATATATTAAAATTTTTCCCTTTTTGCGTATATCCTTTTTTGTAAGAAAGTTTTTTAATCCAGATACCAGAAGGAAGAGAATCTGATATTATCCAGAATATATCACTCCATAGTATTCTATCTTTATATTCATCTTCATAAAAAGAGCACTTTTGACAGAGAATTTGTAATTTTTTATCATTGGTTTTTAAATTTTCAAAAATAACTTTTTCTGCCATAATTTCTTTATCAAGATTTTTAATTTCATTCTTTATTCTTTCAATAATTATTTTATTTGATAGATAAAAAATTCCACAGATTAAAAAAATTGTAACAAGACCTGTAAGGTAAAAAATTATAAATCTTATGAGTAAAATCTTTTTTCTGTATTTTTCTAATCTTCTTTTAAGTAAATTAATCTCTATCATATTATTTTTCTTGTTAATAGTCCTATACAGACAGCATAGGACATACCATTTTCTATTTTATCAAGAGGAATGAGGGATTCTGAAAAAAAAGAGAGAGGGTTATAGTTTTCACAAGGAATATTTATATTCTTTTCTATTACTTCTTTAATTCCGGATATATTTGCTCCTCCACCTGTCAAATACATTTTATTAATTTTTTCTCCTGTTTTATTCTGAAAATATTTTAAGGAAACATTTATATCTTCAATAAATTCAGGAATTATATCATTAAGAATAACATTTTTTTCAAATTCCTCTATTTTTTCAATATTATGTGTACCCCATAAAATGTCTCTGCAGAATAAAAACTTATCCTTTAAAAATATAACTAAATTTGAAATTGAAAATCCAATATTTAGAATACAAACAGAATTTGTGTCTTTATTAAAATATAGAAAACTGTTTAAAACTGCGAGACCATCAACATCCATTATAAGTGGTCTTAATTTTGCTTTCAAAAAAATTTTATTGTATATTTCCACTTTGATTAAAGGGCAGGAAATAAGAAAAATGTTTTTTTTACTATCTATATTGAATGAAATATAATCATATTCATAATTATCTAAAAAATCAGGTATTATTTGAATTCCTTCTAGTTTTATTGCATTTTCAAGTTCTTCTTCAGATAAATTTGGAAGTTCAAAATAATGGAAAATAATATTATTTCCTGCAATACTGAATATACACTTCTTTCCTTTATAATTGTTTTTATTGAGAAAATCTCTCAAAAAATTTCCTAATATCTCAGTATCTTCAATAGAAATATTCCTGAAATTTTCTATAGGATTTTCAATTTTTTCTATATTTGTCAAATATAAACTATCTTTTTTTTCATAACCCTCTACAATTTTTATATATTTAGACCCTATATCAACACCTATTTTAAGGGACATATTTTTAAAAAAAAAGTGGAGTTAGGTTAACTCCACTTTGCGTATCTTTTTAAAATACTTTCCAACTTTCACCACCATCTGTAGACCATTCAAGAGTTCCATCATCGAGTTTTATTCTTACCTGAATATCTGCAGCATCTCCTGAACCATAGGCAACAGCATATGTCCCATCTACTGAAAATGTAGTAAAATATTTATTTCCAGAGGCATCAACTCCAAGATCTTCATCTGAACTGACTGCGTCTTCAATTACTTTATATTCATTGTGCTGTGAATAATAAACTCTTTCAGCTGTTCTAATTGACCCAACAAGGGAAGCACCTTCAGATGCTTTTGATTTTTTAACCTGTCCTGTGTATAAAGGAATAGCAATTGCTGCAAGAATACCAACAATAATAACTACCACCATCAACTCAATCAACGTAAACCCTTTTTTTCTATTTTTTTTCATTTTTTTCACCTCCTTTCTTTAATTTTTGACGTTATTATAAACTTTTTTTCTCTTTCTGTCAAAAATTTTTTTATGATATCAGAGTTACTATATATCCCATCATCTAATAGTTCCTGCAAGTTTAAATATGGGTAAATAAATAGCAAGAACAACAATACCAACGATAATCCCAAGACCTATTATTAAAATTGGCTCAATTATAGAAGTTAAAATATTTACAGTTGCATCAACTTCATCTCTGAAAAATTTTGAAACCCTGTTTAACATATCTTCTAATCTACCTGTTTCTTCTCCAACCCTTACCATTCTCACAAGTATTGGCGGAAAAATTTTATATTTTTTCATTTCTTCATTTAGAACTTTACCTTCTATAACTCCTTTTCTTATTTTTTTAACAATATCCTCAATTATTATATTCCCTGAAGTAGCAGCAACTATTTCAAGAGCAGAATTTATACTTACTCCTCCTGAAAGAAGTGTGGAAAGAGAACGGGAAAATCTTGAAAGAGAAATTTTAATCACAAGTTTACCAATTAAAGGAAATTTTAATTTCACTGAATCTATCCAGTATCTACCAGATTTTGTATTTCTGTAAAAAAATAAAAAAATTCCAAATAAAACTAAAAATATTAAAATAAAGGGTAAAAATTTTAAAAATAAACCACTTATTTTAAAAACAATCAATGTTAATCCGGGGAGTTTTGCTCCAAAACTTGAAAAAATAGATTGAAACTTTGGAATTAGAAATAAGAAAACAAAAGAAATAACTCCTATAAAAAACAAAAAAATTACAGCAGGATAACTTAACGCCTGTCTTAATTTTCTTAAGAGAATTATCTGGTCTTCTATATATGATGAAAGTTCTGTCATAACACCGACAAGATTTCCACTTTCTTCCCCTGATTTTACAAGTGCAACATATAAAGGAGAAAAGATATTAGGATATTTACTTATTGCACTGGAAAAATTACTTCCTGTCTGTATATCTTTTCTAATATTTTCAAGAGCATATGCAAAATATTTATTTATAGTTTGTTCTTTTAAGTCAGAAATGGCATCAATTATTGGAACACCTGCATCAAGCATTGTTGCAAGTTGTCTTGAAAATATGGCAATTTCTCCAAGTGATACTCTTCCTCTTTTCTTTGGCTTTATCGTCATTTCAGAAATCCCATTTTTATCAACAAGTTTTATTTCAATTGGTATTAAATTCCTGCTTCTTAAAATACTTATAACTGTTGCATTTGTTTCTCCCTCTATTACTCCTTCTTTTCTATTTCCAGAAAAATCCCTTGCAACATAAAAATATTTTGGCATTTATTTTTCTCCCAAAAGTAATTTTAATTCTTTTATATTATTACTCCTTCCATACATTTCTTCTTTTGAAATCAATCCCTTTTTATACAGGGAAATCAAAGAAGCATTCATCGTTTTCATTCCAAGTTCTCCTCCAAGTTGTATCTGTGAATAAATCTGGGCAAAATTTCCCTCTCTTATCAAACTTTTTATTGCAGGTGTTGCTATCATGATTTCAGTTGCAAGAATTCTACCATTTCCATCCTTTCTTGGTATTAATTGTTGAACTATTACTCCTATAATTACAAGAGAAAGTTGAGTCCTTATTGTTGGTTGCTGGTCCCCAGAAAAAACATTTACAATCCTTCCCATTGCCTGAACAACTTCTCCTGTATGTAAAGTTGATAATACAAGATGTCCTGTTTCTGCTATTCTTAAAGCCGCCTCTATTGTTTCTTTATCTCGCATCTCTCCAATTAAAACAACATCTGGGTCCTGTCTTAAAACCCTTTTTAATGCTTCTGCAAAAGAATATGTATCCTGTCCTATCTCTCTCTGTTCAACAATTGATTTTTTATATTTAAAAAGGTATTCAATAGGGTCTTCAATTGTTATAATATGTAGTGATTCTCTTTCATTTAAGTATTCAACCATGGAAGCAAGTGTTGTTGATTTTCCACTTCCTGTTGGACCACATATTAAAATTAAACCATAAGGATTTGAAAGCATTTTTTTTATAACATCAGAAGGAAGTCCAAGTTCTTCAAAAGTAGGAATTTTATCTTTAATAGGTCTTATTGAAATTCCTATTGTCCCTCTTTGATAATGTAAATTGATTCTGAACCTTCCAACACCGTCAATTCCATAAGAAAGATCAAGTTCTTTTGTATTTTCAAATATTTTTATTTGTTCCTGACTCAAAATTGAATAAATTAGTTTTTTACATTCTTCATTTGATAAAGCAGGAAAGGGTACTGGATACAAAATTCCATCTATTCTTATATGTGGGGGCAATTTTGCAAGTAAGTGAATATCAGATGCTTTCTGGTTAACTGCATATTTTAATAAATCGTCAATTGTAAAATTACTCATATTGTTACTGTTAATGCTTCAGAAAGTGTGGTTATACCATCAATAACCTTTTTTATTGCCTGTTCTTTTAATATCTTCATTCCATGACTTTTAGCAAAATCTCTTATTTCATCATCACTTTTTTTCTTTAAAACCATTTCTCTTATTTCTCTTGTAAACTCTAAAACCTCATATATTGCAATCCTTCCATAATAACCTGTAAAATCACAGAGAGAACAACCTTTACCTTTATATGCAATTATATCCTTCCTTTCTATATAATAATTTCTCAACATTTCTGTTCCCTCTTCGTCAATAGTTTTACATTCATTACAAATTTTTCTTACCAATCTCTGTGCAAGAACTAAATTTATAGCATCTGCAATCAAATACGGTTCAACGCCCATATAATAAAGTCGGGAAATTGTTGAAACAGTATCATTTGTATGTAGTGTTGATATAACGAGATGCCCTGTTAATGACGCCTGTATTGCTATCTGTGCTGTTTCAATGTCTCTTATTTCTCCAACCATTATAACATCAGGGTCCTGCCTTAATAAATTTCTTAAAACACTTGCAAAAGTCAGTCCTATTTTTGGTTTAATTTGAACTTGATTTATTCCTTCAAGTTGATATTCAACAGGGTCTTCAATGGTAACTATATTTTTTTCAGGTGTATTTATAAAACTGAGTCCTGAATATAAAGTTGTTGTTTTTCCACTTCCTGTTGGTCCTGTAACAATTATCATTCCATAAGGTCTTTTTAGAGCATTTTTGAACTTTTCAAGTTCTTCTTTTTCAAATCCAAGTTCTTCCATATTTAAAACAAGTTTTTCTTTATCAAGTAATCTCATAACTACTTTTTCTCCATATATTGTTGGAAGTGTTGAAATTCTTATGTCAAATTCTTTTGTCCCAATTTTTATTTTTATTCTTCCATCCTGTGGTAATCTTCTTTCTCCAATATCAAGATTAGAAAGAATTTTAAGTCGGGTAACAACTCCAGGATAAGCATTTTTCGGAGGGGCAGGAAGTTTATGTAGTATACCATCTATTCTAAATCTAACAGAAACATCTTTTTCTCCTGGTTCAAGATGAATATCTGTTGCTCTTTTTTCAATTGCTTTTACAAAAAGAGAATTTACAAATCTTACTATAGGAGCATCTTCAGCCGCAACTTTTAGTTGTGCTACGTCAATTTCTTCCTTTTCCTCTGTTATTTCTTCAAGTTCAGAAATTGTTTCTGGAATATTATCAAAGCCAGAATAAAACTTATCAATTAATTCAATTATTTTAAATTCATCGCCTTTAACAACTTTTATTTTCATTCCTGTTATTCTTTTTAAAGTATCAATAGCAATAATATCTGTTGGGTCTTTCATTGCAATCGTTAAGGTGTCATTTTCTTTCGCTATTGGAATGCAGGTAAATCTTCTTGCAATGTTTTCATCTATTAATTTAACAATTTCTGCTTTTATCCCTTTGAATTTTGAGAGATCAACGTAAGTGGCTTTTTTTTGTTCCGTTAAAGCGTTCAAAATATCTTCTTTGTTTACATAGTTTTTTTCAACTAAAATCTCTCCAAGAAATTTTTTTGTCTCATTCTGAATCCTAATAGCTTCTTCTAACTGTTCTGAAGTAATTAGCCCTTTTTCAAGTAAGAGTTGACCTAATTCTTTTCTTTCCATAATTTATAGTATAATATACCATAAAAAAAGAAAGGAGTAAAAATGGAAGTAATACCTTTTAATTTTTTATCTATTCCAGAGATAAGTTTAAAAAAAGCAAAATTTATTGTTTTACCAATTGGTTATGAAGGAACTGTAACAGGAAATTCAGGAACAAAATTTGGACCCATCAGTATAATTTACTCATCAAGAAATCTTGAACTTTACGATGAAGAAATAAGTTATCAGCCATATGAAGTTGGAGTAAAAACTGAAGAAGAGTTTGAATGTGATTATTCTTCTCCTGAAAAAATGGTCAGAAAAATTGAAAAAAGGATTAGTTATTATGTAAAAAATGAAAAATTTGTTATAGGATTGGGTGGTGAGCATACAATAACAATTGGTTTGTTTAAAGGATATAAAAAATATTTTAGTGATTTAAATTACATTTGTCTTGATGCACATTCTGATTTGAGAGATAGGTATAATGGAACGAAGTATTCTCATGCATGTGTAAGTAGAAGAATCTATGAAGAAAATTGTAATTTGTTTATTTTAGGTGTAAGAAGTATAAGTAAGGAAGAATCTGAATTTGTAAATAATAAAGAAAAAATAAAGATTTATTATGCATGTCAGATGAAAAAAGAAAACTGGCGGGAAAAAATTTTAAGAGAAATTCCATCTGGTAAATATTATCTCTCAATTGATGTTGATTTTTTTGACCCTTCTTTAATTTCAGAAACAGGAACTCCCGAACCAGGTGGATTTCTATGGGATGAAACAATTGATTTTTTGAAAAATTTAATTTTAAGAAAAGATATTGAAATCTATGGTTTTGATGTGGTTGAACTTTCTCCATCAAGAATTTTAACTCCTTCTTCGGTAATCTGTGCTAAATTAATTTATAAAATAACTGGATATTTATACCTTAAATGGAGAAAATAAACCTTTTGAATGAAGAGCAATTAAATGTTTTTCTTTCAAAAGAAATAAAAAAAATTCTTTTTATAGGTGGAGTGGATACAGGAAAAACAACTTTATTGAAATATATCTCAAATTTTTTATTTAAAAAAGGAGAAAATGTTTTTATTCTTGATTGTGATGTTGGACAATCACATATTGGTCCTCCCACAACAGTTGGTTATGCTAAATTAAAAGAAAAAATTGAGGATTTTAATTTAGATGCGGATAGATTTTACTTTGTTGGTTCTGTTACACCATCTAATTCTATCATTGAGTTCATTGCAGGAATTTCGATAATGAACCAATTTATTAGTAAAGAGAAAGGGAAGATTTTGATTGATACAACAGGATATGTAAAAAATAGGTTAGCGATTTCTTTGAAAATTCATAAAATAGAAATTTTAACCCCTGATTTTGTTTTTTTACTTGAAAAGGAAAAAGAACTTGAAGAGATAGAAAGGTTTTTGAAATTTTCAGGAATAAAATTTACAAAAATTAAAGTTGAGAATATCCCTGTAAAATCAATGGAAGAAAGAAATATCTTTAGGAAGAATAGATTTTTACAGTATTTTGGAAATTTAAAAAAAATTAACTTAAATATGGATAAGGTTTCAATTAAAATCACTAATTTGAGATGAGTTTATAATGTTTTTGAGATTAAAAATTTAAATTTAAGAGGAAATTTATGTGGTTTAAAAAGAAGTAATTTAGATTATTTCTGTCTCGGTGTTATTGCTAATATGAAAAATGAATGGGCAGAAATTTTTATACCAGAGAAAGTTAATATAAATAACACAGATATTAAAAGTATTTCTATAAGCAATTATTCTATTTTGGAAATAGTTTCAGTTGAATAAAGTAAAACTTTCAAAAAAATTTGACAATAAAAAATTTTTAATTTTATAATTAACATAATGAACAATATTAACAAAATTAACAAAAGGAACTTGAATAATTTGATTTTAAAAATTCAGAAGGAAATTTCAAAAAATAAGTTTATAAATATTTTGTCAAATCTTTTAACAGAGGGAATTTCTATAAATTATAAAGGACGGATAGTTTACTGTAATGATAAATATGCAGAAATTTTTGGATATAAAAAGGAAGAGTTAATCGGAGAGAATATATTAAAACTCTGCTCAACGGAAAGTAAAGGAGAATGGGAAGAGATTTTAAAAAGAAAAAAAGAAGGATTTTTTAAAACTGAATGTATAAAAAAAGATGGCTCTAAAATTTTCATAAATGTGAATATTAAAAATGTAGAATTAGGTAGAAAAATTTTAAGAGTTGTTACTGTAATTGATGTCACAGAGGAACAGTTATATCTTCAGAAAATTAAAGAATCAGAAGAAAAATATAGAATTCTTACTGAAACACTTCTTGACGGAATTCTGGTGATTGATATTAAAGGTAATTTTCTTTTTGCAAATCATATTGCAATAAATCTTTTAGGATTTAAAAGTTTTGAGGAATTGCGAAAAAGGAATTTTTTTGATTTTATAATTGAAAAAGAGAAATTTTTAAATGATTTAAGAATGATTGAAGAAAATAAATCTGGTTATTTCACTGAATATGAAATTATAGAAAGTACAGGTTCTAAATTGTTTATTGAAAGTATTGGAAGAAAAATAAATTATAGTGGTATTGATGCGTTTTTAATATCTTTCAGAGATATTACAGAAAGAAAAGTTATAATTGAAAATCTTAAAAGAGCAATTGAAAAAAATAAAAAAATTTTAGACCAGACAGTAATAGCATTATCTGAAATGTTATCTCAAAGAGACCCTTATACTTCCAGTCATCAAAAAAGGGTTGCAAAACTTGCGATATCAATTGCAAAGGAAATTGGATTTACAGGTAGTTTAATAGAAGGTATGAAAATAGCGGGTTTACTTCATGACATAGGTAAAATTTATATTCCAGCAGATATTCTTTCAAAACCAGGGGAATTGACTGATATAGAATGGCAATTTATAAAACTGCATCCTGAATTTGGTGCAAAAATAATTAAAAATATTGAATTTCCTTGGAATATAGAAAAAATTGTTTTACAGCATCACGAAAGAATAAATGGTTCAGGTTATCCAAATAAAATAGGTGGAAAAGAAATATTAATTGAAACAAAAATTTTAAGTGTTGCAGATGTTGTTGAAGCAATGACATTTCACAGACCTTACAGAGAAAAGAAAACCATAAAAGAAGCACTTGAAGAAATAGAAACAAACAGTGGAATTCTTTTTGAACCTGAAGTAGTTAATGCGACTTTGAAAGTATTCAATAAGGGTTTTGATTTTGAAGATTGTTAGGATTTTTATAGGAGAAGCATAGGGGACAATTCTTTCCCCTAAAACCCCTTTAACCTCGTAGATTATTTATTACTGTTTTCTTATAGAGATTTATTTTCCTATGTGAATGCCGAAGAGGGGATTTGAACCCCTAC
>Ga0116166_1002051_pt1 | contig 17269 bp, 18 predicted proteins | sample AD_JPNMR2_MetaG_FD_89884 | JGI IMG/M metagenome (GOLD analysis project Ga0116166, IMG submission 89884) | Active sludge microbial communities of municipal wastewater-treating anaerobic digesters from Japan - AD_JPNMR2_MetaG | ecosystem: Engineered > Bioreactor > Anaerobic > Digestate | place...
AATTGCTTCCGCGAAAACCTGAAGGCATTTTATTGACTGAGATTTTTCAGCAAATTGCCCGATTAGGCATGGTTCATCCCGCTTTTGAACCAGTTTCTACCGCCTAATTGGCGAAGGTATTGATAATACCAACGGTCATAAATTGCGCTTTCCGCCTTCTGAAAAAGCGCAATTTGTGACCGAGTGTGGTATAGCCCCAATCGTTGACGTTTTTCCCCTCCTCGTCTACACTTCGCCCATGCTTGCACGCATCTACTCCTGCGCGGTGGTGGGACTCGAAGGCGTCATCGTCGAAGTCGAGGTGGACACCACGCAGGGCTGGCCCGGCATGGACACGCCGCGCCCATAAAACCGTCAGATTTCACCTGGATTTCTCGCGTGAAACGTCCCAAAATGCGTCATTGCATAGCCTTGGCGATCTAAAGCTCTCGAGGAGTGTGCCCCTGTAACAAGAGGAAGCCTAATGCACACTATAGATTGGCTGAAAATTTAAGAGATAAATGACTCGACAATTTTCTTGTCGGGTCATTTTGTTGCAGATAATTGTGATTGTTTGAATGATCATTAGAGAATCGCTTTGCCATGCCAGGACTCATTAACCATCACACTTAATACCCAAAAAACCATTGCATTTCACCTCGAATTTGGCGCAGATGTCACCCAAGTTCCAGATTTAAGATAATAACACTGTATAGTATGAAAACCTAGAACTCGCGAATAAAGCACTTGGACGAACTAGTGACTAGGAGTAGCTAGCACATCAAACTGGATGCCAGGTCGTTCTTACGTAAGTCGTTTCACACCAATCCTGTTTCTGTCTGACGGCCGTGTTCGTGATGCCCTGAGCGAAAATGCAAATTTTCATGTCTTACATGAGTCCGATTTTGTAAATTTCTGACTAGTTACAGCCACGATGGCTTCAATATGCCCGTTGCAAAGTCGCTTGCCAGGATTAGAAGTTCGTGGCGTTATCAGGACGAATTCAGCAAAGCAATCGGTGCTCGAAACTCTATACGAGGTTAAACCGCTAATTTCCTGACTTTGCTACAGCCATGAGGTCTTCAAAAGTTGCTTGTGTTAAATTTCGTTTTTATGTATAATTTTTAACAAAAGATTGCAATAGAAAAAACGCTTATGCTACTTATCCCCTTCGGGAGCAGGTATAATAACGCGGCTGTTGTGGCTTCGATACAGAAACACGTTGAGGGCTAAATGTCATCTAATCTAATTGCAGTACTGATTGTGTTAGTTCTAACGCTTGTCTCTGGCTATTTTGATTCGCGCGGCTTCTTGTTTGCTTCAGAAATGTGGGTTGGGGGCAAGTTAGTTATTGATAAACTTGTGAAGTCCGGATTAGGATTTGGTTTAGGGATAATTTCTTATTGGGTTGTACTAAGATTTCTAAAGGACTTACATATTGCTTTGTCAACAGAGGTACAAACGCTTGGCTGGTTTGGCGTTACCCTTATCTTGGTTGCGTTTTCAAGTGGCGAATTCTTAAAATGGGCATTGACTGATAGAATCATTGCTTTAATTGTCCTACTAGGAATAGGTTTTTTGCTATTTAGAGGGCACTAAGTTTTTTCATTGACAATCAATAATGAGTAATGGAATTGATTGATGAAAGATAATTACAAAACAAAAAAGCAATTGATCGAGGAATTGGTCAATTTGCGTAAAGAAATAAACGAATTGAAGAATTCCCCAAGCCAAGCAAATTCAGCCGGGAAACTTATTCAACTTGCCCCTGATATTGTCGAGAAAGCCTTTTATTCTATTTGGGCTTGCAGAGACAGTAGTAAAAATTATGAAATACTATTTTGGAATCAGGGAGCTGAAAAAATATACAACACACCAAGAGAAAAAGCGATTGGACTTAATTTTGTAAATACATTTGTAAATGATTTAGAGAAGAGGACTTCCGCCGCACAGATTGATGAAATAATTCATGATGGCAGAATATTTAAGAACTTCCTTGCAATAGACCACACGCCAGATGGCGATAATCGCATGATGTTAATAGACAATTTTCGGATATGGGATAGTGTTGAGGGCGAGTATGTTCAGGTTGAAATGGCATTGTATGTCACTGAAAGCGAATTGCTCAATTCATCTGACAACTTGGATGCGATCAGGGAATTTGAGAAAAAACTGAAGTTGTTGGAGGAGCAAAAGGATGAAGTCGCAAAAACTCAACCCTTGATTGCTGAGAAGCAAGAATTAATAACAAGAAAAAATATTGCTATTGATTTAGTACATCGTAAACTAAGTTTCTTCGAATTTCTTGTTAGCCGATTGAACTGCAACGTAATGTGAATTGAGTTTGGAGCGAGCAGTCTGGATAGAGAATTGCCAATCGATCTTGATTTTCTTTTCGGTGCGTTCGGCTACCAAGGCCAGGATTTCGTGTTCGAGTTTTTCAATGGTTGGAATGCGCCGCTTGAGACACTGTCTGGAAAGCGCCGAGAACTCAATCTCAATCATATTGAGCCAACTTGCTGATTTGGGTGTGTAGTAGAACTCAAATCGTTCTGCCAGCGCCAGGGCTTCATCTGCCGGTAGATTTTCATAGAAAGCGCTGGCATCATGCGTATTCAAATTATCCTGAACCATCCTGATTTTGATGGCATTCGGGTACTTGGTTGCGACTGCCTGACAAAAAAGAGTGTATTCTTTTTTGGTGCGCTGTGGATGAACTTGCGCCAGGCGTTCTCCGGTCAACGGCTCGATCATCGCCAACAAAGCGCAGGAGCCCAGTTTCTCGTACGCATAATGTTCTTTGCGCACCCGGCCACTTTGCATCGCCAGTGGCGCAACCGTTTCACCAATCAAGAAACAAGGTCGTTCGTCATAACAAATCACAGGATAATTCGGATCGTAAGGCAGCTTGTAGAGCGCTAACAGCGTTTCCATCCGAGCCAGAAAGCGACTATCCAAGGCGCCAATGCACCAGGTTTGTTTCAGATGCGGCTTGAGTATGTTTTTTTTAGAATCGTACGCACATGCGTATGCGAGATTTGCTCGCAAAACTCAAGTTCGACCACTTTATCTGCCAACAGACGCAAGCTCCATTCCGCGTGTCCTTCCGGCGGCGTACTACAGGCCAGCGCTGTGATTTTTGCACGTTGTTCCCCATCAATCTTGATCGGTCTGCCCGAGCGTGGACGATCATACAATGCTTGTAGCCCTTTTTCTCGATAGTGATCGGCCAATGTGGACAACGTCCCAATGCTCATCTTGACCGTTTTGGATACCGCCGTATATGTTTGACCGCGATCCAATTCAAGCAGGGACAGCGCACGGCGATAGGTTTTTGCCTTGAGTTCGCCCTTGCTCATCAAGGCTTCGAGATACTCTCGATCTACTGGACTGAGTTGTATGTGTTGTTTGTTCATCTGGCTATTTTCTACCAGATGCTCGCTTTTGTCAAAAACTTAATTTACGATGTATTTAGTGCATTCAATTAATAACTTGGCAGGTCCAATAAAGACATGGGTGAGTTTGATCAAAGATAGGCTTTTTGTTTCTGATCCAAGAGATGAACAGATAAGTTTCTACTTGGAAAAAATAGAACGAGAAACAAATCGACTCCTGGATGAAGCTGAGCAAATGCGGCTTGAGCCTGAAAAAAAGCGCGTCGATTTGAGATCCATACTAGAGCCCATGACAAGCAGCGTAAAATATCAATATCCAGAAATTACAATTCATTTGCACTCATCGGAAAATCCATTATTTGTTTATGCAGCACCTTCGCATCTTTCTGTCGCGATTTGGAATGTTGTTTTTAATTCAGTAGAAGCTTTAACTGAGAGTGGAACCGGCAATTTGATCGATATTAGTATTCGCAGCAAATCGCTGGAGTCAAAGAACTATGCTGAAATTATCATTGCCGATGACGGACCGGGTATACCAATTGAAATTCAGGGAAAAATTTTTGATTTAGGTTATTCGACAAAGAGAAGTGAGGGGCTTACTGGTTATGGTTTGTGGAGAAGCAAGGATATTGTAAAAAACCTAATAGATGGAGACATATCTTTTACAAGTGAGGTTAGTAAGGGAACCAAATTCACAATTTTGATTCCGTTAGTTGAATAGAGGCATTTCAAATGCAAAAGGAAGATGCAAGGGCAAAAATCTTAATAGTTGATGATGACATTGGTGCTAGGGAGTCTTTAGAGCACTTATTGCTTGATTACTATGATGTTGTTGTTTGTAAATCTTTTGATGAAGCATCAAAATCTTTAGAAAATGATGATTTCGATCTTGCTGTCATAGATGTACGACTCACGCACACCGACTCTTTTAATGTTGATGGACTAAGGGTGTTACAAGAATTCATTCAAAAAAAAACAAAGACACTAACCATTGTTATAACAGCGTACCAAGATGGCTTGCGCACTAATATTTTTGACAGGATAAAACCGGATTTGGTTTTAACTAAGGGAAAGTGGTTTGACCCGAAGGAGTTTAAAGAAAGGATAGCCGAACTTCTTCAAACCAGAAAATAAGGTCAATTTGATTAGCGCAATTCCTGATGGAATAAAAAATACTAATGGCATTTAAGGATTTCCTTTTTGTTTGCAAAGGAGAATTTTTTGATGGATGATTTGATTAGGATCCTACAGATCGATGATGATGCAACGTATTTTGATGTGACACGGGATGTGCTAGGAAGCGACATTCATCTTGAGACAGCAGCATCATATGAGCAAGGAATGGCTCTACTTAAGTCGAGGAATTTTGACCTCGCCTTAGTTAATATGAATTTAATTCCCAAAAAAGATATCCTGAGTGAGGAAAGAACCGACAGATTGGGAGGGGAAATACTTATATTTATCCGAGATAATCTGCCGAATCTTCCCAGGATTGCGGTAACAGGCACAAAGCTAGAAGGGTCTGTGTTTGGGGAATACCTCGATAAATATAAGGTTACTGACTTGATAAGGAAAGATGAATTTAAAGGTTATAACTTTCGGGACGCAATATACAGGGCATTGCGAACAAATAAGATAAAGGTTTCTGTTAGACTGCAACATGCAAGGTTTTCTAGATATTTAGCGCATTACTATCAGAAAGATGCATTAGATGGGCTTCCTAAACTACAACTGTTAGAGGTTCAGATAGAGAATCCTCGACAGGAGGATGCCGATATAACAATTCTCTTTGCCAGACAGCCTCCTTATATTCAGGAAACTATGCATACTATTAGAGTCTCACCTGGGCTTTCTAAGGTATTTTTGTCCCCAGTTTTTACAGATGAGATCAAAGAAAATACCGTAATCGCAATCAATCTAGTTGTAAGTGAAAAAGGCAATTTACTTTGGAAGCCGGAAAATTCAATGTTAATAGATGTCGTGGAGACTATACCATTGGTACTCAAGTATGTAGCTACTGGCGATCAATGGATGCATTTTTTGATCGCTGCTTGTGTTACACCACATTCGGAAGAGATTACAAAACTTGCTGGTAGTATTCGGAAGTTGTGGGGAAGTGAACATCCTGATGAAAAATGGAATGCTAGTAGGTATACAAACAAAAATGTAATTGATATTCTAAGAATTCTACGAGATTTGCTGAGCGACTTATTAGTTCTTGAAGGTACCTATATACCGTCTATACCAACGGGACTCGAAGCCGTTGAACATGTAATGCGATTGCCTGATGAAATTCTGAGAAGCCGTGGAGCGAATTGCTTATACTATAGCTTGTTGTATGCAAGTGTTATGGAAAATTTGGGGATAAATCCAGTTCTGTTGTTTTTACCTGGGCATGTAATTCCGGGTTGGAAGAAAAGTTCGTCCTCCACAATCGATATTCGACAAATAGCGGAACCAGTAACCAGGGATATTATCAATGATGAGTGTGTTTTTTTTGAAAGCACTGGCACATCATCCAAGGAGTTGACTTTTGATCAATTACTTGAGTCTGGTAAAAGAATATCAGCCGATGCTCAGATACTTTCCTTAAGGGAAATACCAGTGCCTGTTTCGATTGTTGATATATCTGGTCTTCGGAAGATTGGACTACACCCCTTTAATGGGTAAAGAGCATAAGGATAAATTGCGAAATGCCACAAACACACTTGCTATCAGATCTAACTGAACTACGAACCGATTTTGTTCAAAAGATAAACGATCTTTGGCTTTCTACGGTGGAAGACGTAGCTGGCATAATTCGGTTGGCAGAGATAAATCCTGATATTTCGCATCAAATGATCTTGTCTTTATTGGCTACCGAGTTAAGTGTCCCTACAGAAATTGCTCAAAGGGATTTTATAAATCCTATTCGAAAATCAATCCCAGACCATGAATGGTATGCTATGGCTAAGTTAGAAGAGCCGTTACCGATTGGTTTATTGGATGATCTGACTCCCCTAGACAGCGATATTTTTTTATCCCCTTCGTCAACACCATCTTCCGATGAATTGCCTGTTCGTATTAATTTAACGGAAAATTATCCTGAATTATTTTTAGGCATTAGAAATCAGGGGCAGCGAGGGACTTGCGTTGCATTTGCCGCAACGGCACTTCACGAGTATATTCTTGGCCGAGCGAAAGGCGAGCCCGCTCCCCATCTTTCTGAGGAATTTCTCTATTGGGCATCGCGGAATGTGCAACTAAAAGATTTACCAAATACATGCCACCAATGTGGTACCATCATCCCGTCAGCTCTTAAAGCAATAATGGAATTGGGACAATGTACAAATCAAACCATCCCTTATCAAAGCGATCACCGACCTTGCAATGTAAAGCTATTTGACAGCGATATAGAAGATCCTCTAAATTCTTGCATCCACGATAATTCCAGTAATAAAAAATCTTTTCTAGCCAGCGGTCTTATTCCACCAATTGTTATGAAAAATGCTCAATTATATAAACTGGAGGACTGGGAAATTGTGGAAATAACAGATATAGTTGAGATGAAACGAACATTATTTGAAGGCTTTCCTATTATAGTAGGTGTGAAGGTTTTTTTATCCTGGTATAGTCCTTCTTCAAGGCATCGAGGGAGAATAAATATTCCCTTTCGATTGGAAATCGATAATTTTGGTTATCAGATGGGAGGTCATGCTATGCTTTTGGTCGGTTATGAGAATGATGTTTCTAATCAAACTATGAGGACGCCTGGTGGGGGATATTTCTTAGTACGCAACAGCTGGGGAAAAAGCTGGGGCGATGAGTCACTGAAAGGATTATCTCCTGGTTATGGGATGCTACCGTATGGCTATTTTAGTAAAGGTCTTTATCGCGCATATACATTAAAGCCCAAAAACGATTATAATAAACTCCAGAAATAAAATGCCCTCGTTTACTTACTTAATGGAAAACTAAAAATAACTTTTTCGGCTTATGCCGTTTCATCGAAATTCCAATTAAATAGGAGAAAAAACTATGGGCACCAAAAATGCATTCGTTACAGGAGTGTCAAGGGGTATCGGGAAAGCCATTTGCGAAAAGTTGATTCAAGATGGCTACACCGTATATGGGGTATATAATACAGGTGTTACAGAAGCAAAAGATCTAAAAGGAAGGGTTAAAAACCTAGAGCTATTTCAGGCCGATCTCACAGATCGAAAACAAACCCTATCCTTGATCAAACAATTTTCTGAAGCAAAATATGAGGGTTTAAAATTTGACGCTGTTGTTAATAATGCCGGCATGATCCAGTTCGAGGACTTTAACCAATTTGATTTTGATATTTGGGATAAAACTCTTGAGTTAAATTTGACCGCCCCACTGCTTATTAGCTTAAATCTTAAAGATAAAATCAATGACGGTGCCGCGATCGTTAACATTGCAAGCACTGATGGTTTAATCGGTTCCTACGCAAGCATGTCATATGCTGCCAGTAAGGCTGCGCTTATCAATTTGACGAGGAGTTTGGCAAATAATTTTGCTAAAAGAAACATCCGTGTTATTGCACTCTCTCCTGGTTGGACACATACTAATATGTCGACAGAGGAGTCGTTTGATGCCAATGAAATAATTCCTCTAGGTAGAAATGCAAGGCCAGAGGAAATGGCTGAAATAGTGAGTTTTCTTGTTTCAGAAAAAGCCAGTTATATTACCGGCTCAAACATTATTGCCGACGGTGGGTATACTGGTGTTGATGTGATTATGAAGAGGGAAGCGGGACTCTAACTAAACTTCCGGATGGAAATCTCTATATCAGATTTCTTGTGCGTTGCTTAACACCTGGTTACCATAAGGGCATAGGCCATATTATGGTAACCAAGTGTATCATATGAATTGGAGGGCGCATTTATGAAAGCAATCGTTAAATCTAATCCGGGAATTGGGCTTGAAATAATGGATGTTCCAATGCCAAGAATTGGGCCGGACGATGTATTGATAAAAGTAAAAGCGGCTACGATTTGTGGGAGCGATTTCCACATATATAATTGGGACGAGCAGTGGACGACTGATACAATTAAAGGTGGTCAAATTGTTGGTCATGAGTTCTGTGGAGAAGTAGCGGACTTGGGATGCAATGTTACCGACCTAGCTCGCGGAGAATTAGTAACCGCAGAGGGGCATATCGGTTGCGGTACTTGTTATTATTGTCAGAGCGGGCAGGCCCATATATGTCCCAAGCAAACTTTGATCGGTTTTCATCGTCCTGGAGGATTTGCAGAGTTTATTGCCGTTCCTGCTACCAATATTGTCAAGTTAGGTAAACTCCCCTTAATAGTTGGTACATTACAAGATCCATTTGGCTGTGCAGTTCATAGCACTCAGAAAGTGAATTTGACAGGAGCAACAGTTCTTGTAACTGGCTGCGGCCCGATTGGTTTGATGACTATTGCATTAGCGAAATTGGCAGGTGCCCAGAGAATTTTTGCAACCGAGAAAAGCCCATATCGAATATCAATGGCGTCCAAAATTGGTGCAGATCTGGTATTTAACTCTCAAGAAAGCAAAGTAGCTGATGTTATTTATGAAAAGACAAAAGATAAATCTGGCGTTGATGTCCTTTTTGAGATGTCAGGAACACCTGAAGGTGTGAATCAAGGGTTTAAAATTTTACGTCCTGGTGGAACGGCGGTTCTTCTCGGATTACCGAAGCAACCTGTTAACTTCGATTTTGCAAATGATTTGATCGCTAAGGGTGTGACGGTACATGGGATCATTGGTCGATTGATTTTTGAAACATGGTATCAAGCACGTGCATATATTAATGACAATGATCCTGTGAAAAGCATGGATTTTTCGAAAATTGTAACTCACAGGATGATGCTTGATAATTTTGATGAGGCCTTTAAACTGATGCTGAGCGGCAATGCTGGAAAGGTAATCTTGTTTCCTGATAAAGAATCGCTTCTTCAAAGCTACGATGAACTACCGTAGTATCCCAAGTAATATGAAGTGTCATGATGAATAACGAAAAAAAATGAAATCATATACATCGCCTAAGACGAAACTTGGCCAAAGCAAAATTGGTGGTATTGGTACGTTTGCTGCGTCTGATATTAAGAAAGGAGAGATCGTCTTTGTTAAAGGTGGGCATATTGTTGAACGGCACAACCTTTTCTTCTCCGAGAAGATAAATAGCTACCTCCCAATTTCCGATAACCTGTACCTTGGAGCCCTTGCCCCTGACGAAGAGGATGAAATCAAGTTGTTTGTTAATCATTCATGCGACCCAAATTGCGGCCTAAGAGGAGAAATTACATTTGTAGCGATGAGAGATATTAACAAGGGAGAAGAATTGACATTTGATTATGCGATGGTCGATAATGAAGAAAATGAGTTTGTATGCAATTGTGGTTCAGAGCATTGTAGAAAAATAATAACGGGTTATGATTGGAAGATTAAAGAATTGCAAGAAAAGTACACAATATTTTTTGCGCGATATCTTCTCGATAAAATAAATTCATCGGAGTAGTACTCTAGGTAAAATAATGAAGGATAAAATCGCCATTGTCGTTGGTGCAGTACAAAACCCAATAAGTATGGCAATAACAGCCAAGTTGCTATCTTTGGGATATAGGATTATCGGTACATCAAATAGCAGCGACAAACAAGATGTCGAAAAGTTTTCCCAAGGCAAAACCGGGTTGGAACTTTTTGAAGTAAACCTTGGCTCGCCAACCAGTGTAAATAAATTTATTCAATCTATTAGTGAAATCCCTATTGATGCGTTGATCATCGCCGAATCTTTTTTTGCTCTAGAGGATCCATCACATTTTGATCATAATTTATGGAAACAGAGTATTGCTATCAACCTTACTGCCCCAAACTATTTAGTACATGAATTAAAAAAACAGTTTGTGAAGGGTGGTTCCATTGTATTTATTACAAGCACGGAAGGTCTTAGTGGCTCTTTTGCTGCATCAGCTTATTCAGCAGCAAATGCTGCAAAGCATAATCTGATTAAAACCCTTGCCAACAATTTAGGAATGAAAAATATTAGGATTAACGCAGTTGCTCCTGGCTGGGTGGATGGTGGATTGGATGAAAAAGGTATATTTAAATTATCTTGTGAAATAACTCCATTAGGCCGGCTGGGGCAACCGAATGAGGTAGCAAATGTAGTTGCCTTTTTAATATCTACCGATGCAAGTTTTATTACTGGACAAGTTATCGTGGTTGACGGGGGATATTTAGGCGTCGATTTCTTATCAAAGCAGGAATTTCTGTCAAATAAAATCGGATCATAATGGATATTGAGTACTTGTAGTCTTCTATTCCATCTATAGACAGCAATATAAAATGAAGATGTGTGAGGGCACTAATCCCCCGCTTAATTTCTTCCAGATGAAATAATACCCCATCTGCTTGCTCCATTAACAGGTCTGGTACTTATATCTAATTTGATAGTCTCCTTATCTACATCATGGATGAAGATAAGGAGACAAATTCTCGTTCCTTTTCGTGTGTTGGGCAAGGAACTTAATGGCTTCGCAGTAATCTTTTTTAACCCCAAGTAATTTCCCAGTCTCATTAACACCCTCGCCAAAACAGGCACCCGCGCAATTTGATAAAATTTCACAACCTTGACATTCCTGTAGATTTTCAACCCGTCTCATTCGAATCTTGTCTATCCGATTCTGATCATATTCGATAGAATTAGTTTTGGGGTTATATTCTCCATATATCAGTTCTGGCAATATACTACCTAAAAAGGACATATCACAACAAGTCACAAAACCGTCAGTTGTTAAGTGCGGGCTAGGCAGGCATGCTCTACAAAAGACATTAACCTTTTCATCAAAGTTCACAGTAAAGATGCTTCCGTAGTATATTCCGAGCTCTTCGGCCCTCTCGTGTGCTTTAACAAATTCTTTGGCATACAATAGGTTAAAATCACTCTCTAATGGAAGCCTTGCCACGTTGGTTTTATTAAACTCAACCGGAGGAAATACCGGATCCGAAAATACAGCCTTAATACCTAGGCCGTAAAAATACTCGAGCATTTCTGTCTGACGATACAAATTGTTTGGAGTTATAGTTGCTCTAGCCCCAACCGTAATTTTTTCACTTGTGCTCATCATTATTGAAATGTTCCTCTCAATAATCTCAGATGTACCCTTTCCTCCTAATGTATAACGTTGACAGTCTTGTATACTGGGAGGACCATCTAAAGAAACCCATACAATATCTGCATTTTCGCCCAGCCAAGTGGCAACTTGCCTAGTAAACACGCCATTTGTTTGTATTTCGATCTTTGTATTCTTCCCAAAAAAGTCTTTTGCGAACGAAGTAAGGGCGACGATCTTTTGAAATTCCAAGGTGGGCTCCCCAGCCCCAAAAAAGCGGATATGTAGCTGATCTGTTTGACGCGCAAAATCACGGATTCCCTGCTTCGCAAACTCAAAATCAATTGATTGGACTGGCAAGTGAATGTCCTGCAAATAACAATATGAACATTGCAGATTGCATTGAGTAGTCATAAACAAGGTTATGCAATTTTTTCGAAAGTGGCCCATTGGAATTCTCCGATTAATGTAGAGCCTAAAGTCAGATTTTTTGAGCACAACTTTATTTCAATAGTGGTTATAATATTTGCAAAAGCAAGGTAAATTATAACCTTTCCAAGAAATTAAGAATAGTATCCTAGGCGGCATAATGAACAATGATAAGATATACCAAGACCGAATTAATTATTCTGGTGATTTAGAGTATTTGTTACAGAAAATTTGCTCCGATTACAACGTCGGCAGGTATAGGAACCATCGAATTATTAATGTCGGCTATGAAGATCTAAATGTTTGCCTTAATTCTGACAAAGGCTCATACTTAGTAAAGGCTTTATCTGCTTCGCGAGATGAATTGGACCGAAGGCGGTATGCATCCATCATCCAAGAAGCTTGTAGACCTGAATTAGGTATTGCTCACCCTAAGATTTACACTTCTGAACAGGGTATTCTTCACGAAGTCATTTTAGGTAATGCCAGAATATACCTATTTGTTATGGACTATATTGACGGAAATAGTTTTTATGACTTAGGCATTAAACCATCACAAAAAGAAATAAAATTCCTTGCGCATCAGGCGGCTTTGATTAATAAAATAAGTCTTAGAGTAAGCAAAAGGTATGATAGTTGGGCTATTGTCAATTTCGAAACAGAGTATGAGAGAACAAAAAAATATTTACCAAAATCCGATCGGGTATTTATTGAACCGTTAGCTAATAAATTCAGCAAACTCGACTTGGGCTTACTTCCTCATTGTTTTGTACATGGAGATATTATAGATACAAATGTGCTCAAGGATGTTCAAGAAAATTTATGGATTATTGATTTTTCGGTTTCCAACATTAATCCTAGAGTTCAAGAGTTGGCCGTACTTAGCTGCAACCTCCTTTATGATGAAAAACGGCCGGAGCAATTTATTGATAATTATCATCTATTATTGGATGAATATCAAAATCACCTTCCCTTAACCACAATGGAATTGGATTGGCTACCAACTTGTATTAACGTCGCTCATGCTATGCATATTATTGGAGCTATTAAAACCCAAATAGATAGTATTGACACCCCAGAAAATCAATATTGGTTGCACTTAGGGAGGGAAGGATTGCGTCTGACATCAGAAATTTGGAACTTTTAGTTTATCTTAATGTTTTTTCTTTTATTATGAGATGAATATCTTCGCCATAAGAAAGACTCAATGCAACCCGCGCATCTATCTTCTAAGCCACTTCATGTTCATGAAATATGAATAATGATAAAGGCCCAGAGGAAACTAGCCTTGGGCCTTACAAATATCAATATTACGAACAGTCCCTATAAACACATCCTAAGTTTAGGCAGTCGAATTTCTTCATTTAATCATATACATCCAAATACGTTTCATCTGATATATTTTATTTCCAGTCAATTTGCTCCAGACAATATCTACTTCAATATCAAACAGTATGTCACCGTTTAGCATAGAAATTTCATAAACCTTGTGTGTACGGGGCATAAAAAGTAATGGGTTTTGTTCTTTTACTTGAGATAACCGACTGCGTATTCCTTTTTGGATATTGCGAATCTCCGAAGGTGAAAGTGGGCTGAATAACACCTGTTTATAACCACCTCCGACGGCACAAACCAATGCAGATGGTTCTTTATAAATCTCCACAATCTGAAGATTGAGATCGTACCCGCAGGTCTTTGTGGCAATCTGGTTTAACCATTGTAGCGGATCATCTACATGCACCTCTCGCTCAAGGTGTCCACGTTTAATGCTCAGGTCCTGGATGGCCCACAAGACCGCCTGCTCGCGCAATTCATCAACTGCCCTGCGCTGTCGTTCGTTCCCAAGACTGATCAAAGCCCCAAAGATGATCACCGCAGTGACCACGGCCAAAGCAAGAAGAAGTTCCATTTTTGTTTCCTTTCGATTTGAAGTTAGTTCTCATCCTGGGATGAGTCGATTTGGTTACGTTTGGATATTTGTTCCAGCGCTTCACCCAGCTGGCGCAAGGCCAGCGGGCGCGGGTCCACCACACTGGCAGAGGCGATCACGATCATCAGTCCCGCCAAGCCAAGGATTTGCCAAAGCGGCCATTGAGCGGGTTGTGGAGCCGGCGTGGTTGGCGTAGGGGATAGGAGCATCACCACTGGCGTGGGAGATGCGGGTATCTTGGTTCTCGTTGGAGTGGTAGAAGGCAACTTCGTAGAAGTGGTTGTCGGGGTGAAAGTCGGCGTCATGGTTGGCCAAACCCCATCCGGGATGGAGATGCTTCCCACGGCGCGCGCGCACAGGTTGTGATCATCGCAGACGCGTACCCGCACAGGATATTCCCCACTTGGCGCCAGCGTTCCATCCGCAAAGCGCCGATCCCAGACTACCAGTTCGGACTCCTTGCGTGGATCGATTTCCAACGTCACCGCCGGCCAGCGGTCTTGCGAATCGGAAATCGTCAGCTTTACGCTAGCGATGGGATAGGTTTTCGGGGTGACGTGCAAAACGCCGGACTCCCGGATCCACCAATGCTCGGTCAGGGAAACGGCCGGAGGCAGCGCCGCCATAGTTGGAATGAACGTCGGCGTTCGAGATGGAGTCGAGGTCGCCGTGGCGGTGAATGTCGGCGTCTGGGTGAATGTTGGGATTGGTGTGTACGTAGCAGTATTTGTTGCAGATGGAGTGAACATCCATGTGGCCGTGGAAGTCGGGGTTCGAGAAGGCGTTGCAGTGTGAGTCGCGGTTGCAGTCGCCGTGGCTGTGCTCGTCAAAGACGGCGTCAATGTATAAGTTGGTGTGGAGGTGGGCGTGCGCGAGGGCGTGTTTGTTTGCGTCGCCGTTGCTGTGGCCGGATTCGTTGGGGTGAAGGTAAACGTGGAAGTTGCCGTATGAGTGGCAGTTGGAGATGGAGTATAGGTCGCAGTGTTTGTCACCGTGGAGGTCGGCGTCCATGTGGCGGTAAACGTTGCACTGGGAATAGATGTGCGTGTTGGCGTGGAAGTGGGTGGCAACGTTGACGTGGCCGTGGCGGTCGGCGGAGCGGCTACATAGTAAACATCCACCGAGCGGAAGTCCACGTACCCACCCGAGGCAGCCAGCGTCCAGGTACGGCAGCCGGCTGGCACGTTCAACGGCATGGAGACGAAACCCGGCAGGTTGAAGCCCGGCCCGGCATACAGGGTGTAGGTTGTACTGGCAGAGCAGGCGGACAGGATAGCATTGCCCACATTGAAGTCATGCGAGAAAGCCACCATCACCTCGAAGTAGGTGGTGTCGCGGTCGAAGGAACCGCTTACCCTGCTTCCATCCGAAATGCGGGTAACATTCTCCCGGCAGCCGGCGCCGCAGTACGTGCCGCCTTCGTCCGGGGGTAATGAACTGCCATCCTTGTGAATGAGGTCAATGTACTGCACTGTCCCTGCCCAGTCGATATAGCCGGTATCGTGCGCCTGGTCGTAGGTGCGGCCCTCCAGCAACGATACGGCGCTTAGCGGCCGCGCCGAAACTAGGCTGCTGGTCAGGAGCAGGAACAGTAAGAGCAAGGATGCAAGCAAAGGGTATTTCAAGCGTGAGATCATGATTTGTGCTCGTAATCCTGGAAGTCGCGGACTCCCAAATGCATGAGAAGAAAGAAAACGGCGGGGATCAACAGACCGGACAAGATACACAACCCAGCCAATCCTTCCACCAAACTATCCAGCCAATTCATTCAGAACGCTCCTCTTTCATCATCTTCCACAAACGTGCGGCGGAAAGATTCCGCCACCAGGCGATCTCATCCTGCAGGAGTTGCGCTTCCCACTGCAATCCTTGCGGGGGCAGGCTGACCAACCAGGTGTTCAGAAAGTCTGATAGCGTCTCCGGCGTGGACGGTTGTTCAGTGCGATGGTGTTTGTGCAGCCAGGCTAGAAACCGTTCCTTGCGGACGGATTCCAAGTCATTTACCTGCGCGCAAAGTTCCGCCACGATCTGTGCGAGGGGCATCAGCGCTCCTTGAAGTGCTGGGCAAAGACCCAGGCCAGGAAGAATAGAAATCCGCCGATGCACAGAAAGGCAATGCCCGCCGGCAGGAAACCATACAGGAAAAGAAATCGAAGCCAGGGCGCCATGTCAAAACCCCAATCGCAACGGATCATCAGCCGGGTCCGGCTGGGTGACGCTTTTTGTTTTATTGGCTTGGCGCGCCGCCAGGAGTTCATCCAACAGACCCGCCGTTGAAGGAGGCAGCATGCCCCGCAACGAATGCGCGGCGCGTTCCTGCCAGCCGTCCATTGGCAAATACTCATCCGCATGGGCAGCAAAGACCTCCTCCATCAACATCTTCACTCTGCCTGAATCTGCGCGCGGCAGGGGTTGGATCTGCGCCAGGGTCGGCGGCTGCCACTGTCCCGCAAGACGCGCCCGCAGCCAGCACTGCAAGGAGGGCAGGTCCAACGTCATGTTCCCGTAGCGCAGGCTGGAATTCAACGCGGCGCGCACCAGGTCGGCGTCTTCGGGATCAGGAGAGAAGAACATCTGCGTGGATGTATTCGCGAGCATGGCCTGCACCACCGGCTCCATGCCTTCCACTTTGCGCATCAACGAAAGCGACTGCGCCAGCACGAACATGCGCGCCCCGAACTTGGCGCCCTCGGAGAGCATGGCTTCCAGCCGCATACCCGAACCGATCTCCTGGGCTTCATCCACGATAAAGTAAAAAGGGACAGGATGATCCAGGGTGGCCTTGCGATAGGCGGCATCGAAGACGTTGTACAAGACCGAAGCGGTGAGACGCGCGCCTTCGCGGCCCATCTCGCCGGACGGCAGGCGCAGGACGATCCAGGCGCGCTCGTTCACCCAGCGGGTCATGTCCACAAAGCGGTCCTGGTGCATGGCGGAGAACAACCAGGGGGAAAGCTCGAGCGCCATCACCTTGGAGAGCACCGGGCTGATCACTTCCGTGATCCAACTCTGGTTCTTGCGTTCATCCTCACCGGTCTGCCCGAGCAACGCGTCCAATGCCAGTGCGCCCATGCGGTCTCCCGGTGGCAACAGCGCCATTGCGGTGTGCCGCCATTCCTTGTTGAAGGCCATGAAGACCACGTGTAATAATCCCAGCCCTGCTTCCGGATGGTGTTGATTCCAGACGTGCGCCAGACGGAAGAGACCGAGCAAGGCGGCTTGCATGCGCGGCCCCCAGTAATCGTCCCAGATGCGCCGCCCGATCTGGACGATGGCATTGCCGGCCCAGGTGAAATCGGGAACAGCCAGGAGGTTGAGCGGAATGACTTGGGGTTGATCGGGCGTGATGATCCGTAAACGCGCAATGGCTTGTTCCCGTGCTGGTGATGGTAGTTGTGCCACTGCATCCAAAAACGCGTCCGCCAGCGAGA
>Ga0116166_1002055_pt1 | contig 17256 bp, 13 predicted proteins | sample AD_JPNMR2_MetaG_FD_89884 | JGI IMG/M metagenome (GOLD analysis project Ga0116166, IMG submission 89884) | Active sludge microbial communities of municipal wastewater-treating anaerobic digesters from Japan - AD_JPNMR2_MetaG | ecosystem: Engineered > Bioreactor > Anaerobic > Digestate | place...
CCCCGGCGCCGCGGCAGCCTGGCTCGCCGGCGGCGCGCCAGGCGCCGTGCCGGTGCCGGCCTCGTGCTGCCAGACGTCGAGCTGGTGGCGCAAGCGCTCGCGCAAGCGCCGCGCGTCGCTTCGAACCGGCGCCAGCGAGCGCAGCAGCTCGTCCTTGCGTCGTGCCGCAGCCGCGGCGTCGCCGCCATGTTGCAGCGCCTCGGCCAGGCGCTGCAGCAGCTCGGCCCAGTCCTGCGCCTGGCCTTGCTCGCGCGCGCCGGCATCGCCGAGGATCGCGTCGGCCTCGTCCCAGCGCCCGGCCATCATCGCGCGCACCCATTCGTCGCCGCTGCGGCTGCCCGGCACGGCCAGCGTGGCGCTCAGCCGCTGCAGCCGCACACGCGCGGCCTCGGGCAGCGCGGTGGCGGCCTGCCCGCCTTCGGCGGCGTAGGCGCGCGCATAGTTCTCGGGGGTGGGCTCGACCTTGTCCAGCGCGAGGCGGCGCAGTGCCGCCTTGGCCAGTTGCACCGGCGACGACGCGGTGGTCGCGGCGAGCTGCGAGGCGCCGTGCGACAGGTCCATCAAGAGGTTCCGGCCGCGCTCAGAACGAGCGGCCGGCGATGGCGCGCGGCGTGGGGCTGCCGAAATCGAGTTCTGCGGCCTGGCCGATCCACGGCGCGCGCCGCGGCAGCACAGTCTGCTGCAGCCAGCGCTCGAGCTCGTCGGCCGGGATCGGCCGGCTGAACAGGTAGCCCTGCATCAGGCTGCAGCCCAGCCGGTGCAGCACCTCCATCTGGCGCAGGCTTTCCACGCCTTCGCCGATGACGCGCAGGTTCAGCGAGCGCGCCACCGCGATGATCGCGGTGACGATGCCCGAACTTTGCGGCGTGACGCCGAGGTCGCGCACGAAGCTGCGGTCGATCTTCAGCTCGGAGATCGGCAACGTGGTCAGATAGGCCAGCGACGAATAACCGGTGCCGAAATCGTCGATCGCGACCTCGACGTTGATGTCCTTGAGCCGGTGCAGCGACGGGATCACGCTTTGCAGCTCTTTCATCAACCCGGTTTCGGTGATCTCGAGCTGCACCATGCGGTGCGGGATGCCGTAGTTCAGCGCGTTCTGGTGGATCTGGTCGATCAGGTCGGAGCGCTCGAACACGCGGCACGGCAGGTTGACGGCGATGGCGTCGGCGAAGTCGAAGCTGTTCTGCCAGATGCGCGCCTGGCGCGCGGCCTCGCGCAGCGCCCATTCCGACAGCGGCAGGATCAGCCCCGACTCTTCGGCCAGCGGGATGAAGTCCGCCGGGGGCACCAGCGTGCCGCCGCGCTGCCAGCGCATCAGCGCTTCGGCGCCGACCATGCGCGCGCTGCGCACGTCGACCTTGGGCTGGTAGTGCAGCACCAGTTCGTCGCGCTCGATCGCCTTGTGCAGCGCGCTTTCCAGCTCGAGCTTCTCGCGCCCGCGCCCGGCCAGCTGCGGGCTGTAGATCGCCGACGAGTCCTTGCCCTGCGACTTGACCGAATACATCGCCACGTCGGAGTTGCGCATCAGGTCGGCCACGCTGCCGCCGTCGCGCGGGAAGATCGCGATGCCCACGCTGGCGGTGACGAAACATTCCTGGCCGCCGACCAGCACCGGGTCGCGCATCACCTCGAGGATGCGGTCGGCCACGCGCTGCGCGTCGCGCTCGTCGCCGATCTCGGGCAGCAGCGCGATGAATTCGTCGCCGCCCAGGCGCCCTACCGCCTCGAGCGAGCGGTGCGCACGCGAGCCCGCGGCCTCGAGCGTGCCTTCCATGACCTGGTCGTTGTGGCGTACGCACGCGCGCAGCCGCTGCGCGACTTCCATCAGCAACTCGTCGCCGGCGGCGTGGCCGAGGGTGTCGTTGACGATCTTGAAGCGGTCCAGGTCGATCAGCAGGAAGGCGCAAGGGTGCCCCAGCCGCCGTGCGTGCTCGATCGCGCGTTCCATGCGCCACACCAGCTGGCGCCGGTTGGGCAGGCTGGTCAGCGAATCGAAGTTCGCCAGGTGGCGGATGCGGTCCTCGGCGACGCGCCGGTCGGTGACGTCCTGCACGATGCCGGTGTAGCCGACGCCGTGGCCGTGCTCGTTGAACTCGGGCTCGGCCTCGATGTGGATGATGCGCTGGCGCCCGTCGTGCAGCGCCACCGGCACGTCGGTGGCCAGCACCGCGTTGTGCCGCATCGACTCGCGCAACAGCCGCAGCACGGCGCGGCGCTCGCTGCGTTGCACCAGGCGCAGGATGGCGCGCAGCCCCAACGGCGCGTTGTCGTGACAGCCGAGCACGCGCAGGCCCTGCGCCGACAGCAGCACCGAGCCGCCGCTGCGCGCACCGCCGCGGCGCCAGTCGAAACTGCCCATGCGCGCCAGATCCTGCGCGCGCGCCAGCTTGGCCTGGCTGCGTTCGAGTTCGATGCGCGTGCGCGACGCGCGCAGCAGGTACTGCAGCCGCCCGGCCAGCAGGCTCCACTGGTTGGCCTTGACGAAGAAGTCGGTGGCGCCGGCCTGGTAGGCGCGGGTAATCGACGCGTCGTCGTCCAGCCCGGTCAGCATCAGCACCGGCACGTTTTCGTAGCCGGGCATCGCGCGCAGCCGGGCGCAGGTGGCGAAACCGTCCAGCCCCGGCATCATCGCGTCCAGCACGACCACGTCCGGCGCCCAGCTGGCCAGCAGCTGCAACGCGTGCTCGCCGCCGCCGGATTCGGTGACGTCGAAGCCGCGCTCGCGCAGCGCCAGCGCCGTCAGCAGCAGGCTGACCTCGTCGTCGTCGACCAGCAGCACCTGCGGCGGCTTGCCTGCAGGGTCGTTGGCGAAGGCGTGCTCGGAGGTCATGGAGCGGCGGCGGCGTTCAAGGCGGCTTCAGTGCGGCAGCAGCGCGCGTACCGCCGCGAGCACGCGCTGGCCCTCGGCCTGCAGCTCGCACAGCGGCTCGGCCAGGCCGTCGCGCTGTTGTGCGCGCACCCGGCTTTCGATGTCCGCGCAGCAGCGCGACAGGCCCAGCGCCCCGACGCTGGCCGACGAGGACTTCAAGGTGTGCGCGACATGGCGCACCGCCTCGTGGTCGCCGTCGCGCAGCGCCTGTGCCGACTGCGGCAGCAGGCGCTGCAGCGAGGCCTCGAACGCGCGCAGCACGCGCTCGACGACACGGTGGGTGCCCTGCGGATCCAGCTCGTGCAGCCGCTGCAGCGACGTCGGGTCCAGGATGCAGCCGAACTCCGGCCGGGGCGATGGGGGAGGAGTAGTCGCGGCAAGCATGAATGGCAGCGATGATAAGGACGAGGTCCCGGCGCGGTCGGCGCAAATGTCACGCAATTGCCCGCCTGTCGCGACCATGGCCCGGGCATTGTTCCGTTGGCGCCACGCTGCGGCGCGAGCCGTACGGTGCGGGGCACGGGCGCAGGGTGCGGCCGAGGCGCTCCTTACAATCCCGCACATGCCCCAGACCAGCGAAGTGCCCGGCACCGCCTTCTGGCTGTTCGCTTGCATGGCCCTGGTGCTGGCCTCGTTCGCCGGCTTCGCCGCGGGGCGCTGGCTGCAGCGCGAGCGCCAGCGCGAGGCGCTGCGCGAGGCGCGCGCGCAGCAGCATCTGCTGGCGCAGCTGCTGGACGTGTGGTGCTGGCAGACCGACCGGCACCACCGCCTGCTGCGGCTGCAGCCGCCGGCCGGCGCGCCGTCCGACGCCTGGCACCCGGGCCAGTGGGACGGCCAGCCGCTGTGGGAACGCTTCGGCGGCGACACCGGCGCGCTGCGCGCCCAAGTGGAGTCGATGGTGGCGCTGGCCGACGTCCAGGTGCATCCGGCCGGCGCGCCGGATGCCGGCCCCTGGCGGCTGCGCGGCGTGCCGCGCTTCGACGCCGAGGGGCAGTTCGAAGGTTATGTAGGCACCGCGCGCAGCGATGCCGCGGGCGGCGCCGGCGCCGCGGCGGCCACGCTGGCGCTGGACGGCGCCGAGGCGGCCGAGCAGCTCAGCGAGCAGGCCGCCTTCAGCTATACCGTGACGCACGATCTGCGTGCGCCGATCCGCGTCGTCGAAGGCTTCGCGCGCATCCTGAAGGAGGACTACGGCCGCGTGCTCGACCGCATCGGCAACGACCACCTCGACCGCGTGCTGGCCGCCGCGGCGCGCATGAACAGCATGATCGACGCGCTGCTGGCGCTGGCCAAGCTGTCGTCGCAACCCTTGGCGCGCCAGCCCGTGAACCTGTCGCAGCTGGCCGGCTTCGTGATCGACGACCTGCGGCGCGGCGCGCCCGAGCGCGCGGTCGACGTGCAGATCGCACCCGGCATGCTGGCCGACGGCGACCCCACGCTGCTGCGGCTGGTGCTGGACAACCTGCTGGGCAATGCCTGGAAGTACAGCGCGCGCTGCGCGCAGGCGACGATCCGCTTCGACTGCGATCAGCAGGGCGGGCGCACGGTGTTCCATGTCGCCGACAACGGCGCCGGCTTCGACATGCGCAACGCCGACCGCCTGTTCGGCGTGTTCCAGCGGCTGCACAGCGCCAACGACTTTCCCGGCACCGGCGTCGGCCTGGCCTCGGTCAAGCGCATCGTGCGGCGCCACGGCGGCGACATCTGGGCCGAAGCCGAGCCCGGCCAGGGCGCGCAGTTCCACTTCACGCTGCGCGCCTGAGGCGCGCGCTTTCGCCGCGGGCCGGGCGGCTGCGGCGCTCAGTTGCCCGGCCGCGCCAGCTCCTCGACCGCACGCACCAGCCGCTCGGCCTGCTCGTCCAGCGGCACCTTGGCCGCGTCGGCGACGCGCCGCAGCCGCGACAGCGCCTCGGTGCGCGACAGCGAATAGCGGTGCATCAGCACGCCCGCGGCCATGGCGACGATGTCGCTCGGCCCTTGCGCGCCGGGCGCCGCCGCCTGATCGCGCTGCGCGCGCAGCCGCTCGAACGCGGCATCGACCGTGGGCACGATCTGGCCGACGTCCAGCGGCTTGACCATGTAGCCCACCGCGCCCAAAGCGGCCACCTGCGCCACGGTGTCGGCATCGGCAAAGGCCGACAGGAAGATGAACGGGATCCGGCAGGCCGTGCGCAGGTATTCGGCGACGTCGAAGCCGCTCTTGCCTTCCATGCGGATGTCCAGCAGCGCCAGCTCGGGCTTGTGCTGGCGCGCCAGCAGGATGGCGTCGTCGCCGTTGTCGGCATCGATGACTTCGTAGCCGGCTTGCGCCAGGCCGTGCGTCACCGTGGCGAGTACCAGGCGGTCGTCATCGACGACCAGGATCTTGCCCTTGGCGTTCATGGGGGGTGATGGCTCTTGACGGCATTAGATCGGGCATTCTCGCCCAAAGCGGCGGCGCCGAGCCCCCGCGATCAGGCGGCTGCGCGCTGTACGCTGGGCGGGCTGAGCACGATTTCGGCGTGCACCTCGTCGCCTTGCTGCGTCAGCGTGAAGCTCGCGCTGCGCCGCGGCAGCAGCGCGCGCACCAGCCCGAGGCCCGACACGCCGCCGGGGCGGCGCGCCGGGTCGAAGCCCTCGTGCAGGCGGCCGCGGTTGGCAATCGTCACGTGCAGCGCCTCGCCGACGCTTTGCAGCCGGCAGCGCACCTGCAGCGGCGCGGCCGCGGGCGCATGCTTGACGGCGTTGGTCAGCAGCTCGTTGAGCGTCAGCGCGATGGGGATCGACTCGGCCTCGGGCAGCAGCAGCCGCGCCAGGTCGTCGCCCTCGGCCTGCACCTGCACCGTGCAGCCGAAGGTGCGCTGCACCGACAGCACGATCGCCTCGACCACGCCCAGCGCGTGCAGCGGCCCGGACGAGCCGACCTGCAGGCCGTAGACCTGCGCGATCGCCTGCACCTGGCCCACCGATTCGTTGAGCACGCCCGCCACCTCGGGGTGGCGCGCGGCGTTTTGCTGCAGCAGCCCGGCCACGCCCTGCAGGTTGTTCTTGATGCGGTGGTGCACCTCCTTGACCAGCATCTCGCGCTGCGCCAGCTCGGCGTCGAAGCGCGCCTGCGCCTCGGCGCGCTGCTCGGTGACGTCGCTGGCCACCAGCAGCACCTGCTCGAGCGCGCCGGCACTCGAGGGCAGCGACACGAAGCGCATGTCCCACAGCCGCTGGTGCAGCTGCAGCTCGCGTTGCAGCACCTCGTTGCCCGCAGCCGCCGCCGCCAGATCGGCCGCCAGCCGCTGCGCGGCCTCGGCCGCGAAGGCCTCATGCGGCGTGGTGCCGGCCAGCCGGGCCACCGGGCGGCCGAACAGCGCCGCGGCCATCTGGTTGGCCTGCACCACGCGCTGCGACGGCGCGTCGAACAGCGCGATGGCCAGCGGTGCGGTCTGGATGATGCGCTGCAGCGAGGCCTGCGCCTGCGCGATGCTGATCTCCGCCTGGCGGCGCCGCTCGATGTCCAGCAGCGCGAAGGTGATCTGCGGCGCGCTGCCGGGCCGCCCGGTCAGCACCGCGTTGCCCACCACCCAGAACTCGCGGCCGTCGCGCGCCTTGAGCCGGCACTCGAAGGTGTGCGCGTCGCCTTCGGCCAGCGTTTGCAGGTAGTCGATGCGGCGCAGCGGGTGCTCGGCCTCGGGGGTGGCGACGGTGGCGATCGGCTCGCCGACGAAGTCGGCCAGATCGCCGGCGAACATGCGCCGCGCCGAGCGGTTCATCCACTCGATGCCGCGTTCGCCGACGGTGACGATGCCCACCAGCACCGAATCGAGGATCGCACGCGTGCGCTCGGCCTGGCGCAGCAGTTCCTCGCGCGCACGGTGGCGTTCGTCGACGTCGACGAAGGTGCAGATGCGCCCGGCGGCCTCGTCGGCCTCGTCGACCAGGCGCTGCGCCACCTGCATCCACACCAGCTGGCCGTCGCGCCGACGCAGCGGGTGCTCGCCGTGGTAGCGGCCCTGCTGGCGCAGCATGCGCAGCGCCAGTTCTTCGTGCCGGCGGTGGCTGGGCGCGTCGGCGGCGAGTTCGGCCGGGTCCAGCCCGCTGAGTTCCGAATCGGCATAACCGGTGAGCGCGGCCATCGCCGGGTTGGCGCGCTCGATGCGCCCGGCGCGCAGGAACACGATGCCCACGTCGGACACGCTGAACATCAGCTCGCGCTCGCGCAGCGCCGCCTCGAGTTCGCTTTGCTGCGACTTCAGCCTCGAGATGTCGCTCAGCACCGCCACCACTTCGTGGTCGCCGCTCGCCGGTTCGGCGCGGCGCACCGACAGCGAGTACCACGCCGGCGTGCCGTCCTCGCGCTGCAGCGACAGCTCCGACTCGAAGGCCGCGCCTTGCTGCAGCGAGTGCAGCACCGGCGGGAAGCGGCCGAACAGCTCGCCGATGGTGGCGCCGGCGGCGGCGCCCGCGGCCAGGCCGAGCATGGCCTCGAAGCGGTGGTTGCAGCGCACCAGGTGCGCACCGCGCAGGTAGGCGATGCCGGCGGTGGTGCCGTCCAGAATGGTGGTCAGCTCGCGCAGCAGCTGCTGGCTTTGGCGCTGCGCGCTTTCCTGCTCGGTCACGTCCACCGTGACCACGGTGCGCCGGCCCGACTCGCCGTCGCCGGGTTCGACCCGCGTCAGCAGCCAGCGCCGGCCCAGTTCGGCATGCCGCACCGCGTAGCGCACTTCGGTGCGCTCGCCGTCGCGCAACGCGCGCTGCAGCCTTTCGTATTCGGCCAGCGACTCGGGCTCGACCAGCTCGCGCGCGATCGCCTGCAGCCCCGGCGCCTTGGCGGCGCCGGCGCGGCGGCGCTCGGCGCGCGGGCGCAGCCAGCCGCGGCGCGCATCGAAGGTGGCCACGCCGACGCCGGCGGTGTCCATCAGCGCGCCGATCTCCAGCTGCGCCAGGTCGCGTTCGTCCTCGGCGCTGCGGTCCTCGACGATGGCCATGAAGCGGTGCTGCCCCTGCTCGGTGGCAAAGCCGCGCACGCGCGCGCTCAGGCGCTGGCGCCGCCCGTCGCCCAGCGGCAGCACGACGTGCGTTTCCAGCGGTGCCGCCAGCGGCCGCAGCTGCGGCTGCGGCGCGCCGCCTTGCCAACCCAGCAGCGCCTGCAGCTCGGCCGAGGCGTCGCTCAGCAGCACCGGCACCTGGCCGGTCAGCGCCTCGAAGGCCGGGTTCGAGCGCACGATCAGCCCGGCCTCGTCGAACACCAGCATGCCGCTGGGGCTCAGGTCGAACCACTGCGCCAGCTCGTCCAGCGAGCGGTCGGCCTGCGCGCGCGCCACGTGTTCGGCGGTGGACTCCTGCAGCACGCACAGCAGCAGCGGCAGCCCGTCGGGCGCCGACACCGCGTAGGCCGACGCACGCGACCAGCGCTCGCGCCCCGAGGCGTCGATCAGCCGCTGCTCGTGCAGCCGCGGCACCGTGTGCGTGGCCAGCAGTGCGGGCAGCTCGCGGCGCGCCTCGATCTGCGCGGCCTGGTCCTCGCCGGGCTGCAACCGCACCGGGTCGGTGCCGATCAGCGCGTCGCGCGTGCGGCCGGTGAAATCCAGGTACGCGTCGTTCACCGCCACCAGCTGGTACTGGCCGTCCTGCAGCGTGGCCGGGAACGGCGAGGCCCACAGCATGCGCAGCATCTCCAGCGTCGGCCCGGGTTCGATGCCGGGCAGCAGCGCACCGTCGGCCGCGGCCGGCTCGAGCTGCACGCGCAGCGCCAGCTCGCGCGCCACGCGCCACACGCCGAGCACCGCCGCGCGCCCGTCGGGCAGCGTGGTGCGCAGCGGCGCCGTGCCGGCGTCGGCCGCGTCGCGCAGCCGCGCCTGCAGCCACGCCGCCGCCTCGTCGCCCAGCAGCGGCGCCAACTGCGCCACGCCGGGGCCGGGCTCGGCGCCGAGCGCGCGCATCGCCGCGCGGTTGCAAAAGCTCAGCCGCGCCAGCGCATCGAACAGCAGCAGCGGCTCGTCGGCACCATCGAGCAGCGCCGCCAGCGCCGAGCGCGACGGCAACGACGGCAGCGGCGCGGGCTGCGGGGAAGCGGCAACGGTGCGGCGCGTGGCCATCGGCGGCGTACTCGGGAGCAGGGGACGACTGCGCATGATCGCTCATCGCCGCGCGCCGCCGCCCGGCGCGGCGCGGCCTCAACCCAGCTGCCGCGCGCTCAGCAGCGCGCGCAGCAGCGCGCGGTTGACCTCGAAGCCCGACAGCATCAGCGGCTCGGCGTGCTGGCGGATGTCGAACAGCGACGCCTGCTCCACCGCGCGCGCCAGCTCGAGGTACGGCAGGTAGCGTCCGGCGCCGCAGGCCAGCGCCTGGTACACGTCGTGCGCCACCGGAATGCTCTTCAGCAGCTGCTCGAAGGGTTGCCCGATCATGCAGTCCAGCAGCGAGAACACGCCGCAGATGAACAGCTCGCCGGCCATCGCTTCGTCGCCGGCGCCGCGCACCAGCTCTTCCATGAACAACCCGCGGCGCACCGCGGCATACATCACCGGCTTCATCGCCGGGTCGCTGCTGGCCGACGCCAGCAGCAGTGCCAGCCAGCGCTTGAGCTTCTGGTAGCCCAGCATCATGATGGCGTGGCGGAAGCTGCCGATCTCCACGCGCAGGCCGAACGCCGCGGAATTGATGTAGCGCACCAGCCTGAAGGCCAGCGTCGGGTCGTTCTTCAGCACCGCCTCGAGCCGCTCGATGGATTCCTCGCGGTCGACGCGGTTGATCAGCTCGACGATCACCGCCAGGTCCGGCGCTACCGCCTTGCCCGCGCGCGCGGCCATCGGCTCGTCGATCGGCCAGCCCAGCGCCGCCGCCGCGCCGCACTGGAAGCTCGCCTCGAGCTGCGATGCGCAGCGCACCCCCGAGTGCACGAAAGCCAGCGTGCGCGGCATGCCCTGCGGCGCCGGCGCGGCGCCGCTGCGGCGCTCGTCGTCCAGCTCGACGATGGCGTAGCGGAAACACGCGCGCACCGCCGGCGGCAAGTCGCCGGCACGGCCCTGCAGGAACAGCGTGCTGCCGCGCGCATGCAGCGCCGCCAGCAGCGGCTGGTGTTGCGCGTCGGCGGCCATGAAGGCCGGCACCTCGAGCCAAACCTGCACCGGCAGCGGCTGCACCAGCGCGGCGCGCAGCATCGGCTCGCTGGTCAAGTTCAGCAGCAGCTGGTGGTTGCCGTCGGCACTCCACACCTGCTGCAGCGCCAGCAGCAGCGCCGCGACATCGGCCGGCGCGTCGGGCCGCGACGCGAACACCGTCAGCCGCGTGGCCAGCACGGCGCGCTGGCGGTCGATCATCGGGCAGTAGCCCAGCACCACCTGGCCCAGGATCGGGTGTTCGTTCATCGCGCGGCGTTCATTGGCGTTCACTGGCGTTTACTGGCGTTTACTGGCGTTTACTTCAGTTGCTCCATCGCGCTTGGCGCGACCCGCGCCGCAGGAGACGAATTCCCCACGGGGACAGGCCGCCGCAGGCGGCCAGGGGGAGCCGCGGCGTGAGCGGGCCGAACCCGATCCGGGTCTCTCGGTCGGGTTCGGTGCCCCCTCGGGGGGCGGCCGCCAGGCGGCCGGGGGCGGTCGGTTTCATTTCAGGTACTGGAACAGCGACATGCGCTGCACCGTCGCGTAGCTGCTCAGCGCCGCTTCGTAGCCGGTCTGCTGCGCCTTGAAGTCCGACAGCGCCTGCACCATGTCCACGTCCTCGGCCAGCGAGCGTTCGGTCTGCGCGTGCAGCGTGACGTCGGCCAGCCGCGACTCGACGCTGTCGGCGCGGTTCAGGCTCTCGCCGGCGCGCGCGCGCTGCCACTGCAAGCGGCCCATCACCGCGTCGACATCGCGCAGGCCGTCGGCCACCGTCTGCGCCACCTGCGGCCCGCTGCGGTTGGGCGTTTGCAGATCGCTGGCGACGCGGTCGAGCACGCTGAAGGCCGACAACGCGCCCAGCCAGGTTGCCTGGCCGTCCAGCGTCAGCGGCATCGGCTCGCTGGCCTGCACCTGCGTCTGCCCGGCCAGGGCGGTGCAGCCGACGTTGCCGCCGCTGTCGGCGAAGGGCGGCTGGGTCGCGCCCTGCCCGCCGAACAGCCAGCCGCCGGCACCGTCGCCGCGGTTGGCGATGGCCAGCAGGGTGTCGCGCAGGCCGCGGATGCGATCGCCCAGGTTGGCGCGCTCGGCATCGCCGTAGGTGGGGTTGCCCGCGGCCACCAGCAGCTCGCGCACCTGCTGCATCGCTTCGCCCGCGTCGCCCAGCGCGGACTCGGCCTGCTGCATCGCATTGCGGCTGGCCTGCAGGCCGCGCTGGTCGGCCACGGCGCGCGACTGCGCGGCCAAGGCGCGTTCGGCGCGCGCGGCGGCCGCCGGGTCGTCGCTGGCGCGCGCGACGCGCTTGCCGCTGGTGAGCCGGTCCTGCGACTGCTGCAACTGCTGCTGGCGCTGCTGCAAGCTGTCGATGGTGCTGCGGTAGGCGTTGGCGGTGGTGATGCGCATCGGTTCGGGTGGCGTGGTCAGGCGGCCTGCAGCAAGGTGTCGAACACGGTCTGCGCGACCTGCAGGATCTTCGCCGCCGCCTGGTAGCTTTGCTGGAAATGGATCAACCGCGCCGCCTCCTCGTCGAGGTCGACGCCGCTTTGGGCACTGCGCGCGGTCTCGGCGTGCGTGGCCACCGCCGCCGAGATCGCCGCGCCCGAGGCCGCGCCTTGCACGCGCACGCCGATGTCGGCCATCGCCGCGGCGTAGGCATCGGTCAGGGTGCTGGCGCCGCCGCCGCTGGCGCCGCGCGCCACCAGCGCCGCATCGCGCAGCGCCGTGTAGGCCAGCGCGTTGGCGTTGTTCGACGCCGGCGCGGCGCTGGCGGCAGCCACGCCGTGGATGTCGTCGAGCACCCGCTTCATGCCGTTGGCCGCGCGCGTCACCGGCTGCAGCAAGAAGCGGTCGGTCGCTGCCGGCGGCGGTGCCGCACCGACCGTGATCGTCAGCCCGTCGACCGTGCTGCCGCTGGCGATGCTGCGCACCAGCCCGTCGCTCAGGCGGGTCAGCTGCCACACGCCGGGCGCGCCGCCGGGGTCGGCGCGCAGGCTGTATTCGCTGGCTTGCAGCTGCGTGGCATCGGCCAGCGCCAGCGTCACGCTGGCGCCGCTGGCGCTGCCGGCTTGCGGCCAGGCCTGCGTGGCGACGACGTCGGCGAAGATCGGCGCGCCGCTGCCTGCCGGGGCGCGCAGGTCCAGCCCCGCCGCCTGCTGCCGGTTGACCGCTCCGCCCAGCGCGGCGGCCAACTGGCCCAGCCGTGTGCGCGCGTCGACCAGATCCTCGTTCTGGAAGCGCAGCAGCCCGGCGAGCTCGCCGCCGCCCAGCGCTTGCGGCTGCAGCAGCGCGCCGCTGGCGGTCACCGCCACGCCCAGCCGCGAGGCGTCGTTCGCGTCGGCCTGCACGCGCAGCGTCTGCGCGGTGGCGCGCAGCACCAGGTTCTGGCCGCCGGCCGCAAAGACCGACACCGAGCCGTCGTCGGCGCGCACCGTGCTGATCTGCACCAGCTGGCTCAGGTCCGACAGCGCCTGGTCGCGCTGGTCGAGCAGGTCGTTCGGCGGCTGGCCCAGGGCCTGCGCAGCGCCGATGCGCTGGTTCAGCTCGGCGATGTTCGCGCTCAGCCGGTTGATCTGCGCGACGCCGGCTTGCAGCTCGTCGCGCACGCGCTGCTGCAGAGCGTCGAGCCGCGCGCCCGCATTGGCGAAGCGGTCCGCCACGTCCTGCGCGCGTGCCAGCACCACCTCGCGCGTGGACGCATCGCCGGGGTGCGCGCTCAGGTCGACCATGGCGTTGAGAAACTCGCCGGCGGCATGGCCCACGCCTTGCTCGCCGCCGGGGAACACCGTTTCGAGCTCGCGCAGCAGCTCGAGCCGGCTCGAGTCCATCGCCGCCAGCGAGCGCGCGCTGGCGGCCTCGCGCGTGAGGAAGGCATCGTGCGCGCGCGACACCGTCGTCACGTCCACGCCCTTGCCGAAATACCCCGAGCCGCTGTACTGGCCCGCCGCGCTGGCCAGCTCGGCCTGCTGGCGCGAGTAACCCTGCACGTTGGCATTGGCGATGTTGTGGCCGGTGGTGGCCAGCGCGGCCTGGCTGGCCGCCATCGCCTTGGTGCCCAGCGAGAACAACGAGCTGGTGTTCATGGCAGCGGCGGGTTCTTCAGCTCAAACGCTGCAGCCGCAGCGTGGTGTTGATGACGCGCGTGAGCTTGTCGGCGTACTGCGGGTCGGTGGCGTAGCCGGCGCGCTGCAGGCCGCTGGCAAAGCTGCCGGCGTCGCGCGCGCGCTCCAGCACCGGGCGGTAGCGCGGGCTTTGCGCCATCAGCCGCGCATAGTCGGCGAAGGATTCGGCGTGGCTGGCATAGGCGCGAAAGCGCGCCGCGGTCTTGACCGCGCGGCCGTCGATGACTTCGGTGGTCACGGCTTCGGCCACCGCGCCCTTCCAGTCGGCGCCGGCCTTGATGCCGAACAGGTTGTGCGACGGCGTGCCGTCGGCGTGGAGGATTTCGCGCCGGCCCCAGCCGCTTTCGTGCGCGGCCTGGCCGATCATGAAGGCCGCCGGGATGCCGGTGGCGGCTTCGGCGGCCTGCGCCGCGCGCGTGTGCTGCTGCACGAAGTCGGCGGCGCGTTGTTCGGGAATGCGCGCCGCACGATCGTTGGCCGGCACGGGTGCGGCCGCGACCTTCGCGGCCGGTGCCGACGCCGACACCGACGCCACGTCCAGCGTGCCCAGCTGGCGCTGCAGCTGGCGCGTGATGGCCTCGCTCAAACCGCCGGGCAGCCCGGTGAGCTGCGTGGCCATCTGCTGGTCGAGCATGTCGGTGCCCAGCTTGCTGCCTTCGTTGTCGAGCAGCCCCGACTGCAGCGTGGCCGCGCGCAGGCTCTTCATCACCTCCTGCATGAACAGCGCCTCGAACTGCTTGGCGGCCTCGCGCAGCGCGGCCTTGGGGTCGGCATTGGCCTGCGTGCGCAGCGCCGCCAGCGACTGCGCGTCGCCGGCCAGGCGCAGCGGCGACGATGGTGCACTCATGAACCCGCTGCCCTGCTGCCAGTCGTGGCGCGGACAAAGGATCCAAGCAGCCACCGCGGAACCGGCTTCGCCGGGCCGCTGGTGGCGCCCACAGCGAGGACGCTGTGGGCGCTCGCAGGCGAGGAACAGTCCGCAGGGACTGTTCCTCGTCCGACTCGCCCCCCCTGGGGGGAGTGAGCGTGGACGTACGGGCCTGCCTGCGCAGACCCATGCGCCTCGCGAACGGCCCGCGCTCTGCGCGGGCCCGGACGGCCGCAGGCGCTTCGGGGGGGGGTCATATGACTTCGATCTCGGCCAGCAAGGCGCCGGCGCTCTTCATTGCCTGCAGGATCACCAGCAGGTCCTGCGGCGTCGCGCCCATCGCGTTCAGCGCCTTGACCACCTCGCTCAGCCGCACCCCGGCGGGCATTTCGATCATCGCCTTGTTGCCGGCGGTGATGGCGATGTCGGACTGCTCGGTGACCACGGTGCGGCCGTTGGCCAGCGGCCCGGGCTGGCTGACGCTGGGCGTGGTGGAGATGGTGACCGACAGGTTGCCGTGCGCCACCGCGCAGGCGCCCAGCGTCACCGCCTCGTTCAGCACCACCGAGCCGGTGCGCGCATTCAGGATCACCTTGGCCGCCGGCTTGGCCAGTTGCACCGGCAGGTTTTCGATGTCGGCGAGGAAGGCCACGCGGCGCTCGAACGGCTCGGGCAGCGCGACACGCACCATGCGCGCATCGACCGCCACCGCCGTGCCCGCGCCCTTGGCCTGGTTGATCGCCGCGGCCACCGCGCTGGCGGTCTGGTAGTCGCCGGCATGCAGCGCCAGCTGCAGCGCATCGCCCTGCAGCGCGTCGTTGGGCACCGCGCGCTCCACCGTGGCGCCGGCCGGCACGCGCCCGCTGGACAACTGGTTGATCTGCACCTTCGAGCCGTTGGCGGCCGCACCGGCGCCGCCGATCACCACGTTGCCCTGCGCCAGCGCGTAGATCTGCCCGTCCACGCCCTTCAGCGGCGTGGACACCAGCGTGCCGCCGCGCAGGCTCTTGGCGTTGCCGATCGACGAGACGTTGACATCCACCGCCTGCCCCGGCATCGCATACGCCGGCAAGGTGGCGGTGACCATCACCGCGGCGACGTTGCGCAGCTGCAGGCTGGTGCCCGGCGGGATCGTCACGCCCAGCTGCTGCAGCATCGAGATCAGGCTTTGGGTGGTGAAGGGCGCGGCCGTCGTCTGGTCGCCGCTGCCGTCCAGGCCGACCACCAGGCCGTAGCCGGCGAGCTGGTTCGGCCGCACCCCGGCCACCGAAGCCACCTCCTTGATGCGCGCCGCCTGCGCGGGCTGCAGCCACCACGGCGCGGCGCCGGCCAGCCAGACGGCCAGCCACCACACGCGGCGCAGCAGGCGTTGCACGGTTTGCTCGGCTTGCATCAGATCGGCAGGATGTTGAGGAAGAAGCGGCTCAGCCAGCCGATGGTCTGCGCGTCGGCCTGCTGGCCGCGGCCGCGGTGTTCGACGCGCACGTTGGCGATCTGCGCGCTCGGCACGGTGTTGCCGGCGCGGATCAGCAGCGGGTCCACCTGGCCCGAAAAGCGCAGCACGTCGACGTTGCTGTTGACGCCGATCTGCTTCTCGCCGGCGATCAGCAGGTGGCCGTTGGGCAGCACCTCGGTGACGACCACGGTGATGCTGCCGAAGAAGTCGTTGCTGTTCTCGGTGGCGCCCTTGCCGGCGAAGGTGTTGCTGCTGCTGCCTTCGGCGCTGGCGCGCGTCAGCCGGCTCGGGTTGATGCCGGGCAGCGCGACGACCTGCGCATCGACCTTGCCGTTCTTGTCCACCGAGCTGGTGGACTTCTGGCTGGCCGTGATCTTCTCGACGATCTGCACGTGCAGGGTGTCGCCGCGGTGGCGCGCGCGATAGTCCTCGAACAGCGGGCGGTATTGCGCGGCCTGGAAGATCGCGCCGTTGGCGGCCGCCGGCGGCGGCGCGGGCTGCGGCACCACGTAGGTCGGCTCGGCCACCTCGACGCGCGGGTTCATCGTCACGCAGCCGGCGAGGCCCGCGCACAGCACCGCCAGCATCGCGGGCCGCATCACAGCTGCCCCAGCCGCGCCAGCATCTGGTCGGTGGTCTGGATCGCCTTGGAGTTCAGCTCGTAGGCGCGCTGCGTGGCGATCATCGCCACCAGCTCCTCGACCACGTTGACGTTGCTGCCCTCGACATGGCCTTGCATCAATGCGCCGCGGCCATCGGTGCCCGGCGCCCCCACGCCGGGCGTGCCCGAGGCCGCGGTCTCGGCGTACAGGTTTTGGCCGCGCGGCTCGAGGCCGCCCGGGTTGATGAAGGTGGCCAGCTGCAGCTGCCCCACCGACTGCGGCGCGGCCTGCCCCGGCAGCGCGACGTTGACCGTGCCATCGGCGGCCAGCGTCACGCTTTGCGCGTTCGGCGGAATCGTCAGCCCCGGCAGCAGCACATGGCCGCTGGCGGTGACCACCTGGCCATTGGCGTCGAGCTGGAACGAGCCGTCGCGCGTGTAGGCGGTGCTGCCGTCGGGCAGCTGGATCTGGAAGAACCCCTGGCCCTGGATCGCGATATCGAGGTTGTTGCCGGTGTTCTGCAGGCTGCCCTGGCTGAAGTTGCGCGTGGCCGCCGACACGCGCGCGCCCAGCCCCACCTGCAAGCCGGTGGGCAGCTGCGACTGCTCGCTGCTGGCCGCGCCCACCTGGCGCAGGTTGTCGTACATCAGGTCCTCGAACACGACGCCGCCGCGCTTGTAGCCGTTGGTCGCGACGTTGGCCAGGTTGTTGGCGATGGTGTCCAGCTTGAACTGCTGGCCTTCCATGCCGGTCTTGGCGATCCACAACGAACGGTTCATGCGCATGGCCCCGAATGCTTTGCAGGCCAGTGTCCGGCCAAGCCGGCCGCGCCGGCCGCTCGATAAGCCGCGCCTTCGGGGTGTTTCTTACACCGCCGCGAGCACCGTCTTCGCCATCCCCGGCGCGGCGGTGCCGCGCTCAACGCCCGTGCCGACGCACCTGCCGCAGCAGCGCATCGAGGTAGTCGTCGGCGATGCCCAGGTGCGCGAGCTGGGCCACCAGCTGCTCGAGATAGTCGCGGTTGCGGCCCATCATGCCGGCGGCGCGCGCGATGATGGCGGCAGCCTGCTGCAGCGGCAGTGCGCCGACGTGGTCGGCGTGCGCCGGGTTGGCGGCGAACACCAGCGCCGTGACCTCGCCTTGCGGCGTGCGCAGCGGCAGCAGGCAGGGGCGGTAGCCGTCGCGGATCATCTCGCGCCGCCACAGCATGCCCGACTCGTGTGCGACGCTGGCGGCGCCGATGCGAAAGCCCAGCCCGGCGCAGGC
>Ga0116166_1002063_pt1 | contig 17229 bp, 9 predicted proteins | sample AD_JPNMR2_MetaG_FD_89884 | JGI IMG/M metagenome (GOLD analysis project Ga0116166, IMG submission 89884) | Active sludge microbial communities of municipal wastewater-treating anaerobic digesters from Japan - AD_JPNMR2_MetaG | ecosystem: Engineered > Bioreactor > Anaerobic > Digestate | place...
AAAGCCCTTTCAGGGCTTCCCCTCCCAGCCACCGCCGTTTTGCAACGTCTGGGAGTATCCCCAACCCAGCCCGGCAGGGCTTGGCTCACAAGCAGCGCGGAGCTTCGAGCTCCGCGCGTGCGCGGCACTCTTCTTATCTCGGAATCCCAGTCAACGCTGCCAGGCGGTTGCGCCGCCTCTCCCGCGTAGGATATAATAAAGTGCAGCGCGGTTTTCCCGGGCGGGTTGCTACCGCGGAAAGGTTGTCAGAAATGCCCAAGGTTGTTGTTCTCCCCAAGGAGGTCGCGGATAAGATTGCCGCCGGCGAAGTGGTCGACCGGCCAGCATCTGTCGTCAAGGAGCTCGTGGAGAACAGCATCGACGCCGGCGCCACGCGCGTGGAAGTGGAGCTTGAGGAGGGGGGCAAGCGCCGGATCACCGTCACCGACAACGGCTGCGGGATGCTCCTCGAGGATGCCGTCCTCGCCCTTGAGCGCCACGCCACCAGCAAGATCCGCGCGGCAGACGACCTCTTCTCGATCCGCACCCTCGGGTTTCGCGGCGAGGCGCTCCCCAGCATCGCCGCTGTCTCGCACCTGCGGATCCAGACGCGCGCGGTGGGGGAAGACACCGGCGTTGAGGTGACCGTCGACCAGGGCGGCATCGCCGCCGCCGAGCACCGCGGCGTGCCCCAGGGCACTCAGGTGACGGTGACCCACCTCTTCAGCAACGTGCCCGCCCGCCTGAAGTTCCTGAAGACCACACAAACCGAGCTCAGCCACATCATCGACCTGATGGTCCGCTTCGCGCTCTCCTATCCCGGCATCCATTTCAAGCTGGCGCACAATGGCCGGATCGTCTTCCAATCGCCCGGCTCGGGCGACCCGCTGAACACTGTGGTGGCCGCCTATGGAAGGGAAGTGGCGAAGGAGATGCTTCCGGTGGCCAGCCCGGAAGAGACGCCGGTCCGGGTGCGCGGCTACACCTCCCGGCCCTCGATGACACGCACGAGCCGCTCGCACCAGGCGTTCTTCGTGAACGGACGGCTGGTGCGCTCCCCCCTACTCTCCCGCGCGCTCGACGAGGCCTATAAGGGCTACGTGCCCGCCGGGCGCTATCCGGTCGCCTGCCTCTTCATCGACGTGGATCCGGCGCAGGTGGATGTGAACGTGCACCCCACCAAGATGGAAGTGCGCTTTGCTTCGGAGCGCGAGGTCTTCAGCGCCGCCGTGAGCGCGATCCGCCGCGCGCTCATGGGGGTGAACCTGGCCCAGCCGGCGTTCCCGACGCGCGTCGAGCAGAGCATCCAGGCCCAGACGGTGCCCGACGACCCCTTCGCCGATCCGGACGAGAAGCCTGCGGAATCCGGCAAAGCCGCTCCTGCTCCAGACGGAGTGCGCGAGCCAGCCGTTTCCGTGCCATACTCCCCGACAGCGCGCCCACCGCTTCCACCAGCCAGCTGCCCCGTCGAGAAGCCACCGGAGTGGCGCCTGAAGCCGACAGAGACGCAGCCCGCGCTTACCTTCGAAGACGCGGCTAGGGCACCGGCAAGGGAAGAAGCCCCGCCGGCCGTGGTCCCCGCGGCGGACGCGCCCAGCGCTCCCCCGGCCGAGAAGACAACACTTCCGAACCTGACGCCGGTGGCACGGGTGTTGGATACCTACCTCATCTGCGAGGGCCCGGACGCGATCTATATCATCGACCAGCACGCCGCCCACGAGCGCGTGATCTACGATGCCCTCATGCGCCGCGAAGAGAACGACATCGCGCCCCAGCCGCTCCTGATCCCGCTGACGCTCAACCTCTCGCACTCCGACGCGGCGGCCCTGGAGAGCCACCGCGAGGCGCTTCAGGAGCTCGGGTTTGAGATCGAGCCGTTCGGGCGTGATACCTACGTCTTGCGCAGTGTACCCTCGATCCTCGTCGGGCGCAACTACGAGGCGATGCTCCGGGATCTCCTGGACGACCTGCGCGAGCGCGAGCGCACCGGTCGCCTGGAGGAGATGCGCTCGGAGATCTGCGCCCTTGTGGCCTGCCACTCGGTGACGCGCTCCGGGGATCCGCTTTCGCCCGAGGAGATGGCGCGCCTGGTGCAAGACCTGCGCGCGAGTCCGTCACCCTACACCTGCGCCCACGGCCGGCCCACGCTGCTGGTCCTTTCCCGTTCCGATCTGGAGCGCCAAATCGGAAGAGGATAGAGAAAAGCCGCCCCCTCCTCCAGCCAGGAAGCAGGGCCCTGCGTAGCGTATACCTGTGGCATGGCTGGACACCATCCCGGACCCATGCGGCCCGTTCCCGAGCAGAAGGCGGGTGCAAGCGCCCGCCAGGCGATTCTCACGCGACGCACCGCGGCCATCTTCTTGCCGACCATCGCCGTGCTGGCCTACTTCACCACCTACTCCGAGTGCGTCGTCGCGGCCACCAGTTTCCACTCGCTCTCCCCGCCGATGAACATCGTGCTGACCCTGGCGATTCTGGCGGGTGTGATCGGCCCCGGGCACCGCGCGCTCCGTCGCGGCAGCAAGTTGGCCGATGCCGGGCTGGCCGTGCTCCTCTTTCTCCTCTCGCTCATCTTTGCCGATATGGCGCTGCTGTTCGTCTCCAGCCTCACGCCGGAGCTGCGGCAGTGGCTGCCGGAGCGCCTGGGGCCCTATCCGGCGCTGGCGGCAACCGCGATCCTCTATCTGCCCGCGCGCATGCTCCTACGCCGCTCGGAGCCTCTGCGCCCCAGCGAGATGCTCTCGGTCTACGTCATGCTGATGGTCGGCACGCTCGTCACCTCGTACGGCGTCATCCACTTCATGGTGCCCACCATCACGTCGCCTTACTACTTCACCTCGCCGGAGAACCGCTGGGACACCCTCTTCGGCTCGCACCTGGTCTCCTGGCTCCATATCTCCAACCCCGACACGGTGCGCGCCTTCTGGGAGAGCGGGCGCTGGGGCGTGCCCTGGGCGCAGTTCCTCCGTCCGCTGGCCGCGTGGCTCGTCTTCATCGTGGCGGCTATCTGGGTGATGCTCTGCTTGATGTCGCTCGCCGCCCGGCAATGGACCGACAGTGAGCGCCTCACCTTCCCGCTGGTGTACCTCCCGCTGGAGATCGTGCGCCCCGAGGCGACGCAACGCGGCGGCTTCTTCCGAAGCCCGTTGATGTGGGCAGGCGTGGCGGTTCCCGTGATCCTGCATACGATCAACGGCCTGCATGTCTACTTCCCCAGCGTGCCGGCGCTGATGTTCCGCCACTACAACCTCGGCCAGTTCTTCCAGCAGCGCCCCTGGAACGCTATCGGCTACCTGGATATCACCTTCTACCCGAACCTGGTCGGCTTCACGTACCTGCTGACGATGGAGGTCTCCTTCTCCTGCTGGTTCTTCTTCTTGTTGCGCAAGCTGGAGCCGGTCCTCGGCGCCGCCACGGGCTACTCGGATACCGCCACCGCGGGCGGGTTCACTTTTCCGTTCATCGACCAGCAGGCAACGGGCGCCTTCCTGGGTGTCGCGGTGCTCGGGGTATGGGTGGGCCGGCGGCACTTTGCCGAGATCATACGCCAGGCACTGCGCGACCCGCGCGCCGGCGAGGGTGTGGCGCCGATGCCGTATCGCTCCGCGCTTCTGGGCGCTCTGGGCGGGGCTGCTTTCCTGGTCCTCTGGGCGCGAGCGGCGGGGCTCAGCCTCTGGGTGGGCGTGGCCTTCTTCGCTCTCTTCTTCGCGTGGTGCGTCGCCCTCAGCCGCATCCGCGCCGAGGCGGGACTCGGCGGCATCACCGGCCCGATGACGCCCCAGGAGACGATGTTCATGGCCGGGGGCCACAGCCTCTTCGGCGTGCAGAACCTCACCGTGCTGGCAACACTGCGCTGGCTGACTACGGACCTGCGCTCGCTGGCGAGCGTGATGCCCGCGCAGATGGATGACTTCAAGATCGCCGAGAGCGGAGGACTGCAGGCGCGCACGCTCCCGCGGGCGCTCGTCTTTGCCGCCGTCGCCGCCTTTATCATCACGCTGGTGATCTACCTGCCAATCGTCTTCCGTACCGGTGGCGTGAAGATGAGCTCCCAGCGATTCCTCGATGTGCCCGTCACGCCCTTCCGGCAGCTTGCCACCTCGATCGCGAGCCCGCGCGAGGCGGATCGCGTCGCCACGTTCTACACCGCGTTCGGATTCGCGTTCTCGATGCTCCTCTCGTGGCTGCGCCTGAAGTTCCTCTGGTGGCCGTTCCACCCCATCGGCTACGCCGTCGGCTTCTCGCGGCGCACCATCGAGTGGATGTGGTTCAGCCTCTTCCTGGGGTGGTTCCTGAAGCTGCTCGTGATCCGCGCCGGCGGCCTGAAGGCCTACCGCCACATGATGCCGTTCTTCCTGGGGATGATCCTCGGCGAGTTCGGCATGGGTGTGATCTTCGGGGTGCTCGGGTCGCTATGGCCAGAAACCGCCGGATACCAGTTGTACCCATGACCCCGGTCCAGTGCCACAGGAGTCTCCGGGGCGCGCCGGGAACTACTGCTCCTGGGAAATCCGAAGCCTCGAAAGCAACGCGCACCCCGGCGCGCGGCGCTAAAAGCACCGCGCTGCTTGCAAGCCAAGCCCTGCCGGGCTGGATTGGGGATATACCCGGATGTCTCAAAACGGCGGTGGCTGGGAGGAGAAGCCCTGAAAGGGCTTTGCAAAGAAGCAGCGCGGAGCTTCGAGCTCCGCGCGTGCGGGCAGCTCTCCTTATTTCGGAATCTCAGACTGCCCCCGAGGGGAGTGACCGATGAGCCAGACACCCGCCAGGCCGAATATCCTTCTGATTATGACCGACCAGCACCGGGGCGACTGCCTCGGGTGCGCCGGGCATCCCGTCGTCGAGACGCCCTATCTCGACCAGCTCGCCGCTGAGGGCACTCGTTTTCGGTGTGCCTACACCGCCGTGCCCTCCTGCATTCCCGCGCGCGCCACGCTGATGACTGGCATGCACCAGTGGCATACCGGCATCCTGGGGATGGGGCGCAGCGGCGGCAACATGACTACCGCTTACCGGCACACCCTTCCGGGAGAGCTAGGGCGCGCCGGCTACCATACCCAGGGCATCGGCAAGATGCACTTTCACCCCCAGCGTGCCCGCTATGGTTTCGACAACCTGATCCTGGACGAAAGTGGGCGCGAGCTCTCGCCCGGCTTCAAGAGCGACTACCGCCAGTGGTTCGAGGAGCACAAGGAGGGCGCCTACGACTACCGCGATCACTCTGTGGACTGGAACTCCTGGATGAGCCGGCCCACGCACCTCCCCGAGCACCTCCACCCCACGCACTGGACCGCGCAGCAGGCGATTGAGTGGCTCGGCCGGCGCGACCCAACCCAGCCGTTCTTCCTGAAGGTGAGCTTCGCTCGGCCGCATTCGCCCTATGACCCGCCTCAAGTCTACTACGATCTCTATCGCGACCGGCCACTTCCCGAGCCGCATCTCGGCGGTTGGGCGCACATCCACGCGGGCCGCCCGGAACAGCACGATGTCAATGCCTGGCGCAGCCGGCGCTCTCCAGAGGAGATCCGCCGCGCGCGCGCCTGCTACTATGGCTCAATCACCTTCATCGACCACCAGATTGGCCGCATCCTCTACGAGCTGCAGCGCTACCACCGCGAGGTATGGCAGAACACCCTCGTCCTTTTCCTCTCCGACCATGGCGACATGCTGGGCGACCATCACCTCTGGCGCAAGACCTACGCCTACGAGGGCTCGGCCCATATCCCGTTCATCGTCCGCCCGCCAGCGAGCTGGGGATGGCCCCGCGGCCAGGTCCTCGATCACGTCGTTGAGATCCGCGACGTGATGCCCACCCTCCTCGAGGCGGCGGGCGTGCCGGTGCCCGAGACCGTGGATGGCAGCAGCCTCCTCCCCCTGGTCCAGGGGCAAGCAGAAACGCCCTGGCGGGAGTATATCCAGGGCGAGCATGACTGGTGCTATAGCCACGAGCAGGCGAACTTCTACGTCACGGACGGACGCTGGAAGTACATCTGGTTCCCATACCTCGGAACGGAGCAGCTCTTCAACCTGGAGAGTGATCCAGGCGAGTGCCACAACCTGGCAGAGGATCCTGCCTGCGCGCAGGCACTCGCGGCCTGGCGCAGCCGGCTGGTCCGCGAGTTGGAGGAACGCGATTGCGGCCTGGTGAGAAATGGCCGTCTGGTGCGCCTCGAGCTCGACCAGGTGATCAAGAGCCCGCACCTGTACCGGTATGGGTGCGCGTGATCGCCCCCCAATGTATCGGAGGGCCGGGCGAAAGGAGGCACCGCGCTGCAACCCTGCGCGCGGATCGGCCCGGCCCCTCTCGCGCCTGGCTTTCCATCCCCGCGGTCAGAAGGCAAGGAGGGAGAGCGGAGGCTTACTCGTCGCGGCGGATCACCCGACCGTAGCAGCCCTCGGTGACCTCGCCTTCCCGGACGGCGATCTGGCCGTTCACGATCACCCAGGGGATCCCCTCCGGATACCGGTGCTGGTCGGTGAACGTGGCCCGGTCGATGATCCGGTTCCAGTCGAAGAGCACGAGATCGGCATACTTCCCTTTTGCCAAGACGCCCCGATCTTTTATTCGGAAGCGCTCGGCGGCCATCGAAGTGCACTTGCGCACCGCTTCCTCCACCCCGAAGAGGCCCTCGTCGCGCCCGTAATGACCGACGATCCGCGGGAAGGTGCCATAGTTGCGTGGATGCGAAACCCCCTCGCCGTAGACGCGCAGGTGGCTATCGGATCCCGCCATCACCAGGGGGTGGCGGTAGAAGGTGCGGATGTTCTCCTCGCACATCAGGAAGTAGATGCAGGAGATCCCGCCCTGCTGGAGGAGGTCAATCGCCACGTCGATCACGTCGGCGCCCCGCTCCTCGGCGAGCTCGTTCAGGCGCTTCCCCTCAATCTCGGGCTGGGGCTTCAGCGGCGCGAAGAGGACGTTCTGGGGCCCGCCGATCAGGTCGAGCTGGTCCGCGATGGCGCGCCGGGCGTCGGGGTACCAGGCCGGGTCGCGTAGCGAGCTCATCCCGCCGCGCCGGGCCGTCTCGGCCTGTGCCCACATCGGCAGGAGCGAGGTGAGTCCGGTGAAGCACGCCGTGTAGGGATAGCGGTCGGCCATCACGTCGACGCCACGGCTAGACGCGCGTTCCATCAGGCTGAGGAGGGCGTCCACCTTCCACCAGTTGCGCTGGCCGTAGGTCTTGATGTGGGAGATCTGGACGGGAAGGCCCGCGCGGGCGCCGATTTCAATGATCTCTTCGGCGGCGCCGAGGAGGCCATCGCCCTCATTCCGGATGTGGCTGGCGTAGAGGCCGCCGCGCGCTGCCACCGGCTTCGTCACCTCGATGATCTCATCGGTGGTCACGAACGCCGGGAAGTAGCCCGTGGAGATGCCGAGCGCGCCGGCGTCCATGCCCTGCTCCACCATGCGCTGCATCTGGCGGATCTCATCCGGGTTGGCCGGCCGGCCCCACTCCTTGACGACCTGGGCGCGCAGCGTGCCCATGCCGAGCAGCATCGCATAGTTTTGCCGGATGGGCGCCCGGCTCACCGCTTCGAAGTGCTCATCCAGCGGCCACGCCCTGGCCATGTCACTGCAGTTGCCGGCGACGAGCGTGGTCACGCCCTGGCGAATCTGGTTTTCCACCGAGGGAAGCTCCAGAATCCCCCCGGCCATCTCGTTGTTGGCGTGGTTGTGCGGGTCGATGAACCCCGGCGCCACCACCAGGCCGCGTGCATCGATCCGCTCTTTGGCCTCTGCCGCGCTGAGATCGCCTATCGCTTCGATGCGGTCGCCACGAATGCCCACGTCGCCAGGAAAGCCGGGCGCACCCGTGCCGTCAACAATCTGTCCCCCCGAGATCAGAAGGTCAAACTCCATCGTGGCTCCTCTCGCGCCCGACTGGCGCAGGCGTCTTGCCTTGCCGGGCGCCCTCCCTGATCTTCGCACGCGTCTCGCGTTTCCCTTCCACGGTGGCGATGCGGCATGGGGAATGCACCCAGCCTGGCGGTGCCCCAGGGGCGCCAGATGGGAGCAAGCGATGGCGGTGCTGAAGTCGTTTGTGCGAGAGAACCCGAGCGCGGTCTTCGTGCGCGCCTATCCCTACCGGAGCTTCGAGGCCATCGAGGCTGACGACGGCTTCCACCGAGGCGGTTACGAGGCGGTGGCGGCGCTCTTCACGGAGGGCGAGGGCACGCACCGCGAGCTACTGATCAAGCCGAACCTGACCGTGGGCGTCTCGCCCGAACTCGCGGCGAATCCCGCCTACCACGGCGGCATCACTACCCACCCGCGCTTCATCGCCGGCCTGTGCGACGGCCTGCTGGAGCGCGGCGAACGCTGCCTCACCGTCGTGGAAGGGGGCATCGGTCTTGGGGTGAGCGTCTATGCCCAGACCGGTTACTTCGCCATGATGAGCGAGGTGGTCGGCGAGGGCCCCGGCGCAGCCACGCGCGAGATGCGCGGCGTGCGCCTCCTCTGGGCCAGCAAGCACCGCTTTGAGGACTTCCGCGAGGATGAGATCACTTGGGTTCCCGTGCCGAACGGCGTCGTCCACCGCGAGATCCCGGTGGTCACCCCCTTCCGCAAGCCGGGCACCGCCCTGATCAACGCGCCCACGCTGAAGACGCACAACCTGGCGGTGACCACCCTCTGCTGCAAGGCGCTCCAGGGCATGGTGGCTCAGGGTTACAAGCACTTCTGCGCCAGCCTGAGCGCTTATGATGACCCGCGCGCCTACCCGCCAGAGGTGCTCGCGCATTTCCAGGCGGACTTCCGCGAGCGCGTTCTTCATGAACACGCACGCCACTGCGCCATGGGGCTCCCCTATTGGAGCAGCAATCCCGATCCGGTCTACGGCGTTGGCCGCTTCGAGTGCTGGGCACAGCGCACGGCCGATATGCTCTCTGCCTTCCAGCCCTTCGAGGAGCACTTCCTCCTCAACGTGGTCGAGGGGATCATCGGGCGCAACGGCACGGCGTTCAGCCAGGGCGAGGATGTGCCCGTCGGCCTGGTGGTGGCCGGCATCAACCCGGTGCATGTCGATGCGATCGCGAGCCTCCTGATGGGGCACGACCCCCAGGTGATCCCCTACCTCGTGGTCGCCCGGGAACGCGGGCTCGGCGAGAGCGACCCAACGCGCATCCCGGTCTTCCGCCTCCCGGAGAGGACGCCACTCACGGTCGAGGAACTTCAGGAGATGGCCGTGCCCCTGCCCGTCTTCCTCCACGGCGATGCCAGCCGCCCACTCCTCTTCAGGCAATAACGCGGATCAGGGCTTCAGGGGGCCGGCTTCGCCGCTGCCCCCACGCGGATGATCGCCGCGGTGTAGCCCTTCGGAATGCGCAGCTCGGTGAACGTCTTGCCCTCGCGCTCCACCTGGCGCGCCGGGAACTTCGTCGTCTCGCGCCCCTCGCGGTCAAAGATGTGGACCTCGTGCCGCGAGGCATCATCCCAACCGTAGAGCCCCGAGCGGTTGGCCAGGATCCGCTCCTTGCCGATCACATACCCCTCTTGCAGCTCTACCGGCGTGAAGGGGAACATGAACGAGGTCAGGTTGGGGTGCGTCGGCATGATCTGCCCGGAGTACCAGTAGTAAAGCGCCCCATAGTCGAGGTGCGCGCAAACCTGGCGCGCCACGTCTGCCTCGGTGCGCTCCGTCAGGTGGTCGCCCAACCCGATGGGGCAGTACAGATGGCTACGCACCAGGTGGGTGAGGCTCCCCGTCTCCACAAAGCGCGGGAAGTGGAGCTGCGTCATCGTCCACGTATGCGGCTGGCCATTGGCGATCAGCGGCACGCCCCGGTCAAGGAGCCGCCCTTTGGCGATGGCCACCTTGAACGGCTGGGTGAGCAACACCACAGAGGATTTCTTCCGAATCACCTGGTGAGTCTTGGGGTCGATATCGGCGGAGACGCCATCCCAGGGCGCGCCATAGGTGTACTGGTAGCGGCTGTACTCCATCTCATCCCAGTAGATCCCTTCGGCGCCAACCTTCCCCAGGAGGATCTCAACATTCTGGCGCATCGCCCGCCCATAGGCATTCTCCAGAGTCGGGTAGAAGAGCGGGTAGATGCTCTGCCCGTAGTCGTACTGCTTGCCGGACGGATCGCGAAGCGCATCCTGCGTGTACTTCGCCGGGGCGTCGTCCTCGGTGCTGATGAAGGTGTGGTAGTACATCATCGTGCGCGCGCCTGGCGTCACCGCTTTGAACGCCTTCAGCACCTCGCGCGGCACGCGGAGATCCGCCGACGGGAGGGCGGTCCCGTGCGCATACTTCCCATTGGGCAGCTTTGGGATGGTGCCGCAGAGGACGTGCGCGCCTTTGTTGCGCGCGAACGCTGCCAGCTCCTCGGGCTCGCGCTCCAGCGTCTTCTGGTACATCGGCACGAAGGCAAACCCCCAGGGGATCGTGAAGTTGGTGCCTTGCGCGCGGCGGATGGCGTTGACCATCGCGAAGTAGTCCGGCTTCGTCTGGGGGAGAATCCACCAGATGGCCGTGTGCTTCTTACCAGCACCCAGCACAAACTGGTTATCTGCGAGTCCGCCTACTCCAGCAAGGCAATACACCGTGGAATGCACCCGGAAGACGTCGTCGAACGCCATCAGGCCGAGGCCCGCCCGCCCCAAGTCAAGGAAGATCGTAGGGTGCGCCGGCTCGTCGGCGGAACCGGTGCGCGCCGGCACCGGGAGACCCGACAGGCGGAGCGCCTTGACCGCGGCCGCGGGCACCTCATGGCGCATCATCAGGGCGATGTCACGCCCGCTTGTGTTGGTGAGCGTGTCGCGTACCTCAATCAGCTCGTCGCGCAGGGTGATACGGCGCGAGAGGGTGTAGTCACGCGCCGTCGCGGTCGCGGTCAAGCCCGCGACGCCCACCTTCGCGAAACCCGCCGAGCGATCGCCCAGCTCGTTCCATCCGCCCCCTTCCTGGGAGAAGCGAGAGGAGATGACCAGGTCCACGCCCCCCACGCGAAGGTGGATTCCCCCACCCCGCGCGATCCTGGCCGAATAGGAGACGCGATGGAGCTTCTGCGGCACGATCACCGGCAGCTCGCCCTCGGGAGCCACCTCCGGCTCCTCGGCGACGGCGTAGGCCTTTCCAGGAGCCTTCAGGCGCGCCTCGGCCAGCACAAGGGCATTGGGAATCTGTGGCCGCCCATGACGGATCCGCACCTCATTCTCGCCCGCGCGCAGCAGGTCGCCCGCCCGAAACTCCAGGTCATACATCGCGCCCTCGACGACGCTGTACGGAGTTCCACCGCGCGTGCCCTGTTCGTAGTCGGGGCTGTAGAAGACGAACGCGCCAAAAGCCAAAGCATAGCTCGTCAGCGCGCCGCCAGTCTCCCGCTGCATCACCCTCGGGCGGCTGACGAGCCGGGTTTCATCGAGCAGGGTGCCATTCAGCCAGACCTGGAGGGCACCCGTGCCACCCGCCAGCTTCGCCGACTCCAGGCGTGCCTTCACTGCGAGCACGGCATCCTTGCCCCCGGGCACCTCGGCCGGATCCGGCACGGTGATCCGCCACTGCTCTTCCTTGCCCGGCTCCAGCCGCGCCTCGGCGAAGAGGGAGAACGCAGCGCCCGAGCGGGCCGGAGCATTCCCCGCCGCGTCCGCGAAACGAAGGGGAAGCAACCGGCCGGGGTCGCGCAGTTTCCATGGCGCTGTCGCCAGAGTCAACAGCGTCTGCTGCCCGCTGCCGCCGTCGCTATCCGAGATGGCCACCTCCACGGCGAGCTCCTGCCCCACCTCCGGCTTCACACCGAGCGCAGCGAGAGGGATAGAGGCTTCCAAGGTGTAGCCCGCCTCGGTGCGCAGCGCGGCGACGCGCATCCCCTCGACCGCGGTGTTGGCCGGCCAGAAGACGACCCCCTCCGGGGCAATATCCGCCAGCGGGTCACCCGTGGAGGAGAAGTTGCCGGGGGAGAAACCGAACTGCCAGTCACCCTCGGCGAACCGATCCGCTGGCCGGCTCTCCGGGCGGGTGCGCACGAACAGCTCGATATGATCGCCCCGAAAGAGAGCACCAGCGCGAAGCGACTGTTCCACCACATCGTCGCGCACATCCGCAGCCAGGTAGAGGTTGGCAGCGTCCCAGCCGAACCAGACTCGCGCGCTGAGATCGCCCGCGCCCTTCCAGTGTTCAGCGCCAAAGGTGGCGTGCTGGCGCGTCTCGATCACCCGGCCCCAACGAGAGGCCTGCCACTCTCCCAGGCGACCATCCACACTCGGAGGCGGATCGGGACAGCGCGGGGCGACGAGGACGGCGTCTTGGGCCAACACCGGGCCGGTGCTGAGCAGGAGAACGAGGAAGGCAAGCAGGCGCAGCATTCGGGATCTCCCTCCATCGCGGCGGGGGGCGCTCTCGCGCCGGATCGCTCCCGCCGTCATAGGGGAGATTCGCCGCTGCCTGCCGGCATCCTACCCGCTCTTGCGAAACTGCGCCCAGAAGTAGAGCGCGGCGCCTGCCGCGATGAGGATCACCAGGAGGAGGTAGCCCGCGGTTGCCGCCGGGCCAACTCCCGGCAAGATCACCAGGCCAGCGTACACCCCAGCCGCCCAGAGCACGGGAACCAGCAGCACGAGCGCGACGAGCGCTACCGTCACCACCAGACCCAGCCGGCTTCCGGGAATCGGCTCGGCCTCGTGCTCGCGGACGATATCCGCGCCGCCACCGGGCCCTGCGCCCTCCAGATCGTTGGGACCATCCTCTGAATAGATATCCATCGCCCGGCTCCTCTCCCACGAGCGCCTTCGCGCCCGTGTCCGTTTCGGTTTCCCCGGGCAAGAGCACCGCCAAACGCCGCCAGCCCGCCCGAGGCGTGGCAGGGCCCACCCGGGTTTGAGCAGCTTGCAACGACATTCGCCGGCCATGGCCACTTGCCTCTTTCAGATCCAGAAAAAGCGAGCAGGCTACGCACCGTGCCCACTCACCCGGCTGTCCTCTAAGCGCATGAGGCATGCCGCTTGCCGTTTGAGGCGAGGGTAGGCGTGGAAGAATCCCAATGGAGGAGCGCCTGCCCCGCTCGGTGGCCGGCGAATCTGATCGGATAACCGTGGATCGCACAGAGAGGAAGTGACGAAGTGGCGAACGGCAAGCGACAAGGCCCTGTGGCCACGGGACGCAGTGATAGGGCTTCGGCCAACCTCCCCAACGTGAGACGGCGCGGTACCGTACCCATCCGGCGCAACGTGGAGGATTTCGAAGACCCGTACATCCCCGAGGAGAGCTACGCCGGAACGGTGATCTGCCGCACCTGCCACGCCGTGCATCAGAACGAGCGGTGGAGCCTGGATCCGAAGATCTATGAGGAGGCGGTGAAGACCGAGGGGGTTCAGTACATCACCTGCCCCGCCTGCCAGAAGCTCCGCGACCGGCAACCGGGAGGCATCGTGACCCTCTCCAGCGACTTCATCCCGGAGCACCGCCAGGAGATCCTCAACCTGATCCGCAACGAGGACGAGCGAGCCCGGAACGTCAACCCCTTGGAGCGGGTCATGGAGATTGAGGAGGATACCAACGAGATCGTGGTGACGACCACCAACGAGAAGTTGGCGCAGCGCCTGGGTCGCGCCCTCTATCGGGCCTATAAGGGCCACGTCGAGTATCACTGGATGGGCACTTCCAAGCAGGCACGCGTTCGCTGGACTCGCTAGCTGGCCCCTCAGTGGGGTCAGGGGCGTCGGCCAGCGGGCAATCGGGGCGGAGTGACGCCCGCTGGAAGAAGCTTCCATTCCGCCGGCCCGCGCCCGGGCGAGTGGCCATGCCTCGACCCCAAGGGGTCGGACAACATAGCCTAGGGTGTCCGCACCCTGGGGCATGCGCCCGCAAAATAACCACGATCTCGAAGAGGTCGCACAAACCGCCACCGCGTCTTGTCGAACCCGTTCCGGGTTCCAGGTATTTTCTGGCTGCGAGACCCAGGGTCAGGAGACCCTGGGCTATCCTGTGGGCCCGCTCCGCGGTCCCCCGAGAGCGCCACCCGGGTGTCGCCCGCAGATCCCGGGCACGCGCGTCCGGCCCATCCGTGTCCCTTCCTCAGTGGCATCGACGCCGGCGCGCGCCCGCGGCAACGCTAGATGAAGGCGATCCCGCGCGCAACGCCGAACGATTCCATAGTATCTCCCTGGAGGGTAACACAAGAGGATGCGTCTCTTCGCCCGCCGGCGCCGGCACCTGGCACGCCAGTACCAGGTCGCCGTCACCATCGCCAGGAATATGGGTCCTGCGGCTATTGATGCCCTCGGGCTGCGCCACCTCGTCCCTCGCCGCCTGCGCCAGCCCGTTTCCGTGCCGGATCCGGCATCCAAGCTGCGTGCCACCATGGAAGAGCTGGGCCCCACCTTCGTGAAGCTTGGCCAGCTCCTGAGCACACGCCCGGATCTGATCACGGATCCGCGGTACCTCGCGGAGTTGAGCAAGCTGCAAGACACCGCGCCTGCTATCCCCTTCGAGAAGGTGCGCGCCGTCATCGAGGAGGAGCTGCACCGCCCGCTGTCGGAGGTCTTCGAGTTCTTCTCCGAGCGCCCCCTCGCCGCTGCGTCGCTCGGGCAGGCACACACCGCCATCCTCAAAGGTGGCACGGCCGTCGTAGTGAAGGTCCAGCGTCCTGGCATTGGCCGGGTCATCGAGACCGACATGGAGATCATCCGCAACTCCGCCAACTTCGTCATGCAACGCTTCGAGCTGGCGCGGGTGCTCAATATCGTCGACCTCGTCGAGGAGTTCCACCTCACCATGCGCGAGGAGCTGGACTACACGCGCGAAGGCCGGAATATGGACCGGATTCGCGAGAATCTGCGCACCGAGCGTCAGATCTGCGTGCCGCGAGTTTACTGGGACGTGACGACCTCTCGTGTGCTCACGCAGGAGCGGATCCGCGGCGTTAAGATCACCGATGTGGCGGCGATCCGCGACGCGGGGATCGAGCCGCACGAGATCGCCGAGGCGCTGGGCAACGCCTTCATGCACCAGTTCTTCATCGACGGCTTCTTTCACGCCGATCCTCACCCCGGCAACCTGATCGTCACCCCCGAAGGCAAGATCGCCCTCCTCGATTTCGGGATGGTCTCGCGCATCGATGAAAGCACGCGTGCCAGCGTGACCCGCCTGCTCATCAGTTTTGTGGAGCAGAACTCCCGTCTCTTCGCCGACGAGGTGCTCGAACTCGGGCGGCCGCTACACCCCATCGACCGGAAGCGCTTCGTTATCGATATCGACCGGATGTTGCGCCATTACTACGATATCCCGGCGCGTGACGTGAACCTCGGCCAGATCTTCAACGACACCCTGCGCGTCGCCACCGTCCACCGCCTGCAGATGCCCAGCAACTTCGGTCTCCTGGTGAAGGTCTTCGCCAACATCGACGGGATCACCAAGCGCCTGGATCCGGATTACGACTACCTGGCCACCGCGCGTCGCTTCCTCGGGCGTGCGATGGCTGACCGCCTGCAGTGGGAGACACTCTCCCTGGACCTCTTCCGCGTCTTCGAGGATGCCAAGCGGTTCCTCTTCGCCTTCCCCTTCCGCAGCCACCAGATCCTCACGAAGCTCGCCGAGGGTAACCTCAGCGTGCAGTTTGAGCACCGCGGCATCGAGGAGATGATGCGGCATCTGGATCGGATCGGGAATCGGATCTCCTATTCGCTTGTGGTCGCCGCGCTCATCGTGGGGTCGGCGCTCTTCGCCCTCGCGGACGTGCCTCCCTTCATCCGTGGCTATCCCGTCGTGGCCCTCGCCGCCTTCCTCGTCGCCACGATCATGGGCATCTGGCTCCTGGTCGCCATCCTCCGCTCCGGGAGCCTGCGCTAGCAGGCGCCGCCGGTCCGCGCCGGACAGGTGGAGTGCCGCGCAAAGCCCGGCGTGCCGCTCTGGGCCGGTGGACGTTCTCTCCCGCGATGGGGTAGAATCGGATCAGGATGCAGAAGCACGTAGAGCTTGAGTTGAGCGGGATGACCTGCGCCTCCTGCGCGGCACGGATCGAGAAGTCGCTCTCGCGCCTGGAAGGCGTCCGCGCGGCGTCGGTGAACTTCGCCACGGGCAAGGCGTCAGTCGAATACGACCCGGCCCGGCTGGAAGAGAGCGATCTCGTCCAGCGCGTTGAGAACGCCGGGTATGGCGCGCGCGTGGCGGGAACAGGAGAGGCATCGGGTGAGGCGCGGATCCTGCTGGAGATCGATGGGATCACCTGCGCCGCGTGCGTCGCCCGGATCGAGCGCGCGCTTTCGCGCGTCCCTGGGGTTCACCACGCCGAGGTGAACCTGGCGACGCGGCAAGCCACGGTCCGCTACGACCCGGCGCGCACCCAGCCGGCGCGCCTGGAGGAGGCGGTTGAGAGAGCCGGCTACACGGTGCTGGAGACCGCTCGCCCGGAAGAGGCGTTGCCGGTGCCGCGGGAAGAGGATGAACTCTCCCGGCTGCGCTCGCGCCTCTTTTTCAGCATCCCTGCCGCGGGCGTGGTAATGGTCCTTTCGATGGTGCCCTGGCCCGGGCACGTGCCCCCGGCGTGGGCCGGATGGCTGATGCTCGCCCTGGCCACGCCGGTGCAGTTCTGGGCGGGGGGCAGCTTCTACGCGCAGGCGTGGGCCGCTGCCAGGCACGGCACCACCAACATGAGCACGCTGATCGCGTTTGGCACGAGCGCCGCCTTCTTCTATAGCCTGGTGGCCCTGCTCTTCCCCACCGCCGTCGCGCCGGAAGGTCACGCCCCGCTCTACTTCGACACCTCGGCGGCCATCATCGCCCTCATCCTCCTCGGTCGGACGCTGGAAGCCCGCGCCAAGGGCCAGGCGTCTCAGGCGATCCGCCGGCTCGTCGGCCTGCGTCCGCGAACGGCACGCGTGGTGCGCGACGGAACGGAAGTCGATCTCCCCATCGACGACGTGCAAGTCGGCGACGTGGTCGTGGTCCGGCCCGGCGAGAAGATCCCCGTGGAGAAGCGTCCCGGTGACCTGGTGATCGGGGCCACGCTCAACCGGGCGGGCACTTTCCGCTTCCGTGCCACGCGCGTCGGGAAGGAGACGATGCTCGCCCAGATCATCCGCCTGGTTGAGGAAGCGCAGGCGCGCAAAGCGCCGATCCAGCACCTGGCCGATGTGGTGGCGAGTTACTTCGTTCCAGCGGTGATCGCGATCGCCGTGCTCACCTTCCTGGGATGGTATGCCTTCGGGAGCGCCTACGTACCGGCGGGGCAGACTCGCTTCACCTTCGCGCTGCTCCTCTTCGTGGCGGTGGTGATCATCGCCTGCCCCTGCTCTCTCGGATTGGCGAC
>Ga0116166_1002065_pt1 | contig 17210 bp, 14 predicted proteins | sample AD_JPNMR2_MetaG_FD_89884 | JGI IMG/M metagenome (GOLD analysis project Ga0116166, IMG submission 89884) | Active sludge microbial communities of municipal wastewater-treating anaerobic digesters from Japan - AD_JPNMR2_MetaG | ecosystem: Engineered > Bioreactor > Anaerobic > Digestate | place...
CTCCGAAAGGAAATCCTCATGCTTGCGTTCCTCTCCCGCCGCCGGTTCCTGCAATCCAGCCTCGCGGCCGCTCCGTGGATTGTACGGCCTGGAAATTCATTTCTGGAGACAGAGCAAACCGATCCGGCATCCAAATCAGCCCCATCCCCATCCTATCCCTTCGGCGAACGCCGGATCTATTACAACAATTTCGCGGAACATCTGCTCAACGCGTACAATCCCAACATGCTCTATCCCCGCCTGCGCTACCGCTGGACGGACGAGGATTGGCGGCGCCTGATCGACATGATCGCCGGCTTCGGCTTTAACGTGTTCGAGTTCTGGCTGGTGCCGCGCTTGTTTTCGCGCGCCGGCCTCGATTCGGATTACGGCCGCGAATTCACCCGGCAGATGAACGCCGTCATCGAACATGCCGCAACCCGCGGGGTGAAAGTCTGCCTGTTGGCCGCCCTCACCACGGTGGGCGATGACTGGAGAACCTATTGCCCCAACGTGAAGCCGGAGTGGGACGAAGTTCGTTATCTGTGGGATACCTGGACCAGGCTCCTCCCGGGGATCGGACTCGTCGACATCTTTCCCGGCGATCCGGGCGGTTGCTCGCGCAACGGTTGCACCGCCGAGACGTATATCGATAAATCCCTCGAGATCGCCGCATTGATCCAACGCAACCAGCCTCATATAGAGATTCAATTCAACACCTGGGGTCCGCCGTTTTGGGGCTGGGGGATTATCGAGGGGCCGCCGGATTGGCAAGGTGAATTTTTACCGCAATACCAAGCGACAGGATGGAAATTCGATCCTCAACGCGCCGAACAAGCCATGCGGTATTGCCTGAAACGATTGCCGGATTTCCCCGACGGAACCTCCGTGTTCATTAACCTGGGTTTTAACGGCAACGGCAATCCGGGCGGCCAAACCGACGCGCGCGCCTGGGCCCGCGAAATCGCCCAAACGCACCGGATTCTCACCTGGGATTTCAGCCTCACCGAAGGCGAAAACGCCATCCTGCCCCATTACCGCTTCGACCGCCTGTTCCGCCGCCGCCGCGAGGAACGGGAGGCCGCCCCGTACAGCGGGGGGATTTGCTTCACCATGACCCCCTTGTTGAATCAGCTGTCGCTCTACCTGGCCGCGCGGTCGTTTCTGGATCCGGATGGAGATCCAAACACGTATGTCCGGCAGTTCTATGAAAAACTGTTCGGCGCGCCGGGGCGGGCCGTGGCCGATTACTTGCCTCTCTTCGAAGCGGTACCCGACTGGGGCAACGAGCAGGCCCTCCGTCTGCCCCGGCAGGAGTATCACGCGAAGATGAAGGAATTCGCCGGCCTGCTGGAAGCATTGAAAAACCAAGCGCCTGGCGATTGGGCGTTTCATCCCGATCCGGAATCCTACCGCCAGGAACTGCTCTTCTTCGCCAATTTCTTTTCCCGGCTGACTGCCCCGTCACCTGATTACGACCAACTGGCCAAGGAATATTGGAACCGCGTGTACGCGATCTATGACGACTTGCCCGAGCACGTGGATCCCCGCCCGAAACGCGCCGTGGCCAATCTGGTGCAGTATTTCAAGACGCTGGAGTAAGTATCACAGCGGATTCATCCCCCGGCCGCGCCCCAGGTATCGAGGATCTTCAGTTTTTTCTGCTCCAATTCCCGGTAGCAATCCGGCAAGTCAAAAGAAGCTAAAACATTCGGCAGCAGGCACGATAAAGGCCAGTTATAGGTTTCTGTTTCGGCGATGCCGGTATACGACGTCAACGCGTTCTTCAATGTCACCTGGACCACCTGTTCCGACAACACGGCGGCCAGGGTGGCGGGAATCACGCCCCAACCCGAAGCCACCAAATGGATACCGGTATATCCGCTATCCGCCAGCCAATCCAGCACCCGCAGGATATCGAAAGTCTTCTGGCCTACATAAGGCCGGTCCAGCATGAGTGAATGAGCCGCATAAAAATAATCGGGGCCGTAGGGATCCCAAAAATCGACACCGCACGTGTTGGGCATGGATTCACCAATCCCCCGCGGATCACAAGCGAAGCACGGAACCCCGGCTTCTTCCTGGATCAGTTGCCGGAGCCACGTTTCCTCCCGGAGTTCAGCGTCGCTGGACAGGTGAGGCACATAAAGCAGCGCTCGGGAACCGAGACGCGGCGGCCGGGACATCCAAGGTTCGCCGGACAAGTAATACACCACGGCCCAGATGTTCGGCTCGGTTTCCACCGCGTAGGAAAGGGTGCGTTTGTACGGATGATTCCGGTTCGGCAATGGGCGCAGAATCCGGTACTCGGGTACTCCCGTGCGATCCGGCATTTTTAAAATATCCAATAGCGCGTGCCGCAACGCGTCCCCCGTTTTTTTCTCCCGCCGCTGGGCCAAGGTCTGCGATTTCTCCCGGGTAAACGCGAAAACAGTCCTCGAAGACAAATTGGCTGCCTGGCCGCCGGGCGCGCACCACAGGGTCTGATCCTCTTCGATCACCAATTCCGGTTCGGCGGCGGCCTGGGACACACGGGTCACATCATTGAACCAGCGGTACATGGCCTCGCGCAGTTCCTTCGAATAGCCATGATAATCAGGCCCGATGAACAATCCGATATTTTCTTCGGCTCCCAGCAACCCATACAACCGGCGCAGGCGGGCATGGGCCTCTTTCAAGCCGCGGACATCGAAATAATCTTTTTCCTGTCCCAGCAAAATGACCGGTTTAGGTACCATGGCGGCGATGAAATCGTCATGATCGAGTTCCAGCGCCAGGGCCTTCGGCGGGCATTGTTCGATATCGGCGGGCAGCTCGTTCTCCATATTGCGGCGGAACGTGATCACGAAACAACTGGGCGCGGCCATCGCCCAGCGCGGCTCCACCCCGCATAACCAGGTGGTCATCGTGCCGCCGCCGGAATTGCCGGTCACACCCACGAAGCGGGAATCCACCTCCTCGCGTGTCAATAAGTAATCCAACGCCCGGATGCCGTCCCAGGCGCGCCACGAACCAAAGAATTCCCCCACCAGGATCTGCTGATTCCCGGCGTATAAATGTTCCGGGACACCGATTCCCACGCGTGAGCCGCCCCGGCCATCTGGATACTGCAGCCGTTCGCCTTGGCCAATGGGATCAAAGATCAAAGCCACATATCCCAGGCGGGCCAATCCCTGCGCGAACGCTTGATACCCCGCGTAAGCCTTGCCATTGCTCGAATGGCCGCAAGTGCCCACAACACCGGGCGCGGGGGCCGTCCGTCCCTTGGGCAGATAGAGATTGGCGGTCACCCAAAAATTGGGACGGCTTTCGAAGATGACCTTTTCGATCGTATACACGTCGCGCTCGATCACCCCCGTGACGCGGGGATTGAGCGGCGTTTTTTCTGGGAACGGCCCAAAGCAGGCTTGAATCTTCTCACGGATGGATGCGACAAAGGCTTCCGCATCGGCCTTGGTTTGCAATCCGTATTTACGCGCGAGGGACCGCTCTTCCACCTGCCGGACTTGTTCCGTGAAAAACTCCTGCATCATCCGGGGGAAGCGGTTCAACGGGGGCATCGCGGGCGGCCTTTCACCCGCCTCTGCCGCTTGGCCAATTTCCGGAGATAGTGAGGAGGCTGTCAGCCCTCCGAACATCCCGAGTCCCGCGATCTGGAAGATTTCCCGGCGGTTCATCAATAAATCGTGGCGTGTGGTTTCGATCATGAGTGGATTATCTCCTGGAAGAACGGGTAGGAACAATCCGCATTGAAATAATCCCATCCGTTGGCTTCTTCAGACCTTAAAAAATATCTTGTGTTTGTAGAAGAAATACAACACATACCATTGCGCACCCAGTACCAAAAACGCCTGCACGACATGGCCATACGCGCCCAGCGCCTCGATCAGCGGACGGGAGAACACCAGGATGGAATTGTCGATCCAGCCCCGGAAGAGTTGAAAGATAATGTACGCGGTGATGGAATTCATCCCCACCACCACGAAGACGAAAGCCCATCTCCGGAAATTAAGAACTTCGATGATCCAGTAGAACAGGAGCAAAAACAAAATCGCCCATCCCGTCGAGTAGAGCGCGAACGAGGCGGACAGAATCCGCTTGATGATCGGGATGCGGTAACTGAGCAGCCAGCCGGCGGCGATCAGCGTCACCGCGGCAAAGGCTAAGATCCTCATGACCTCGGACGGCCGCCGGTTCTCAGCCAGCAGCCGTCCGCACATCGCCCCCGCGATGATCTGCGAGGTGGACGGAATCGCGTTCAGCGAGACCCAATATCCCGGGTTGTATTCACCCATTAACCAGTATTCGAAATCGGAACCCATGTTCACGTTGCCCATCGCCCACGCCCCTTCCGGTCCGTTCCCCGGATACAAAATCCAGGCGGCAGTGTAACCCGCCAGGATGATCCCGGCGGTGACGCCCTGCGCCCAATAGCTCCGGTGCAGCACGAAAAAAGTCATGAGATATCCAAACGCGATTTGCGGCAAGACATTCACGAAGTTGTAGGTAGGGTGGCCGGCATGGATCGAACTGAAGATGCAGGTGATCAAAAACAAATTCACGGCGCGCCGCACGGCATGCCATACGATCCGCCCATGCGATTCCCCCAATGACACACGCCGCGCATAAGCGAACGGCATCGCCACGCCGACCATGAACATGAACGCGGGCTGGATCAGATCCCAGTATACGCATCCGCTCCAGGGGACATGCTCGGTATGCCGCGCCAGAAAATCCAGATAGGGATGCCCGGCAAAAGCGGAAAAGCCGAATCCCACCGAAATCAGCGAAATCATGATCGCTCCGCGGTACGCGTCCAGCGAAACCAGGCGTTGCGTAGCTTGAACCGGTTGGACCTCAGGCATGGCGTCCTCCCCGAGTGAATTGAACATTGTGAGTACTGAAGTTTCTTCACCCTATCACAAACAAATGTCCGCCAACAGGCAGGGCCAGGGGATTGAGGGCGGCTCTCTTCCTCTCCTCCAGAAAAGAGGCGCACCCGAGCTCTGGACCGAATTCCGCTTGCCTCCCCTCCAATCCATCAGGTACCATGCTGGATCGATCTTATCCTGGGGAGAACCATCATGAACTTCAAACCATTACTCAACTTCGCGTTACTGGTTGTTTTTGGTCTGCTTGGCCTTTCCGCTCACGCCCAGTCCGCGATCCAGGCCGGAACCGCCCAGGTGGAAATCACTCCGCCCCTCGGCTGCCCGATGTGGGGGTACGCCAGCCGCCAGGAAGGAGCCAACGGCGTGCATGATCCCTTGATGGCTAAGGTGCTGATCCTCCATTCCACCGAAACCACCATCGCCTTGGTTAGTTGGGACGTTTGCGAATTTCAATCGCCCGGGCTGCACCAACAAATGAAGACCCGGGGGATCGATCATCTCTTGCTTCTCTGCAGCCACACCCATGCCGGCCCGGCCCTGGATGCCCCGTTCCCTTCACCGGAACAACCCTGGAAGAAAACCGTCGAGGAACGCATTCTGAAGGCTATCGAAGAAGCGCAAAAGAATATGTTCCCTGCCTGCATCGCCGCCGGTGAAGGCTCCATCACCCTGGGCTACAACCGTCTGCGCCGCGATCCCGACGGCTTGGCCACCACGCTGTTCAACAATCCCGAGCGCATCCCCTTCGGGCCGGTCGATCCCACCGTCGGCGTGATCCGTGTTACCGATCAGGCCGGCGTCATTCGCGCGGTGATCGTCCATTATGCATGCCATCCAGTGGTGCTGGGTCCTAACAATTTGAAAATCTCGGCGGATTACGTGGGAGCTATGTACCGCACGGTGGAGAAAGAATTGGGCAATCAGGCCCTGTGCCTTTTCGCGCAGGGCGGCGCGGGAGACATCAATCCCTTGTTCATGTCGCGTGAAGAAGGCCGCGAGGAAGACTTCGGGCCGGTCGAAAAAATGGGAGAACTCCTGGCCAAAGAAGTTCTCTCCGTGCTCGAACAAATGAAAAAAGTCCCAGGCGAATCAGCCCAATTGCGTGCCTCTCTGGACACCGTGCAAGTCCGCCACCGCTGGGAACCGGACAAGGACAAACCGTTGAAATTCGGAACCACCGCCGTGCTGATCAACAGCACGATCGGCATCATCACCCTGCCCGGCGAACCGTTTCATATGTTTCAAGTGGACGTGCGCAAGCAGGCCGGGCTGCCCCACGCCTACATGTTCGGCTATTGCGACAACACCGAGCAGGATTGGCCGGACTATTACTTGCCGGACATCGAATCCGCGGCGCGCGGCGGGTATGGGGCCGGCGATTCGGGTATCGCGGAACTGGGAACCGGCGAACTGCTGGTCAACCGGGGTTTGATTCAACTGTACACCCTGCGGGGATTGTTGCACGACCGCCCTCAGCCATTCCGGGTCGGCAGGCCGTACTAAGCCGCCGGCATCGTGGAGGATTCACAACGTTTCTTGTTTCAGCCCCAGGACCTATTTGGACCCCTCCTTCAAACGCAGGCCGGTCTGCAAAAAATCATCAGAGCCGCTTGACAGAACTATTTGATTTGCTAATATAACATTCGCATTCATAACAATGCATAGGGTAAGAAATCCGATTATAATTCATGCAAGGAAAACATGACTTTCATGAACCGTTGTCCTACTAGGCACCGCGCAACATGCGTTTCCACTCCGCGCCGCGCGTTTACCTTGATTGAATTATTGATCGTCACCGCCATCATCGGGGTCTTGAGCGCCATCGCCGTGCCCAATCTCCTGCAAGCCCGCCTCCGGGCGCAGATTGCCAAAACCAACGGCGACATGGACGCCGTGGCCAAGGCGGTGATGATGTTCCGCCTGGACCAAAACCACTTTCCTCCCGCCACGGACAACATCGGGGAAACCTATGTCTCGGGGACCGTGGATTTTACCTATATCGAGGAATTTGTTACATTTCAAACCTCGAAAGCGGGGAGGTTTGTCGCCCACCTGACCTCCCCGGTAGCCTACATCAGCCACGCGCCGCTGGATCCCTTCTCGGCGAATCCGGTCCTGCCGTATGGCTACGCGGGAGGACGGATTGGTTACATCATCACCAGTTTCGGCCCGGACCGGGATCAGGAAGAAGGGATCAGTGATTTGAATCACCGGGGCGATATCGATGAACCCACCGCTTTCATCCTGGCCGAGGGCGAGAAAACCGAGTACAGCCTGATGAGTTCATTCTTGGGTACCCATACCCGGCAGAAATCCCCACCCTTGCTGCGGAATTACTTGAACGCCAAGTCGTACGATCCTTCCAATGGATTGCTATCCAACGGCGATCTCTGGCGCGGCAGCCATTGAACAATATCGCGGGATAGGCCGGCACGAAGCGCGCTACCCAGCCTGCTTCGGATCCCCCCATGTATGTTGGCCTTTCTGAAGCAGAACCTTCTCCCCCCGGGGGAGGTGAAGGGTACAAGTTTTTTTACCAAAAAGGAGCAACAATGAGAGATAAAAGTCTCTCTTCTTTGCACAAACTGTTTCTCATGACTAGGAGGTAGTCGATGAAGTCAGCCATTTCCATAAGTATGGTGGCCGCAGGGATGGTGTTGTTGGCCGCGCCGGGTTGGGCGGACCGGGCCTTGTTCTACGAATCATTCGAAGACGCCGACACCCGGGCTGAGGGCATCCTTCCTTCAGGCATCGAACGTATCCGTTACCGGGGACGGCTGCTGGCCAGTGAGATCGAAATCGAAGCCCCCGCGAAAGATGGCGACACCCGGCCGGTGGCGCGTTTCGTTCCCGATCCTACCGGCCTGAGCCTGGCCGTGCTGCGGTTGGAGGATGCCAGCACCGATCCGGGAGACGGAACCTTCGGAGCGGATGGCGGCATGTCCTTGCTGGAATCAATCCTGCTTGATCAAGGCGACCTGTCAGGGAAGGCCGTGGTTTCGTGGATGGCGGTGCCCTATCAAGAAAACGAACCGGGCGGCGCGATGTTCCCCGAAACGGACACGATTGTGGATGCCGGGCCGGAAGGTTTGAATCTGCTGAGCTTCGGGGGTGTGTACCGCGAATTCGACACGGGAAATCCCATTCCAGGAATGGATTTTTCCGGACGGATCACAATCAATCAGGAGGGGGGAACCACGATCGACGATCTGGGCGCCGGTTACCGGGCCAACCTCCCTACCTTTTTCGTGTTGGTGTTTGACTTGGAGCGATCCGTGTACGATGTGTACATCAATGGCATCAAACTTCAAGAAAGCCTCCCCTTCTTCGAAATCGGTGGCGCGGCGGGTCAAACGTTGCGGGAGTTGGAATTGATTTCCTCCGCGCGCGGCCTGGGAACCTTCGCGTACGACAATGTCTTCCAATTCGATCCCGATGCGCCATACCAACCCATCGCGTTCCGCCCGCCCGTCGTGGCCGAAGACGCGGATCTCATCCCGTTGTTCATGGAAGATTTCGATGACAACCTCCTTGGCACGCTGCCGGCTGAGACCAACGGCGATCTCTACGGCACGCGGCTGGTCACCACGGGTACAGTCCACGTGGTGGAGGATACATCCTATCAATCCTTGGCGCGGGGATGGCTCGCTGCCACTAGTACTTTTGGATTTCATATTTCCAAACAAAAACCATTTTCAAACGAAATCCGCCTCTCCTTCAGTTTGACTCCGCGGGCGGGCAGCCAACTGCAACTGAAGGCGGCCAAGGGTGAGACCATTCTGGACCTGAAAGCCGATGGCCTCCTATCGCTCGATGCCAACGGAGACGGCATGGCTGAGGATACAGCCATCGCCCTCTTCTCTGATCTGCCCCATTGGTTCGTGGTGACCTTCAATACGGGGCAGAAAACGTATCATGTCACACTGTACCGCGCTTCCTCCGCCACCGTGGCCGATACGGCCCAATTCGATGCGGAGGGGCAATGGAATGGGGATTTGGATCTCTCGGGATTCTCTTTCCAATCCCTCGCCGGAGAAGCCGGAATCGACAACCTCCTTTTGGTCTCGGTCAATTCCAATCCCCAAGGGCAAGAAGAAAACCGCTACCGGGCCGTAATCCATGAATCGTTCGAAACCTACGTGCCTGGGACCGTGGATCCCGCTCCTCATTTCTCCGGCACAGTGGCCGCGGATCCCACCGGCTGGAGTGGGAACGTATTGGAAACTTCCAGCGCGGCGAAAATCACTCTCGGGGAAAACAATCTCCATTTGATCCGCACCGCGCGGATCGCCTGGGCCGCGATTCCCCGGCAAGACAACGTGGAATGCGGCCGGTTGACGCTATCAGGCAAGGCGGGCGAGGCAACGTATGAACGGATCGTCACCGGATTCATGGAGAATGGCTTCCTCGGTGTGGATACGGATCTCGACGGAATTCTGGAGGCTACGGATATCCCATATCAATCCGGACGGCGGTATTCCTTCCGGCTGGATTTGGATATGGAGCGGGCGGAATGGCGTTTGTATCTCAATGGAAAGCCGGAGGCAGTCGCCGAGGGGCATCTCTATCCTGGGGCCAAAGAGAATTTCCAGCCGGGTACCACTCTGCAAGGTGGAAAACTCGGCGGCAATCCGGGCGGTGTCATTCTCTACGACGATATCCGGCTGGTAAGCGATATCCAAGGCGGATTGTTCGAACCGCATCCGTTTACGCCGCCGGTGGCATCCCCCGGAAGCCGCCTGCTATTCGTGGAGGATTTCGAAAACAATCCGGCGCGGTCCGAACAGCGCATTGACGAATGGGATCCCCGCGCTTCGGGCTTGCCCATCGAAACCCGTTCCCCGGGATTCTCCAACAAATCCGAGACCGATCTAGAGGGAACCGACCTATGGATCGGCGCGCCCTCGGCCGAAGCCGCTTATGTGGAAGCGCCGGACGGCCACAGCCTGTACGCGCTCCTGATCGCGGACCGTTTCGCTCCCCAGGAATTGGCCCGCTTCGAGCAGGCGGTGGTGCTGAATCCCATCTCCACCCTCCGCACGGTGCCGTACGGTTTCGTGGTTCCCGAACTGGCTGCCCCGGCGGATCCGTCCTACTTGAGCCTGCGGTGGTCCGCTTCGGCCTTACAGAATGATCAAACCGGTCTGGCGTTGTTTCTGAGCGCGCGCGAGACCGACGTTCCCCTGGCGCGGGGCAGCATCCGTGTCCCCGCCCCTGCCGGTCCGCCGATCGTGGCGTTTGGAAATCAAGGCGTGATTCTGGCAGATCTGAATGGCGATGGGATCTTGGATGTCACAGCCATCCCCTATGTTCCTGGCCAGATGTTCCAATTCCGGGTGGACATCGACCAGCCGCAAGGGATGTATGAGTTGTTCATCAATCAGGAACGGATCACGGGGCCGGTTCCACTGAACCTTGGTGATGCGGCGTTAATGGAAGGGCGCCGGTTCGGTTGGTTTACCACCTTGGTCCATACCGGAGATGGCGCGGCATTGCAGCAAGCCACCGATGGCGGCGGGCGGTATGTGATCGATGACATCCGTCTCATAGGCGCGGATCAATCCACCGGCCTTGAGGATTTCAGGCTGCATTGATTTTTAATTCACATCTCCACCGGCTCCACGGAATGCCAATGATGGATCTCCTGCGGCATTTCGCAAAAGTGATCAACCACCCCGGATAGTTTCACCAGTGTGCAGCTGAATGAAATAAATCCCCGGGGGACCGCAATGGTGAATTCATGCCCATCTGGACGGCCTTCCTTGATATAGACTGTTAAAAATCCATGCGTGGCGGCGCCGCCCAAGGACAGAGGATCGACATACACCCGGACCTTATCGCGGCCTTCCACGCGCACCAGGTCTTCCCCCGGCTCCATGTCCTTCAAAGAGTCCACAATCATCTCCGGCGTCAATTGCAACTCCCGGCAAATCCGCCGGATATCCCGCGGCAAGACCTTGAAGGCCGAAGGAAGAAGGGACAACGGAACGGAAATCCTCACAATGTCGCCGTTCTGGCTTTCGACCTCAACCCGCAGATGCGCGTCGCCCCAAATGGGAGCGGCGGAAACCGCGAATCCGAGGATGACAAGGAACACCAACATCAGGCAGAACATCAAAGCGTAGCGGAACAATTTCCGTATCCGGCGGAACATGATTTTCGACTCCTTGAACAATGGAATGGAGAAAGATCGTTCATCTCTTTTCCATCAATACGAAAACCGGGGTGGCAAATTTCAGTGGAAATGAAAAATTCCTCAGAAATTATTCAGGTAAGGATAGGAGAAGGGAGTCATCATCAAATAGCCCCGTTTAACTCGACGCTTGAGAACGGATGCATTTCACCATGGATTTTGCTCTGTCCCGGCGGAATGCTCCGCGCCGCCGAAAATCGCTTTCAGGGCTTCCTCGAAAGGGGTGAATTTGACCGCGTGAGCCGCCTGGACACGGGCGCTATTGAGCGAGACATCCTTGGGCCGCGGGCAGCCGGTATCGGCCTCCGCTTGGGTGACCGGCCGCAAAAGCGACGGATCATACCCCCGGAACGCGGCCAGCCGCCGGCCGATTTCCAGCCGCGACATCCGTTCGGGACCGCCCACGTGATAGATCCGGTGTTGGCCGATCCGCTCCACCAGCGAGGCGACCGCCGCCACCACATCGTGGACATATACAGGAGTCCGGTACTCATCCGTAAATAAGCGTAAGGGTTCTCCTTGGCTCAAAGCTTGGTCCATCCATTGCAGAAACGATCCCCGGCCGTTGGACGTGGGCGCGCCGTAGAGGATGGCCGGGCGGACAATGACGTGATTTTTCCACAACCGCTGTACCGCTTGCTCGGCCATGCGCTTGGTCTTGCCATAAAAATTCAGCGGATCGGGTTCATCGGTTTCCGTGTACGGCGCCTGGAGGCCATTGAACACCAAATCAGTCGAAATATAGATCAACAGCGGCTTGGTATCGGGCAGGCAGCGGATCAACCGTTCCGTTCCAGTGACATTTACTCCGACGGCCTTTTCATGCGCGCGCTCGCATTCGGCGGTGTCCGCCAGGGCCGCGGCATGGATGACGACTTCCGGATCGGCCTCCTGAACGCACGGTTCGATGCTGGAGGGATGGAGAAAATTGACGTGAAATCCGCGGCAACGGGGAATTTGCACCCGCCGCGTGGCGTAGGTGTATGATACATCATGCCGCTTCGACAAGTGTTTCACCAAGTGCCATCCCAGAAATCCACTCCCCCCCGTGACCAAAATCCGTTTGCGTTGGCTGGTGTAGATCATTGCGTTTTCCCCGGTTCCGGTTGTCCGGCGGCCTTCCGCTCGAGGCGCTTAGCCTCCTCCCATAGGGCATCCATTTCTTCCAATGTGGCCTCTTCCAGCCGCCGGTTCCGTTTTTGCAGTTCCTGTTCGATGTATCGGAACCGCCGGATGAATTTTTGGTTGGTTTTTGACAGCGCCTGGTTGGGATCGGTATCTACATAGCGGGAGATATTGACAAGGGCAAAGAAGAGATCCCCCAGTTCTTCCTCCGTGCGCTGCCGGTGTTCTTCATTGCGCGCCTGGCGGAATTCCTTCCACTCCTCCTCAAATTTCATAAACACTTCTTCGATCTCCCGCCAGTCGAATCCGACGCGCGACACGCGCTCCTGAATCTGATGCGCCTGCATGAGGGGCGGCAGGCTTTTGGGAACACCGTCCAAAATGGAGGTCCGCTCGGGTTTTTCCTTTTTTTTATTTTGTTCCCATTGGCGAAGAACATCTTGAGCGTCCTCGGCAGTCTGATCGCCGAAAACATGGGGATGCCGGCGGATCAATTTCTCGCAGATCGAATCGAGCACGTCGAGAATAGTAAAACGTCCTTCTTCTTCCGCGATGCGGGCATGGAAAACCACCTGCAACAAAACATCCCCGCATTCCTCGATCAAAGCCTTGTCATCACGGCTATCAATGCTGTCGATCAGCTCATAGGCTTCTTCGATCAAATATTTTTTCAACGAATCGTGGGTTTGTTCGTTGTCCCAGGGGCAACCGCCGGGGGAGCGCAGACGCGCCATGATCCGGACCAGTTCGAGGAATTTCGCGGCAGCCGCTTCGTGATGGTTATCCATATGGTTTTCCTTCGCATCGTTTCGCTATATAATATCCTAAGATTTATTTCCACTCACAAGTCCCGGCGGAGAGACAGGATTCGTGACCCCAACCAGCCGGCGCAGATGGTTTGTTCTCTGTTTGTGGATTTTCTTCTGGATTCCCCTTCCAGGTCTTCCACTTCCAGCATGGTCCGACCTGGTGATCTTCCACAACGGCGATTTCCGGTACGGCGACGTGACCGAACTCCCCAACCAGGAGATTGCGCTGATGGAAGACGGCACGACCCGCCAGTACAAGAGGTCCCAAATCCGTGAAATCATCAAGGGGATCAACCGGCCCTCCCCCGGGGAGATCGTCACCGCCACCGGCTTCGTCCATGCCGCCACGGCAGAACTCCTGGCGGTTACGGGAGCGATCACCCATCGCGTTTTGCTACAAGCCGCACCGGGAAAAAAACTTGTGGTGGATGTGGAAAACGGCTTTGCGGTCCCCCGGTTGCGGATCTGGCGTTCCGGCTACCCCTTCTTCCAGAGGCAGGGATGTTTTATTGCGGGCGAGTTGGTGAATGCCACAACCCATACCTGGTTCAACACCACCTTCCGGGCCACGCTCTATGACGGGAAGGACACCATCCTTTCTTCCAAGGATTTTTATGTATTCCGTCTCGGTCCCGGCCTCCCCAATCAGCCCAGCATGCGGAAATTTGAGATCGATTTCCCTGATGTGCCCTATCCACGGGTGAAACGCATGCGCCTGGTGCGCCGTTTTTGAAGACAGCCAATTTTCGCGCCCACGCCGGATGCTGCCTTTGTTTCCGTACGGTTTTCTTACCCAAATCCCTGAGACTTTCTCCTCTTCCGATCCTGGTTATAATCTTACTTTACCCCTGAAACGCGCCGATCGCGAACTCACGAGGATAATTCCGATGGCTCAAAACATCTACGAAAAAATCTGGGACGCCCACGTAGTGCATGAAGAGGCCGGCAAAGACGCCATTCTTTATATCGACTGCCACCTCATCCACGAAGTGACCTCGCCCCAGGCGTTCGAAGGGCTGCGGCTGGCGGGGCGCGCCGTGCGCCGGCCGGACCGGACTTTCGCCACCATGGACCACAACATCCCCACCACCGGCCGTGAGCTGCCCATCCGGGATCCCATGTCCAAACAACAGGTGGAGACCCTCAAACGCAATTGTGAGGAAAACGGCATCGTTTGCTTCGACATGCACGACTCCCGCAATGGCATCGTCCACGTGATCGGTCCCGAACTGGGCCTCACCCGGCCGGGCATGACCATCGTCTGTGGCGATTCGCACACCTCCACCCATGGCGCGTTCGGGGCGCTGGCGTTCGGCATCGGCACCAGTGAAGTCGAGCATGTGCTGGCCACCCAGACGCTTTTGCAGAAGAAATCCAAAACCATGGAAGCCCGGATCAACGGCCGCCTGCCCCACGGCATCACCGCCAAGGATATCATCCTGGCGTTCATCGGCCAAATCGGGACGGCGGGCGGCACCGGGTACGTCATCGAATATACCGGCGAAGCGATCCGCAGCCTGAGCATGGAAGGCCGCATGACCGTCTGTAATATGACCATCGAAGCGGGGGCACGCGCCGGTCTCATTTCTCCCGACGAAACCACCTTCGCCTTTCTTAAGGGGCGGTCGTATATTCCCAACAACCGGCCGTGGGAGGAACTGGTTGACGAATGGCGCTCCTGGGCGTCCGATCCCGGTTGCCGCTATGATCTCCTCGTGGAACTGAACGCGGAAGAAATCGAGCCCCAGGTCACCTGGGGCACCTCGCCGGGCATGGTCACCGGCATCAATGGAACCACGCCGGTGCTAGACCAAATCGCCGACGCCAACACCCGCCTCGCCGCCCAGCGCGCTTTGGAATACATGGGCCTGGAGGAAGGGATGCCCATCCACGCCATCGCGCTGGACAAGATCTTCATCGGCTCCTGTACCAACGGGCGCATCGAAGACTTGCGCGAGGCCGCGCGCGTCGTGAAGGGATACAAGATCCATTCCGGCATCAAGCAGGCGCTGGTGGTGCCTGGATCGCAGCAGGTCAAAAAGCAGGCCGAAGCAGAAGGGTTGGACCGGATTTTCAAGGATGCGGGATTTGAATGGCGTGATTCCGGCTGTTCGATGTGCCTGGCCATGAACGACGACGTGCTCAGCCCTGGCGAGCGCTGCGCCGCGACCTCCAACCGCAATTTTGAGGGCCGGCAAGGCAAGGGCGGCCGCACGCACTTGGTCAGCCCGGCCATGGCTGCCGCCGCCGCCATCACCGGACGGTTCACCGATATCCGCTACTGGGAGTATAAATGATGAATCCTTTCACCACACACACGGGAATCGTCGCCCCCCTGGATGCCCTCAATGTGGACACGGACCAGATCATTCCCAAGCAGTTTCTGAAGCGCATCGAGCGCACCGGCTACGGGGATTTTCTGTTCTTCGATTGGCGTTACCTCGCCGACGGGAAGACACCCAATCCCGATTTCGAGATGAACGCCCCGCGCTACCGGGGCGCGAGCATCCTGCTGACCAAGGACAACTTCGGCTGCGGCTCCTCGCGCGAGCATGCCCCCTGGGCGTTGCACGATTACGGCTTCCGCTGCATCCTGGCCAAGAGCTACGCGGATATCTTTTTCAACAATTGCTTCAACAACGGCATGCTGCCCCTCGTGCTGCCTTCCGAGACAATCGAAACGCTCTTTCTGGAAGTCCGGGCCAAGGAAGGATACCAACTGACCATTGACCTGCCCAACCAGAAGATCATCAAGCCCGATGGCGGCGCAATCGAGTTCAACATCGATCCCTTCAAGAAACATTGCCTGCTGAACGGTCTCGACCAGATCGGCCTGACCCTGATGCACGAAGATAAAATCACCGCGTACGAAAAGAAACGGGGGATCATTTAAGCCTCAGGGAAATTCAAGGATCACCCGCGGCCGCGATACCGTGGGAACGTCCGGTTCGTTCCGGGCGTTTCTTTTTTTACCGCTTTACGAAAAAGAATGGCAGGAGGAATTTTTCATGCTCGTTTCCAATCTCCTCAGCGCCTTGTTGATCTTTTGCCTGAGGGTCTGCGACGTCACCTTGGGCACGGTGCGCTCCATCCTGGTGATGCGGGGCGTGCGGAAAGTGGCTCCCTTTGTCGGATTTCTGGAAGTGACCATCTGGGTCTTCGCCATCATGAAGGTGATGTCGCAACTCGATAACCTGTGGAACATCCTGGGATACAGTTCCGGCTACGCGGTGGGCATCCTGATGGGCATGTTCGTGGAAGAAAAACTGGGACTGGGATATGTCAACGTGCAGATCGTTTCGCTGGACAATTCGGCCGGATTGGTGAACGCCATCCGCGAGGCCGGATTCGGGATCACTCTGATGTCGGCCAATGGCCACTCCACCCAGGCGGGCATTCTACGGATCACCACCCCCCGCAAGCGCCTCAAGGAACTCCTGGCCCTGGCCAACCAGTTGGATCCAAAATCCTTCATCACCGTGGAAGACGCCCGCCATGTGATCCGGGGGTATAAGAAATAAGAGAGGGGGATTGCGTAATCCATCCGGTGGCTTCCCCCTAACGCGGGCGGACACGAAGGTCCGCCCTTCCACGGTTTCCCTCACCCTGGCCCTCTCCCGGGGGGAGAGGGGAAAAGAAATGAGAGGCCTTTGGATAATCGGATTGAATCACGGATGGCACGGATAGAAGCACGAATGGCACGGATAAAAGCAGGGATGGCATGAATGAAGGATTTAGGGGAATGGGGGTAGCCAAGGGCGGGTGAGGGAAATGGGCATGTGGATGACAGGGGCACGTGGCAACGTGCCCCTACGGAAGAGGGCGTGAGGTTTCGGGATGAAAAGGGAAGAATTAGCTGGTTGAGAGAGAAAATCTCGGGCGGACACCCAGGTCCGCCCTTCCACGGTTTCCCTCACCCTGGCCCTCTCCCAAAGGGAGAGGAAATCGTCTGGCGGTCCCAACAACGCACATACTACGAAAAAGTACGCAACCGTAGGCTATCGCCCACGGCTATTCACATTCATCACTTGTGGAGATGAAAAACCAAGGCATGATCAGGGCTTCCGGGTAAAGATCAGCCCAGTGGGAGAGGAGTATCAGGTCTATCGTCCCGTCCGAATCGATTCAATAACCAACGTGTTGTCATGAAAATCCTCCGCCCTATCCCGCTTCCTTGTCCCTGCGGTAGGATGGAGGAGGGCGGTGGCGCCA
>Ga0116166_1002068_pt1 | contig 17206 bp, 14 predicted proteins | sample AD_JPNMR2_MetaG_FD_89884 | JGI IMG/M metagenome (GOLD analysis project Ga0116166, IMG submission 89884) | Active sludge microbial communities of municipal wastewater-treating anaerobic digesters from Japan - AD_JPNMR2_MetaG | ecosystem: Engineered > Bioreactor > Anaerobic > Digestate | place...
CCCGAGCGCGGCCTGTGCGCCGGCGCCGGCGCAGCGCCCGCGCATCGGCCTGGTGTTGTCCGGCGGCGGCGCGCGCGGCGCCGCGCACATCGGCGTGCTCGAGGTGCTGGAAGAACTGCGCGTGCCGGTCGACGTGATCGCCGGCACCAGCATGGCTCGATCGTCGGCGGCTCGTATGCGTCGGGGCAGGCGGGGGCCAACATGGCGCGCGACGTTGCGCACATCAAGACCGAGATGCTGGCCAGGGACCAGCCGCCGCGCGCCGAGATCTCCACCCACCTGAAGCAGGAGGACTGGCTGGACTTCATCGGCCCGCAGTTCGGCTACCGCGAGGGCTCGCTGCTGCTGCCCAAGGGCGCGATCACCGGCGTCGCGCTCGAGGCGGTGCTGCGCGATCTGGCGCTGGCCAAGGGTTCGTGGGACTTCGACAAGCTGCCGATCCCGTTCCGCGCGGTGGCCACCGACGTCGTCACCGGCCAGATGACGGTGCTGAAGTCGGGCGACCTGGCCACCGCGATGCGCGCCAGCATGTCGGTGCCCGGCGCCATCGCGCCGGTGTCCATTGGCGACAAGATGCTGGTCGACGGCGGGCTGACGCGCAACCTGCCGGTGGACGTGGCGCGCGCGATGGGCGCCGACGTGGTCATCGCCGTCAACCTGGGCACGCCGCTGCTGCGGCGCGAGCAGATCACCTCGGCGCTGAGCGTGTCGCTGCAGATGCTCAACATCCTGACCGAGCAGAACGTCGGTGTCTCGCTGGCCTCGCTGCAGCCGCGCGACGTGCTGATCCTGCCGGAGCTGGGCGACTACTCGGCCGGCGACTTCGACCACATGCCCAGCACCATCCCCATCGGCGCGGCGGCGGCGCGCAAGGTGGCCGATCGGCTCAGCTGCTACAGCCTGCCGCCGCAGCAGTACGCCGCACACCGGCAGGCCCAGGTGCGGGTGGTGGCGCAGGACACGCGCAAGATCGACGAGATCCGCGTCGAAGGCCTGGAGCGCGTCAACCAGGAGGTCGTGATCCAGAGCATGGAGACCACGGTGGGCAGCCCGCTGGACGTGGCCACGCTGGACCTGGACATGCGCCGCATCTACGGCCGCGGCGACTTCGAGCACGTGCAGTACCAGCTGATCGACGAGCCCGACCACCGCATCCTGGCGGTGCAGGCGGTGGAGAAGTCCTGGGGCCCGACCTACGTGCGTTTCGGCCTGTCGCTGTCCAGCGACTTCCGCGGCGACAACGCCTTCAACCTGCTGGCCAGCATGCGCCGCACCTGGCTGAACCACCTGGGCGGCGAATGGCGCGCCGACGTGCAGCTGGGCAACGACGGCATGCTGTTCACCGAGTTCTACCAGCCGCTGACACCCAGCCAGTATTTCTTCATCGCGCCGCGCGCGCAGTGGCTCAGCGGGCCGGCCGACCTCTATGGCGGCAAGAACGGCGACGACCTGGTGGCGCGCTACAACATCAGCAGCGGGTCGCTCGGCCTGGACCTGGGCAGCCAGTTCACCAAATACGGCGAACTGCGTGTCGGTGTGCTGACCGGAAAGTTCAACGCCGCGCTGCAGATCGGCCCGCCGCTGCTCGAGCGGCTGGGCCTGGACCGCGACCTCGGCGCGGTGCGTGCCAGGCTGTTCTTCGACCAGCTCGACAGCACCGCCTTCCCGCGCAGCGGCTACAAGTTCGACGGGCAGCTGCTGGCGTCGACCACGACGCTGGGGGCCAGCGACAGCTACAACCGCGGCAGCCTGAACTTCATCGGTGCCAAGTCCTTCGGCGAGCACACCTTCCAGTTCGCGCTGGCCGGCGGCGGCGCGATCGGCGGCAACCCCTTGCCCTTCTACGACTATTTCAGCTACGGCGGCTTCATGCGCATGACCGGCTACCGCGAGGGCCAGTTGCGCAACGATGCGATGACCTACGGCCGCCTGAGCTACATGAACCAGCTGTTCAAGATGCCGCTGCTCGAAGGCGTCTACGCCGGTGCGTCGCTCGAGGCGGCGCGGCTGGGCGACCCGCTGATCCCGAACGGCATTCAAGGCAACGTCGCTTCGGGCAGCCTGTTCTTCGCGCTCGATACGCCGTTGGGGCCGGCCTACCTGGCCTACGGCCGCACCTGGGACGGCAACAGCAACTTCTACTTCTTCCTGGGCAAGCGCTGAGCGCCGGCGCGCGGCGCGGTGCTCATGAGTCAACGCCGGGCCGCTCCCAAGTTGACTCATCCCCCTCGGGGGGCCTGGCGCGAAGCGACAGGTCTGGGGATGCTCACAAGCTTTCAGGCCTCGGCGGTCTCGCCGTGCTGCGGCACGCGCACCGCCCAGCCCAGTTGATCCTGGATGCGCGCCCGCAAGGTGTCGGCGGCATCGGGCTCGCCGTGCACCACGAAGGTCTGGCGCGGCGCGCGGTGCAGGCCGCGCAGCCAGGCCATCAGCTCGTCGGCGTCGGCGTGGCCCGAGAAACCTTCGAGCTGGCTGACGCGCGCGCGCACCGGCACGTATTCGCCGTGGATCTTCACTTCGCCGGCGCCGGCCACCAGCCGCGCGCCGCGGCTGCCGCCGACCTGGAAGCCGGCGAACACGATGTGGTGCTTTTCCAGCGGCGCCATCGCCTTCAGGTGGTGCAGCACGCGCCCGCCGGTGGCCATGCCGCTGGCCGAGATGATCACGCTGGGCCAGCGCGAACGCGTCAGCCGCATCGACTGGCGCACGTCGGCCACCATGTGCACGCCGTCGCCCAGGCGATCGGCCTCGCGCGCGCCCAGGCGCAGCAACCGGCGGTGCTTGCGGTACAGCGCAGTGGCCTGCACCGCCATCGGGCTGTCCAGGAACAGCGGCAGCTCGGCGGGAATGGCGCCGGCCGCCTTCAGCCGCTGCAGCACCAGCAGCAGCGCCTGCGCGCGGCCCACCGCGAAGGCCGGCATCAGCACCGAGCCGCCGCGGCCCACGGTGTCGACCACGATGCGCGCCAGCCGCGCCGCGGCGTCGTCCTTCGGGTGCAGGCGGTTGCCGTAGGTCGACTCCACCAGCAGCACATCGGCTTCGTGCAGCGGCTGCGGCGGCGGCATCAGCAGGTCGGCGGTGCGGCCCACGTCGCCGGAGAACACCAGCCGCTCGTCGCGGTGCGCCAGCGTCACCGTGCAGGCGCCCAGCAGGTGGCCCACCGGCGTCAGCCCGATGCGCACCGCACCCACCGCCGCATCGCGCCCCGGCGCCAAGGGCACGAAACGCGCGATCGCGCGCTGCGCGTCGCGCTGCGTGTACAGCGGCAGCGCCTTGGCGTGGCGCGAATAGCCGTAGCGGTTGGCGCGGCGCGCGTCTTCTTCCTGCAGGTGCGCGCTGTCCAGCAGCAGCACCTCGGCCAGGTCGCGCGTGGCCGGCGTGGCGTAGACGGGTCCGCGAAAGCCGTGTTTGACCAGCACCGGCAGCCAGCCGCTGTGGTCCAGGTGCGCGTGGCTGAGCACCAATGCGTCGGCGTGCAGCAGCTCGGCCGGCGGCGTGGCCCAGTTGCGCTCGCGGTGTTGCTTGAAGCCCTGGAACAAGCCGCAGTCCAGCGCGATGCTCTGGCCGCCGAGCTGCACCAGGTGGCGCGAGCCGGTGACGGTGTCGGCCGCGCCGTGGAAGCTGATCTGCATTCGTCAGTGTTCCGATCCCAGGGATTGCAGTTCTCGGGACTCGACGAAACGCACGCCCGGTTGCGGCTGGCGCATCGCCGCCAGCATGCCGCGGGCCACGGTGCGCGCCTCGATCGGGCGCACGGCGCGCGGCAGCAGCGCCGCCAGCGGGCCGGTGAGCCGCAGCGCCAGCCACTCGCCGCTGCGTGGCGGCTGGCCCAGCGCGGCGCGGTCGCCGGCCAGCAGCGAGGGCCGCGCGATGACCACGTGCTCGAAGCCCAGCGCGCCCACGGCCGCCTCCATCTCGCCCTTGACGCGGTTGTAGAAGGTGGCTGCGCGCGGGCTTGCGCCGAGCGCCGACACGACGCCGAAGCATTGCACGCCGGCCGCCTTGGCGGCGCGCGCGAAGCCGAGCACGGCGTCGAAGTCCACCGCGCGAAAGGCCGCCTGCGAGCCCGCCTGCTTGATCGTCGTCCCCAGACAGCACCAGGCCTGCTGCGCCGCGGGCAGCGCGGGCAGCCGCGCGAAATCCACCACCCGCCAATGCACGCGCGCATCGGCGCCATCGGGCCTGCGCCGCACCAGCGCGTGCAGCTCGGCGCGCGGGCTTTGCGCCAGCAGCAGCTGCAACAGCTCGCGGCCCACCAACCCGGTGGCGCCGGCCAGCAGCACGCCGGGGGCGCGCTCGCGTGATTGGGGGCTGGCTGCGGCGGGGCTTGGCACGGGCCCGACTGTATCGGCTGCCGCGCCCGGCCGGCTAGGCTGCCGCCACGGCCGGGGTGGCGCGCGGCGCCGGCACGGCGGCGGCGGCGCGGTTCCGCCCGGCGTGTTTGGCCCGGTACAAGGCCTGGTCGGCGCTTTCGAGCAGCGGGCCCAGCGCGTCCGTGGCCGGGCCGGTGCCCAATGGAAGATCGGTGGCCGCGCAGCCGGCCGACAGCGTGTAGCGCAGCGTCGTGCCGTCTTTCAGGCGCACACCTTGGCGTGCGGCGTCGGCCACGAGGCGCTCGGCCAGTTCGGCGGCCTGGCCGGCATCGCACAGCGGCAGCAGGATGCAGAACTCCTCGCCGCCGTAACGCCCGACCAGGTCGGACAGGCGCACGGTGTTCGCGATGTGGCGCGCCGCATGGGCCAGCACGGCATCGCCCGCGCCGTGGCCGTGGCTGTCGTTGATGTGCTTGAAATGGTCGATGTCGACCATGACCACCGCGCAGCCGGCGCCGCGCTGAGCGCCGAGCCGCTGCGATGCCAACTCGAAGAAGGCCATGCGCGTGTACAGGCCGGTCAGCCCGTCGCGGCGGGAGCTTTCGAGTGCGGCCTGGCGCTGGCGCTCGTGGGCGGTATCCAGCATCCACAACGAGGTGGTCAGCACGTAGACGTTGCCGAGCAGGAACAGCACCACCTGCGGCGTGGCCGTGGCGGTCGGAGTCACGTCCGCCGGGTCGCCAAAGGCAATGATGAAAACGCGCAACACGAGGGCGACCGACATCGACGCCGTGACGATGGCGCAGGCGGCGGTGAGCAAGCGGAAGCGCTCGAAGGCGGCGCGCACCAGCAGCACCGCCGTTGCGCCGAACAGCAGCGCCAGCGCCGCCGACACCGCGGCGATGGCCAGCGCATGCGAGGTCGCAAAGATGTAGGTGGAAAACACCCCGGCCAGGCCGAGGGCCAAGGGCACGACGATGGCCGAGCGCGGCAGCCGGGCATCGAGGATCCTGCCGTGTGCGGCCAGCCCATAGGCGGCGGTGATCATCACCAGGCTGTTGCCGAGCGCGAAGCTTAGGAACCAGGGCGAGTGGCCGCGTGTGTAGAACAGGAAGAGCCCGGCGCCGGCCGCCAGCATCGAGCGGCTCCAGGCACGCAGCCCGGGCTGGTGCGCGGGCATCGCCTTGGCCGCACTGCGTGCGATGGCCGCCATGACGAAGGCCAGTGCCGAGATGCAAAGCAGCAGGGTCAGCGAGTCCAGTTGGGGTCCCAGCATAGGCGGGCCATTCTGGGCATGCGGCGGGCTGCGCGATCGGCGGCCTGCGCGAAGAATTCACGCCGTGGCCTCGTGGTATTCCCGGCGGCGGGACGGCGGGGCGGCGGGGCGCGTGGCCCGCCGGTGTGGGTCAGGCCACCACGCCGCGCTGCACCAGCGCGTCGATCTCGCTGCGCTCCAGACCCAGGCCGAGCAGCAGTTCGTCGCGGTGTGCGGCCAGGCGCGGCGGGGGCAGCCGCACCGGCAGGCGCTGGCCGGCCAGGGTGATCGGCAGCAGCGTGGTCTGCACCGTGCGGCCGGCGTTGTCGCCGTCGGGCAGCTCGATGTCGGCCAGGCCGCCGGTGGCGCGCAGGTGCGGGTCGTCGTACAGCTGCTCGGGCTTGCGGATCGGCGCGAAGGGCAGGCCGGCCGCTTCCATGAGCTGCGCCAGCTCGGCCGCGCTGCGCGTGGCCAGCCGCGCGCGCAGCGCCGGCAGCAGCGTGGGCCGCGCCAGCACGCGCTGGTTGTTGCTGGCCAGTTGCGGGTCGCAGCGCAGGTCGGGCCAGCCCAGCGCGGTGCACAAGGTCTGCCACTGCGCGTCGCTGACCGCGGCCAGGAAGATCTGCTCGCCGCCGTCGACCTCGAACACGTCGTACAGGCCCCAGGGGCTGATGCGCGCCGGCATCGGCGCCGCGGCCAGGCCGGTCACCGCGTACTGCAGCATGTGCTGGCCGACGAGGAAGACGTTGTTCTCGAACAGCGCGCTTTTCACCTCCATGCCCTTGCCGCTGATGCCGCGCTGCACCAGCGCACCCAGCGCGCCGATGGCGCCGAACATGCCGCCCATGATGTCGTTGACGCTCGAGCCGGCGCGCAGCGGGTCGCCCGGGCGGCCGGTCATGTAGGCCAGGCCCCCCATCATCTGCACCACCTCGTCCAGCGCGGTGCGGTGTTCGTAGGGCCCGGGCAGGAAGCCCTTGTGGCTGACGTAGATCAGCCGCTCGTTCAGCGCCGACAGCGTCGCGTAGTCCAGGCCGAGCTTGGCCAGCGCGCCGGGCTTGAAGTTCTCGGCCACCACGTCGGCGCCGAGCGCGAGCCTGCGTGCCAGCGCGGCGCCCTCGGGCTGCTTCAGGTCAATGGCGATGCTCTTCTTGTTGCGGTTGAACATCGGGAAGAAACCGGCGCCCGCGCCCAGCAGCCGGCGTGTGCCTTCGCCGTCGACGGGCTCGACCTTGATCACCTCGGCGCCCAGGTCGGCCAGCACCATGCCGCAGGTCGGGCCCATCACCATGTGGGTGAACTCGACCACACGAAGGCCGTGCAGCGGTTGTGGCGCGTTCATGCGGGTGCCTCCTGTCGCTCGTCGTGGCGCCGCACTGTAGGCGCTTCGCACCGGGCACCCGGCCGGGCATCGGGCCGGGCATCGGGCCGGGCATCGGGCCGGGCACCCGGCCGAGCATCTGGACGCGCTGGCGATGGCGCCTGCGGCCCAGTCGCGGGCAGCGTGGCCTGACTACACTTCGCCGCTCGAAGCCACCGCCGGGAGAACGCCGATGACCACGCCCGCCACCGCGCTGCAACTGCGTACGCTGGTGCGCCGCAGCGGTGAACTCGAAGTCGCGCTGCACGAAGTGCCGGTGCCCGAACCCGGGCCCGACCAGGTGCTGGTGCGCGTCGAGGCCACGCCGATCAACCCGTCGGACCTGGCGCTGCTGTTCGCCTTCGCCGACCCGGGCAGCCTGCAGGCTTCGGGCAGCGCTGCGCGGCCGGTGCTGACCGCGCGCATCCCCGAACGCGCGATGAAGGCTCTGGCCGGCCGCGTGGACCAGCCGCTGCCGGTGGGCAACGAAGGCGCCGGCACGGTGGTCGCGGCCGGCGCGTCACCCGCGGCGCAGGCGCTGCTGGGTAAGACGGTGGCGATGGTCGGCGGCGCGATGTACGCGCAGTACCGCTGCATCGCCGCACGCGACTGCCTGCCGCTGCCGCCCGGTGCCAGCGCCGCCGACGGTGCGTCGTGCTTCGTCAACCCGCTGACCGCGCTGGGCATGGTCGAGACCATGCGGCGCGAAGGCCACCGCGCGCTGGTGCATACCGCGGCGGCGTCGAACCTGGGCCAGATGCTCAACCGCATCTGCCTGCACGACGGCATCGCGCTGGTCAACATCGTGCGCAGGCCCGAGCAGGCGGCCATCCTGCGCGACGCCGGCGCGAAGCACGTGTGCAGCACGGCGTCGCCGGACTTCCCTGCCGAGCTGACCGGCGCGCTCGCCGAGACCGGCGCCACCATCGCCTTCGACGCCATCGGCGGCGGCAGGCTGGCCACGCAGATTCTGAGCTGCATGGAAGCGGCGCTGCTGCGCCAGGGCGGCGACTACAGCCGCTACGGCACCCCCACGCACAAGCAGGTCTACCTGTACGGCATGCTGGACACCGCCCCGACCGAGATCGTGCGCAACTTCGGCATGGCCTGGGGCGTGGGCGGCTGGCTGCTGTTCCCGTTCCTGCAGCGCATCGGCATGGCCGACACGCTGAAGCTGCGCCAGCGCGTGGCCGCCGAGCTGAAGACCACCTTCGCCAGCCACTACACGCGCACCGTGTCGCTGGCCGAGGCGCTGACGCCGCAGGCGGTCGCGGTCTACGCCAAGCGCGCCACCGGCGAAAAGGTCCTGATCGACCCCCGCCTGAGCTGACACCCGCCACCCCCTTCAGCGTCACCCCAGCCGCCATGCACCCCTGCCACACCCGCCGCGGCCTGCGGCTCGCCTGCCTGCTGGCCGCACTGGCCTGCGCGCTACCCGCCGCTGCCTTCGTCGGCAGCCTGCGCGGCCCCAAGGTCGACGGCGAACTGGCGCTGCCGGGCCTGCAGCAGCCGGTGCGCGTGCTGCGCGACGAGTACGGCATCCCCTACCTCTTCGCTGCCAACACGCCCGACCTGATCCGCGCGCAGGGTTTCGTCACCGCGCAGGACCGGCTGTTCCAGCTCGAGGGCTACCGCGCGATCGCCACCGGCCGGCTGGCCGAAAGCGTGGGCGAGGGCGGCCTGGCCAGCGACCGCCAGATCCGCCTGCTGGGGCTGCGCCGCAACGCCGAGCGCCATGCGAAGCTGCTGTCGAGCGAGGCGCGCGACTTTCTGCTTTGGTACGCGCAGGGCCTGAACGCCTTCATCGAAGGCCACGCCGGCGACCACCCGCTGGAGCTGAAACTGGCCGGCTTCACGCCGAGGCCGTGGACGCTGGAGGACATGGTCACGGTGCTGCACTTCGTCAACTGGAGCCAGGCCGCCAATTTCAAGGCCGAGCTGACGATGCAAAAGCTGATCGACAAGTTCGGCGCCGACAAGGCGCTGCGCGAGCTGGCGCCGGTGAACGTCAACCCCGATCGCACGCAGCAGCCGGTGATCGTCGGCGACGCCGCCGCGGCGCGGCCCTTGGGCGAGGTGCAGTTGCTGGCCGGGCTCGGCGAGCCCGATGCGCCGCTGGCGCCGATGGCCCAGTTGGCACCGCTGGCGGTGGGCAGCAACAACTGGGCGATCGGCAAGAGCCGCAGCGCCAGCGGCGCCGCGGTGCTGGTCAACGACCCGCATCTGGATGCACGCATGCTGCCCGGCATCTGGCATCCGGTGGGGCTGTTCGCGCCAGGCATCCAGGCGGTGGGCGCGGCACTTCCCGCGGTGCCGGGCATCCAGGTCGGGCGCACCGCGCATGTGGCCTTCGGCGTGACCAATGCCTACGGCGACTCGCAGGACCTGTTCATCGAGCAAGTGGCACCGGGCCAGCCCGACCACTACGTCGACGGCGCCCAGGTGCGGCCGTTCCAGGTCTACGACGAAGTCATCCGCATCAAGGACAAGGACGCGCCGGGCGGCTTTCGTGAGGAGAAGATGACGGTGCGCGCCACGGTGCGCGGGCCGGTGATCAGCGGCCCCATCCTCGGGTACGACGGCGAGTCGCTGTTGAGCCTGCGCATGGCCTCGGCCGAGCTGCCCGGCGGTGCGATCGGCATCGACCAGTTGCTGAAGGCGCGCAGCGTGGCCGACGTCGACAAGGCGGCGCAGGCGATGGACGTGATCTACTTCAACTACGTGTTTGCCGACCAGGCCGGCGGCATCGGCCACCGTGCCACCGGCCGCGTGCCGGTGCGCGCCAGCCGGCAGGGCAGGCACCCCAAGCCGGTGGGCGCGAGCGACGACTGGCTCGGCTTCATCCCGCCCGAGCAGATGCCGGGGACGATCTCGCCGGCGCGCGACTGGGTGGGCAGCGCCAACCACGACAACCGGCCCGACGGCTACCCCTTCGACTATTCGTCGTACTTCGCGTCGAGCTACCGCATCCGCCGCATCGCGCAGGTGCTCGAGCAGGCCAAGGGCATGCGTACCGCCGACCAGTCGGCGCTGATGATGGATGCGCACAACCTGCAAGCCGCCCGCGTGAAGCCGGCGCTGGTCGCGGCGCTGCAGGACGACCCGGTGAATGCCGACCTGGCGCGCATCCTGGCTGCCTGGGACGGCACGGACGACAAGAACCTGGCCGCGCCGCTGATCTACCACACGCTGTACGAGCGGCTGGTGTGGGAGACCTTTGTCGACGAGATGGGCGACAAGCTCGCACGCGACTGGCTCGGCCAGTGGTACATGTGGCAGGAGCGCTTCGACGAGCTGGTGCGTACGCCCGATTCGCCGTGGTTCGACGACATCCGCACGCCGCAGACCGAGACGCTGCCCGACCTGATCAAGCGCGTGGCGCCGCTGGTGCGTGCCGAGCTGCAGGCGAAGCACGGCGCCGACCCGGCGCAGTGGAAGTGGGGCGACGAGCACCGCATCTTCTTCTTCAGCCCGCTGCGGCGCAGCGGCACCGGGCGCGACTTCCTGGGCTATGCCGAAGCGCCGATGAGCGGCTCGGGCGCGACGCTGCTGCGCGCGCTGACGCCGTTCATGGGCGGCTTCGACGTCCAGTTCTTCGCGTCGATGCGGCTCGTGGCCGACCTGGGCGACGACGACAAGATCGAGGCCGTGGTCTCGGGCGGCGTGGTCGACCGCCAGTTCCACCCGCACCAGAAGGACCAGTTGCCGGCGTGGAGCGAAGGCCGGCTGCTGCCGTGGTGGTTCGCGCCGGCGCAGGTGGAGGCGCACGCGCGGCAGCGGCAGCTGCTGATGCCGCCGAAGTGACGCACACCGCGGGCGTCAGCGGCGGCGCCCGCGTGCGAGCTTGGCCGCGGCGCGAAGCAGCACGTTGAGCTCGTAGCCCAGCTTCGAGGAAAGCTGCAGCCAGCGGCGCCGCAGCACGCCGTAGGGCGAAGGCGGCCGCGTGCCCAGCACCGACGCGAAGTGCGCGTGCTGCGCCGGGTAGGGCACGAGGCCATACAGCCTGAAGGCCGCATCGACCTCCCACCAAAAGCGCAGGTCCACGTCCACCGCCCTGAAGAAGCGCGCGCGCGCCTGCGCCAGCTTGGCGGCACCCTCGCGGCTGACCAGGTAGGCGCCGGTCCAGCTCGGCGGGCGCAGGTAGTCGATCAGCTCGCGCGACCCGATGCGCGCCACGCGCCGCAGCACCGATTCGCGCGGCCGGCCGATCAGCTTGATCATGTCGAAGCCGATGCCGGCGGCGCCGATGTCCCGCGCCAGCTCGGCCAGGTCCGCGTCCAGGCACACGTCGTCCTCGATCACCAGCGCCATCGGCGCGCCGGCGGCGGCGATGGCCTGCCAGCAGCCGAGGTGGCTGGCATAGCAGCCGATCTCGCCGGGCGTCAGCTGCTTAGGGAAGCGCCGGGCGTTGGCGCGCGCGTCGTACAGGCGCTCGACCTCCCCGGCCGACAGCTCGCGCCCGTACACGCCGCCGCTGAACACCACCGCGTCCAGCAAGCCGCAGCGGCGCAGCTGCGCGTCGGCGTGGGCCTTGCGCTCGGCATGGTGCGGCAGGTTGATCAGGTAGACGGGCAGCGGCATGGCGGCTGTGTCATCTTGGCGGAGGCTGTGAGATTCGAACTCACGGGCCCTTGCGGGCCGGCAGTTTTCAAGACTGCTGGGTTAAACCGCTCCCCCAAGCCTCCGTGGTGCGCGATGCCGCGAGCGGCGGCATCGATTCTATGTGGCGGGCCCGGCGGGCCCGGCCGGCACGCGCACCCTTCAGGCGGGCCGCTGCGCTTGCGCGCACGGCACCTGCACCCAGTCGCGCCGGCCGCCATCGATGCGCACCGCGCTCAAGCGGCCGCCCCACACGCAGCCGGTGTCCAGCGCCAGCAAGTCCGGGCGGTCGATGCGGCCCAGCATCGACCAGTGGCCGAAGGCAATCGGGCTGCCCGCCGTGCGCCGCGCTGCGATCTCGAACCACGGCGCATAGCCCGGCGGCGCAGCGCCGGCACCCTCCTTGGTGTGCAACTCGAGCGCGCCCTCGGCGCTGCAAAAGCGGATGCGCGTCAACACGTTGACGATGAAACGCCAGCGTTCGGGGCCCTGCAGCGCTTCGCTCCACCGCGCCGGCTGGTTGCCGTACATGTGCCGCAGCAGTTCGTCCGGGCGCGGCCCGCGCAGCTGGGCTTCGATCTCGGCGGCCAGTGCCAGCGTCTGGGCGGCGTCCCACTGCGGCACCACGCCGGCGTGCACCACCAGCCAGCCGCCGATGCGGTGCGCCATGCGCCGCTGGCGCAGCCAGTCCAGCCACACCCGGCGCTCGCGGGAATGCAGGATCGCATCCAGCGTGTCGTCGGCGCGCGGCTGGCGCACGCCGTGTGCCAGCGCCAGCAGGTGCAGGTCGTGGTTGCCGAGCAGGCAGGTCGCGGCGCCGCCGAAGCCGCGCAGCAGCCGCAGCGTGCCCAGCGAATCGGGGCCGCGGTTGACCAGGTCGCCGACCACCACCAGATGGTCGCGCGACGGCGAGAAGCCGATCTCGGCGAGCAGCCGCTGCAGCGCGCCGCAGCAGCCCTGCACGTCGCCGATCAGGTAGTCCATGCATCGATTCTGCTACGCTGCGCCCCATTCTTCGGGATGCCGCGCTGTGCCGCGGCCGTGCATGGACGTTGCGCTGCTTGTCTTTCTGATCCTGCTGAACGGCGCCTTCGCGATGTCCGAGATGGCGCTCACGGCCAGCCGCAAGGCGCGGCTGCAGGTCATGGTCGAAGGCGGCGAGGCCGGTGCGCAAGCCGCGATGGAACTGCACGAGAACCCCACACGCTGGCTGTCGACGGTGCAGGTGGGCATCACCTCGATCGGCATCCTCAACGGCATCGTCGGCGAGGCGGCCTTTGCGGAGCCGGTGGCCGAGTGGCTGCAGCAGGTGCTGCCGCTGCGCCCGCGGGCGGCCGCGCTCAGCGCCACCGCGCTGGTGGTGGCCATCATCACCTTCCTGACCATCATCTTCGGCGAGCTGGTGCCCAAGCGGCTGGGGCAGATGTACCCGGAGATCGTCGCGCGGCTGGTGGCGCGGCCGATGAACTGGCTGTCGGCGGCCACACGCCCCTTCGTGTGGCTGCTGGGCGCCAGCACCGAAGCCGTGCTGCGGCTGCTGGGCATCCGCGGCGGGCCGCCGCGCAGCGTCACCGAAGAGGAGATCGCCGCCAGCCTGGAAGAGGGCGTCGATGCCGGCGTGATCGAGGCGCAGGAGCACCAGATGGTGCGCAACGTCTTCCGCCTGGACGACCGGCAGATCGGCTCGATGATGATCCCGCGCGCCGACATCGTCTGGCTCGATGCCGACGCGCCGTTCGCGCCGATGCTCGAGCGCATGGTGCAAAGCGGGCGCACGCGCTACCCGGTGTGCCGCACCAGCGTCGACGACGTCATCGGCGTGGTGGCGGCGCACACGCTGCTGCCGGCGCTGGCGCAGGGGCAGACCCCCGAGCTGAGCGCGTTCTTGCGCCCGCCGGTGTTCGTGCCCGAGACCTTGTCGGGCATGGAGCTGCTCGAGCACTTCCGCCAGACCGGGGCCGACATGGTGTTCGTGGTCGACGAGTACGGTGCGGTGCAGGGCGTGATCACCGAGCGCGACCTGCTCGAGGCGATCACCGGGGAGTTCGTCGGCGACGAGGCCGGCGAGGAGGCCTGGGCCACGCAGCGCGCCGACGGCAGCTGGCTGGTGGACGGGCTGATCCCCATTCCCGAGCTGAAGGACCGCCTCGCGCTGAAGGAGGTGCCCGACGAGGACCGCGGCCGCTACAACACGCTGGCCGGCATGGTGATGCTGCTGCTGGGCCGGCTGCCGGCCACCGGCGACAGCGTCGACTGGGGCGGCTGGCGCTTCGAGGTCGTCGACCTGGACGGCAAGCGCGTGGACAAGCTGCTGGTGCAGCGCCTGGACGGCGGCGAAGCCGGCGCCTGAGCGGCGGGGTGCGTGCGGCGCGGGTGCGGGCCGCCGGGCGCTCGAGCCTTGTGCCTGGCCGCCGCGGCAGCCACTGCCGCGGCAGCGGCAGGACACCCGGCGCCAAGCCGAAGGCGCGCCTCGAGGTGGCGCAGTTGCTGGCTCAGTTGCTGGCGCCGTTGCTGCAGCGCTCGGCACTGCCATGCGGGCGCCTGCCGGGCGCGCACGGTTCGGCTACGCTGGCGGTGCGCGCGTGCGCCGCGGCGTGACGGCGGCGCGAGCACGTGTGTCCAGGCAAGGAGCATCGCATGGCGCAGTCCGTGGTCTTGGTGGTCGGTGCGGGTGACGCCACCGGTGGCGCGGTGGCGCGGCGTTTTGCGCGCGAGGGTTATGCCGCCTGCGTCACGCGGCGCAGCGCCGACAAGCTGCACCCGCTGGTCGAGCGCATCCGCGCCGACGGCGGGCAGGCGCACGCCTTCGGCAGCGATGCGCGCAAGGAAGCGCAGATGGTCGCGCTGGTCGAAGGCATCGAACGCGAAGTCGGCCCGATCGAGGTGGCGGTGTTCAACATCGGCGCCAACGTGCGCCATGGCATCACCGACACCAGCGCGCGCGTGTACTTCAAGGTCTGGGAGATGGCCTGCTTCGCCGGTTTCCTGATGGGCCGCGAAGTGGCCAAGGCGATGCGGCCGCGCGGGCGCGGCACCATCCTCTTCACCGGCGCCACCGCGTCGTTGCGTGGGCGCGAAGGGTTTGCCGCCTTTGCCGGCGCCAAGCACGCGCTGCGCGCGCTGGCGCAGAGCATGGCGCGCGAGCTGGGGCCCCAGGGCATCCATGTGGCGCACCCGGTGATCGATGGCGCCATCGACACCGAGTTCATCCGCAGCAACTTCCCCGAGCGTCATGCGCTCGCCGCGCAGCAAGGCATCCTCGATCCCGATCACATCGCCGAGGCCTATTGGCAGATCCACCGCCAGCCGCGCGACGCGTGGACGCACGAAGTCGACCTGCGGCCGTGGTGCGAGCCCTGGTGAGCGCCCCCAGGGCCGGGCTGCGCCGAGCGCGGTCGCGCGCGCACCCGGCGTGCCGCCGGCCGGCCCCGGCAGGGGCGTGCGGGCATCACGCTATCCTGCGCGGTCAGCCCCGGTGATGGAGACCGACTCATGGAACAAGACCTCGTCCTTTGCACCACGCAAGGTGCGGTGCGCACGCTCACGCTGAACCGCCCCGCGGCGCTGAACAGCTTCACCGGCGCCTTGCACGCGCAACTGCTGGCCGCGCTGAACGCGGCGGCCGACGATGCCTCGGTGCGTGCGCTGATCGTCACCGGCGCCGGCCGCGGCTTTTGCGCCGGGCAGGACCTGAACGACCCGCAGATGAACGCGCCCGCAGGCAGCGCGCCCGACATCGGCGCGGTGATCGAGGGCCACTACGCGCCGCTGGCGCTGCGCATCCGCTCGATGCCGGTGCCGGTGGTGGCCGCCGTCAACGGCGTGGCCGCCGGTGCCGGCGCCAACTTCGCGCTGGGCTGCGACATGGTGATCGCCGCGCGCAGCGCCAGCTTCATCCAGGCCTTCTCCAAGATCGGCCTGGTGCCCGATTGCGGCGGCACCTGGCTGCTGCCGCGGCTGCTGGGCCGCGCGCGCGCCATCGGCCTGGCGATGACCGGCGACAAGCTGCCGGCCGAGGAGGCGCAGCGCATCGGCCTGATCTGGCAATGCGTGGACGACGCCGCGCTGGCCGACAGCGCGATGGCGCTGGCGGCCAAGCTGGCGGCGCTGCCGACCAAGGCGCTGGCCGACACGCGGCGTGCGCTGGACGGCGCGGCGATGCTCGACTACGCGCAGGCCTTGAAGCTCGAGGCCACGGTGCAGCGCGAACTGGGCTACGCGCACGACTTCGCCGAAGGCGTGGCCGCATTCCGCGACAAGCGCGCCGCGCGCTTCAGCGACCGCTGAAGGCAAGCCGGCCGGTGCCCATGGCGGCCAGCAGCGCACCGCATTACACGCGCTGCCCCAAGTGCGGCCACCGGCCGCTGCCGCACGACCAGTCGCTGCCGGCGGCGTGCCCGGCCTGCGGCGTGATCCTGGCCAAGGTGGGGCAGCGTCTGCCGCGCGCACCGCGCGTCGCGCAGGCGGCACCCCACGAGCGCGGCGCCGGGCTGGCCGCATGGCTGCTGCATGTGCCGGACCGCACCGAGCCCTGGTTGTGGTGGCTGCGCGCGGCGACGCTGGCCGTGTTTGCGGCATGGGGCCTGGCGCTGATCGGCGCCGACCACCGCAGCGGCGAGATCGCCGCGTCCTTCCTGCATGGCCCCTTGCTGATCTTCCACGAGGCCGGGCATGTGATCTTTCGCCCCTTCGGCGAGTGGATGGCGGTGCTCGGCGGCACGCTGATGCAACTGCTGATGCCGGCCGTGATGGCCGTGGCGCTGCTGTGGCGCAACCGCGATCCCTTCGGCGCGGCGCTGGCGCTGTGGCTGCTGGGGGTGTCGCTGCTGGACGTGGCGCCGTACGTGCACGACGCGCTGCAGCCGCAGTTGCTGCTGTTGAACGGCAGCGTCGGCGACGCCGGCGGCCACGACTGGATTTATCTGCTCGAATCGATCGGCTGGCGTGCGCGCGCGCCGCTGCTGGCTGCGCTCACCCACCGGTTGGGCACGCTGGTGCTGCTGCTGGCGCTGGGCTGGGCCGCTGGGTTGCTGCTGCTGCAGCGCCGGCGCAGGGGTGCGCAGGTGCTGCGCGAGGGTTGAGCCGATGCGCAAGTGGATCCTGCTGTGCATGCTGTTCATGCTGTGCTTGCGGCTGGCCGCGGCCGCGGACACTGCGCTGTGGTTGGACGCCGGCCGCCCCAGCGTCGCGGCGCAGCAGGCGGTGGCGCTGCTGGCCGACGCCGCCTCGCACGGTCTGGAGCCGAGCGACTACGACGCCGCGGCGCTGCAGCGCGCGCTGGCGCAGGCAGCGCAGGGCCTGTCACCGCAGGCGGCTGAGGCGCTGGCGCAGGCGCTGACACCGGCGATGCAGCGCTTTCTGGGCGACCTGCACGATGGGCGCATCGACCCGCGCCGCATCCACCACGATTTCGGCCTGGCGCGGCGCGCGCCCTTCGACGCCGCCGCGGCATTGCGCGACATGACGCCCGAGGCGGCGGTGCAGGCCGCGGTGCCGCAGCTGCCGCAGTACGCGCAGCTGCGCGAGCAGCTGGCGCACTACCGAACGCTGGCCGGCGACGCCGCTCTACGCGCTGGAATTCGCGAACCCTGAAAGCGTTCCTCGCATGGCCCTGCCGCTGCGGGTGAAGATCCGCCGCGCGGACATGGACCTCGACGCACCGGGGCAGGAGGAAAAGCG
>Ga0116166_1002115_pt1 | contig 17007 bp, 16 predicted proteins | sample AD_JPNMR2_MetaG_FD_89884 | JGI IMG/M metagenome (GOLD analysis project Ga0116166, IMG submission 89884) | Active sludge microbial communities of municipal wastewater-treating anaerobic digesters from Japan - AD_JPNMR2_MetaG | ecosystem: Engineered > Bioreactor > Anaerobic > Digestate | place...
AGGTAAGTCAGTAGTAATGATAGCATATACACCAGGTGCAATCCCATGAGTATAATCTACTATGCCGTATTTATTTAGTATCCCGCCATTTTCCTTTAAACTGTATATTTTGGGCATGTCTTCGACTTTCGCTGTTACTCCATGTGCTCCTCTTATGTCGGGAACAAATCCAGTAGCATTTGCCATAGCTGCCAATTCTACCATTGTGTTAGTTCCATCTATAAAAGATGCAAGTCTAAGTGGCTTAAGCCCTTTTCTGATTGCTTCTTCTTCGACCATGTCAGGTGTAATGTAATAATCGAGCGGATTATTTTTGCCTTTTCCAATCGCTAGAACTTCAAATCCAGATATCGTAGCAAAATCATATAATTCTAATGCTGCTCCGGGTTCATCTCCAGCTGAGCCTGTATATACTACACCTTTTTCTTCAGCTAATTTATTTAAATACGGCCCCACCACAACATCAGCCTCTACATTTAACATGACTATATGTTTACCTTCATTTATAGCATTATATGCTATATTAGCCCCTGTCTCAGGAACACCGGTAGCATCTAATACAACATCTACAAGCCCAGATTTAACCGCTATCCTCCAGTCATCTGTTACTGCGTACTTGCCTTGTTCTAATGCTTTATCTATATCTTGAGTTTTTTTTGCAGTTATTATGTTTTCCTTCTCTATTCCAGCAAATTCTAAAGCTTTATAACAGTCTTCTATTTTATTGCTGCAAACAACAGAAGTTTCCATTCCTTTTACTCTAGTTACTTGACTAACAAATCCTTTCCCCATCATTCCTGCACCAACTAAGCATACTCTTATAGGATTGTTTTCACATTGCCTTTTTATTAAATTTCTCTTTAAACCTATCATCATTTCCTCCTTATATAAGGCATAAAATCTATACTATTTAATAGTATCATATTTTCTATCAAATTAAATGATTGTTTAAAAGCTATCATTTAGATGCATTTAATCCAGCAACATATCCACTTGACCAAGCCCATTGAAGATTGTACCCTCCACAATCTCCATCTACATCTAATATTTCACCACAAAAGTATAGCCCGCTTATTCTCTTTGACTCTAGAGTATCAGGATCTATATCATGAGATAATATGCCCCCAGCAGTGGTTTGAGCTTGACCCCATCCTTTGTCACCGATTACTTTAAATCTCCAACTTGTCAATATATTAGTTAGTTTGTCCAAATCAGCATTAGTTAATTCTTTGACTAATTTATTTTTATCCAAATTGATCTCCTTCAAAATCGGGATGATGAGCTTTTTATGTATAAGCCCTATGAGCCCAATTTCAACTGATTTATAAGGCATATATGAAAATCTTTTATTTAAATATTTTTTGAATTCTTCAGTGCTTTTATCAAATAATTTTAGTTCTAACTCTACTTTTCTTTTTTCATTCATTCCCCTGACTGCTTCTCTGCTAAGTTGAAGAATTGGTGGGCCTGATACCCCATAATCAGTGAATAGTATCTCTCCTTTTTCTTCTCTTATTAATTTATTATCTATATATAGGTTTGCTGATCCTTCAAATTTCACTCCATCCATTGCTTTCAATTTATCTGATTCTAATTTTAATTGTACTAGAGCAGGAGTTGGAGTAATTATGCTGTGCCCAAATTCTTTTGCTAACTTATATCCGTTGCCATCTGAACCACTTACTGGCATAGCCATTCCACCTGTTGCGATGATCACTTTATCTGAATGAAATACATCTTTTGTTTTTGTTTTTATAAGAAAATCTTTTTTCTTTGATATCTCAGTTACATATGCTCCTGTAACCACATTTACATCTAACCTTTCAAGCTCATATCTCAATACATCTAACACACTAGAACTTTGTAAAGACATGGGAAAAATTTTCCCACCATCTTCTGCTTTAGGGACGATGCCTAGTTTTTCAAAAAATTCTAAAGTTTTATCTCTATCAAACTGTTTGATTATATTTTCTATGAAATTTATATTTGTCCCATGAAAACAATCTACTTTCATGTTTTTATTTGTATAATTGCATCTTCCATTCCCTGTAACTAATAGTTTTTTGCCAATTCTATCGTTTCTTTCTAGTAATGTGACTTGTGAATTTCTTCTACTTGCGATTATAGATGCAACAATCCCCGAGGCTCCTCCTCCAATCACTACAATATCTGGCAATTTAAGAACCCCTCCTTTTTTTATTTTACTCATATATTTTATATTTTTTCCCCTGCTTTGTCCAATTTAAAAGAGATGCAATTAAATGCATCTCTATTATTATATATCTCATCATAGAGTAAAAAATGTAGAATTATTTGTTTTTCAAGTTCTGTCTTTCGGATGTTTTAAAAACTTCTTTTTATTACTTATTTGTTTATTTTTGTATACATTATATAAATCTTTGTTGTAATATCTTAAAAATGGTAATAATAATATTTGTAATAATAAAAATACTCGAATATCAATATCAAAAATATTTAAAAAAAATTGATTTAGAGATAAAAATATACTTAACAAACTTGTATAAAAATACATCATGAATTTTTCTTTCTCAAATGATTTATAGATTGGAATGTATCTGATATACCAAATTAAAAACGGGAATGTAAAGCCACATAATAAAAATATATTGTAAATTTTCATCATACTAATGGAAATCATAAGAGTAAATTGTCTGTCCAATTTGCCCAGTGTAGTTGCTGTATTTATAAAAAGTTGTAGGAGTCACAGAATAATTCTTACTCTCAATATTAATAAAACTTTGAGATAAATCTATGGCTTGTATTACATTTCTATTTTTGTCAGAAATAAAAAAACTTCCATTAGCAATTGCAATATTAGTCATATTAAACATTAACGTCAAAACTAAAAACATAGATATACCTTTTTTAACCAAACAATCACAACCTTTCTTATATTGTTTGATACCTTAAATTTGCTTCATTATAACTCTTTTTGAATATTTCGTCAATAAACCGTAGCCAAGCGATAGTGTCAATTAATTGTTGGAAAACAATTAAATAGTTTTCTAAATAATATTAAAATTATAACCCCTTAATAATATAATGTAATAATTTATAATTTTAATTTACATTTATAAACCTATATTAATTTCATTTCTTTGCTTTTTCCATTTTGTAGTGGAATGTGGTCTTCGTCTGCTTCTATGTAGATTGTATTTACTCTTTTTTTCTCTCCTATTTTAAGTTCTAGGTTATCTATTGCTCCATTTTCTCATGATTTTCTTCACTGTTTCTCTACTAATATCCACAAGTGTTGATAATTCTGCTGCTTTTTCATAACTTACGTCAGTGGATTTATCTAAAATATTTCCTTCTTTTTATGTAGTTTAGACGATTACATTATATCAAATCGAGGATTATTCTCTATATTTTTTCCCCTGCTTTGTCCAATTTAAAAGAGATGCAATTAAATGCATCTCTATAATAATTCAAATTTGAACTTTTGCCATGGTCTTACATAATCTAATAAGAACAATTCTTCTTCTCTTATTCTGCCAACTACACTGCTTTTCCCAGAATTTTTCATAGATTTTAATGCAATCTGAAGTTCTCCAGCATAATGCTCATATTGACTGCTTTCAATGATTATATCTCCTCTATTTATATCAACAGTATTTATTGGCTCAAAGAGGTGGCCCTTATATTTTACTCTGCTTTGAGTTGATCTTATCATGTACTCGTTTACATCGCCTCTATTAAAGTGCAGCTCATCTAATATTATTTTCTTTTCAACGCTTCCTACACCTTCAATTAAGCTAACTTTAAATGTGAGTAAATCCTTGTTTAAATTGCCTAATAATTCTAACTCATCGTTTGAAGCATAGCAGTTAGAAATGATCAAATCATCAATTAAAAAAGTGTTTAACAAGTCTTTAGCCTGTACATCTATAGGTAAAAATCTATGTTCTTCAAGCGTTGGCAGCCCTTCATTTACATCCCAAGGGCCAAAAGCAGCATTGTTTGAAGATACAAAAGCTGCAGTTCTAAGACCGTATTCTTTAAATGCTAGCGAAGTTTCCATAAAGTGTTTTCTTGATAATCCTGTATATCTATGTGGATAAAAGTTGTGGCAGCCTATTAAATTGTCTTTATTCGGCAAATAGCTCATTATATTTTCAATATATTTTGGATTGCTGCTCATGTTGAGTTCAATCTTCAATCCATAAGGATTATATGACATTTCGCTTTCTTCGTTGCCGCTAAACCCCATATCCAGTCTAAGCCCTGTTAGACCTAATTGTTTGAAAGGTGAAAGATCCTTGTATTCAATATTTAAATATTTTAAAACCGAAGGCGAAACATCGGCGATTACCTCCATCCCTAAAGAAGAAGCATAATTAGCTAAATTTCTAAATTCCTCAAGCGATTTATCTTTTTTATTGTCATCGATAAATAACAAATTTGTAAATATTCTGCTAAACCCATAGCTATGTGCTTTTTCAATGTATTCAATGTCTTTTTGTCTGTCTGATTTATTTGGATAAATGGATATGCCTAACCTATGCATTTTTTTCTCCTCTCTTTATTTTTTATACATGATTTCGTATAGATCAACAAATTCTCTTGCGATATCTTTCATCATTATAGATCCCATCAAGTGATCTTGCGCATGTACTAAAAGTAGTGAAAATTCTTCTTTCACTCCCTTAGCTTCATTTTGAATTAATTTAGTTTGGCTTTTATGAGCAAGAGATATTTTTTCATCTGCTTTTTCTAAATAAATTCTAGCTGAATTTATGTCATTATCCTTTGCAAAAGCTATCGCTTCCATACATATGCTCTTTGCTTCGCCACTATTGTTAATCAAATCCATTATAATTAACTCGAGTTCTTCCCCCATATATGTCACTCCCAGCGTATTTAATCTTCTTATAAGTCTATATTATACTACTTAATGAATAATATTTGTAATGCTATTATTTTATATGGGTAAGAATTGCATTCTTACCCATACTTTTTACTTATTTTGTAATTTTTGTTTATCTGCTAGCTTAACAAATGGCAAATATATTAGAACAGCAACAACTAAATTTATTGCAGCCAATATTGCCGCTTTTATGCTAGCAGCGTTGGCTCCAGTTGATAGAAAAGCGCCAATTATTGGAGGTGTAGTCCATGGGATGGCTATATATGTTGGAGGGGCAAATCCTATTGCTGTTCCAATATATGCGATTAAAGTAAGTATTCCTGGTGTTATCAAAAATGGAATGAATAATATTGGGTTTAACACTATTGGTATGCCAAACATCATTGGTTCATTGATTTGAAATATGCCTGATGGTGCAGACAACTTAGCAACTTCTCTGTAATCTTTTCTATGCTTTGCTGCTAACATTATGGCAATAATTAACGCTAGTGTAGCACCTGAACCTCCTAAGTGAACATATGAATCAAAAAATACTCGGGTTATTACATTAGGAGCAGCTTGTCCTGCTTCGATTGCTGCAGCGTTTTCAGTCAAAGCAGGTAAATACAATGCATTCATTACTGGATCAAATATATTTGCTCCATGTATCCCAAAAAACCAGAATAAATTGATCAGCATTGCCATGACCATTGCAGAACCCACACCTTGACTAAATCCTTGAAGTGGTTTTTGAATAGTATTATATATTAAATCATATAAACTTACTTGCCCTAATTTATCAATTATTAAAAATACAATCCCAAATGTAAACATCGTCACCATTCCGGGAATTACTGCTGCAAACGCTCTCCCAACTGAAGGAGGAACTTCTTCGGGCATTTTTATGGTAATATTTCTCTTCATAAGTCTAACGAATATTTCAGTAGCTATTATTGCTACTAATAATCCTGTAAATAATCCTGTGGCTTGTAAGTAACTCCAATGAATATACCCCCATCCAGCTTCTCCATGAGATTGAGGAAGGGTTGCAAAATATGATCCAACAGCAATAAGTCCTGCAGCTAGACCGTCTTGCCCATAAGATTTTGCTAAACTAAATCCGGTAGAAAAAATTACAAGTAATGTCATAATTGCTAACGAGCCCCACCATACTTGGTCACATATTGGTATTAGTACAGCTAAAGGTTTAATCCATGTAAATAATGTATTTTTTAATAAGAGTGCAGTAGATCCAGCGAGTATAAGAGGCATTATCGATACAAATCCATCTCTTATTGCCACTAGGTGCCTTTGACTACCTATTCGGCCTGCAACTGGTACAAATTTTTTCTCCATAAAATTCATAAAGCCTTCCATCTTAATCCCCCTAACTAAATATTAGTTTTCTAACAATTTCATAGCTTGCTCTAAAACTTTCTCCCCATTCATAGTTCCATAATTAACAGTTTCAATTATTCCTACCTTGACATTTGTCCCTTTAAAAGTATCTTGCATTTTATTTAGTAAATACCTGACTTGAGGCCCTAATAGCACAACATCCACTTTGTCAACATAGTTTTTTACATCAGCCTCAGCAACAGCAAACGCTTCTGCATCTAAATTTTTCTCTTTTATTACCCGATTCATTTTTGTTACTAATAAACTAGTAGACATTCCCGCTGAACATACAAGCATTATTCTAGTCAAGTTCTCACCTCCTTTTTCTCCTATATATTATTGCAAATTCCGTGCCACACACAGTTTAATAAACTCAAAAAAAAGACTAAATCATCAAGATTTTAGCCTTTAAAAACAGATTTTTTATTTATAAGTGTGTAATTTTATTTATATAGTGTGTAGTCTGTGTGTTTTTTTACACACAAGTGTATAAACTATTTGTGTTATTAAGTATAGACTTCAAGACAAACGCTAATTCATTATCTTTAATTTCGATATGATATTTTTCATTAATAGTTTTGACACATTTTCGCAAAGTATCAAATTCAGCGCTGTGTTTAGACACAAAGTTTTCTAAGCCCTGAAATTTTTTTGTTTCTTTACGCGCCATCATATTGTCAACTAAAAATGCTATGTGAATTGCTATCCCCATTTCAACGTCATAACTTAGCTCAATGTCTAGATTCTTTTGTGCTTTTATTATCATGGACCTTATGTCTTTTATTAGCTCTTCACTGTCTATATGGTTTAGATGCTCTTTTAACGATAAACTAACTTTTGCATATAATTCATTTTCTTTTAAAATTTCATTTATCTTTTTTATGCCATTGCCTTTTAGTATGTCAATCGCACTAATAAAAGGTATTTCAATATTTTTTATGTTTAGTGTCGACACTAAAGCTATGATATCATATTGATTTTTCAGTTTTTTAATTCTGTCTTTTAAATCCTCATTGTCAATGATGTTTAAATTGATTACTTTTATTTCCTTTTTATCAATACTTTTCTCTATGATAGACTTGATTTTAGAAGATGCTCCATCACCAGTTAAACAAGCTGATATTATGACTTCCTCTTTGTTATTACTTTCAATTTGGTCTATCTTAAAAGTTTTCATATTTGACGACAAACTAATAACTATTTCATCTATGTCATATCCTAAAACTGCTTTGCGTGTCACTTCAAGCGCAATAGGTGTGCTAACTGAATCTATTGTCTTAACTGGTTTATCAGTCTCTTCTGATATAATATCTCCGAAAGTAGTTAAAGAGCCCATATCAGCTAGGATAATTACTCCTTTTCCCTCATCGATTGCTAATATCTTTTCTTTTACGAGTTCATACATGGTCTCAGGGTACATGCTAAGTGGCATATCAATGGCATGTGCGTGGTGTTCTCCGATTAATGTATTTGCTACATCTGCCATGCTAGTAGCAGTGGATTTGCCATGCATAATTATAAGGACTGCCACTTTAGGTGCTTTTTTATCATCTCTTATCTCAAATGCTTTCGTAAAGAACATAGTTATATAACCTATTTCATCAATAGGTACTTTAATGTATAACTTTTTATCGATTATGTTTGCAATTTTAGTTGCTAATATGAACTCCTCTTGGTACTGACTTCTTATAGAATCTAGTTTAGGGTTGATAATTTTATCTCCCTTTTTAATCCTTTCTATGCTGCTTTCAAGATGAAGTGCCAACCCAGTAAAAATTTGTTCATCGAGTTCTCGGTCTAAATATTTTTCTGCTACTTCAATAATCTCTTCTGTTATCTCTATAATTTTTTTGTCAACTATGCTCGAAATCCCTAATTTGTCATAGTTCTTAATATCTCCCATGTATTTTTTAAAGTGAGATTCTATATCTGCACTCAATATCATATTTATGTCTTCATCGTTTACTCCTGTGTCTTTCAATGCCTCATATTTTTCTTCAATGCTGCAATAGAAATCCTCTGTAGTGTTCAAGCTCAATATGGAGGGAATATCTAGCTTTTTATTATTAAATTTAAGTATTTCTGATGTAGTGTTTAAAATAGAATCAATTTCTTTTCTGAATTCATTTATTTTTAATAGCCCTTTTCTCACATGATTTGGTAAGTCACTTTGACCTATTATTATATAGTCTTCGTCTTCAGATTTATATTTTAAAAATGCCTTTGCACATGCTAGCTGTATATCGGACTTTAATTGTCCAATATTGTTAGGGCAGTCATATAATAAATAAGATATTAATGAATTTCTATTTATATAGATGCTCTTTCCTATCCTATATGCTTCTTCATTTAAAAAATTTTCTATCAACATGTATTTTTCTATCAGTGGTCTTTCTCTGATGGGTGGTAAGTTTATTATCATAGGAATTCTACGAGTGAATGTCTTTAAAAGATATGAATCTGGGTTTTCTGTTGTTGCTCCAATTATTCTGACATTTACTCTGATTTCTTTTTCTGTCTCCCCGAGTGGTCTAAAAAATCCATTATCTATATAAGTAAATAACATTTCTTGACCTTGAGGAGAAAGCCTGTGTATTTCATCTAAAAAGAAAAATCCTCTATGCGCTTTAAATAATAAACCCTCTTTGTCCCTATCCGCTCCTGTATAAGCACCTTTTTTTACTCCAAAGATTTGAGATATTAATAAATTAGGATTTTCTGCGTAATCAGAACAATTAAAAGTTATAAACGGAGCGTCGCTAGGGATTATGTGAGATTCGATTGCAAATCTATACATAAGCTCTGCAAACATTGATTTTCCAACACCTGTTTCCCCTAATATAAGACAGTGCAATCCATTTGGCGGATATATCACTGATGCTTTTGCTTGCTGTATAGGAGATTTTAAACTTCCCTTTGCACCTATCATCATGTCTAAGCTGTTTTCAAATGTATTGATTTTACTGTTTGCTCTTTCTTCAAACTGCGCTGTTTTAAATAAAACAGGCCTCCCTGATGATTTTATAAGTCTGCCTTCTGTACATAAGATATTTAAGTATTTACTAACATTTGATCTATCTATGCCAAGCATAGATGCAATATCTGAAGCACTCACTCCATCTTTTTTCTCTTTCTGAAGTTCGAATACTATTTCATAAATATCATCTATTCTATTCAAAGCTTTCACCTCATATTTACTTTGGCTTAGCTTCATTATATCAGATTAATTTTAATAATCTAATTATTATTTAATTTAGTTAAAATTAGATTTAAAACAATACCCACTAAGGCAGCAAAGCTTAGCCCTGTGATTTGTACAGTTTCTGATATAGGTATTCCGATGACTATTCCAGTCATCTCAGATATTTTAGTGGAAAATAAACCCAGTACTAAGATGGTAACCATCACCAATGTATTTGAAAAATTGAGTTTTACTTTGCTGTTTTTAACTGTCTTTACCCCTACTAAGGCAATCATGCTAAATAACATTATGCTTATTCCGCCCATAACTGCTTGTGGGATTGATGTGAGCACAGAACCTATTTTAGAGATGAAAGCAAGGATTATTGCAAATATTGCTGTCAATCTGAGTATGGATGGATCGTAGTTTTTAGTTATGGCCAACACTCCTGTGTTCTCTCCGTATGTCGTATTAGCTGGGCCTCCTACCAATGCTGCAAAAGCTGTAGCTAAGCCATCACCTAATAAAGTTCTATTAAGCCCCGGATCTTTAATGAAATTTTTTCCCACTACTTGACCATTTGTTGTTATATCTCCAAGATGTTCCATGAAAACTGCCAACACTACTGGGGCTATGATTGCTATGGCTCCTATATCAAATTTAGGCAATGTAAACGCTGGTATTGCAAATATTGATGCCTCTTTTACTATATCAACATTAACTATTCCCATTCTATATGATATGAGATATCCCACGACAACTCCTATGAGAATTGACATCTGCTTTAAAAACCCTTTTCCAAATATATTTATTAATAGCGCTAACCCTAAAGTTATTATTGCAATGATATAATTTTGACTTGCCATATTCATAGCTACAGGCAATAAATTTAATCCTATAACTACTATCATCGGGCCTATTACTTGAGGGGCAAGCACTCTTTGTATTCTATCAATGCCAATTTTATTTATTAATAATGAGATTAAGACATAAATTAATCCAGCAACGAATATCCCACCTTGGGCGTATGCTAGATCTCCATTGTATAATTCTTTAACTGTTAAAATAACTGGGATAAATGCGAATGATGAGCCTAAAAACACCGGAACTTTTTTCTTCGTGCAGAAATGAAAGATGAGAGTGCCGACACCTGCACTAAAAAGCGCTACTGAAGGGTTTAAACCTGTTACGATAGGAACTAATACTGTTGCACCGAACATTGCTATTAAATGCTGTATGGCTAAAAGCCATTTTTTAAAATTAGCTATGCTTAAACTAAAAGCAGAGCTCTTTTTTATTACATTATCTACCATGATATTCTCCTTTCCAGCCTCACAGGACTGATTTAAAGTATTTTATTCTCATTGAGTATAGCATTGTTAGCTATAGTATGCAAGAAATATTATAAATATTCTATGATAAGGTCATATTAAATTTAATCTGATAAAATGTCATTATGAGATAGGAGATATTTAATATGACCCAAAAGGAAATAACAAAGCTTAGGGTTATTATTGCTAATTATTATTTTTATTAAGATTAAGTAGTCTTTTTATTTCTGGATTGTCTATTGTAGCTGAAAAATCAAGAGATTCATAATAATTATATACTGTAGTACCATTCAATACTGAAGATTGTTCTTCTTCTATCCATTCAACCCATTTAGCTAAAAACTCATTTATTTGTTTTAGTTCTTCTAGCTCATCCTGTTTTTCTTCGTTACCAAATAAAACTATCATCTGCCTTGAAAGTTCTTTAACTATCAAATTGACATCTGAGTTGCCAAAATTATGAGGATTTTTTAGATCATATGCTTTTTCATAGCTCATAGAAGAGTTATATAAATTATCTATAGTCCTTATAAGAGATAAAGGATTATTATTATTTAAGTAGCTGTTAAAGGTATTTGAAGCATCATATAAATATAAATAATGATTCGTCATTTCTAAGTTTATATAATTTGTTTTTTTATTAGCTTGTTGTTTGTATTGTACTAGTGCCACCAAAGATATAATGACTATAAGAAATAGAATAATAATATTGATAATAATCTTGTATTTTCTTTTAATTGTGACCACCCCTTAATGTTACTTCACTTGGTATACTTCCAATAATTGTATGTTCATTTATTAAAAACACATCGTATTTAAAGTTTGCTGTAGCATAATGCTTACCATAATTTATTCCTCCTGTTTCCATTATGTGAAAATCTAGATAATAAGTATCACCTTCTCGTATGGTTGGAGTTCTAAGGATATTTATAGCGAGTATGTACATTCCAATCAAGTGCTGTAAACCCATCATTATTAGAAGAATCTAGCTTCACATCAATATATGAGTTCTTTAGACCAACTATCATGTCGTCACCTGATACTAAATTCCCATTATAATATGTGTCTTGCCTATCTAAGACCATTAATGCTGTCCCTCTGGTTTCTCTTCCAAGGCCGCCTTGATTTGTTAAGTCTCTAAGTTGTTACCCTTTTCTGGTAGAAAATAATCATAGTCTTCTGGTGATTTCAGAAATATAGAAGCATGAATTGTTTCAAAATTGCAATTTTTATCTTTAACATCTAAAATAATTTTACTGTCATATAAATTTGATTTATATGTGGCACCCTTCAGTTCTAGAGATTTACCATTCACATTTCCTATTATTGATACATTGGAAAATGTACCTTTCCTCTCATGAATTTTCCCCCTTTTTTTAATAAATTAGCTAATTGCATAATCTTACAACCCACATAAGCACTAAATTTATTAAAAAAATGGCTTGGATTCCGCGCTTTCGTTATATATTCATTAATAAGATGTGTATAACTCAAAACAAATTATGTGGGAATTTTGGCTGTTTTAAAAAGCCCATCTTTACTACAAATGGTCTAGCGTGATTAGAAACGTTAATTTCTTCGATTCTGATAATGACCTAGAATTAGATTTATTTCCTCAGGAAACTAAAGATTCTTACTAGGTGACTCTGGTTTTGATGCAGTTGATAACTATACTTATCTTCACCAGAAGAAAATCATGCCAATTATTAGCCTTAATCCTCCTAATGAAAAGTCTTTCCTTAACCTGGATTTAATGAAGTCGGTGTACCACTTTGTCCCCATGATTCTTCATTACCTATGGTTTACGATGCTATTACCCGTGAAAAGGGTCATTCAAATAGAATTAAATAACTGTCCTAAGGCTAATAAAACTAGAATCAAAGGAAAACTTAATATATATTAGAATGTGATAACTTATGTGCTCCTTCTAAATGTGGTAGAATCAAGCAAATCACTGTTAATCATGACTTTAGATTTAACACATCTATGACTAGTAATAGTTTGAAATGGCAACTCGTATGTAAGCTAAGAGCAATCATTAAACGTTCAATTTCTCAAATTAAAAATTTTATGTAATCAATATCTTTAAAAGTTAAAAATATTACATCTTTAAAATCATATATCCTGCTTGCTTCTATATCACAGTTAATTGCTTTTATTCTAATATATAGAACTAATAATTCAGAAACACCACTAGCTATCAAATCATTGATTGCTTAATTTTAAAAATTTATAGCTTTTTCAAAAGGTTTAAATTAGGTCTTTCATTTGTGATGCTCTTTTTTGTGTATACCTTGTTATTTTTTTAATTTTGTTATCTGTTGATAACTTTGAAATTAAATTTTGCAACTCTTGATGTTAAAAAAATATATTTCTCTTTTTTTCGGTTTTCAAAAGAATAGTCAAACTAATTTAATTATTATGATAATAATATATTAAACTCTAAAAATTTTCAATATGTTTTTATTTTACGGTATAAATATTTTATTAAGAAAAGATAGACATTTACTTGCTTAGTAAATATCTATCTTGGAAAGTTTAGTCTTTTTTTATGAAATTGTGTGAATAATAAAACTCGACATTAGTAAATTGTTTCAAAAGCTCTTCGTTTTCTTTACTTAATTTATTTGTGTATTCTCCATTTTCTTTATAATATACTTTATTTAAAACATCCACAGACTGTTTTAAATCATTTATATATTGCATGTACTCATTGCCTTTTAAACCCATTAAATTAAATAACTCTGGCATCAAAAAATTTGGGCTAATTGTGTTTCCCTGACCCTTAAACACATCTCCATATACCTCTTTAGCACTGTCATTGCCCCATATTATATATGGAGTTTCATAGTAGTTAACCATTCCTTGAGGAGTTTTCATATCTATGTCAATTCCCAACATCTTATAGCCGATATCATCATTGCCAAGCCATGGTTTATGGTCACCAAATAACACAACTACAGTAGGTTCTTCTTGATCTCTAAAATATTCTATAAGCTTTTTAATTGCTTCATCTGTCCTTTTTATACCTGACAAATAATTATTTATTATATTAAAAGCTTTTTCATCATAACCTTCCTTAAACTCAATTATGTCATTACCTTCTTTATACTCATCTGAGTAAGGCCCATGATTTTGATAAGTTACGCTAAAATTAAAATAAGGTTTAGCTGAATTTTCATATCCTTCAATTATGAAATCAAAGAAATCATAATCCATAAAGAAGTATTCACTGATTTTACTGTACTTGTTCTCGTAATAATCAAAATTTTGAAATCCTAAGTATTCATTGACATTTCTCCTGTTGTAAAACCATCCGTAAATGGGATGCATTGCTTCTGTATAGTAGCCTTGTTCATCAAAATACCATACAAATGAATTAGTGTCTTTATAGTATCTAGGATGATTGTGATAACCTGTTAAAAAGCTTCTCTCTGTCTCAATAGTTCCACCGCCAAATACATCTGTTATAAGATTGCCATGATAAGATTCTAATTGTAGCTTATGAAAATACTCATATGGATCTTCTTTCCAACTTATATTCTCATATTTAGAAAAATCACTATATGATTCAAGCATTATTGCAATAATATTTACTTTCTTATCTTCAGGTATGTCGTTATATTTGTATGATGAAAGCAGTTCTTTTGCTTCTTCTTTATTGTATCCATCGGGTTCTTTTTCAAATGCTTCCCTTATGCTGTGAATAAAAGGATAAACAAAACCTTTTGCTTGATATTGCTGGGTTTTTGACCAAGGATTTATTAATGATTGATCACCTAACTCTGCATAGACTTTTGTATCACTATATGTGTTGTCGAATAAAAAGTAACTCAATAAAATGACGAAAATAAGGCTTGCAATTCTAATTCTTGTCTTGTCAATTTTATAGTTCGCAAAAAAGTACAACATCACTGTGATGAATATTATCCCTATAATCATTATTATCATGTTTCTACTAAATACAATAGGATATTTCTGAGCCATATCCATAGATTCTCTTACAAGTAAAATATCAATAAATTTAAAAGGATCATCTCTGTAAGTCAACTTAAATTTATTGATAATCGAAAAAGTGACCCACAAACCCGTCGAAATAAAATAACCTAAATACAATCTATTCGTTACTAAATAGATCAACGCAAATAAAAGAAAAATAGGAAGAAAATTCAATAGTAAAAGTTTGGGGCTTTGAAAGTAGCTTATAAACATTTCCATATCCCAAACAGCTCTCGAAAATACAAAAGTCAAAGCCATTGTAATAAAACTCAGCACAGTTATTATGCTTAATACAAAAATATTTTCTGATATTTTGCTTTTAAAATTTATTATTTTTCTTTCTTTATTTTTTTTCATATCATCATCTCCATTTTATACAGTCTATATTATAACATATTTGACCCATTCATCAATAAGATTGAGATGATTTTATTTCAAATGAAATGAGAGTTGATAATCAACTCTCATTAAAAATTACATTCTAATAGTGCCTCTAGTGCATATTTATAGCTATAAAATCCAAGTCCAGAAATTTGCCCAATACACGCAGGTGCAATTACTGATTTGCGCCTGAATTCCTCTCTCTTGTATATGTTAGATATATGAACCTCGATAGTATTAATTTCAACTGATTTAATAGCATCATATATTGCATAGCTATAATGAGTGTAAGCTCCGGGATTTATTATAATTCCATCAGTTGATCCGTATACTTTCTGGATAATGTTTATAATTTCCCCTTCTGAATTTTCTTGATAGATGCTAACATCTACACCTAGTTTATCCGCTTCTTCTCTTATAAACTTGCATAAATCCTCATAAGTATTTACTCCATATATATTCTTTTCCCTTATCCCTAAGAAGTTAATATTAGGTCCATTTATTACAGTTATATTCATCAGATGCCTCCAAATCTTCATCTATTTCAATGCACAAATCCCTTACAATCGTATCTATGATATTTTCTTCTATATATATGTCATTCCATATTTCTTGTGATTTTACTGCCTGTGCTGCCAACATATACAATCCATTTAATGCTATCAACCCTTCTTTTTGAGCTTCCTGCAAGAACAGAGTTTTTGTAGGATTGTAAACTAAATCAATCGCATATTTAAAATTCTTTAAAAATTTCCTTTCAATTGGTGATTTATTGACATTAGGATGCATCCCAACAGGAGTAGTATTGATTATTATTGAGTAATCAGTGGCTTTTGATATATCTTCATATCCAATAATATCGTATTCCTTGTATTTAAGCCTTGCAGTTTCAGGATTTCTTGATACAATTGTGATATTTTTTGCATTATTATCTCTTAAATACTGAACTACGGCTCTGGAAGCACCTCCTGTGCCTAGTAATAAAATATTTTTACCATTTATTTCAATACCGTATTTTTTAAGCAACATTCCAAATCCATAATAATCAGTATTGTAACCGATCGCAGAATTGTCTTTGCCAATTTTTATTACATTTATTGCTCCAATTTTTTTTGCTTCTTCATTTAGTAAATCCAAATAATCGATTATATCAACCTTGTATGGAATAGTCACATTTACTCCACTAAATCCTAAGACTTTCAAAGCTGAAACTACATACTTTAAATTTTTTCTTTTTACTTCATAAACTCCATATTGGCCTTTTATGTTTATCATATTGAGTATTTTGTCATGTATAAACGGCGAATATGTATGCTTTAAATTTTCTCCAATTAATCCAAAATTTTTATTCATAATAGCACCTTAACTAAATAAATATTCTTCATATCAGCTATATTATACTCTTTATTTTATATATAATGAAGATTTCTCGCCAAGCACATTTACTCTTTAGAAAAAATAATTTATTCTCTCAATTGGAACGGTTTCAATAAATGCTTCACCAATTTTTCTAAGAATTACTAGATTTATATTTCCCGATTTGTTTTTCTTGTCAAATAATATGTACTTTCTTATTGTTTCCATATCAACATTTGGCAGATCATAGTTGATATTAAAATTATCTAAGAGTTTCTCTAATTTGAATTTTGAACCTCGTTTTGTGTACCCTAGCTCTTCAGTTTTATTTGTGATATAGTGCATGCCTATGGCCACTGCTTCCCCATGAGTTATATTGAAATTCAAATACTTCTCCAAAGCGTGTCCTAAAGTATGCCCAAAGTTTAAAATCATCCTGATGCCATTGTCCTTTTCATCTATTTCTACAATCTCTTTTTTTATATTGCAACAAG
>Ga0116166_1002121_pt1 | contig 16965 bp, 10 predicted proteins | sample AD_JPNMR2_MetaG_FD_89884 | JGI IMG/M metagenome (GOLD analysis project Ga0116166, IMG submission 89884) | Active sludge microbial communities of municipal wastewater-treating anaerobic digesters from Japan - AD_JPNMR2_MetaG | ecosystem: Engineered > Bioreactor > Anaerobic > Digestate | place...
ATTACGGGTTCGTATTTCATCGATCTTCACCAGGCCGTTCGATTTTTGGGGAAGAGCACAGTCGATAGGGGGGATTGTAGCAACAAGCCGGCCAGGCTCGAAGCCGGAACCGCAACCGCAAGGCTTCAGCGTTTGTTGCCGAAACCGGCCTCCGCAAGTATGATGTTTTGAATCCTCCAGCACTGGGAGCCTTTCTCGGCCAACGTCGCGTCAAGGCCGGGTGGATCGAGCGCAAGAAGGCAGGGCAGGCTCAAATCGCCACGCCGCTCAGAATATGATGCGGTATATTCCCCTCTCCCCCCGGGAGAGGGCCAGGGTGAGGGAAAGCCTTTCGCTTCTTCTTGCGTCTGATAAACAAACGCTTGTAGCCATGCGTTTCTCCAATTGGAGTCCCCTTCAGGAGACGGCTTTAAAGTAGTCCAGGGGGTCAACCCTGAGCTGACAGAATGCCAACACCGAGGACCAAAAGGATGTCTCAACCGTTTTACCTCACCACCGCGATTTCCTATGTCAATGCCAAACCCCACGTGGGGCATGCGTATGAATTCATCGTTTCGGACGCGATCTGCCGGTACCGCCGCATGCAGGGGCGTCCGGTTTTCTTCCTCTCCGGGGTGGATGAGCACAGCGCCACCGTCGAAAAGGCGGCCGAGGAAGCGGGACAGCATCCCCGGGACTATTGCGACTACATGGCCGAGGTGTTCCTTAACCTGCACCGCCTGACGGGCAGCAGCTTGTCCGATTTTATCCGCACCAGCGAACCGCGCCATCACGACACGACCAAGGAACTGCTGCGCCGCGCCTATGCCAAGGGCGATATCTACAAGGGGCATTACGAGGGCTGGTATTGCTTCTCCTGCGAGGCCTTTTACCTCGCGGACGACCTGCTGGATGGCGAACTGTGCCCTGTTCATAAAAAGAAAGCGGAATGGCGGCAGGAGGAGAATTATTTCTTCCGCCTGAGCCGGTATGCGGAGGCCATCAAGCGCCATTTCGAGGAACATCCGGACTTCAATGTCCCTGTGATGTACCGCAACGAAATGCTGGCCCTGCTCGACCGCGGCCTGCAGGACATCTCCATCTCGCGTTCGACCACCCGCTGGGGCATTACGCTGCCGTGGGACGAATCCCATGTGTCGTACGTATGGTTTGACGCGCTGTCGAATTATCTCACCGGCGTGGGCTTTTTGAAGGACGAAGCATTGTTCAATACTTATTGGCCGGCGGACGTGCACGTGATCGGAAAGGACATCAACCGTTTCCATTCGGTCCTGTGGCCGGCGATGCTGATGTCGTGCGACATCGCCTTGCCCAAGATGGTCCTTGTGCATGGCTTCGTTTATCATAAGGGCGAAAAGATGTCCAAGACGATCGGTAACATTGTCGATCCCGTGTCGCTCATCGAGCAATACGGGCGCGATCCGTTGCGGTATTTTCTCCTCCGCGAAATCGCCTTCGGCCAAGACGGCAATTATTCCGAGGATGCCTTGATCAACCGCTACAACGCCGATCTGGCTAATGATCTGGGCAATCTCTTCTCCCGCGTGCTGGCCATGATCAAAAAATACCGCGAGCAGAGAGTCCCCCGCACCGCGGGGATAGACGGCGCGTTTCAAGAGGTAATCAGCAAAATCCGGCGTGCTTATGTGGAATCCATGGAACAATACGCGCCGCACTTGGCGCTCGGCGCGGTGTGGGACCTGGTCTCCAAGGCCAATGATTACGTACAAAAACAGGAACCCTGGGCATTGGCCAAGGATCCCAACAAGAAAGACGATCTCGACCGCGTTTTACTCAACCTGGCCGAAGCCCTGCGCGCCGTGGCGGTCATGATTCACCCCTTTATGCCGGGAACCTCCGAGGAGATGCTCAAACGCCTTGGCTTCCCCCTCGACGGCGGCTTTCCCTTATTAAAGGACCTTGAACACGCCGGCCTTTGCGCGGGAAATACTATCGACGTAGGCGCAAGCCTTTTCCCCCGCATCGACAAGACGAAATGAGCCATTTGGAAATGAGCCATTTGTTGTGCAGGCATCTTCCCTGCATCCGGCACGGCAGACCTGGGTGCCTCCCCTGATTTATCCACGCGCTTCCCGGCACTGTATCAACCTAAGAGTCTTCTTCAGGGGAGGGCCTCAAAGCAGCCCAGGGTGAGGGTAGCCCTGAAAGAGTAAACATCATCCGTACTACAACATCGAGTCAATCGTTGCATCGGTTTTTTCTATCCAAACACCTAACCCCTCACATCCAATCCCCCCGTCCCCCCGCTGGCGGGCCATTCTTCCACGCTCAACGTTTCCGGCACCACACCCGCCACGACCCCCGCCGATAACACCTGCAATCCTTGCTCCTGCAGACGATGGGTCAGATCCGGCAGAAAAGGATTCAAAAACTGCTGGATGTCCGGCCGTGCCACCACCAGTGATACGCTGATCCGCGGCGCGTCCCATTGAATCGCGATGAGCAGCGGGCCGAGTTGGGAAAGTTCCAGCCGCAAATCCAGGCTGCCGGCCCGGCTGTTGGCTTTCCGCGGAGTATAACGGGCTTGCAGTTCGCGAATGGTTTCTCCGTCCCGGTACGGAATCTGCAAATAGACGGGATACGCGGCCGGGTCGCTCTGGGGCAGATTTTGCAATGCGGCTTGGGCAAAGGTTTCATGCAAGATTTTTACTTGATTCAACAGCGTGGTGAATTCATCCGCCTGGGGGGTTTTTTCCAACATCGGCTGGAACGCGAGCAACTGCGCCAACAGCCGGACTACCGATTCCTGAAAGGAACGGTTCTCCTGCCCGGAATCGCGCTGAATCAATGCTTCCGGCGAGGCTGCCGCGTTTTGAAACAGGATTTCCAACTCATACACTAATTCTTCCGGAGTGAAATCCGGCAGAGAAGGAAGAACGTTGACGAGATCATCGAACGTGGCGCGCAGCGCTTCACGCTGCTCCACGCTGATCCTCAGACCACCGTCTTCTTCCCAGGAGTCCAAAAATCCGTGTAATTGGGTCAATACCCCGCTCAGCTGTGCGCTCAGCCGGGGTTTGGGGATCATAATCTGAGCGATCCATTGGAGCAGCATCGGGCTAAGGGGCAACCCCCGGCTGAACAAAAACGCCAAGGCGGAAACTTGGCTTTCGGAGACATTCGGCAGGTATTTCATCACCTCGCGCAGGATGGGTTGCTCAAGCGGAATGCCCGCTTGGATGAACGCCCGCGCCAGGGCGGGAGCGCTTTTGTCCGTGATCCCCAGGTTGGATAAGAGTGAAGCAGGGCTGCCGGAAGGTAAGGTCCGCGGGGCGCTTTTCATTGGAGGAATGACTTCCAACGAGATCTGCTCCCCCGCCATCCGCGCCAGCACGCTTTGACCTGGCTGGAGCGTTCTTCCTTTCAGATTCAGCGGGTATGCTTGGCCTTGAAACGCGATTACTACCTTGCCTCCGGGCTGATGAGACAACACCGTCCCCGCCACCGGACCGCTTTGGAGTAACGCGGCCAATCCCGTGGACCGGGCCGTTTGGGCCGGGATGCGGATATGAGACACGATGGGATCAAGCATGCCGCCATTGTAGCATATTCATGCGTGCAATAATGATACCGCTTCAGGGATTGCAGCTATATACCTGAATGCGGCAATGTCTCACTACACTATTCGGGATAGGAGAGTTGATGGGAACGCAAAACGATGCCCTCTCCGTCTGGGAAAGGGCCAGGGGATAGAAATCGCGGAGGGGCAATAGGCTGCTTTTCCCTGCGATCGAGTAAATTGGCGCGATTCAGATGGCTCGCATCAACGAATGCTGCCCCATCGTGAAAGGAAAATAGGCGGAGGCCGATTGACCATCGCGGCCTTGAAATTATCCACTGTTCCTCACTGATCGGGAATCTTCGCTGGTAAGCTACCTGGTATCCATTTGTATAACGATCGCTTGATAGATCTTCAACTCGGGGATTGCGAACATCACGGTTTGGTCCTTTACTTCCCACGCAACCGGCTGAATCTCATCCACTGGACTGCACGATTTCACGGAGTGGACTTGCCTGTCCGGCGGCAAAGGCACTGAAATCCGCACAAACTTTTGCGGTATCGGTTCGCTGGACCGGGTCGAGACGTCCCAGATCGGATCATCCGTTTCTTGGACTACCTTGTCCAGCCGAATGGGAACGCGGTAGTTCACGGCGTGAAGCACCAATTTTTCTGGATTGTTTTCCGAAGGCGAAATCCGGTAGGGATGGATATACACGCCGGCGTCCGTATTGGGAGGAGACCAGCGCAAACGGATCTGGAAGGACTTTTCCAGCCGGGATACGAATCCGGTTCCCAGATCTACATGATGTTTTACATCCTGTTCCCGCGCCACGTTGAGAAAATCGCTGGATAGCAGAAATGCCCCGGCGCGCTCTTCCATGAGAACCCACGCGTCCGAGTGCCGCAAGGGAACTTCCTCTGGCCTGAGATCCAAAATATGGCCTTGCCCGTGGGATATCAAAGGCCGGTTATTTCCATTTTTAAGGTAATGTGACAACGGATGCCAGCCGCGTTTCCGGGCATAGGGATCTTCCGTGCCAAAGGGTTCGATGACCACCAAACGGCCGCCTTGCTCCACGTAGGCCAACAAGGCATGGATGTGCGAATCGGCCAGGTATCGGAGCTGGGGTGCGAAGATTACCTCATAATGAGATACAGTGGCCAAGCCTTCTTCGGTGATGATGTCGAACGGAACTTGGTTTTCGGATAATATATGAATTATGCGGCGTGTCATGGCCACGTGTTCCGGGTATTCATAGAACACCTGGCCGCTCCAGAACAGCAATCCCACGCGGGCATACGACGCTCCGTTCTCCCACCAATGGGAATATTCGGCAAAAAAACGCTTCCACCGCGCGCGTGAATCCGGCGCGTTGAGTCCCGCCTGGATGAACGCGCCCCCCCCGCCCGCGGCCGCTTCGGCATGGGAGAGATCCGCCGCGGTCTCATCCACGGTTTTGTATAACAGGGTACCGGCTTTCGTGCCTGCGCCTGCCGCCCAGCGGAAGGCGAAAATGTTGGAAATGATCACGCCACTCTCCAAGGAACCGGGCTGCGGCATCTCTTCAAACATTTGCATATCGGCCATCGGAGCGAAATGTGTAAGGTCAATGCCATCCACGCGCCGCTTGTTGAGTCCATCCACGGTTTGCATCGATCCCAGGTTAGCGACCGTGTAAAATGTACCGGCGCGGTTGCTCTTCAGTAATTCCGATTGCCCTACTTGTTTCAACCGCGCCAAGGTGCCCGCCATGCTGCGGCACCAAAACCGTTGGGTCTCCATCCACAGCCAGAGATCGCGCGGTTGGCCCAGGCATCTTCGCGGGATATCGGAAGATCCGAACCGCTCCCTTAGTTTTTCGGCCAATTCGCGGCTGCGCAGGTACTCGCGGAAATAGTAGCGCAATACCGTTTGTGTAAACTGGTTTTGCCGGGAGGCAGGCCATTCTCCCAGTTGATCTGTTTGAAAACGATCCATCAAGACCTGATGCAATTCACCCTCGGGCGGAAATTCACCGAGCGAGCCTTGCATATAGCAACGCAGTAAGCGCCAATCTTCTTCCAAGGGAATCCCGGCTGGATCCTGGCCGTTCAATCTAGTTTTGATTACTGCATGGCGTGCCCGGTCCTGTAAGTAAGGTTGGAAATTTTCCAATATATACTTTTCGAAATCCCGGTAAATCACCGAGAGGTTGATTTCCCGGTGATCGCTGGTTCCATACGCCTCTTGCAAACCCGGCCGCCCGTATTTGCGCAAAAGGTAAATATCAAATTTTTCCTGGCAATGCGGGCAATAGCAGTATTGGGTGTTTACATCAAAGAACATGCCGTCGTATCCCACGGAAGCCAATTGCCGGGTGACCAGATCGAGATAGTCCGACCAGCCTGGATGGTTGACACAAGGATCGTAGTGCAGCACATCTTCCGGTCCACCCCCTAAGGGCCGGGGGCCGGGGACTTGGGACCACAAGCTGGGATCCGCGGCCGGCTTGGGGCCGAGGCCGAAAATCCGATAGTCGTCCCACTGGTCATAGAAGCGGAAAAATCCAGTCCGCTTCTCAGGATGCCCGAAAAACGCCATGGTATAGACATAGGGGATTAGCCGGCCGGTTCCGGCGGCGCGCATTTTGGCAATGAGGCGATGAATCCGATCGATTTCCCGCGGAATATCCGAGGGGGGAAGTATAGAGTCGGTGAACAATTCATGTCCGTAGGTGGGCCCCAGTGCGCCCTTGAAAGGAATCTGGTATCCGAGATGGTACAAATCGGGAGGGCTTTTCGCCAACTCCTTCAGGAACGATTCTTCTTCCGGATTCACGATGTATCCGATGCAATATGTGAAAGGGACGGACGTCCGCGCGGGGACCATATAATCCGGAACCACAGACGCCGGTTCGGACGCGAATAATGGCATCGCACATCCCACGAGCAGAAGCAACAACGGCACGATGGTCATCATAATTGGCCTCCCATCCGCATACAAAATTGCCGGGAATTTCGTATCACCCCGCCCGCGGGTACAGTTATCAAGACTGGTGGAAGGAACACCCATCATAACGAATTCCCCCGCATGCGCCACGTTCTTGCGGCACGCGCATGGTATGAAACGCTCTCAGGCGGACAGGCTCTTTAGTGTTTCACCGGTTTGTAAGTTATCACCTTGGCGCCGGGGCGGTCTTCGATCTCGATTGACAATCCTTTTTCCATCAATTCCCCTCCGGTATGAATGATCGGTTTTTTTACATCGAAATCGGTGATTTCATAATTCACGTCCGCCTCCAAGCCCTTCAAATGGAAAGTCATCGTGCTCTCCTCGCATCGCGGACGGCGGAAAGCTTCCACGAGACCTTCACCCGGTTCGGGCTGGTGGAATTGCCAGGCAATCCATTGATCTTCGCGGATATTGTAGGGCATGAGAGGGTAATAATCGCCATAATAGCAAGGCGCGATTTGCCGCCATTCTTCCGTCAAACGGCGGAGTCGGTCATAGTCCAGGTCCTTCCGCCGCATGTCATAGCCCAGGACAACACCCATCGCGTGGCCGCTGCGGAAGGCGTAGGGGTCGATCGTGTCAACCGGCAGCGTGTTCGAGGCGAAATAGGGAATCCACTGGAACAGGCTGGCGTGGAATGCCTGTTTGACGGTCAGATTGGCATAGTTGTAGTCGGTGGGGTGCAAAGCCACGGCCCGGCGCATGGTCTCCAAATCGTTCCGCCGCCCGCCGGAGGCACAACTGACGATGTACAGATTGGGATGGCGTTCCCGCAAGGCATCCCAGTAGGCCAGGTAGTTTTGGATGTGCAAGTTCTCTGTGATCCCTTGGCGGTTGGGCCGGTCGTTCTTACGCCAATAATTCAACGGATCCATGTTGAAATCCTGGCGGTAGAAATGGATCCCTTGCTCGCGGAGCGTGCGGTCCACATGATCCGTCAGCCATTGCTTAACCTCCGGTATTCCGAGATTCAGTAACGTGTCGCCTAACAGCCAGGCCGGGTGATTCTTCGCGATCCAGGTGCCCGGAGCGACCCGTTCCGGCTCGAACCAGACGAGGGTTTTGATTCCATGCCGGAGAGCGTGATCGCTCACGGCGCGCAGGCCTTTCGGAAATCGTTTCGGATCGGGTTCCCACGTGCCGGTTTGAGGCCAATTGTCGCAGGGGTACCAGCCCGCGTCCATCCACCAATAGTCGAGTTGCACGCGTTCTTCTCCATACCGGTCGATGAAAGCGATTTGATCTTGATCCGTGGCGTTGACCATCTCGTTGAACCACAACGAGGTATTGCCGAATAGGAATGGCGAGGGCAACCGTCCTTCCGCGCGGGGAACGTTATGCGCCCACATCCATTTCCGCCACAGGTTCTGCGCCCGCTCCGTGTCTTCCCCTTTCCAGAACATCATGGCGATGAGCGGTGTCCGGACCTGTTCGCCAGGTTGAAGCGCCAGACGCGTCAATTCCTGACCGGCCGTAATTCGCAAACTGTTCGACGCGTCCCGGACAAAAGCGGTGGCCCATTGCCCCGGCCAGCCGACGGCCAGAAGAATCCCGCCGCCGGGTGTCACCAGGTTGTAGTAGGGAAAAGCGCCGTTGCTGCCCCGCCCGCCGTTGGGGGTGAAACGCTGGCTGGCGAGGGAACCAAGGGGCAATTCAAAAGGCTGGTACAGGTCCTGGTTGAAGGTATCACCGTTCCAATGGAGAAGCGTAAATTCGCCCTCCGGTCCGCCTTGGAATTGGGTGTCCAGCCCTTGGATGTTCTCCAGTAGGGGTGTGTCCCACGGGCCGTTGTTTTTGAAATACACGGTCCATTCGATGGCGGGAAAATCCGCGTAATCCACGGCCACACACTGGATTTCCAAGGCCTTCTTCGGATCGGTCCAGGTAAACGTGTGCCGGGTGCGCGCGTCGTCCAGGCGCTCGATACGGGCGGTTTCCGTCCAGGCTGCCAGCCATTCGTCGGAGGATTTGCCATCATAGGTGAATGAAAACGGCAACCGGGGTTGGGCGCCCAGCCAGTGTTCTTGCACCCATTGATCTTTCAATTGGATCTCATCCAGCGTGACTTCCACGGACCACCCGGCGGGGGGAAAAAGACACAGCCCCAGCAGGAAAAAGTTCACGGGCAAGCCTAAGCAGGTTTTGGTTGGGTTATGGGACATCTCAGGGCTCCTTGGGCGAATTGAAATCATCATTTTGGACAGGATGGCATCGCAATCTTTGAGCGCCTACGGCGCGGCATGATTATAGCCCAGGGCGTCAGCCCAGGGAAATGTAAGCCCACAGAAAATAGCAATGAATCTCCCTCTCCTCCCGCGAGAGGATAAGGGTGAAGGAAGCCTTGAAAGTGTGAAAGGTATCTTTTCTCTGGAATCGAGTATATATTTGCCCCTTCAAAACCCTCTGCGGTAGGGGAAATATCCACTAAATTGATGGGAGAAACTCATGAAAAAAATAATCCTTCTATGCTGCATGATTTCGTTGGCGCTGTTAGCAGGAATGCCTTCCTGGGCACCGGCTGCGGACTTGAACAATGGCTTCGCATTCACGGATAAAGTGGTTCTCGCTTATTACTATATCTGGTTCAGCGAAGACAACTGGTTGAAATCTGAAAACGATGGCGGCCGCAAGGAAGGGCTGGATGGCCTGCATCCGCTCGTGGGCGCTTATAACTCCTGGGATCCCGCCATTATCGAGAAGCACATGCAACAGATGAACCGCGCCTTGATCGACGCCCTGGCGGTATCCTGGTGGTATGACCCCAAGCCGAACCGTTTCAACAGCACACTGGACACCATTTATGAAAAAGCTGTCGCGCACAACCTGAAGATCACCATCGATTACGAACACGGAGGCGCGCCATTGGATACAGTGTATCATGACTTGTTTTATTTCTTGAACCGGTACAAAGATCATCCGGCCATGCTGAAGGTGGAAGGCCAGCCGGTCGTCATGGTTTGGACCGCTTGGGGACATACGCCGGCCGAATGGCAGGAGGTATTCGACAAATTGGAGCAAGCCGGAATCCGCGCGTTTCCCATCATGTCCGGCAGCTATCAGAACGGCAAGGGAAAGGAATACCTGGGGCCGTTCCGCGCGCTGGAAGAGTATACGCTGGTAGATATCGAGGATTGCCAATTGGCGGAATTCATGCAGACCATGCGCGGCCATATCGATGACTATAACCGGACCCAAGGCTTCCAAAACGGCAAACCCGCCCAACACCACGCCACGATTTCACCTGGGTATGATGAAACCCGGAACGAGAGCCGCAAGAGCCGCAACGGTGGCTTCAAAGGCGCGGGGTGGAAAGACCGGACCAAGTTCGGCGTGAACTACCCGGACGATCCGGAAGGCGCTTACTACCGGGGCACGTTCGAAGCGGCGATGCGTTCCAATCCGGATTGGCTGCACATATCCACCTTCAACGAACTAGCCGAGTTCAGCCACATCGAAGCGACATTCGAGCATGGCTATACCTATATTGACCTGACAGCGGAATTCGTCCGGAAATTCAAGGGACGGTGATTTGAAATACAACCGGGCCGGTGTCCAGGCGGGTTGCACCACCTTCCGCCCGCAGGGCGAAGACACGGAACCAGTAGGAGACACCGTCTTGCGGACCGTTCCGCCAAGCGGGATTAAGAGAGAAGGTGTCGTTGGCATCAAACCGGAAATAGTGCAGATCATGCGCGCCCGTCTGGCCCAGATACGTGAAATTCTGACCATCCGGACTGGCATAGATATGCGCGTTGAGGAAGAGGCCTTCCCCCGGATTCCACTTCAAGGCCAAAGCCCGCTCCGCTTCCGGATCGGTGTCCACGCCGCCGCTCAGGTCCGTCTGGTGATACAAATCGTCCGTCACTCGGAGCGTTCCGGCCGGCAGATCGTCCGGATTGGCGATTTGCTTTAGTGGGATGGCCGCGCCGCCCGCCAGATTGTAGCCCATCGGCCCCGCCTGGCTGAGAACGAGCAGGCTGAGTTGGCCTGTTTCGCTGGGATACAATCCCCAAACCCGGAATTGATATTGCGCGTTGACATCCGGATTCCGCCAGGTGAACATCCGCGCCGTACCCTCGCCGGTGCGGCCCAGATAAAAGAATCCGCCATGCCCTTTCTGGACATAAATATGCCAATCGGTGATGGGCAGGTCTCCCGTGTATTCCCAGCGGAGGGTCAAACGGCGGTAGTCCAGATCGTCGAAATCGGTCCGGCCGGTCAACGGTTCCGCACTCCATTCGTCATCATACACTTCGACCGGCGCGGACATCGCGGGCGGGGAGGCCAGCGCATAGGCCACCGGACCCGTATCCATGCGGACCGATCCCCCCTCGGCCTTTAAGGCAAACACGCGGAACCAGTAGGTCACCCCCTCCTGCGGACCATTTTGCCACGAGGGGTGGAGCGAGAAGGTGCCGTTGGCGTCAAAGCGGAAATAAGCCAGGTCCGCGGCGCCGGTCTGGCCCAGGTACGAGTAATTCACCCCGTCGGTGCTGATGTACACATGCGTGTTCAGAAATGCGCCGGTGCCGGGATGGAATTTCAGGGCCAACGCGCGGGCCAGGGGGAAGTCGGTGTCGGTTCCGCCGCTGAGGTCCCGGGTGTGGAACAAGTCGTCTACCACGATGGCCGTCCCCGGTGCCAAGTCGGTGGGATTGCTGATATTCTTGAGCTGGATGGCGGCGCCGCCGGCCAGGTTGTAGCCCATCGGTCCTGGCTGGCTGAGAACAACCAGGCGGGTTTGGCCCGCTTCATTTGGGTACAATCCCCAAACCCGGAACTGATATTGCGCGTTGACATCCGGATTGAGCCAAGTCCACCGGCGGCTGTCCCCCGAACCCGTGCGCCCCAGGTAGAAATACCCCCCGTCTCCTTTCCGGACATACACATGCCAATCGGTAATCGGTGCAGGGCCGGCATAGTTCCAACGCACCACCAATTGCCGGTCCTCGAGCGCATCGAAATCAGTCAACCCGGTCAAGGGATTGGTGCTGAACAGATCGTCGAACACCTCCACGGAGTTTTCCGGGAGAGTAATGACAACCGGGGTGAGGCTGGGAGTAGGCGTGACCGTAGGGGTGGGAAGGGCGGTGGGTGTGGGAATGGCTGGGACAGTCGCGGTGGGCGCCGCCGTACGCGTTGGTGTGGCTGCCGGGGTGGAAGTCGCAATGGGCGTCCCGGGCGTGGTAGTGGCGGTGGGTACAGGTATGGCAACCTCCAATGTAAAACTCAGCATGACCGGTGCGGTGTTGGATGAATTGAACTGCATCGTGATTTGGATGAAATTGAATTCCCCAATTTCGAATATGTATACGCCTTCCAACAAGCCTGGAACTTCCTTGCTGGATTTGAATTCCCCTGCCGCGCTAGGATCGGAGATAGTTACCTCAGGGGAGTAAACCACGCCCTGAGACGGGTCGGTGATGGATAGTTGAATTTGCAGGATTTGTCCGGTCGCTAAGCCTTTGTAAATTTTCCCATCCTCCAGACGGCCCAGGGACTGGCCATCGACGAACAATTCCCCTTGGATATCCAGCTCGGGGGGGTGGGAGATCACCTCGATGATAAATTCTTGAGTGGCGGTTTGGGCGGGAGAGGACGAATCAGTCAACTGCAAGGTGAAGGGGAATTGCCCGGATTCCCTGGGGATTCCCGATAGAACACCTGACGATGGATCTAAAATCAGCCCGGCCGGCAGAACGCCGGAAACCACGGCCCAGGAATAAGGAACGATGCCACCCGCCCCTTCCACCTTCGCTTCATAGGGCGCGAATTGCAGGCCACTTGGAAACGTGGAGGAAACGATCATGAATCCTTCCAGGATCGTGATGGTGTATTCTTGTTCGTCGAATAATCCCGCAGCGTCGTTCACGCGGAGGGTAAATGTAAATGTCCCGATTGGCACCGGTGTCCCTGATATCGTCCCCAAGGTGGAGGATAGGATCAGCCCCGAGGGCAATTCGCCGGAAACCACGGAAAATAGAAATGGCCGCGCGCCTTCCGATACCTGGATTGCGGCCCAATACTCTTTCCCCGCCTCCGCCGCGGGGAGAGCCGCCGTATCGATTTGGGGAGGAAGGGTATTATTGATAGTGAACCGGTTTGAATAACCTGTATGCGTGGCGGCATAACCAAGGCCTGGGAGGATTAGCAATATCAGAAATGGAAGTGAATGTTTCATGATGTGGACTCCTTGATTACTTGCGTTTGCAGATTCCAGGCAGCCATAGGTGTGATATTCTTTTTGTTTCATGCGGATGCGTTTCTGGATTCAGAATCCGAAATCCTATGATTCGCTTAGTTCAGGAATCAACACAACGCGTAAACCAATGTAATCGTCCGCCTCGCCGGGTTTGTACCAGTAGCGGCAAGCGGAACGGCAGTCTTCCTTGAGGTCGCCCCAGCCACCGCCGCGCAGGACACGGTCAGTGCCCGAAGCGGCGCCCACCGGATCAACCTGTTGATTTGTGCTGTACGCCCCATACCAATCTTGGCACCACTCCCACACATTGCCGCTCATATCGTGCAAACCCCAGGCATTCGGCAATTTCATTCCAACATCCTGGGTTTGATAACTTGAATTCTCTTGATACCACGCGTAGTTCCCGATCTGGCTGTAATCCAGATCATCGCCCCAATAGTACCGGGTTGAGGTTCCCGCCCGGCAGGCATATTCCCATTCCGCCTCGGTGGGTAAGCGGAACGTTCCTTGACCTAGTTGGTTCAGTTTCTGGATGAAGGCTTGGGCATCGTTCCAGGAAACGCGCTCCACCGGATGATTATTGCCCCCAAAGTACGATGGATTATTTCCCATCACCGCCTGCCATTGTGCCTGGGTGATTTCATATTTCCCCATGTAGAAAGGCCGAGTCAGAGTGACTTGGCGCTGAGGACCCTCATCATCCCAGCGGTCTGGCTCATCGACCGGCGATCCCATCCGATAAGTTCCGGCTGGAATCCACACCATCTCCAACGGTTTGGCGCCGGCGGGAAGATTGGGCAGGTTGATTACGATGAGTCCTCCCGCATCGGGAACCTCGTCATCGGCCGTGACCGCCGCGCGGTATTGGTCGCCATACACCCCGGGAAGATCCTGGCCCGCGTTCCAAACGATGTGTTTGCGGATTCCCGGTGTCACAAGGCCTACATCACCCGATAACGAGGTGGGGATGATAGTGTACGAAGCGCCGTTGTTATCGGATATCGCGATGGTGATTTTAAGTTTTGGGCTGTCCGGATCGCTTACATCATAATATATGTCCACCAGGCGTGAGCCATCGGTCCTCTGCGAAGCCTGGACGTTCAAGACCTCCGGGGGTTCGGCTTGGGCCGCCTCCACCCCCAAGCATGTTATCCATAACCAAGATACTGCTTTGAGGAAGATCGATCGAGACATAGGATAATCCTTCCATTCGGATATGTTCTCCCGCAACCTGAACAGCAACCGGTATAAAGGGAGAATATACCCACCGCTTCACTCGGGCTTGATTCCCGGCATTGGCTTTCGTTTTCCCAGCCGCTGCCCGGAATTGAATTCTGGAACGATGAGGTCATTTTAATCCATAGGGTTCATTTATAATATGGATCCCCCCCAGTGTAGAAGGCCGGCTGTGCCGCGTTCCGCTCCCCGCGTTCTCCGATGGCAAAGAAGTTGTCAATTCAGCCTCCTCGCGATTCTGTGGGGATAGCGGACAGATTTGTTGGTTAGTGAAATTGCACTTTCCCTCCCGATGAATCAGGATGATGAAATCATTATCGTTGTGGAATCCCTGCGAGCGGATTGAGTAAGACTTTAATCCAATGTTTGTTTTTACCTTGTCTTCATTATTATGAAAATATAACGGTTCGTTCGAATGCGCGGACAAGATAAATTTTGCCCTTTCAGGACTTTTCTCATTCTGACCTCCTCCCAATGGAAGAGGGTATGTATTCGTGTTTTCATAAATCCTCATAGCACGAATCGTGCCGTAAGAAAATTCTGCACTCAAGTAAGCGGTTCCCATTCCGGAGGAACCTCAAAAAGAGAGAAGCACTGATGTTGAATCTTCCTGGCCGGTTGGCCGGTAGCCAAGTAATATATCGTATAGAGCACGAGAAGACCTTTGTGCCTGCTTTTGCGCCAAAATCGTTTTCGTGAGAAGGGCCGCGCGGAGTGGCGCGCGGGAATGGAGCGCATGGTTGTCGGCCAATTTTCCCAAGGACGTGTTTATCTGGTTGGCGCGGGACCGGGAGATCCCGGCCTGCTCACCGTGCGCGGCTCGGAGCTCCTGCGCCAGGCGGAGGTGATTGTATACGATCACTTGGTCTCCCGCGAAATTCTGGATCTTGCGTCTCCTCAGGCCCGCCGGATCTACGTCGGCAAAATCGCCGGCAAACACACCTTCACCCAGGATGAAATCAACTCCCTTTTGCTCGAAGAGGCCCGCCGGAGCGCCTTGGTGATCCGGCTGAAAGGCGGTGATCCCTTTATTTTCGGCCGCGGAGGGGAGGAATGCGCTTTTTTGCGCGAGCACGGAGTGGAATTTGAGGTTGTGCCGGGCGTCTCCGCCGTCTCCGCCGTCCCCGCTTATGCTGGCATCCCGCTGACATGCCGCGATCACAGCACTGCGTTTGTTGCTGTTACCGGCCACGAACACACCGGGAAAGAGCGTTCCCAAACTGATTGGTCTCTTCTCGCCCGCCTAGACGCCACCCTCGTGGTGTTCATGGGCATCCTCTCGCTCCGGCCAATCTGCGAGGAGCTCATCCGGCATGGCCGTCCGCCTGAAACTCCGGTGGCCGTGATCCGGTGGGGCACGACTCCCGAACAAGAGACGTTGACCGGCACCCTGGAAACCATTGCGGATCAAGTGGAGCAACGCCAATTACGCCCGCCGGGATTGATCGTCATCGGCAAGGTGGTCCGTCTGCGGGACAAATTGGCTTGGTTCGAGACGGCGCGCGCCTTGGATCCGCCTGAGGAGTGAGGTTTCCTGGCCGGACGCTTATTCCTTTTTCTCCTACGGGAGCATCGGGTTGTATGCTTTATGGCATGATGTCACAATGCCGCAGAGAATCCCGGGGAATTACCCCCGACCCGACAGGCGACGGAAAGGAATCCAGGCATGCCGAATGCAGAACGATGGCAATTGGTCCACGAAGATGTCCTGCTTTTCGCCCCGGAAATCATGCGGCATACCACGCCGGATGAATTTTTGACCACCGAGGAACACAGCCACACCATCATCTCGTTCAAGAACGTTTTGGTGGGCAGCAAGGTTCTGCCCGACCTGCCAACCCGGAATGAGTGGATCGCCAAGCACCCCATGGGCAAGCGGGTGGAACTCTACAATCCCGAAACGCAGGTCCGCAAGGCGGGAAACATCATCGAAGTGCGGGCAGGCGATCCCCCCGACGAGTTATGGGCCGCCATCATGATCTACATCGAACGGATTCTTCCTCCAGAGCATGTGCAGGATTGGGTAATCTGATCCGTCTGTCTTAAATCCCGGTAAAAAAACGGGCGGCGCGTACCGCGCGCCGCCTCACTCATACCCACCATTATCGAACGGATAATCCGCTCTTCCCTGATACCGCTTAGAACAACATCCACGCTTCAACGTCCGTGAAAGCATCGATGGCGCTCAGGGTGAAATATTCATAGGCCGCTCCGACGAAGTCGTCGCCTCCGATGATTTTCGCGAACAGGCCGATCCGCGTGGGGGTGCGGGTTTCGGTTACCGGCGCGCCGACCAATTGCCATGTCCGGTTGGGCAATTGCGCGCTGAAGATCAATTCATTGCCGCGTTTGGTCACCGCGATCGTGGCTTGGATGCCTCCCGACAGCAAGAAGTCGATCCAGTCGTTTTCATCCGTGTAATTATGGTATTGCAGGATGCCGCGGGTACCTTTGTTGGTCAGTTCCACCCGCAAGTCGCCGCCGTAGAATCCGAACAGGTACTCATCTCCGGTGACATCCGTGTCGTTCCCCTGATTGTAGGCTATCACCAGGCCCACGTGGTAATTGGACCAGGTAAAGGCGTCTTTCAGGGAATACTTGGTTTCGATCCGCCAATCGCCCGCGGGAATATCCGTCCGCAGGATCATGGGCGCCCGCCGCCCATTGCTCCACTCGTTGAATTTGTTCGCCTGACCAAAGGGATCGGCCTGAAGGATTAAGGTTCCGTTTTCGACCGTGACGGTGACGCCTTCCCGGTAATTGGTACTCAAGGATGGATCGTTGCCATATTCCACGGTCCAGGGAGCGGCCAGCGCGGATCCCGTGAATTCGTCTCTTTTTTCTTCCAGGGTTTCTCCGAAGAGCCACCGCTGATTGGTTACGCTGGTGTCACCCCGTATGGCTTTCGCCAAGGGCAGACCCACATGACAGTACCCGTCGAAGAGAACAAACTTCGCGCCCGCCGGCGGGGTTACCTTGTAAGTCACCGTGCTCGACGTGCTGGTCGGATCC
>Ga0116166_1002132_pt1 | contig 16896 bp, 8 predicted proteins | sample AD_JPNMR2_MetaG_FD_89884 | JGI IMG/M metagenome (GOLD analysis project Ga0116166, IMG submission 89884) | Active sludge microbial communities of municipal wastewater-treating anaerobic digesters from Japan - AD_JPNMR2_MetaG | ecosystem: Engineered > Bioreactor > Anaerobic > Digestate | place...
AGGCGTTGCAGGAAGTCAGTGAGCCGCATTCTGCCCCCCCCCATCAAAGCACGATACAATACTACTGCACACCGCAAGCCCCCCTGCCCGCTGCAGCAGAGGAGTGACCATTGCCGACAGCTGCCCAGCGTGCCTATGACTGCACCCTCAAACGTAGGGGATAGCGCTACTAGAGCGAACAGATGAGGCAGGCTCGCTCGCTATCATCGCCGCTCAGTACGTCAGCTAGCGCTCTGTTCCTGTGCCAACGCGCCGCCTCAGAGATACGCCGCGCGTGCTCCTCCCTGATTTCCGCGACGCGTTGTGGGGTGCTTAGCTCTCGGAGACTCTCGCGCTGCACCCATGTGTAGCGCCCTCCCGTAGCTGGATCGTCCTTCTCATACTGGGCGGCGCACTCGAAGAGATCTGGGTGGTTCTCAAGAAGGCCTACCCACTCAATCCGCTGCTGGAAAAAGCAGAAATAGCAGCCCGAACGCGAGCGCCAGCGGTAGTAGTCTGGCATCCCTAGCCCGCTCTCTTCGAGAAGCCGCTCGATGTCCCTCATTCCCATCTGTGCATCTACAAACGGGTAGCGTGCCTCCACATTGGGCTTGTGCGATATATAGCCTTTGCGGTCGGGGTTAGCCTCATCGTAGCGGATACCGATGTAGCTGATCACCGGATCGTCGCCAACATACTGCTCGAAGGGCCTTAGCTTCAGCAATTCTGTGCACCAACGCATGCGCGGTGAGGGGAGATAGCCTCGCCTTATCTCGAGCAGACGGTCGAACTCATCATCATGATTCCTTAGGATGATGACATTGCGGGCTGCCCATCCAGCAAGCTGGTTGGGGCGATACTTCGCGAGCTCCTTTGTCGCCACCACCTGCGTGCCCTTGCCCAGATAGGCTGCCAGACGGTCGATGTACTCGTATGTCTCCGGCAGTTCCTTAGCCGTGTCGCAGAAGACGTACTCCATGGTCGGTACACGATCGCGCATATAGACAGCCAACGCCGAGCTATCTTTGCCCCCTGATAGGGAGAGTATGTGGCGAACCGGTTGCGTCGATTCGATATCAATGCTACTCATCTGGGGAAGTCCCTTCACCATCCATTTCCCTCACCAATGCGAGTAGGGCTGCGCGCATGATCCGCGTTGGGATTCCCGCAGGCAGCAGCCCCCTTAGGTAGGTTGTGATTTCACGACTTCTCTCTTGTTCCTCGGTATCCAGACGATCTACGGAGCTTATGCCCATTGCTGCCATCGCTTGCAGTAACTGGCTTCCAGCACTGTATGCACGCGCCACACAGCGATCAGCATCCGCATCTGTCCAGGTCCGGGGCGGCCTTGATGCCAGGTGGGAGAGAACCCTCTCGAGCGCCGTGTCATCATCATCCGGGAGGGCGGCACCATGCACAATCGGCCGAAGCGCAGGGTCCACGGGACACCCATCCAACTGCGCGGCCAGGTCTCGGAGTTTCCGCCAGCCATCTTGGCCGAGAGGCATGCCGCTCGCCTGCAGAAGGGCATCGCGTGCTCTGCCGATGGCATCCGGGCTTACCTCCGCGAGGGTCCGGAACGCTCCATTCAGCATTACGAAGAAGTGCTCTACGCTCGATGCGTCAATACTGCTGCCCCCAAGGGGCTCTAGACCCAATGCGGCGGGCACATCAACGAAGAGCATCTGCTCCGGTGACCGGCTCCTCTCGAGCGCTTCTCGAAATGCCAAAACGTGACCTGGCACGCGCCGGGTCTTCCTAGCACAATCAGGCAGCGACTTGTACATGCGCAGCAATGCCCTCACGACTGGGACAGTCGCGCTTGGAGTCCCCAGCGCATTGGCGATCCGCTGTACGACGGCCGAGCGGTCGCCAGTGACACGGCAACCGGCGACTGCGAATAGATCCGGTCGGCGGACCAGGAGTTCGAAATCGGCTACGCCCGGCTCTGGGAGGAATGTGCCCTCACGGTAGAGGGTGATCTCGTCAGCATGGGCAAGGAGCAGGGCGCAGAAAAGGATGGGCAGCACGCCGAGGGAAATCCCATACGGGGGTGCCATAAGTCGGTCGTAGAGCGCCGTCAGTGGACGAGGTTCGGGGGGGTCTGAGAAGATGAAGCGCTCCATCTCATCCCAGGCGGAGCGTAGGCCGGCCGGATGGTCCTCAGGAGGCGCGGTAAACTCCCAGTCACCGGCCTCACGTGGGCGGTGAATGCCCGTCTCGAGAAGCACACACTCGTACATGCTGCGCTCAGGGGGATACCCCTTGATGTCCAAGCGTGCCTGGGTCGGGGAGATCAGCATCGCCTCGATGAGGTTGCGACGGCCTGCCGCAGCCGCCGAGGAGAGGCTGTGACGGTTCACCAACTCGTTCCTGAGGCGTGGCGCGTACGGATAGGTCTCATCCGCCATCCGCGATAGAAATTCGGAGAAGGTGCGCGTGTTGTGGATACTCGTCTGGGGCTCACCGCGGTAGTAGAAGGTGGCGGAACCCTGGTGCGGCCCAAAGAGGCGGTCCCACTCACCCCGAAACGCCGCCTCGGCCTCGGCACGCCGGGCCGCCAGCTCCCTACGCGCAGCCCGATCGCCCTGAAGCCCGGCGACATGCTCCTCCACGTAGTGCGAAGCCTCGATCTGCTCGGCCGCATCGCGGAGCGCCTCCGTTTCGAGCGCCACCGCGGCAAGGAGATGGGTACTATCTACAGGCATGTTTCGCAGGCGCTGCTCGGCTTGGGTTAGCTCTTCTCGCGTCTCGGCCAGGCACAGCAGCAGTGTCAACTCCTTGCCCATTTCACGGATCGTGGCATCCAGCCCGCTAGCCGTGCAGATGCGTGAGCCAACAACACGCATAGTGCCCGTCTCGAACGAATGCCTCCGGGCGATGAGACGCGGCGGCGGGCAGAGGGCTGGATCACGGGCGACGCGCAGGACGGCCCCGGCCCCCAGAGTGCTCCGTGCTCTGGACATCTCCGCCTCGACGTCGATGTCACCCCCTTCCCATAGGCGGTAGGTATCGCGCACTCGGCTGAATACGATCAGTCGCCTTGCTTTCAGCTCTTCCAGGGCGGCAGGCACATCGACCTCAGCACCGCTAAGCCCGGTGAGCGCCAGTTGGAGGATCTCCAGCTTAGCGGGAAGGCGCGCATCTTTGAGGATTCCGAGGAGAGCCACGCACTTGAGCACCCGGCGCGCCGCCACGGAGAGATCCGTTGCACGCTCGACGCTGTCGACAGCCTCGGCCCACAGCCGGCTTACTGAGGATGCGCTCCACCCACCAATGAGAACACCTGCCGCATAGTCGAACAGGGAGTCGAGCAGGTAGAGAGGCGGATCCGCAGGATCAAACCGAGTCTCCCGCAGGAAGCGTCCGAGGGAGTGTGGCTCTTCGCCCGAGAGGAAGTTGAAGACACTGCGATAACTCTGCCCAGCCCGGCCGAAGAGGGTCGGCAGCGCGAGAAGGACAAGCGGGTGCAGTGGGTAGGCCGCCCGCGCCAGACTGCCCAGCTGATTCGCGATCCCTTGTTGAGGCAGACCAAGGAGAAGGCACTCTCTGCTTAGGGCATCGACCGCTCCATTGAGCGGCAGATCGGAGCTGTGCTGGAGCGCTTGTCCAATGAGGGTGAGCTGCTCGATGTCGTCCGGGTAGAAGGGCAGCTCACGGAAGCGCTCTCCAACCTTGGCCCACTCCAACTGGTGGGTCCGTCCGATCCGGCGGGCATAGGCCCCGGCACTCTGGTGCAGCACGCCAATCATCAGCAGAGGCGTGTCGCCACTGCGGGCGGAAGCCTCCGCTAACTCCTGGAGGACGAAGATATCTCCATCCTTTGGGTGGAGAGCGGCATATTCAAGGAACTTGCCCAGCTCATCGATGATGAGCAGGATGCCTCGCGTGCCCGCCAGGTACGAGAGCTGGGCAGCACGCTGATAGATGCTCGCTACTTGCTGAGGAGACGGATTGGGTTCGGTAAGGCTATCGTCCATCTCCGCCTGCAAGCGGGCCAGGATCCTATGGTGGCCGTCGCGCTTCAGCGAGTGGACAAGACCCTTGACCAATGCACGGGCCAACGGCTCTCTTGCGCCCACCAGGAGGATAGGCAGCAGGGGACGTTTGGGTGACTGTATCGCATTGCCAAGCGCCGGGTCGACTCGCGCGAGTTCTTCGAGGAGTTCCGGTGTGCCGGCTCCCCCGAGCAGGCGCGCCAACTGCACGCAGAAGGCGCTCTTCCCAGCGCCGTACGGTCCGACCAGGATCATCGCGCGGTCGGCATCGCGGGTGAAGGAAGATGCGACTTGTGAGATGATTCGGTAAGCGGACTCGGTGAGGTGGTAACGTCCGGCCGTGCTGTTGCGGAAGTCCGATGCCAGATGAACCGAACGCATGTACCTACTTTTCACCCAGACCAAATCGCGGAGAGGGCGAACTCCGGTCATCATCGTTCCTCTCCCTGGCTGCCAGCCTGCTCGTAGTGCGATCGCAGGATGGTCATGGTGTCTTCGAGAGCGTGTGGTGTTCGGACGACCTGGCGTAAGATCGCGGTATCCTCAAAACGGAATCCCCATTCCGGTCGCTTGGCGAGACGATCCAGGTAATCGAGGATGGCGTCTTCATCCAGCTTGAACACGATACCGGGGCTACCTTTCTCGTAGGCAATGTCGCGAAGTGAGAGCGTCATCGCTTCGGGGCAGTGCCATCGCCAGAAGCTCGCCAGCGCATAGCAGAAGACAGCATCGGGCAGCGTCTCCTTGGGCCCGACATCAAAACGGAAATGCTTATCGAAGCTCGAACGAATAAGGCCTAAGCTGTGAAGTGGACAATCCAAGTTGTCGTCGCTCATCATCTGGTCCCTGGCGGCAACGTAGGTGCGCAGGAGGCACTCCACGTCGCGTCCGATGGTCGCTCGCGCTGGGACCTTGGTCACGTGCGCAGCGGCGCCCGCCAGGACAGAGCTCACCATGTCTTCCTTGGAGAACTCATACTCCCGGAAGGCGTTGAAGGCCCAGACCCAAGAGAAAGCCAGGCTTCCCGGGCCGGCTAGCTGCCAATGCAGCAGCCAGAGGGTCGCGTCATCCTCTAGGTACGGGTCCCACCCGCCGACGCCACGCTCGCCGAAGATCGAGGTGCCCAGGAGTGATGGCTCCAGTTGTCGCCCTCGCGTACCCGGGCATTCCTCCGCCATGCCGGTGACAATCAGCCAATGGCGGATGCTGCCCACCATGTTCTTGCCAACCCCCAACGTAACTAGTGCTCGCTCGTTGGTAAAGACACTTCGGCCCCCGGCGGTTGCATCATTGAGGGCATCGATCCCTTTCTTGAGCCACCCCGCACGCAACGGAAAGGTCTGGTGCCCAGCAAAGGATGGGTTCGCAGGGAGCAACCGACCGTGCGGGATTCCGGGTACGTCTGTGTTAGTGTCCATATACGGATTCGTCTCTACATGATCTCGGGAAGGCAGCTCCTGGTTTGCCCAGGACGCCCTGGGCCTGTCACGGATCGCCTATGGCCCATGACAATGTACTGGTCCAACGTGAAACGGAGTTCCCCGGCTCAGCCGATTAGTGGGGCGGGAGCCCCTACGTGGGTTTGTCGCTTTGGTGCGCTCCCGAGGTTGTAGGTCGTGGTGGGGCGGCGCGTAGCCACCCCACTCTCGGTCTGCGCCCCTGGGTCGGCGCTCGGGTCGCTCCCCAGCGTTGCCCTATCCTCCGCCCAGGCCATGATGATCATACCACACTATACGCGCTGGCGCAACCTCGGGTTACGCGGCCAGAGCCACCGGCTCGTCATGGATTGTTGCCCGCGCCTCGCTGCGGCGGATCGCCCGGCGCTGCCTGGCTTGCTCCAGCCGCCGGTCACGTTCGGCCAGTATGTGTTGCTGCCTTCCTTCCAGCATGTCCTTGGGCGTAACGTAGCCGATGGCGCTATGCAGGCGCTCCTCATTGTAGACGCGCACGTACTCGGCGACGATCCGCCGGGCGTCTTCCAGCGACAGCGGGGTGAGCACCCGGATGCACTCCCCTTTGACCGACCGGTGCCAGCGTTCCAGCTTTCCGTTGCTCTGCGGGTAGTAGGGTGAGGTGCGCACGTGCGTCATGCCGCACAGCCGGATGAACTCCTTGAAGTCGCGGGCGATGAACTGCGGCCCGTTATCGGAGATGATCCGGGGGCTGGCGTGGGGGAACTTCTCCCTGGCCCGCTGGATCACCAACTCTACCTCGCGCTCGGTCATGCTCTCGCGGATCTCCCAGTGGATGATGTAGCGGCTCCACCCGTCCAGGATGCTGCACAGGTAGTAGAAGGTGCCGCAGATGTTGATATAGGAGATGTCGATGTGCCAGTGCTCGTGCAGACTCAGGGGCTGCTCGAAGCCCGTGCCCTTCTTGGAGGGGGAGTAGCTCTTACGCCCGAACAGGTCGGCACCCTTGAGCACTCGGTAGACTGAGCTGGGGCTGACGCACACGATGTCCTTGTCGATCATGTCAAAGGTCATGCGTCGGTAGCCATCGAGGGGATGCTCCCTGGCATAGGCAAGGATGTCCTGCTTCTCCCAGTCTTCGAGCCAGTGGTCGCGGGGGATCCAGGCGTTATGCTCGTTGACCTTGCCGTAACGGCTGCGCCAGTCATAGAACTTGTTCTCGCGCACCCCCAGCCAGGCGACGATCTCCTTGGCGGCGATGTCCGTCTTGTCGGACCACTGGCGGACGAAGTCCACCACGGCGTCACGCGTGTCATGGGGAACCCATGCGCCGTTCAGGGCTCCCCAAGTGCTTTGTTTAGGCGGACGTGCTCTTCCATCAACTCGGACAGCACCTCGTGCTTACGAGTGAGCTTGGCTTCCAGGGCCGCGATCCGCTCCTTGTCCGCCGTGTTCTCACGAGGATGCTTGGTGCGGAAGGCGACCGCGCCCTGCTCGAAGAACTGCTTCTGCCAGAGGTAGAAGGTGTTGGGATGAAGGCCGTACTCCTCGCACAGGGTGGAGATGGGCACCCTGTCGAGCAGGTGGCGACGAAGGATGGCTACCTTCTCCTCGGGTGTGTAGTCTCCTTGGCGTCTCGGCATCTGGTTCTCCTAACGTGTCCTTAGCAAGTTTCACGCCAGGAGAACTCCGTTTCCGACTGGACTGCTGCAAGCAGGACCGAAGCGTCTGGTATCGAAAACTGATTTGTCATCTCTGGTGCCTCCCGATATGGTTGTGGTCTACTAATAAGTTCGGGGGCACCAGAGGAAATGACTCCTCACGATCTTTTGTTCGCACTCTCCCCACGCAACTCGGTCCCACCCCATCCAGAGGGATTCCAGCAGCAGCGGGAAGGTGCGCTGCGCCTGGCAGATGGGCAGATATTCATGATCAAGGCGCACCTGCCGGAAGGAATACACTCGCGGTAGCAGCAAGAGATGTGTTGGACTTCCTCATGAAGCACGGGGTGTTGCAGTGGGGACGCTACCATAACGCACTTGCGAGGAGGACGATTGGTGGATCGGGCCCGACTCACCGAGAGTACCGAGGAGCAAAGCCTTGATGAGGGATTCCTCAGTGTGCCCCGGACTTCAGCAGCGCGAGCGCATGTAACTCACGCGCATAGGGAATGTAGGAGACGACCGGCAGGAAAAACGCACGTTTGCTCGAACATTTACAGTGAGGTTCCATAATGATCGACGCGGAGAACTACCACCGGCTGAGTGGCGAGATTGGGGATTGCGTCCGGGAGGATCGCGCCATGCTGGACCAGCTGCGCAGCGAAATCCGCCCTTTGGCTCACCAGGTGCGGCGCATCCAACCCCGCTCAACCACGTCTATCGCCGTGGTCGGCACGGATGGTGGCAATAACCGCGTCCAGTTTGATCCCTTCCTCATCCAGATCATACGCGTCGTCGATTCGAGCAACAACGAGTACTGCCTAGAAGCCGTGACCCCTTCGACCAACCTGGCCGCTTTAAGCGCCGCCCAATTCAGCACGGACGGAAGTCCTCAGACGGCGCTGGGTCGGATGATGGCCTTCCTGAACGTCCGGCATTTGGCGGAACTGAGCGACATGATTCATGTGGACGGCCAAGGGCGAGCGATGAGCCCATCCTGGATCCGGATCTACCGTGAGTTGGTCGAGTGGGCTGTGCTCTTCTCAGTGGTCCGTGAGAAGGAGTTCGGCACCGACACGATCATCGTGTACGACGGTCTACTGCGCAGTATCGTCTTCAGCGGCAACCTCTTCCAGCACTACCTCGATGGCCTAGGAGCGGCGATCTCGGAGCACTACCGTCGGAGCCGCCGCCGCATCTACCTGGCAGGAGTAGCGAAGAGCAGCAAGGTGCTCGCCCGTTACCGTTTGGCGATGCACCTGGAGCGCATCCTCGCTACTACCTATCCGGCCTACGTCGAAGTGCCCCCGGAGGTAGAACAGAAGGCGTATCTGTGGCCGCAGTACGTGGAGGATGCGGACCAGCGAGAGGAAGAGCGCCAGGTAGTCAGACTGGCGGGTGGCAGGCTCTTTTTCGTGAAGTTCGGGAGCGGCGTCTTCGATCCGATCTGGCCCGTGGATATCTACCAACCCCAGGCAGGCGAAGCGCAGACGATCCTCGGCTGCATGCTGGCGGACGCTATCAACGGCTTCCCCGTACCTTACTACCCGCTCTGCCTGCAGAAAGCGCACGAGAATGCTGCGATGGTAGACATGGACTTCGATATCCTGCAGGACGCCATCTTCGACGCCATCCGGACAACGTTTGCCGAGGACGCCCCCGAACTAGACACCTTCCGCTTCCAGGATGTGGACGTATCACAACATCGCTATAGCTAGAGGGGAGAGAGCATGCCGAGTATCGAGATGTTCCCTCGCGAAGAGGTGGTGGGCGTCTTTCGAGGCTTCCAAGAGAGTGGGCTGGAATTCCATGCCGACTTGGTGCTCCCCTATCGCAATGAATTCCAGAACCTCCCGATGCACGGCCAGTTCCTCCTGGTGCAGCTTGAGACGCCAGACGAGGCCGTGTTGGGCCGGATCGCGTCCTTCTCTGCTGAAGGGAAGCTCTCGTCTGGGCTGGGGGAGGATTTCAACATCCGAGCTATGCGCGAGAACCGTCAGGTCCCGGAGGAGTTGCGCGAGAACTACCTGAAGTACCGCGTGAACATCCGAGTCCTAGGCGTGCTCCGTGCTAACGGCAGGGGCGGGCTTACCTTCGTGCCCTCTCACCGGCGTCTGCCACACGTAGGCAGTCCGGTAGCATTCGCCTCTCCACAGGTACTCCGAGAAATCGCTGGGCACAACGGCGCCGGTGCCGCCATCGGCTACTTTGCCCTAGGCGAGTACGTTTACGCAGCAGGAAGTGAGGGCTTCAAGCCTCTAGAATGGATGCAGGTGCGCTCTCCCGAAGTGCTGGTGAAGTTCCCCATCGACAGCCTGGTGTCTCGGCGCTCTTTCATCTTCGCCCGCGCCGGTTTCGGCAAATCAAACCTGAATAAACTCCTCTTTAGCAAGCTCTATGAAGAGACACCCACGGTACTGAAACGCGGCGGAAAACGCGTTCCTGTGGGCACAGTGATCTTTGACCCCGACGGCGAGTATTTCTGGCCGGATGATAAGGGGCGCCCCGGCCTGTGTGATGTGCCCGCCCTGCAAGATAAGCTCGTAGTATTCACACCCAGGAGCGGCCCGAGCCAGTTCTACCAGTCGTTCGTCGCCGGCGGGATCAAGCTGGACATCCGGCGGCTCAAACCCGCTGATGTCATCGCCATTGCCCTGGGACCAGACCGACAGGAACAGCAGAACGTGCGCAAGCTGCGTGGCCTGGACCAGGGGCGATGGGAGCGACTCGTCAACATGATCGACGCGAATGGCAACGCCACTCCCCTGCAGGATATCGCCGCCATTCTCGATCTAGAAAAAAGCGGCCAAGATGCCGAGACGCTGGCGGCACGGGCAAACATGACCGCCATCGTGCGTATGCTCCATGACAAGAGCAGCCAACTGATGGATCTCCTCATGCGGGCGCTCTCCGAAGGTAAGCTGTGCGTGGTGGACGTCTCACAGATGCGGGGTACACAATCGCTGGTGCTCTCTGGCCTCATTCTTCGCCGCATCTTCAACCGCAACCAGGAGGAGTTCACCTCGGCGGAGCCGCGCACGATCCCAACCATCGCCGTCGTAGAAGAGGCCCAATCCGTCCTGAACGAGGGAGCAGCAGGCGCGGAACCATACATCTCCTGGGTGAAAGAGGGACGCAAATACGACCTAGGGGCGGTCTTGGTCACCCAGCAGCCAGGGAGCATCCCCATGGAGATCCTGAGCCAGGGAGACAACTGGTTCGTCTTTCACCTTCTCTCCGCCGCCGACTTGATTAACCTGCAGCGTGCAAATGCACACTTCAGTCAAGACCTCCTCAGCGCGCTGCTGAACAAGCCGATCCCCGGTCACGGCGTGTTCTGGAGTTCGGTTGCGGGAAAGCCCTACCCTGTTCCGCTCCGGGTGCTCTCATTCGAGCAGATGTACCCCGTTCTGGATCCCGACTACAGCCGGGGGCCGGCGGAGACCTATGCGGCCCGGCTGAAGGAGGAATTCCGGCGCACGCTCGCCCAGGCCGAGGCCGGGCGCCCAGGCGACCGGAGAAATCTGAGCGAAGTCGGTGACCTATTCTCCGAGCTGGATCCCGAAGCTTCCAGTGGCCCTGATCCCCTCGCACTCTATGAGGAGCACGCCATTACCGCCCTCAGCAAGAACCAGCGCCTGATGGCAAAGCTGCGGGGCAACGGCGCATCGTGGGGCGAGGTGAAGTACTGCCTCAAAGAGAACCTGCCCGCTACGCTGGACGACCGTGACCAGTTGGCCTACCAGCTTGTGCCCAAAGCCCTCGACGCAATCCTAGGCCCGAGAGACCAGGGCGGCTGGCACTCCTTCCGCGAAGGAGGGCAGGCTCGGGTCAAGGCGGGCAGAGGCGACGGCAGGTGATCTAATGACCTAATTGTAGAGGCACCGCATGGAGGAATGCCTCGGGCCCGCAAAACTTCTGCTTCACGAACAGGATCCGGCTGCCAAGGGGGCGAACAACACCCCAGGGCTATCTCTTCACGCCACACTCTGCTTGACAGGCGACCCAGCTTGCGCCGATTCACGCCACGACCAGCACCCAGTTGGTGACGCCGTGCCACATGAAGCCCACCGGTGTCCTGCGCCTGCAAGCTGATGGAGATGAGCATGAACCAGATCACCCCGTCGCCCGGAAATGTCATCCGCGCCCGTCACCGCCTTTGGCGCGTGGATGACGTTCGCAAGAACATAGCGTATGTCACCAGCATCGATGGAGGTGACACCGAGCAACATCAATTCTATATCCCTTTAGAAGAGATCAAGCGCGGCCAGCTGGAGCGGCCAGACCCCAACCGGGTTGGCACGCCCCAGTTTAACGACCTGCTCCTGCGCGCCTACCGGCTCTCGATGCTGCACGGCACGGCCCCGCTCCTCAGCCTGCAGCGCAGCAGCGTCATCCCCACCGATTACCAGCTGGTACCCGTGGTGATGGCGCTCGACATGCCGCGTGTCCGCCTGCTCATCGCCGACGACGTCGGCCTAGGGAAGACGATCGAGGCGGGGCTGATCGTGACCGAGCTCCTCGCGCGGCAACGAGCACGCAACCTCCTCGTCATCTGCCCGGCTAACCTGCGCGAGCAGTGGCGCGAGCAGCTCCGTCGCTTCTTCCATCTGGACGCGCGCATCATCTCCTCCCGCCACCGCCGTCAAATGGAGCGCGAGCTCCCCGTTGGGGCCAACCCCTGGGAGTTCTACCCGTTTCTCATCACCTCGGTGGACTATGCCAAGGAGAGCTCCATCAAGCACCAGATCCTCGCCCAGCGGTGGGACATCGTCGTCATCGACGAGGCGCATGGCGTCGCCAAGCCGCACCAAAACACTCCCGACGAGGAGGTGGAGATGGAGCGGTGGAAGTTCGCCCAGGAGCTGGCTCAGTCTGAGAAGGTGAATCATCTCCTGCTTCTCACGGCAACGCCCCACTCCGGCTATACCGACAGCTACGCCAGCCTGCTTCGCCTCCTCGATGTGGGCGCGGTCAGCGGCCCAGACCACCTGCCACAAATTCACCGCGAGGTGGCACGCAAGCACGTCTGCCAGAGGCGCCGGCGCGACCTGGAACAGTGGTTTTCCAGCGGCGATGGCCAGGCCAGCCCCTTCCCCGAACGCGACCAGGCAGAGATCATCGTCGCGATCGGGAATGCGGAGCGGGAGGCCATCAAGGCGATCCGCGAGTACGGCGCGGCGGTGATGGAAACAGCGCTTGGCACGCGGCACTACTATATCGCCCAGTGGACCGTACTCCACCTTCACAGGCGCGGCCTCAGCTCGCCAGAGGCGCTGCGCCGCTCGCTTAAGCGCCGCGAGGAAAGCCTCCAACAACGGCGCAACCGCCTGGAAATAGACGCCAATGAGGCAGATCCCACGGTGCCGGCCGAGGTAGCCCGGGCGAACGTGCTGGATACCGACACGGGCGAGCGCATCGATGAGGAAGAGGCCGGACGGCGCGTGGAGCGCATGCTCTATGGAAGCCCGGAAGCAATCGACGCGGAGCTGGAGCTCATCGCCAAGGCACTGGAGGCCGCGCGCAAGGTCACCCCGAAGCACGACAGCAAGCTGAAGAAGCTCCTCACCGAGGTGCTCCCCGAGCAGCTGCGCATCTACCCCAAAGTGCTCATCTTCACCAAGTATAAGGACACCCTCGAATACCTGGAGCAACAGATCCGCGGGCACTCCGCTTTCAAGGGGATTGAGGTACACACCCTCCATGGCGACATGAATGAACGCCAGCGGCGCGAGGGCTTTGCCAAGTTCGAAAAGGCAGAAAAGGCGGTGCTCATTGCCACGGACTGCATCTCGGAGGGGGTGAACCTGCAACACGCTTGCGCGCAGATCATTCACTATGAGCTTCCGTGGAACCCCAACCGGCTCGAGCAGCGGAACGGGCGCGTGGACCGCTTCGGCCAGCGTGAGCCCGTCGTCTACATCCGCACCCTGGTGATGGACGAGCGCCTCGATATGGCCATGCTGCGCCTGCTCGTGCAAAAAGCAGCGGCAATTCGCTCGGAGTACGGGTGGTGCCCCCCCTACTTCGCCGACGAGCGCGAGATCATCCGCATCCTGGAGGCCAAGGGTCTTGCCCCAATCGGCCCAGACGGCCAGCTTGCCTTCTCCTTTGAAGACTCCGGCGGCGAGGATGACGGCCTGGAGCTTTACCCGCGCGACGCGTTGCAGCGCATTCACTCCGAGAGCTTCTATGGCCAGACCGATATTCAGCTGCCCGATGTCCAGCAACGCCTGCGCAAAACCTACGATACCGTGGCCTCGCCCGAACAGGTGTGCGAGTTTGTCCACAGCGCGCTCAGCCGCTTCGGGTGCATCGTCTCCGAGAACGACGACGGCACCTATCGCATCGTGGTCAACGAACCGAACCTGCAAATGGCAGATACCGATAACACGGTGGAGAGAGCCACGTTCGACCCAAAAGTGGCCCTCGATGACCCGGAAGTGATCGTTCTCGACCTCGGCCACCCGCTCGTGCGCCGACTCATCGACGTGGTGAAGCTCTCCGTGTTCCGGCATGAAAGACACTACGGGCGCACCGCCTATCGCGTCACCCCGGACGTCGAGGAGGTCACGGCGCTCCTCTACGTGCTGGCGCGCTATCAGGTGAAGACCAAGCCGGTGTCCATTATCGAGGAGCTGATACCTCTCGTCCTGCCGGTTTACTCCGATCGCCCGCTTCCCTCCGCGCAGGCCGAGGCGCTGCTGAACGCCAAATTAAGCCCGCAGACGCGCACAACAGACGAAGTGTGCAAAACCCTCGCCGACCTACTCGAGCGGAACGACCTCGAACCAATCATCGCCAGGGCGGTGGACGAGCGAAAAGCCGAGATCGTGGCGGAGCGCCGGGAGTGGCTGAGGGCGATGGGCACGGATGGCGAGGAGCCTATGGGGCTCGATACCGCACCAACCTCAGAGACACCACAGGCCTCCCAACTGCCGGAGTGGCTAAAAGGCGTGGACCAGCTTGAGGTGGCCTCCACCGACCTGTTGACGATCACTCTCTTCTATCCGGGATAGCCATGGCACAGACGCAGAACATCACGGTTTCGGGCGGAATCCTCACCCAGCAGTTCATCGAGGCGCTGCGCGAGGAGCGCGTCGCCCACCCCAAAGCGCAGCCGGACTCCTTCACCACCCAAGATGGGCAAAAGCCCAAGCCCGCCGAGCTGGCGAAGGATATCACAGCGGCCTGGAATCTTGCCCTGGAGCACTGGGAGACAGTGCGCGCCCGCGTCAGGGAGCTGGACCTGCCCGCTGCTCGCCGGCGCTGGATCATCCCCTTCCTCCACCTGCTGGAGTTCGAGCCGCACTACCTCCGCTCGGCGGTCACCGTGCCTATCGAGGGTGGCGAGGAGCTGCGCTTCTCCCTCTCGCACCGGGGCTGGAGTGGCGACCACGCGCCAATCATCCACACGGTGGCCCCCGCCCAATCGCTGGATGCCCGCGAGGGAACCGGGCGCGGAGCCAAAAGCCCTCACGATACCCTCCAGGCCTACCTCAACGCCGCGCGCGACGAGACCTGGGGAATCGTCACCAACGGCATCTCGCTCCGCCTGCTGCGTGACTTCCACCACACCTACACCAAAGGCTACGTGGAGTTCGATCTGCAGAACATTTTGGAAGAGCGCAGCTTCTCCGACTTCCTCGCCCTCTACCGGCTCTGCCACTCCTCGCGCTTCCTGCCCGATGCCGAGGGGAAGCCGCCCCTGGAGCACTTCTACGAGCACTGCATCGCCACCGGAATCGCCGTGGGCCGCGACCTACAGGGGAACGTCAAGCACGCCATCGAGGCGCTGGCCAACGGCTTCTTGCAGGGAGAATTAATTGGCAAGCTCCAGCGCGATGACCAGGCCTGTCGCGACTTCTACTCCGAGATCCTGCACGTCATCTACCGCATCCTCTTTCTCCTCTATGCCGAGCAGCGGGGGATGATGCCCGGGCGCAACAGCCTCTACGCCCAGGAGTACTCCATCACCGCGCTGCGCGAGCGCGCCGAAAAGGGCGTGCCGGCGCGCGATACCCATCTCGACCTGTGGGAAGGCCTGAAGGTCACCTTCCGCATGGTGGAAAAGGGCGTGCCCGAACTCGGGATCTTCCCCTATAACGGCGCGCTCTTCTCGCCGGAGAAGATCGGTAGGCTGAACGACCTCACCTGCTGCAACAGCGAGTTGCTGAAGGCTATCCGGTATCTGACGCTCATTGAGAAGGGGCGCGTGCTCCAGCGAATTAGCTATGCCGACCTGGGCGTGGAGGAGATCGGCAGCATCTACGAGAGCCTGCTGGAATACACCCCCCGGGTGACTACGACCCGCGAAGAGATCGACGGCCAACCCGTTCCCGCCAACCGCTTCATCCTCGACCCGCGTGGCTCCGGGCGCAAGACGAGCGGGAGCTACTACACGCCCCCGCAACTGGTGAACCCACTGATCGAGTCCGCGCTCAAGCCGGTCTTTGAGGAGCGCGTGCGCGAGGCGCTCAAGCTCCCCATCAAACAGCCCCTGACGCTAACGTCATTGAAGCCCGAACAGCAGCAAGCGGCGGAAGAGGCGATCCTGGCGCTCCGCGTCTGCGACCCGGCCTGCGGCAGCGGCGCCTTCCTCATCGCCGCCACCAACTTCCTCGGCCAGCAACTGGCGATTGTGCGCACCGGCGACGAATATCCCCCCGAGGCCGAGGTCCGCAAGGCCCGCCGCGACGTCCTCTCGCACTGCATCTATGGCGTCGACCTGAACCCGATGGCCGTCGAGCTGTGCAAAGTCTCCCTCTGGATCAACGCCTGCGTGCAAGACCTGCCCCTCAACTTCCTCGACGGGCACATCCGGTCCGGCAACAGCCTCCTCGGCGTGCTGGACCCGGCGGCGCTCGAACAGGGCATCCCCGACGCGGCCTTCACCCCCGTCACCGGCGACGACAAGGCGGTGGCAGCCTCCTTCAAGAAGCGCAACAAGCAGGAGCGTGAGGGGCAAGCCACCCTCGCATTCGACGCGCAGCCGGTCGTCGAACACCTGCGGCGCTACGGCGACCAGTTCCGCCAGCTCGCCGACGCCCTGGAGACCACTCCCGAGGAGGTGCAGCGCAAGGCAAACAGCTTCCAGAAGTTTCGCCAGCGCCCCGATTGGCGCAAAGACAAGATTGCCTGCGACCTGTGGACCGCCGCCTTCTTCGCCCCCCTCACCAACTCCGATGACCCGAAGGTGCCCACCACCGCCCGCCTGCGCGACTACCTGGAGCGCGACGTCATCGACGGCCGGCTCCTGGGGGCGGTGGCCGAACTGGCCGCGAAGCACCGCTTCTTCCACTGGCACCTGGAGTTCCCCGACGTGTTCGAGGCCGGCGGCTTCGACGTGGTGCTTGGCAATCCGCCCTGGGAGCGGATCAAGCTGCAGGAAGAGGAGCACTGGGCGGATGACCCCTACATCGTGGGGGCCCGCAACAAAGCCGAGCGCGAGCGGCGTATCGGCGAGTACAGGCACGCCGCGGATGCCCGCAAGCGCGCGCGCATTGCCCGCTTCGATGCCGCGAAACGGGCGGCTGAGGCCACATCGGAGTTTGTCCGGGAGAGCGGATGTTTCCCGCTCACCGGCCTCGGCGACGTGAACACCTATGCCCTCTTCGCGGAGTTGGCCCGGCGGGCGATCCACCCCCGGGGTCGGGTCGGCGTGATCGTCCAGAGCGGCATCGCCACCGACGACACCTACAAGCGGTTCTTCGCTGACCTCAACGACAAGCAGGCGCTGGTATCGCTGTTTGATTTCGAGAACCGCGAGCGGCTCTTCCCGGCGGTGCATAGCCAGATGAAGTTCTGCCTGCTCACCATCACTGGCGCGCAGTCACCGCGGGCGGC
>Ga0116166_1002153_pt1 | contig 16814 bp, 16 predicted proteins | sample AD_JPNMR2_MetaG_FD_89884 | JGI IMG/M metagenome (GOLD analysis project Ga0116166, IMG submission 89884) | Active sludge microbial communities of municipal wastewater-treating anaerobic digesters from Japan - AD_JPNMR2_MetaG | ecosystem: Engineered > Bioreactor > Anaerobic > Digestate | place...
CCATGACGACGCACGTTCGGCGCAGTCGGATGACCCGGGAGAGGTCCTCGACGATCGATTCCTTGGTGGGGGGATCGAGCGACGAGAACGGTTCGTCCATGAAGACGATCTCCGGCTGGGTGGCGAATGCCCGTGCCAGGCTGGTTCTCTGGGCCTCGCCCCCCGACAGCTTCCTCGCCGAGCGGTCAGAGAGGTGGGCGATCCCGAAGAGTTCCAGGTTTTCCCTCACCCTGTCTCTCGTCTCGTGTCTGCCCATGCCCCTGATCGCCAGACCCGACGCCACGTTCGCGTACACCGTGGAGTCGAAGAGCAGGGGTTCCTGGAAGACCATGGCTATCCTGCGGCGGTACTCGAGCATGCCGCGCCCGCCCGCGATCTTCACGCCGCCGAACCTGAGTTCCCCCGAGCCCAGCTCGAGGAGGCCGGCTAGGCTCAAGAGCAGCGTCGACTTGCCGGAGCCGTTCGGACCGATGACGGACAGGAATTCGCCCGGGTTCAGGGTGAACTCCCGGACGTCGAGGACAGGGGTCCCCCCCCTGCTCACCTTGAGGTCTCTCGCCTCGAGGATGGGACCGCTCACCTCGGCCTCTCCTTCTGCTGGATGGAGGTGAGCGCGGCGTTGATGCAGAAGGTGAAGAGCAGGAGGATCACGCCGAGCGCGATGGCCGTGTCGAAGTTGCCCCTTGACGTCTCCATGACCGTGGCCGTGGTGAGCACGCGCGTGTAGCCCTTGATGTTGCCGCCCACCATGATGGAGGCCCCCACCTCGGAGATGACCCCCCCGAACCCGGCCATGACCGCGGCCAAGAGCGGCAGCCTGGCCTCCTTGATGAGCATCCAGACCATCTGGGCCCTGGTCGCCCCCAGCGCCAGGATCTGGAGCCTCAAGGCCTCGGGGAGCTTCTGGATGGAGGCGAGCGAGATGCCGGCCACGATCGGCGTGGCGATGACGGCCTGGGCGATGACGATGGCCGTGGGCGTGTAGAGGAGCTCGAGGACCCCAAGGGGGCCGTTGCGCCACAGGAAGATGGTCACGAACAGGCCCACCACCACGGGCGGCACGCCCATGCCCGTGTTGATGAGGCTCACCACGAGCCCGCGCCCGGGAAAACGGCTGAGCGCCACCACGGTCCCGAGCGAGATGCCGATGATCAGGCTGATGAAGGTGGCGGTCCCGGACACCTTGAGCGACAGCCAGGTGATCCCGTACACCTCCGGGTCGAACGTGACCAGGAGGAGAATCGCTTTCCTGACGCCTTCTACGATCAGTTCCACGGTCCTGTCCTCATGGCGGCGGGGAGGGTGGGGTCATCCCCGCCCTCCCCTGTTTTGCTTACTCGTATTCGGGCTTGCCGGCATCCGGGAAGAAGAGGGGGCTGCCATAGGTGTCCATGCCGAAGTCGGCGATGATCGCCTGCGCCTCCTTGCCCACCATGAAGTCGGTGAAGGCCTTCGCTGCGGCTGCGTTCACCCTGGGGAACCTGGCGGGGTTCACCTCGATCACGTGGTAGACGTTGAGGAGCCCCTTGTCTTTCTCCACCAAGATATCCAGGCCCAGCTTCTCCTTGAGAGCCAGGTAGGTGCCGCGGTCCGTGAGGGTGTAGGCCTTCTTCTCGGCGGCAACCCAGAGCGTCTGTCCCATGCCGAGCCCGGTCTGCTGGTAGTACCTCCGGCCCTCGGGGTCGATGCCTGCCGCCTTCCAGAGGTCCGTCTCCTTGGCGTGGGTGCCCGAGCTGTCACCCCGGGAGACGAACACCATGCCCCTGGACGCGATCCGCTTGAGGGCCTCGGCGGCGGACTTCATGCCCTTGATGCCCGCAGGGTCGGCGCTCGGGCCCACGATGACGAAGTCGTTGTGCATGACGAGCTTCCGGCTCACGCCGTAGCCCTCGGCCATGAACTTCTTCTCCGCGGCCGAGGAGTGCACGAGCAGGACGTCCGCCTCGCCCTTGGAGCCCATGGCCATGGCCTGGCCCGAGCCCACGGCGATGGTCTTCACGAAGTACCCGGTCTTCTTCTCGAAGATGGGGATGAGCACGTCCAGGAGGCCCGAGTCCTGCGTGCTCGTGGTGGTGGCCAGGACGAGGTTCTTCCGGGCCGCCTCCGCGGGGGCGGCCATCGCCGTCGCAGCAAGGATCATGACCAAGATCCATGCAGGCGACGGGAAGCCTCCCCTCGGGATATGCACTCGTCTCTCGACCCCTTGCCTGCGGCCCATCATGCGCTCGTTGCCTCCCCTGTCTTCTTCCGATCCCGTCTCGTCTTCCAACCCTGTTGCATGGAACCCCTGCATGCACGAAAACACCCCGGCGCTCAGTGGGGGCTCAAGGTGTCGTGCCGTGGCGGTCTCGACCCGTCCTGCCGTGGATACATGACCCTGCCGGTGTCCCGTTCGCTGTATCCCCTCAGGGTACGGACCAGGTTCTTGAACGGTTCGCTCCTGATGAACTCCACGAAGGCCTGGACATGGCGGTCGAAGAAGTCATCCCTCTTCACGACGAGGTCGAAGCGCTCCTCGAAGATCCGGGTGAAGGGTAGCCTCGACTGGGCGGCCACGAACTCGGAGGCCACCGCGAAGTCCGCAGAGCCGTCCACGACGCGGCGTACCGCGTCGAAGTGAGTACACACCTCGGTGTCATAACCTGTGAGCCGCGCCGGGTCCACGGCCTCCTCTTCGAGGAGATGGTCCACCAGGGCCCTGATGCCCGAACCCCTCTGGCGGTTCACGAACCGCAGGTCCATCCCCAATGCGTCCTTGAACGAGGAAACGGCGACACCCCTCGATGCGAAACCGATGTTCCGGTGGAACAGGTTGATCACCACCACCTCCTGCGGGTCATGGAAATACTCGCCGAGGAAGGGGAAGGTGAAATCCCCTGCCTCGTGGTCGAAGAGATGGCACGTGGCCGCCGTGCAGAACCCGTCACCGAGCATCCTGAGCCCCTCCAGGCTCCCCACGCTCGTCGAGAACAGGAGAAGATCCGGCTCCACGCCGTGGAAGAGCCCCTGGGCCATGGCGATGACCGGGTCGTCCGAGCCGCACACGAGGATCACCTTCTTCTGAGCGAGCGACTCCCAGAAGGACTTCCTCAACGATCCCAATGCCATGCGCCTGATGTATTCCTCGAGCTCGCCCCGCGGAAAGAGCCACTTCCCGGTCGCCTTGGTGCCCGGCAGTCTCCCCTGCTTCACGAGGGCGTAGACCTTCTTCTCGTTGATCTTGAGGAGCCTGGATGCCTCTTTGACAGTCAATAACTCTTTATTTTCCATTTTCATTTTCAATGATGAAAATACTAACCAATAATGACTTATATGATGACCAGCCCCTTGTCAAGTCATGCCTGCCTGGCGTCCTGCACCTGCTGGATAGGCTCGTTCTCATGACCGTTGCGACAGGATCTTCAGCCCCAGCCTGCCAGGCCATGCCCGAGGTACGGTGTGCGGTCTGAGACCGGGAATGTCTCCCGGTCCTAAGGGGTGGTCTCGAGAAAGGGCATGCGGCCTCCCGGTACCACCTCAAGGCCGAGGCGATGTCGGCCTTTGACAATTGCATACAGGTAGATGCCTTTCCAAGAGACCTCCCGATGCTGCCACACGGCCGATGCGATGTCGGCCCTCGCGATGGGCCGTGCCGCGCTTATCGAGAGTGGTTCAGCCGGTCAGGCCAGGCGGCACCCGCTCCGAGAGGACTTCAGGGATGATCAATGTGCGAACAGCCCTTTCTCGAGGTGAGGCCATGGGGAAACCGGCTGAGAAGTATGCGTCACGGATGATCGATGTGCGAACAGCCCTTTTCACCCGAAGCGAGGAGGGTCTTCAAGGCCGTTCATGACGGCGCGAGCTCCGACCGGTCGACGATCATCTGCGGGGGCATGGCGAGAGAAAGAGCGGTCGCGACGGGGTCGTGCCTGTCGTTCGGCCCCGGACGCGGTCATAGATCCGGGTGATCGTGACGCACGATATACTGCTCGGTACTGCCGGACGATATCTCTTGGGGTCGATCCAGGCGGCGGTTGCACGGCCGGCTGCCGGATAGACCCTCCCCTTCATGCCTCGGCGTCGGGGCTTTCCGGCGCGGCACCTTCTGGGGCCTTTGCCTCCTCCTCGGCTTTGGGGGCTTTCGGTCCCTTCGGGGCCTTGGCCTTCTTCTGCTCCTTGGGCGCCTTTGCCTGTTGCTCGGGCTTGGCCTTCTTTCCCTTCTTGGGCTCCTCAGGTTCGGCCGTCTTCTTCTTTTCCTTCTTCGACTCGAGCGCGGCGAGCCTCTTCTCTTCCCTGATCCTCGCCATTTCCTTTATCTTCTCTTCCTTGGCGGCAATGGCCCGCAGCCTGGAGGCCGTCTCCCTGATCCTGGCCTTGATCTTGCGCACGACAGGGTCCTTCTGCTGGGTCGTCTCGTCAGCCCCTGCCTCCTTGAGGGACTCGATCCGCGCCTCGAGGGTTTTCTCCCAGTATGCCTTCTGGGCAAGACGTGCTTCCATGAGCTTGGATGCCATAGGAGCTCCTTTCACCTGGATACGTGTTGTGTACCGGCCTTCAAAGCACACAATGGCATGCCTTGGCAAGGTTTTCGTGTGGCTCCTGATGGCGGGCCGCGCCCCGCCCGCCGTGGTCTCGGCCCTGCCCGTCGGCCTTGTTTTCGATGGCAGCGGGCTTATTATCTTTCCTCACCTGGATGCGCCCCAGGCAGGCTCTTTGCCTCCGGGCGCAACCGTCGGCGAGGAGGTGTTGTCATGAAGGCATTGGTTCTCTTCTACTCCATGTACGGCCACATCTACCAGATGGCCCAGGCGGCGGTGAAAGGGATACACGAGGTGGAGGGCGCCGAGGTACACCTCAAGCGCGTACCCGAGACCCTGCCGGACGAGGTCCTGGCGAAGATGGGCGCCCTCGAGGCCCGGAAGGCCTTCGAACACGTCGAGGTATGCACCGTCGCCGAACTCGCGGAGTACGACCTCCTCGTGTTCGGCGCCCCCACCCGCTTCGGCAACATGTGCGGCCAGATGCGGCAGTTCTTGGATGCCACAGGGGGCCTGTGGGCCAGGCGAGCCCTCGTGGGAAAGGTGGGATGCGTCTTCACGTCCACCGGCACCCAGCATGGGGGCCAGGAATCCACGATCTTGAGCTTCCACCTCACGCTCCTGCACCACGGCATGGTGGTGGTCGGCCTTCCCTATTCCTTCGAGCTGCAGTCGGATATGAGCGAGATCACGGGGTGTTCTCCCTACGGCGCATCCACCATCGCAGGGCCGGACGGCAAGAGGATGCCGAGCACCCACGAGCTCACGGGGGCCCGCTACCTCGCACGGCACGCGGCGACCATCGCCAAGAAACTCTGGGGATGAGCCCGGGGGCTCGCCCCTGAGAAATCGCCGGGGTAGGCCTTGATCGGGTGGGGTCGCCCCTCAGGCGTGTCCGGGACATGACAGAAAGAATGCTTCACGAGCCCGCGGTCCGAACGCGGGCCGCGTCGAACGGCCCGCCGAGCAGGTCGAGGGCGCCACGAGCCTGCGGGCTGGGCTCTCAGGCATCGCCAGCCAGGCCCCGTGCCGTGGGGTTGCCCCAGGGGAGTGCCTGAGCCGGAAACGGCGCGGCGGTGTCAGGGGGCCCCTCTCGATATCGGCGGTGACGCCGGGCCAGCGCCGCACCTACGAGAAATGACGGGCGGGAGACAACCCGGTTTGCACCGTCAGGCCCTGAGCCTCTTCTTGAACTCCTTGATGAGCGCAAGGCAGACCTGGTGGGCATCCGCAACGATGGCCACGTCGGCCATCTTCATCATGGCGGCCTTCGGGTTCTTGTTCACGGCGATGATGAACCCGGCGTCGACGATGCCCGCCGTGTGCTGGATCGCGCCGCTGATACCGAAGGAGAAGAGGACCTTGGGCCGTATGTGCTTGTCCGCCTGCCCGACGAGGGCATCCTCATCCGCCCACCGGGCATACACCGCCGGTCTCGTGGCGCCGACCTCCCCGCCCAGGAGCCTGGCAAGCTCGTAGAGGTTCCTGAACCTCCCCTTGCTCCCCATGCCCCTGCCCCCGCACACGACGATCTCCGCGTTCCCCAGGTGCCTCGGCACCGGCAGGGTGCGCTCGGAGGAGACGAGCCTCACCCTGTCCGGGGGCATGTCCTCAGGGAAATCGATGCGGACGATCTCCCCGGTGGCGCCGTGATCGTGGGGGATCTCCCTGAACACCCCAGGCCTGACGGTCGCCATCTGGGGCCGCTTCTGCGGTGTCACGATCCTCGTGAGGAGATTGCCGCCGAAGGCCGGTGCGGTCTGCACGAGCAGGCCGTTCTCGTCGATGTCCAGGCCGACGCAGTCGGCCGTGAGCCCCGTCTTGAGCCTCTTCGCCACCCTCGGCGCGAACTCCCTGCCGAAGGAGGTGGCGCCCACCAGGATGATCTCGGGACGGTAACGCCTGGCGAGGCGTTCCATGAGGCCGACGTAGAGGTCGCAGGAATACCGGCCGAGGCGCCTGTCCTCCACGAGGTAGACCTTCCTCGCGCCGTGGGCGATGTACTCCCCGACCCACTCGCCTGTGTCCCAGCCGAACACGGTGGCGCACACGAGAGCGCCCCTCTTCTCGGCGAGGTCGGTCGCCCGCGAGAGGAGCTGCAGGGTGACCCTGTTCTGGAAATAGTTCCGGTAGTCACCGAAGACCCAGATTCCCGGCCGCTGTGCTGGCATGGCCCTCACCTCGCGTCGCTCTTCCTGATGTCCTGCCTGATGAGCCCGCTGATCCTGGACTCGAACCGCTCGAGGAGTTCCTCCACGATCTTCTTGGGCGCACCCGTGAGCACCACGTTTTCCTTGCCGGACCTCGGCGCCGTCACGTCCACGATCCTCGTGGGCGAACCGTCCGCCCCGACGAGCGCAGGGTCGATCCCCAGGTCCGCAACGCCCACGCTCAGGATGTTCACCTCTCCGAAGGCGTCCTCGAGGCCGGAGAGCGGGACGTACCTGGGGCTCCTGTTCGTGGTGTTGACCGTGACCAGGCACGGGAGATCGATCTCGAGGGTCTCGAGGAAGCCGTCCGAGACGCGCCTGAGCCTGGCAGTGCCCCCTTCCACCGTGACCTCGTCGACGTACGCCGCCGAGGCGATGCCGAGCTCTTCGGCGAGCTGGGGCCCCACCTGGGCGGTTTCGCTGTCGGTCGTGTGGCACCCGGTCAGGATGAGATCGAAGTCCGGGCAGAAGATCTCGATGGCCCTCGCCAGGGTGAAAGAGGTCGCGTAGGTGTCGGAGCCCGCCAGCGCCGGGTCGGTTATGAGCAGGCCCCTGTGCGCCCCCATGGCTATCGCCTCCCTGAGGATCTCTTCAGCCATGGGCGGCCCCATGGTGATCGCCGTGACCTGTGCACCCTCTTTCTGCCCGAGGCCGAGCGCCAACTCCAGGGCTTGCTTGCAGGCAGGGTTCATCATGCCTTCCGCCAGGTCCCTCCTCAGGGTGCGGGTCTTCGGGTCCCACGGCAGCTCGCTCGCCATGGGCACCTGCTTCATGCAGACCACGAACTTCACGGTACGATCTCCATCTCCACCTCACATCGACTCGCTCAACACCCAGCGCGAGATGACCATCCGCTGGATCTCGCTCGTCCCCTCGTAGATCTCCGTCACCTTTGCGTCCCGGAAATACCTCTCGACGTCGTATTCCTTGCTGTACCCGTACCCCCCGTGGATCTGCACCGCCTTCGACGCGACCTCAGAGCAGATCGTGGAGGCATAGAGCTTCGCCATGGCGGCCTCCTTCCCGAATCTGCCGCCCGCGTCCCTGACCGCGCACACGCGGTAGACGAGGAGCCGAGCGGCGTCGATGGAGACCGCCATGTCGGCGATCATGTTCTGGATGGACTGGAAGGACGAGATGGGGCGCTTGAACTGCTGGCGTTCCTTGGAATACTTCACGGCCGCCTCGAATGCCGCCTGCGCGATCCCCACGGCCTGGGCCGCTATCCCGATGCGGCCCGTATCAAGGGTTGCCAGGGCGATCTTCGTGCCGTCCCCGATCCCTCCTATGAGGTTCTCGCGGGGCACCCGCACGTCCTCCAGGAAGATGGAAGAGACGGGGTTGGCCCTCATGCCGCACAGGTCCTCCATCTCGCCCACCGAGAACCCGGGCATCGTCTTCTCCACGACGAACACGCACGAGCTGCCCGTAGGGTCGGACGGGTCCGAGACGGCGAAGACGAGGGGGAGCGAACAGACGCCCCCGTTGGTGACGAAGATCTTCGTCCCGTTGAGAACGAAGCATTCCCCTGCATCCACCGCGATCGTCTCCACGCCCGAGGCGTCGGAGCCGGCGTTCGCCTCGGTGAGGCAGAACGCGCCGATAGACTCGCCTGACGCGAGCCTGGGCAGGAACCGCCTCTTCTGGTCTTCGGTCCCGAAGCGTTCGATGGGATAGGCACCGACAGAGTTGTGCACGGTGACGCACAGGCCCATGGCGCCGCTTATGCGGGAGATCTCCTCCACGGCTATGGCGTAGCTGATGCTGTCGAGCCCGGCCCCCCCGAAGTCCCTGGAGACCTGGAGACCGAAGAAGTTCAGCGGCCGCATCTTCTCCACGACCTCCCAGGGGAACCGGGCGTCCCTGTCTATGTCGTGGGCGATGGGGCCCAGCTCCGCCTCCGCGAACTCCCTGACCGCCTTGCGTACCAGCTTGTGTTTCATGCAGGGATCGAGTCTCACGCGCCTCGGCCCTTCCCTTCCTCGCTCCTCATTGCTCCGGCCCGACGAGCCTGCGGCGCACCATAACGTAAAACGGCCCAAAACTCAAGGATCCCAAGGTTCAACGGGCGGTGGTAAAAAAAAGGGTGATGTCTGGGAAACATCACCCATAGGTGCAAGTGAGGAGGTTTTGGCTTCTTTCGTCTCTGCTTATTCTGATGCGCTTTCAGGCTTTCTGGATTCCTCTCGAGACGGGCCGGAAACCTGGTGCGTAAAACCGCCTGCTTGCCGGTAAACGAGGACGCTTCCCGCATCTGCACACAAGCCCGGGCGGCATCGGGCCCATCATAAGCCTGGGGTAAAAAGCCGCGTGACGGGTTCGGCCGGGGCAGGAAGAAACAGCGGATGACACGCCATCCCGCCCGACGACACCCTCGCAAGGATGCCGCCAGGGACACGAACACCAAGGAGGATCAGCCGTCGGAGACGACCACCCGGAGCGACGGCCTCCGCTCTTCGGTATCGGGCTTGGCGGGTCGCCCCTCGCTCTCTTCCACGACCTCTTCCACAACCGACGCCTTCGTGCACTCCTTGTAGGTGCAGTAGCTGTTTCTCACCTGCTTGGCACGGTACATGGCCTCGTCGGCGTGCTTGATGATGGTATCCGCATCGTGCCCGTCGTCGGGGAAGGTGCTGATGCCTATGCTCGGGGTCACGAAGTCTATGATGATGTCGTGGAACCGGTAAGGCCTCGAGAGCGCCTTCAGCACCCTCTGCGCCACCCTCTCCGGGTCACTGCGCGTTATCCCGCCAAGGATGATCGTGAACTCGTCACCCCCGAGCCTGCTGATATAGTCCGTCTCCCTGAGGGTCTCCCTGAGCCTGGAGGCCACCTGCATCAGCAGCTTGTCCCCTATCTCGTGGCCGAACACGTCGTTGACCTGCTTGAACCTGTCGAGGTCGATGAACAGGACCGACCGCTCCACCTCGTAGCGCCTCGCGTCCCGTATGACCTCTTCCAGCTTCTCGTTGAACGCCTTCCTGTTGTGGAGACCCGTGAGTGCGTCGTGGTATGCGAGGTAAGCGAGTTCCTGCTCGGCGCGCTTGCGTTCCGTTATGTCGCGGATGATGCCGCAGAACCCGATGGGCTTGCCTTCCCTGTCCCGCAGGAGGGAGACCGAGGTCTCCACGTACATCTTCGAGCCGTCCTTGCGCCTGAGCTCCCAGTCCACCGCGGACATGGGGTTGCCTGTCAGGAAGACGTTATGGAAGGCCTCGTAGACGATCCTCGCGTTTTCCCTGTCCATGTACTGCTGGTAGTTCATGCCCATGAGCTCGTCGGGCTCGTACCCGATCTGCTTGGCCACCTGGTCGTTGAAGAAGGTGAAGTTCCCCGCGAGGTCCACCTCGAAGTACCCGTCCTCGATGGAGTCGAGGATCATCCTGAACCGCATCTCGCTCTCGATGAGGGCCTGCTCGGTCTCGAGGACGTCCGTCACGTCCTTGGCGATCCCGCCTACGCTCATCTCGCCGCCCGGCCCGGTCAACAGGAGGGTCTTGTGCTCGACGATGCGCTTGCGGCCGGCCTTCGTGAGGATCTGTATCAGGCCCTCGTCCTTCTTGTGTTCCAACACGCGTTCGATATAGTGATGGAAGTGCCTCCTGTCCTCCTCGATGAGCAGGTCCTTGACGTTCATGCGCAGGAGTTCATCCCTGCTGTAGCCCAGAAAGCCGATGAATCCCGGGCTTATCCCCAGGAAGTTGCCCTCGAGATCGTGCTCGTAGATGAACTCGTTCGCGTACAGGTAGACCTGCTTGAGGCGGGAGATATCGTCGCAGGAGCCCCGGGAGCCACCGGTGGAGACACCTTCTCCCTGCCCTCTGTTCGAGCGTGATTTCATTCTGCTCATCGTACCTTCATGCCAACCGGGCAGATCAATTTAATGAAATATCGGATAAAGACATGGCAGACATTAACATGACGGGAAGAAAGACCCCGGACAGGACCTTGAAGTGCACCCATCCATGCCATGTGCCTTCCGGACTTCAGCACTTCATGACGACCCTCTCTCAGCCCCGATCAGGGCCTCCAAGCCCGCCCGGGCAGGAGCGGAAGCCAAGCGCCCGTTCCGACGGGGCATGACGCTCAGGCCCATGCGGACACGCCGCATGTGGATGAAGTGACAGGCCCTGGGCGTCAAGTTCAGAAAGACCGTGCTCAGGCCACCGGGAAAACCCCTTCCTGATGCCCCGGCCGCAACCCCGAAGACACGACCGCCGAGAAGAGGCTTGCCCCTTGGTCGTCCAGGAGGGCTTGCCCGCGGTCATTCCAGGAGGAAATCCCTCGGAAAGGCACCCCTCGGAAAGCCCGGCCTGCAAGTGCGGCCATGTGCTCCCGGGGGGTCTTGCCGCTGTTTCGAAGGGGAGACGCCCACAGGACGGTCACATGGGGGAAGGGGACATTACTCACGAATCTTGACACAGCCGGCACGACGCCTCGACTCGCTGGCGATTCCAAGGGCGACCTTGATGGTCCTACTCGGTCTTGACACACAGCAGACACGACGCCTTGACTCTGGCGTGGCCGGTATTATCATTCAGGGCAAGCCTCGAGGCTGCATTTCGAAGGGAAAAACCCCATAGACCCTCGGTCGAAATGTCCTCGGGGCTTTTTTCAGGCAGGGACGAGGAGACCGTGCGGCCGGCCCGCGCGTGCAGACGGCAATCATCGGCGCCTCAAGGCCGGCCGTAAGCCCCCGCGCTTCGGCGCCGTGGATGCAGTGTGGGTTTTCCCATGCCCCGCCTGGGTTCCCCGTAGGCGGAAGGAATCAGCCGATCACAATCTATCCTCGGCGGCGACTGTGACGGGTTACCCGCAGGCGGAAGGAATCAGCGCCTCCTAGGTGTTGCCGGACGATCGGGCACCCATGCCCGCACGGCACAGAGGCCGGGCGTGGGCTTTGCTTCCCCTTGGCCGTCGTTCAGCCCCCCACCCGGGGTGCGCGCCGTGTCACCTTCCCCTCGGACGTCTTTTCCGGTCGGCGCCGCCTCCGCTTCCTGCCTCGCGGGGTCCGCTCGTTTCCTTGTCGCGCCTGCTCGCAGGCCTTCCGTACATCTCGTCGAGGATCTTTCTGGCCGTGGAATCCTTCTTTTTCAGGATCTTCGAGCCCCTCGTGATCTTGCAGAGGCTTATGCGATACAGCGAGGCGATGCTCCTCTGGGACGTGCCCCGGTGGAGCTCTGTGAGGAGCTTCCACCTGAGCTCGAGGTCTTTCAGTTCCCTCGGCGTGAAGATCTCCTCGCAAAAGGAAACCATCTCGTCGAAATCGGTGATGCGAGCCAGCACCCTCTGCAGGTCGAGGGAACCATTCGGCCCGGATTCCTTGTCCGCCATGGTGGAAAAGGTAGCCGACTGTACCGGTGGTGTCAAAACCTTTGTAAAAGAAGCCCACCGACAGCCCCCGGGATATCCATACCCGAACTCCCGCCGGGCTCCGTACACAAAACGAGGAACAGCCGGGTCACCCTCGCCCGGCATAGCGCTTCCCGGAGACGGCCATCGACTCCTTGAGCCGGGGCCCCCCCTGGTGTATGAGTAGTTCCACGTGCATGTCGCGAGGTGGCCATGAAGATCGTCTCTTGGAACGTCAACGGGCTCAGGGCGGCACTGAAGAACGGCTTCGCCGAGAGCGTCATGAGCATGGGCGCCGACGTTCTCTGCATCCAGGAGACCCGACTGCAGGCGCCTGAGCCGGTGAAGGGTCTCGAGGGCTACACCCCTTTCTACAACTTCGCACGAAAGAAGGGTTACTCGGGGACCGCGGTGTTCACCTCCGTCGAGCCCCTGTCCGTGTCCTACGGGATGGGGAGCGCGGAGCACGACGACGAGGGCCGCATCATCACCCTCGATTTCGGCGGGTACTACCTCGTCAACGTCTACACACCCAACGCCCAGCACGGCCTCGTGCGGCTCGACTACCGCATGCGCTGGGACGCCTGTTTCCTGGAGTATCTCCTGGAGCTCGAGCGCACCAAGCCCGTCGTCTTCTGCGGCGATCTCAACGTGGCCCACAAGGAGATCGACCTCAAGAACCCGAAGGCCAACGAGCGCAACCCGGGGTTCACGAGGGAAGAACGCGAAGGGTTCGACAGGATCTTGGCCCACGGCTTCATCGACACGTTCAGGGAGTTCAACAAGGAGCCCGGGAACTACACGTGGTGGTCGTACCGCTTCAACGCGAGGGCCAAGAATATCGGCTGGCGCATCGATTACGTGTGCATAAGCGCCTCCCTGAGGCCTTCCCTGGTGGACGCGTTCATCCTCAAGGACATCTACGGGTCAGACCACTGCCCCGTGGGCGTGGTCATGGACCTTTCCTGAGAAAAAAGCGCGGCTGGAGACGAAGGCCGTGCCCATGTCCGCCTGCGGGTGCGCCTGAGAGCCTGCCGACACGGTGCGATGCGCAGCTCCCGAGTGCACCGGCCCTTCATGACTGCGGTCGCGCCCGGCAGGACATGCACCTTTTTTCGCCTCGAGCCGGCCGCGAAGGGCCCTGTGCGACGGGCCACGGCACACGCAGGCATGCAAGGCCGCACCCGTGCACGCCGGGCAAGGCGCACGTCCGCATCGTCCCATTCCAGGAATGAGCGTGCCGTCCTGAGGTTCGAGGAGGCCGGGAAACGTCTCGGCCAGGCGCAGGCTTGCCCGGCGGCGAGGGCTATCCTTGCAGAGCGTCGCACAGGCCGGCGACGAGTTCACGGATCTCGTCCCTGATACGCCTGAAGCCTTCCAGGAGCTTGGTGTCCGTGGCAGCGTGCGCGCGCGGATCCTTCACCGCCCAGTGCTCCTGCCTCACGAGCCCGAGGAACACCGGGCATTCCCTGGCATCTGCGCTCGAGCAGACCGTGACAACCCTCGAGAAGACCTCCCTCGAACGGTAGATGTCGTACACGCTCAAGGGTTTCTCGTCCTCGAGGACAATGCCCACCTCGGCCATGACCTGTGCGGCGAGCGGGTCGACAGCGGCGCCTGGCCTTATGCCTGCGCTCGCAGCGGTGAACCCCCGGGGGCAGAGGTGTTCGAACCAGGCCCGGGCGATCCGGCTTCTCGCGGTACCCTTGAGGCTCACGAACAGGACGCGGGTCATCACGATACCTGGGCCGGCCTGGCTCCCTCCATCGCCCTGGGCCGCATCACTTCCAGCTGAACTTCTCGCGCTCGACAGCCTCGGGGTCCACGCCGAGGGTCGACAGTTCCTGGAGGACCGAGTCCATCATGGGCGGCGGGCCGCACAGGTAGAACGCCGCCTTGGGATTCACCCCGTATCGGGAAAGCACGCCTGCATCGAGCCGCCCGCTCTCGAACACCACGTTCGGGTACCCGCCCCTGAGGTGTCTCTTGGGGTCGTCTTCCCGGCTCAAGTTGTGAACCACCTTGAGGTTGAGGGCATTGCTCATCCCGGATATCTCCTCGAGGCAGAACACGTCCTCGAAGGTCTTGTTCGACCAGAACAGCATCACCTCGTTCGACGCCCCCTTGGCATGGAAGTGCCTGAGGACGCTCAGAAACGGGGTGATGCCCACACCGCCCGCGATGAGGACGACCGATGGCCTGTCGTCGATATCCCTGCAGAACGTGCCGTTCGGTCCCAAGCACTTCACCGGCGTGCCCGGCTCGATGTTCCGGACGGAACTGGTGAAGGCGCCGGCCGCCTTGATGGTGAACTGGAGATAGTCCGCCTCGGGTGCGCACGAGATGGTGAACGGGTGCGGTTCGCTCCACCCCTCGGGCCTCATCACCCTGATCACGGCGTACTGACCGGCGCGCCTGGCAGCGAACTTGGCGTCTTTCCCCTCGAGGAACATCGATGTCACATCGTGGTTCTCGGGCTGGATCCTCGACACACGCCAGATGACCTCGCCCCCCGTATCAGGACGTTCCGCAGCCATATCCCCTCCCCTCACTCGACGTGGCAGTTCAGGAACAAGGTGACATGGAGGAGGCGAGACGCCATGCACCCTGTCCTGTATCTCCCCGTTATATCCTGCAGGGGCACGAGATTCAATCAAAACCGGGAGGGCCGTCAGGCCTGCACGCCTGAGGCCATGGGTGATGTCGTGATGCCTGACCAGGGTGTTTACCGTGGCTCAAGGTCGTCAAGCATGCATGCCTGACGCCGTGTGTGACGAGAACCGGCTTGAACGGCACGGCTCGGCCGCAGGGCCGACACATCATCGACACTCATACAACGGCTCGAGAAAACCTCGGGCGCGGCACGCACATGTCCCGGCCGTATCCACGCCCGCAGGTATCCGCCATGACGCGTGTGAACACGTAGACGATAAGGGTGACCGTGCGGCACGGGCGACAACGGGGGAGGCCCTCGTCATACCCACGTGGTCTCGTTCTTCAGCCACGCTACCCGGTCTCTCGTGGACAGGCCTTCGACGGCCCGGAGGGACTTCCTTCCCCTTTCCGGCCTGCCCCCGGCCTTTTTCGGTTCGGGAAGATCCATCCAGGAGCGAAGACCGTCCCTCACCACATGCCTTGAAGGGCGGCACAACCTCCTGCGTGGCGTCGCGAACGAGGCGATTCCTCTTGTTCGGCCGCCTGAGCACGCCCTGCAAGGGCGGCACGAACCGCGTGGCGTCTCGGGCTTGACGACGCCTGCCCTGACCCATTTTGCCTCTGGCAACGACGAGGCCTCCCCCACCGGTGCGGCCTCGTCCACCTGCAGGAGATGCCTGCAGCATCATGCACCGTCGAGGTGGTGGTGTTCCCGCTCCCTGAACCACGCCTGGGGGTCCTTGAGGTATTCCTCGATGTTCTTCAGGTGCATGAAGTTCTCTCTCTCGGCACGCTCAATCTCCCTGAGCGCATCGCGGTAGGCGGGGTCCCTGACCGCCTCGTACGAGCGCGAGATGGCCCGTGCGGTCTTTCGCACGATCCGTGCTGCCACCTCGATGGCCCTGATGTCGTCGAACTTCTCCAGGGCCTTCTCCATGGCCCGGGAGAGCTTCTCCTCGTAATCGTCGTGATCGACGACCCTCACCGTGCCCACGCACCCTTGGCCGTGCACCTGCGAACCCTCTCCCCCCGTCTCGTGCGATCGCTTCAGGTCTTCGAGGCTGGAGCACAACGCCCTCCCCTTTTCGGCATAATCCATAAACACTGCCTTCCCGAGGGGGGTCTTGACCTTGCTCGCCAGGCGCCTGAAGATCGCCACTTCCCTGCGCTCTTTCTGGAGTACTTCGTCAATGTTTCTGGTTGATTCCGTCCGATGCATACACACCCATCCTTTCACCGCAGAGTCATTCCAATCACGCACTGCTATCATACAATAACTCTTACCATAAGGGAAGCATCGTTTCTCAAACAAAAGGGTGAGGTGGCTGCCGGCAGGTCGCACGGTCTGAATCGGTAATGTATTGGCATATTACCGTTCACGAATCCATGACGAGGACCTTGGCGCCGCGTATGGGTCCCCTCTTGAGTTCCACGAGGGCCCGGTTCGCCTCGGACAGCGGGTAGGTCTCCACCTCGGGGACGATCCCTGCGGACGAGGCGATCCTCAGGAAGTCAGCGATGTCCGCCCTTGTCACGTTCGCAACGCTCTTGATCTCGCGTTCCATCCAGAGGTGTTCGGCATAGTTCAGGCCCAGGAGCAGCCCCTTGTCCGCGTCCTCCTTGCGGATGGCGTTTATGACGAGTCTCCCTCCAGGGGCGAGGTTGGCAAGCGCCATGACGACGGGCTTGTACGCGGGCGTCGTGTCGATGATCGCATCGAGCATCTCAGGGGCCCTCTCCGAGGTGTCCCCGGCCCAGACGGCGCCGAGCGAGAGCGCGAACTCGCGTTGCCCGGGGTCTCTCGCAAAGACGTACACCCTCACGTCTGGATAGAGGAACCTCGCAGCCTTGAGCACCAGGTGGGCCGAGGCCCCGAACCCTGTGAGGCCGAGCGCTCGGCCGTTCTCGATCCCCGCAAGCCGAAGCGACCTGAGCCCGATGGCGCCGGCGCAGAGGAGCGGGGCGGCCAAGACGTCCGACATGCCCTCCGGGATGGGCACGGCGAAATCCTCGCGCACCTTCATGTACGGTGCATACCCGCCGTCGACGTCCCTCCCGGTGGCGACGAACTCGGGACACA
>Ga0116166_1002156_pt1 | contig 16794 bp, 12 predicted proteins | sample AD_JPNMR2_MetaG_FD_89884 | JGI IMG/M metagenome (GOLD analysis project Ga0116166, IMG submission 89884) | Active sludge microbial communities of municipal wastewater-treating anaerobic digesters from Japan - AD_JPNMR2_MetaG | ecosystem: Engineered > Bioreactor > Anaerobic > Digestate | place...
AATAATCTATTGATGATTAAAATTATCATATTATTTAAATTTATTCAATCTTTTTTTAATTTTTAAATAATTATACACTTTTTTAAAATCTCATTCCGCATAAAATTGGTAAACTTTCAAATTCCATGACAAACTTGGGTTAATAAAAAAGAGGCTGTAAAAACAGCCTCTTTTTTATTTCTGACTAAAATTATTTTATAGGTATTATTCTCCATTTTTTTGTATCAGACATTTGCGGAGGAAGATCCCCTATTTTCCAGCCAGGATAGGTGGATTCTACAAAATAGTATCTGTTATTGTTATACTCTTTATATGTTCCACTTGCGTTTATATTAAGCCCAACCATTGCATGTCCATATTCTGCTGAATAATATAGGCATGCGTCATATCCGAGACTCCTTAATATTAAAACTATAAACATAGATTTTGTATCACAATCTCCCTTTTTATACCAGGCAATTTCATTTGGTGTAAAATAATCAAGAATATTTGCCCCTTTTGTCTTGTCTGTTACAATATTATAAGGCCTCTCATAAGGTATATTTTGAACACTCTTTATAACCTGATATGCAAGTTCATAGCTATTCCAGCCTCTTTGTTGAGCCTCTTTTCTAAAGAAGTCGGCGATATGATTTATCCTATAAAAATTTTTATTGAACATCTCCTGATAAAATTTCTTCCAAAAGGTAAAATTATAATCAGGATCGTTATAAGTATCTATGCCAAAATATTGCCATACACTCGGATTAACAATCGCTGTAACTTCTTTTTCTGCGTCTTGAAGATCCTTTACCTTAAAGACAAAAACTTTTTTGTATTTGTCCCATTCCATTGTAATATCATATTCACCACTATCTTTTGATTTATTTGATTCATCAAAAGAGTTGTTTTTTGTATTCTCAACAATATTTGTTGATGAAGAGTCATTGCCATACACTACATCATTATCATAATAAATCTTCATAGAATTTATAATCTTCCACATCGTATTTTTGTAATTATTATACTTATTTGAGTATGTATATGCCAATGGGACATAATAAAAGTAGTTGTCTTTAAATACAACAATTGTAAGATTAACATCTACCCCATTAAGATTAAATGAATAATCCCCTTTAATTGCTTTGTAGTTACAAAATGTTATATTAGAAGAAGAGCCTTTCATATTAAATCTATCAACAAAGGCTTTTAATACATCATTATTGGTTGGAACAGCATTTAAATCAAGAACAAAAATTTCTACAAAAAGATCTTTATTCTCATTTGATATAATTACATCATAATTAACAGAGTCATCAATATTCCATGAGTCTGGAATATCGACTGAATAATAAAAGTCATTATTTTTATAGAAGGCATTAAGATAGATAGTAATAAAGATACTACACAAGATTAAAATAATTTTTTTCATATCTTGCCTCCTTATTTTGGCTGGAGTTTAATCAGTCCGCCATCCTTTGGAAGTTCTGGTGTCTTTATTAAACCATTTAATATTGCAGTAATACTGTGATCGATCATTATTGCTAAAGAGAGAATAAGAATTGCTAATATTATAGCAACAGCAATATTTTTATTTTTGATTTCAGCAAATTCATCGATTTTTTTTGTAAGAAACACAAAAATATTCATTGAAATCCATATTACAACAAAAGCAATTACACCAGCTAATATAAAGAATAAAATAATTCTTATAATTACAAATATAATTGTTAAAGCAGTTGCCTTACTATCTGCTAAAACAAATCCTAATGCAGAATTAGCTGGTTCTATGGCAGCCTTTATTATTAACATAATAGCAAATATAAAAGCAGCCATCAGAATAGATATTGCTAAATTATTACTCTTTAATTCTTTTATTTCATCAATATCTTTTGTAAGAAGGTTAAATATTTTAAAACTTAAGAAAAATACAAAGATTGTGCCAACAATTGCTATTCCAAGTTCGATTAAGCCATCAAGAAAAACAGAGAGAGTAATAAAAGAATTAATGCCAGTATTAGATGGAGGAGCAACCAGACCATTTAATACAGTCTCTAATGGTTTTGATAGTATTAAAGACATGCTTATAATTAATGTGGCAATTATAAAAGAGACACTCACATTATTATTTTTAATCTCTTCCATTTCATCGATGTCTGTTGTTAGTAATGTAAAAAGTTTGATCGCAAGCCATAAAACAATAAATGCAAAAATACTAGAGAAAATGAAAAATACCACTATTCTTATAATAGCAATTATCACCATTATAAATGTTGACTCTTTTGAACTAAGAACAGTTGTTAAGGTCTCCATCGCAGGTCCAATAGAGGATTTAATTAATAGCATAATCCCAAAAATAAAGGAGGCAACTAAAATAGAAACAGCAACATTGTTGTTGCTTATTTCTTTAGCTTCATCAATATTTTTAGTTAATAGAGAAAAAACTTTAAAGCTCAAAAAAAACATTGATAAACCAAAGATTACGGAAATTATTAATTCAATTAAACCTTGACTTAATAAGACTAAATTCATTTTTTTACTCCTTAAATAAAAAATAATCTTCATAAAATGAAGATATATTTATTTTAAATCTTTTTTAATATTTTTTCAATAAAAATTTAAAAATATATTTATTTTAATTAATATTAAGACATTTTTTGATAATTAAAAAAATATTTTACATAAAGTTATATTATGAGGCGTTTTTTTGAGAATTTAAATAAAAAGATTTTTTAAAATAAAACTACAACCACACCATAAGGATGATGTGGTTGCCATAAAATATAAATGTTTTTTTACACACTACAAACAAGTTCTGATTCAAACATCTTTACACCTTCATTCTTGAAATATTGTTTTAATTCTTCAATAGATTTTTTTATTATTTCTGCTTCATTCTCATTACAATATACTATTAACATAAAATTTTCCTCAGGCCAGATATGATCACCCATTCTTGGGCCAGATGATCCAATTCCATGCACAACCGGTATTTTTGTATAAAATTTAACAACATTATTTTTTTCAAAGATATCAAATAGATCTGCTTCAATGGATCTGTTACAAATTATCTCTATTCTTTTCATAAAATATTACCCCTTATAAAATATTTATAAAATTATAATGATAAAAAAGGGGGATATCCCCCTCTCTTATTAAATATTTTCATTATTAACTAAAATATTGTCACTTAATATCATCTTTCTGTATTCAAGTTTCTTTCTTCTCTTTTCTTCTTTTCTTTTTTCTCTTTTTTCTGACATTTCACTGAAAATAGAATAAATTACCGGTATTAAAAATAGTGTAAATATAGTGCTTACAGTAAGCCCTCCAAGTATTGTCTTTGCCAGTGGTTGACTGAGATCTGAACCTTCCCCTTTAATAAAAGCCATTGGTGCAAGACCCAATATAGTTGTAAGAGTTGTCATTAAAATAGGTCTTAGTCTATTGCCGCCGGCCTCTGCTGTTGCATCTAATATAGACATATCTCTTTTTCTTAAAAGATTTGCATAATCAACAAGGACTATGCCATTGTTTACTACAATACCTACCAATACAACAAGGCCTACTGCTGTAAAGATACTGAATTTTTCACCGGTCAAAATATAAATCCATATTACACCAATAAGTGTAAGAGGAATAGTGAAGAATATTATGAATGGATCTAAAAAGGATTCAAATTGGGATGCCATTACCCCAAAGACCAGTGCAATAGCAATTATTATTATTACTAAAAATTTCAAAAAATACTTAATCATTTCTGCATAATCCCCTGAAAATTCAATTATTATATTCTCTTCCTGAGGGATCTCTTCTTTTATCAATTTTCTTATTTTAAGTTCTACTTCATTTAATTTTGCTCTTGGCTTTAATCCACCTGTCACATGAATTACTCTTGTTTGATTTTCTCTTCTTATCTTAATAGGCCCTGTAGTTTTTTCAAAATGAGCAAAACTGGATAAAGGTATCATTTTCCCCATTTGATTCACAACAAATATCTTTTCAAGATCTGGCAAAGAACTTCTATCTTCTCTATCGAGTATTACAAGAATATCATATTCACTACCTCCCTCCTTATATTTTGAAGCAACAACCCCATCTATATTTGCTCTTAATTCCTGACCTATATTATACATATTTAATCCAAGTGAATATGCTTTATCTTTATTAATCATTATCTCAATCTGAGGTAAACCATCTTTCAGGTCTATTGCTGGCTCTGTAACTTCTTTTACCTTGTTCTTTAATAGATCTTTTATCTTTTCAGCAGTCTCTCTACTTGTTTTTAAATCATTTCCTTTTACGAGAATGTCAATAGGAGATGCGTTTCTCCTTATCTGTCTTGTGCCAAAAGAGAATACAACTGATGGAAAATCATTAAAATGCTTCCTCATCTTCTCTTTTATGGTTTCAGAATTATCTATTCTATCTTTGAATGGGGGGAGTGTAATAGTAATAGATCCTTTGTTAGAATCAGTAGATCCTAAAAAGCCCATAAAGCCTTTTTGTCCACTCTGAACAATAATGTCTTTATATCCTTTAATCTCTTTCTTGGCAAGTTCCTCTATTTGTGTCATTACACTCTTTGTCACTTCAAGAGTTGTGCCTATGGGTAATTCTACATTTATAGAGACAGCGTCTTCCTGTGAAGTTGGCATAAATTCAAAACCTGCTATTGGTATTAAGAATAGAGACACAAGAAAAATCAAAAAAACAATAATAATAGTAATTTTTCTGTGTCTTAAAACATAATTTAATGCATCTTTATATTTATTACTTAAACCAGTCCAGAATTTTTCTAATTTATCATCAAGGATTTTCCATATACCGGTAAGAGGCTCTTCCATTCTTGTGGAGATAACAAGATATCTACTTGTTAATACTGGAACTAAAAATATAGCAACAAGTAATGATGATACAAGAGATATTACTACTGTAAAGGCAAGCCCACTGAATAGTTCACCAAGCATTCTGAGTTGATTCTTAAACATTACAATAGGAGCAAAAACACAAATAGTGGTAAAAGTAGATGCTGTTATTGCTGTCATCATTTCCTGACTTCCTAAAATAGCAGCAACCTTTTCTTTTGCCCCTTTTTCTCTATAACGATATATATTTTCAAGTATTACAATGGAGTTATCAACTAGCATTCCAACGCCGAGCGCAAGGCCTGCTAATGTCATAAGGTTTAATGTAAGATTAAAAAAGTACATAAGCATAAGTGTTATTATTACAGAGATAGGTATTGAAACGCCTATTATTATAACACTTTTAAAACTTCTTAGGAATATAAAAAGAATAAGAACTGCTAAAAAAGCACCACTAATAACAGAACTTACAACAGTGCTTAAAGAATTTCTTATGATTTTTGTAGTGTCATCAATTACTTCGATACTTACACCAGCAGGAACTTCTTTTCTTATCTTTTCAAGCCTTTTAATTACATTATCTGCTGTTTTTACAGAATTTTTACCACTCTGTTTCTGTATTGTTATATAAATTCCTGGTTTGCCATTTACAATAACAGAATCCTCCTCATCTTTAAGCCCATCATATACTTCTGCTATATCTCTTAATCTAACTAAAGCAGTATCTCCGCCGCCAGCCATAGGATTCATTGGGTTTTTTATCCCGGTTGTTTTATATGAAATAACAGTATTCTTAATCTGTTCAATATCAGTATATTCTCCTGATGTTCTTATAAGATAATTTTTATTTCCTTCTGTTATGCTTCCAGCACTTATCTGAATATTCTGTCCTCTCAACATGTTTGCTATCTGGGTTAAATTTAGATTGTATGCTTCAAGTCTATTCTGTTTTATCTCTACTCTTATAAGTCTCTCTCTTCCACCAGAAATCCTAGCCATTGCAACACCCTCAACCTGCTCGAGTCTCGGTTGAATTATGTCTTCTGAAATTTTTCTTAATTCTTCTGGACTTCTATTTCCACTAACAACAAGATATAAAATTGGTATCATTGCCGGATCAAATTTAAATATCATTGGATCTTCTGCATCATCTGGTAAATAATTCTTTACAAAAGAGAGTTTATCCCTTACATCATTGGCAGCCTCATCCATATTTGTCCCATAGACAAATTGAATTATTATCTGACTTGCTCCTTCTGATGAAACAGATCTTATTTCATCTATATTACCTACATTACTCAATACACTCTCAAGTGGTCTTGTGATAAGTTTTTCAATCTCCTCTGATCCTGTTCCTTTATAGTTTGTAGAGACTAAAAGAATAGGAGGATTTATTTCTGGATAAAGATCAACAGAAAGATCAAGACTTGCATAAATACCAAGAGAGATCAATAATATAAATACTATAACAGTAGCAACTGGGTGATTAACACTAAATTTTGAAATCATATTTGCCTCCTACTCAATACTATCAGTAACCGATAATGGCTGAATTCTATCAACAATTTTTATTTTTGTTTTATCTTCAAGTAGAGTCTGGCCTCTGAATACTATCTCCTCATCTGGTAATAATCCTTCCATAATTTCTACCTTATTGTCTATTCTAATTCCTATTTTAACCTTTCTTTTTTCAACATAACTTTGATCTTTTACAACAAAGACAAAATCTTCCCCATATCTTTTTACAATACATTCTTCTGGAATCTTTACAATACCTTCTTTTTTTTCGATTATTATCTTTAATTTAGCAAACATACCAGGTTTTACCCTTAAATCTTTTTTTAAAAGAGATGTTTTTACTTCAAGCATTCTTGTTTGAGGATCAACAACAGGGCTTGTCTCTGATAATACTCCTTTAAAACTTTCAGAAGGATATGCCTCTAACTTTATAATAACTGGTAAGCCAACTTTTATCTTTGATAGATATTTTTCAGAAACATAAGAGATTATTTTTATATCAGTAAGATCTCCTATCTTAACAATGCCAGTCTGCTGTGTAACAGTTGAGCCTATTTGAAAAGGGATTGCTGTAACTGTGCCAGAAATTGTTGCTTTCACAGGGCTTAATTCATAATTCATTCCGGGTCTTGATGGATCTACCTCTGCAATAACAGATCCTTTCTGGACATAATCGCCAACATTAACATAAAGCCTTGCTAATTTGCCCATTGTATCCGGGTAAACATCCACTTCCACTCTTGTTTTAATCTCCCCATTTAATTCAATGTAGTTATTTATCTCCCCTTTTACTGTCTTTGTAGTAGTTACGGCAAATATAGTCTCTACATTATCAAGGGATTTGATATTTGGTCTTTTTGTGTTATCAGAACCCTTTTTACAATTAAAAATTAACATACTAATAAATAATAAAATTAAAATTCTTTTAATTTTCATAAAAAACTTCTCCTTAAAAATATATTTATTTATGTTCTTTCGAACATTAAAATCATATCTTATTTAAAAACCTCCACCCATCATCATTGAAGGATCCATTCCCCCAAAGGATGAAAAATCCATTGACATTCCGCCCATGGAAGAGGTACTTCCTACCTCAAGGGCATATTCAAGGTCTAATAAGTTTATTGTATAGTTATACTCTTCTTTTAATAAATTATATCTTGCAGTGTTTAGTTTGTTTTGAGCATCTTCAACATCAAGGAGATCCCTTGTCCCGGCCCTGTATGCCTCTTCTGCTAATTTGTATGACTTTTCTGCTAATTCTACATTAAGTTTTAAAAATTCTATCTGTTTTCTTGATTTGTCGAGTTTTGATACCAATTGTTGAATTTCTACTTCTGCATTTTGAATCTTTTGTTCCCTATCTATTTGAGCCATTTTTATATCATAATTACTATTAACAATCTTCATCTGTTCACTCGAAAATGGAAAGTATGCACTAATAGGAATAGAAAAAGATAAAACAAGAACTCCACTTCTCTGTTTCCATAGATCTTCTATACTCTTATCTTTCCAGTCGTCATATTTTGTTAAGTCATATTGAAATGTAGGATCAATTGTATAGCTTAGAATAAAATTAGGGGTTAAAGATGATATTGCGACATTTCTTGCATTTATTTTCTGTTTATATGTGATATCGAGTGATTGAAAATCCAGTCTTTTTGAAAGATATTTGTTTATTAATTCCTTGTAATCAAAATCTTTTTTTTCTGATTCAATGGATGTTTCTGTTAATAAGATTTTTACATCACTCTTTAAGCCAAGAGTCTGTTTAAACTGAATGAGAGCAATTTCGTAGTTATTAATATATTCCAAAAGTTGAGGTTTTAAATTTTCATAGCTAACTCTTGCACTTAATAGTTGATACTCTGGAATTAACCCGTTTTTATAAGAAATTTCAGCCTGTTTAAGTCTTTTTTCTGAAGCACTGAGTTCATCCTTTTTAATCCTTATATATCTCTCTTTTAATAAAAGATCTTTGTATGTTTTTTTAATATCTTTTATAAGTTTTCTCTTTGCAGTCTCGACACTTATTTTTCCATTTTGATAATCAAGAACTGTCTGATACATCCCTAAAAAAAGGGATGCAGTAAATACCCATTGTAATGAAAAATTAAATCCCAGTCCCCATTCTGGTAAAGTCGTCTCATAAGTGGTAGGCATAACAGAGTTATAACCTTTTGGATTAAACGGATTTGCAAAATTCGGATCATTATAAGGGATAAGAGTTGTGCCACTTATTTTTCTTGCATCGTCATTCAGTCTATTAAATGCAACAGAAAATTTAACCTGTGGGACAATAACATTCCAGCAGGTAATAAGAGCCCATTTCTTTTTTTCTAATTTTAATTTTTCAGTTTCAATGTTGAGATTGTTTTTTAATGCTAATGAGATACAATCATCCATTGTAAGTTGAGTAATGTCTGTTGTTGAATCATTTTTTTCTTTGGTTAAATTTTCTTGAGAATTTAAGAAAAAAGTCATTAACATAAAAATAATAATTAATCTTTTTTTCATATAGTCAAACTCCATTAAATAGTATTAGAAATACCGTATAAAAATATTAAATAGATTGCTCTTACATCTGAAAGAACAACCTCTTTTCTCATCTCAATATCAATTGCAAGATCTTTTACAATAAGCATATTCATTAAGCCTATAAAATCTTCAATGTTAAAGTTATAAGTATTTAATAGATTATTATTAAATGCCTCTATTAAAAAGAAATATCTTTTTGAGATAAATTCTTTAGTAGCCAATTTGGATTTGCTAATTTCTTTTATAGAGGAAAAATTAAATCCCTTTATTTTTTGAAAATGAAGCCAATCAAAATAGTAAAGACTTTTTATATCTTTTAAAAAATATGATCTATCAAAGACCATGTTAGCATATAGAAGTTCATAAAAATTCATATTTTTGTCGATTTTTGATAAAAAAAGGTTATTATTTCTCGATATTTCTTCAAAAAGTAAGCCATCAAACATCTCTTTCTTATTTCTAAAATAATAAAAGAGTGTGGATTTATTCATGCCAAGTTCTTTTGCTATTTTTTCAATTGACGCTTCCCATATACTTGTTTCTGAAATAACCTTGACAATCGCATCAAAAATTCTATCTCTTTGAGGAATTTCTTCTTTTTTTATTTCATACTCTTTTTCGATTTTAGAAAAATCTATTGGGATATATTTTTTAGAGGAAAAACCATTTATAATGATATTAGAAAGATTCTCTATAAGAAGCCCTTTTTGTTTTTCTTCAATACTTGTAATAGAAATAATAAAATCCTTTTTAGAATAAAATAGAGATTTTATCTCTTTTATTATCAGAAAAAACATTACAATATAAATATATCTTAGTAGAAAAAAAGAGTCATAAGATTTTAGCCAGCAATTTTCTTTTAAAAATAATTTTTGTAATATCTCTTTTTCTTCTTTTTTTCTATATTCAGAAAGAAAAATGTTTTGTATAAAATATTTTTTTGAAATAGGTGATACAAAGTAGAAAAAAAATGGTATATAATCAAGAAAAAAATTAAAGTGTTTTTGAATATAAAATTTTATAAAGTCTTTTAAAGTAAAATTTTCTACTTTTATGGAGATAGCCTCTTGTAACATTGAGTTATAGTTTTCAAAAAAATAATTTGCTATCTCTTTTAGCATATTATCTTTTGTTCCAAAATGTCTTAAAAGTCCCTGCTTTGTCATGTTAAATTTTACTGCCACATCTTTAAGACTGGTATTAAAAAAACCAGTTTTACCCCATATTTCAAAAGCAGTCTTTATAATTTCTCTCTTTTTTTCTTCTGAATTTTTAGCCATTTTTGAATCCTGATTGACAATCGTTTGGTAATATTACCAACTGGTTGTCGACAAATATAATAATATAAAAAAATAAAGTCAAGGCAAATTTTAATAAATTACCTTTAATTTAATTTAAATTTACAATTTCTTTATTTTTATTAGTAAGAGTTTATAAATGTTATTTTGTGAAGAGATGAGGCTAATTTAAAATTTTATTTTAAGTTCATAAAATTTACATTTTTTTTCTCAAATTTTGTAAAGGATTTTCTCATAAATTTTGTGATTAATATATAGAAATATTTTTTATGGAGGTTTAATATGGAAAAGTTTGAATTTGTTATTGGGGAAAATTTATATCAAAAAATTAAAAATTTAGATCAAAGTAAGAATGTCTCAAAAACTATAAGAGAAATTCTTATAAAAATGATTCCTTTTATTACAAAAAAACATATAATAGAAAAAAGAAGAAAAAAAGACTACCCGATTGTAAACGCTGCTAAAAGAATAAGAGTATTTTTACCAGAAAAACTTTACAACCATTTGAAGGTAATTCATGATAACCTGAATACATTTAGTATGGCAACTATTGTACGGGAGATATTGGAAGAGTATTTTGTTAGTAAGGAAAAATATGGGATGGATCAATTTGAAAAGATAATAAAAGAGACTGAAAATGAGATAGAGGAGATGAGAAGGGATAAGGCAAGGGTGAGGAAGGTTGGCGTTGATATCCCCCTTGATTTCGCCAAACATAATAAGTATTTACTTTATCTTGACAAAAATTTTTATCTTACTGAGTTTCAATTTTTATAAATTCGGGTGATTTTATATTATAGAAGATATTTTCTCTCAAACTAAATTTTATATTAGGAAAAATCTGCCTATTATAAAATATTTTTTCAAGAATAAAAAATAAAATTGTATCTTTACAATAATATTGACACTATCAGTATAATTTGTTATATTCTTTTTCAATTAAAAGCCTAATAAAAGGCTTATTTTTATCAGGAGAAAATCTATGTTTAGAGTATTAGTGGCTGATAGTATAGCCAATGAAGGGGTGGAAACATTAAAAAAGTATAATAATATCCATGTAGAGGTAAAAACTGGATTAAAACCAGAAGAGTTAGAAGAAATTATTGGAGAGTATGATGGTCTTATTGTAAGAAGTGCTACTCAATTTAAGGGTAAGGTTGTAGAAAAAGCTACAAAGATGAAAGTGGTTGGTAGAGCTGGTGCTGGCGTTGATAATATAGATGTTCCATTATCTACTAAAAAGGGAATTGTCGTAATGAATACACCTGGAGGTAATTCGCAGGCAGCAGCAGAACTTACAATCGCAATGATAACAGCATTATCAAGAAATATTGTTCCAGCAACAATAAGCATGAAGAATGGTAAATGGGAAAAGGGAAAATTTGAAAAAACAAGTGTTGAAGTTGCTGGCAAAACATTGGGGATAATAGGCGCAGGTAATATCGGTAGTATTGTTGCAGCAAGAGCAATAGGCCTTAATATGAAGGTAATTGTTTATGATCCTTTTCTTACTGATGAAAAGGCTGCTATACTTGGTGTAAAAAAAGTAAGTACTCTTGATGATATTTACAAAGATTCTGATTATATAACACTTCATATTTCTAAAAATGAGCAAACCGTTAATCTTATAAATAAAGATTCTATCGCAAAAATGAAGGATGGGGTATATATTATAAATTGTGCAAGAGGTGGCATTGTTAATGAGAATGATCTTTTAGAGGCACTTGAATCTGGAAAGGTAAAAGGTGCTGGACTTGATGTATTTGAGAAAGAGCCAGTTGATCCAGATAATCCTCTTGTTAAACATCCAAATGTTATATGTACTCCTCATTTAGGAGCAAGCACAGTTGAAGCTCAGGTAAATGTAGCTGTAGAAATAGCAAGACAGATAGGAGATTATCTTACCAAAAATGAGATTAGAAATGCGGTAAATATACCAAATATAGATTCTAATACAATGTCTGTAATGAGACCTTATATTAATCTTGCTAAAAAGATAGGCGATCTTTACAGGCAGTTTGCAAATATTAATATCCATAAAATAGAGATAGATTATGCTGGAGAAGTATATAATTTACCTATAAATCCAATTACTCATTCTTTACTGATAGGATTATTATCAGATATAGCAGAAGGAATAAATTTTGTAAACGCTCCTATTGTTGCAAAAGATAGAGGTATAGAAATAATAGAAACAAACAATAGTGTCTCAAAAGATTATGCATCACAAATAACTTTAACTACTTATCATAAAGAGGGGAAAACTATAATAAAGGGTGCAGTATTTAAAGAGGGATTAATAAGAATTGTAGGGATTGATAATTTTAGTGTTGACTTTATACCAGAAGGAAATCTTTTATTAACAATAAATGAAGATAAACCGGGTTTTATTGGATCTATAGGGACAATATTAGGTAATGCTGGCTTGAATATAGCAAATATGGAACTCGGAAGAGATATTCTCAAAAAAGAGGCTTTAAGTTTTATTCAGATAGATGGTGATATCCCTGATAGTTTAATTGAAGAAATGAAAAAAAATATTCCTACTTTAAAGAAAGTATTTAAAATAAAAATGGATTAAAACTTTTTTATAATAGGGCTATCTAATAAAGATAGCCTTATTACTAAAATTTTTCCTTATCTATCTTATCTACAAAGGGTGCGATTTTATTTTTAGGCAAAAATTTTTAATTTTTTTCTTAAATTTTGTAAAGGATTTTCTTAAAAATTTTGTGATTAATATATAGAAAATAATTTTTATTAGGAGGTTTTTTATGAATAATATTCGTAAGATTTTAAAAAGCTATAATTTTGAGCATGAGTTACATATTGTAGTTAACTCCTCAATGAAAAGAAGACTTGAAAATGTTGCAAGGAAATTTAACATCTCTATTTCTGGACTTGTTGTATATATCTTGCAACTCTATACTAATAGAGTAAAAAAGATATATTGTTTCGGTCCAGAGGATGGGAATAAATACGAAAGAATAGATGGGGATAGTAGGATTCATCTGTATCTGTCAAAACAGGATTATAGGTTTTTAAAGAAGATCCATGCTGATTTGAATTTTTTCAGCATGGGGGCTTTACTGAGGAGAATTATCCTACTTTTTTTGGAAGAGTATGATAAACTTGGCATTACAGGGGTTGAGATGAAGTGTAGTATAGTAACATTAAGGTTATTCTTGAGACTAACAAAGATAAAGAAGTGGAATAAGAGCAGAGAATTATCCCACTTTGAAGGTAACACTACGCCATTCTACAAGGCAATCTACAACGATTGTTATCAGGTAATAGGTTTTGAGACTTATTATTGAAAAAATTTATTTTAAATTCTACCAAAAAATAAATAAGACTATTAAAATCATTTCTCAAACAAAATTATCCCTTAGGATAATTCTATTTTTTTATCTGCCTAAAAAAAATCGCACCCTCTAAAATAACTTTTTTAAAAAAATCTTGCATAAAATTAATGATTATACTAAAATAGTCAAAAGAAAATAATCTATTTTCATTTTGAGAAATAATATAGTATCTTCAGGATTTTGAAATGAAAAAAGTAGCAATTATCGGATTGGAGAAAAAAAAAGAAATTTTTGATTTTATCTCTAATTTTAAAAAATACAATATAGATTTTGATGCATTTATAAGAACAGAAAAAGATTTTGAACTTTATGATAAACTTAATGATAAAAATATAGATATTACTCAATATATGTGTGCTCTATCTCTTGGAGGCGATGGGACTTTTTTACATACATCTAGAATTTTTGCAGGTACAGATATCCCCATAATGGGAATAAATTTAGGAAGATTTGGATTTAATACCACTATTGAAATAAAAGATTTTGATATAATATTTAAAAATTTTTTAGAGAATAAAGTAGAATATGAATATAAGAAACTTCTTGATGTAGAAATAGAAAAAGAGAAAGAGATATATTCTGTTTTGAACGAAGGGGTTATCTCTCATACTGGAATATCAAGAATGATTAGATTAAAAGTGGAGGTTGAGGGGCAGTCAGTTTGTGATTTTAGAGGAGATGGGCTTATAATAAGTTCTCCAACTGGCTCAACGGCTTACAATTTAAGTGCTGGAGGTCCTATTCTGCACCCATCAGTCGATGCTTATGTGATATGCCCCATTTGTCCTCATACACTTGCAATAAGGCCATATATTATGCCATTTTCAGAAAATATTCATATTACAGTGGAAGAATCCACGGCTCAACCTCAAATTACACTTGATGGTCAGAAAATAATTATTTTAAATATAGGCCAAAAAATAGTCTTCAAAAAATCAAAAAAATCTGTTAAAGTGGTAAAAGGTTTTAAAAATTTCTCTGAAATATTAAAAAATAAATTAGGCTGGATTGTATAAGTTGAGGGGAGTATGTTAACATATTTAAGTATAAAAAATTTTGCATTGATTGAGAATTGTGAAATAGAATTTGGCAAAGGACTAAATATTATTACTGGCGAGACTGGCGCTGGTAAATCAATCGTTATTCTGGCATTAAGCATTTTACTCGGTGGAAGAGCAACAGTTGAAAATATAAGAACAGGTATGGAAGAAGCCGTAATAAATGGGACAATTGATATTTCAAAGAGTGAAGAGGTAAAAAAATTTTTAGATTCAATCGGAATTCCCTATGAAAATGATGAAATTTTAATAAGAAGGGTATTAACTTCTTCTGGTAAATCAAGATCTTTTATAAATGGCACACCTGTTATGAGTAAAGAATTGGAGACCATATCTTCTATACTCTTTGATTTTCATGGTCAGCATGAGGGGATATCTTTATTAAAAAAACAGACTCACCTTGGATATCTGGATAGATATGCAAATTTAGAGAATGATTTAAAAGAGATAAAAGATATATACACACAATTAAAAGATATAGAAGAGTCATTAAGATCCTTAGAAATAAATGAAAAAGATAAAGAAAAAAAGATAGAACTTCTTACTTATGAAATAGAAGAGATTGAAAGTGCTAACATAAAGGATAGAGAGGATATAGAGTTGCTGGAGAAGATTAAAATCGCAGAAAATATAGAAAAGATAATCAATAATTGCGAAGAATTTAGAAATTTATTCAAAGGTGAGAATGGGATTTTAAATAAGCTAAGAATAGCCAAAAATTTAAGTAGTCAACTTTCTGAAATGGACAATAGTCTTAATCAGAAATCAGAAGAGATAGCAGACATATATTATCGAATAGAGGATATTGTTGAAGAATTTAATAATATTTCCAGAAAATATCAATATGAACCAGATCAATTGGATAAACTCAACGAAAGGCATGTTTTAATAGAGAAATTAAAGAGGAAATATGGTGGTTCAATTGAGAGTATAAAAAAATATTTGATAGATGCTAAAAAAGAGTTAAATTTGATAAATTTTTCTTCTGAGAAAAAAGAGGAACTTTTAAAAAAATTAAAAGAGACAAAAGAACGTTATATTAAAAAAGCAATGGATATCTCAAAAAATAGAAAAGAGGCTGCCTTAATTCTTGAAAATAAGGTAAAAGAGGTGTTGATTAAATTGGGTATGGAAAAGGTTGACTTTAAAATAAATTTTACAATTGAAGAAAATGAAAATGGAATTGAATGCCAGAATAAAAAAATTAGATTTTTTGAAAATGGAATTGATATTGTGGAATTTCTTATAAGCCCGAATAAAGGTGAACCATTAAAGAGTCTAATCAAAATAGCATCTGGGGGTGAATTAAGTAGGATAATTCTTGCTCTTAAGTCTGTTTTATGTAAATCTGATACAGTTGAAACAATGATATTTGATGAGATAGATGTTGGTATTGGTGGCAAGGTTGCGATTTCTGTTAGTAAAGAATTAAAAAATATTTCTCAATTTAAACAGATAATATGTATAACCCATCTTGCCCAAATAGCAGCAAATAGTGATAATCACTTTTTTATAAATAAAAAAGTTGTTAATGAAAGAACTGTAACCTCTATTGTAAAACTGGATGATGAGTCAAAAATAAAAGAGATAGCAAGAATGCTTTCTGGTAATGTTACGGATTTAAGTCAACTTCACGCAAAAGAGTTAATTAATTCTTTAAATAATAATTAGTCTTTATTTATAGAAAAAAGTTTTTAAATAGTAATTTTCATTTCATATCAAAAATTCCAGTAATAGAGGTAATCTATCAATAAATTCAAAATTTTTATTTTTAAAATAAAAAATACCACAGAAAATATAATTTTCCAATGCTTCCTGTATGTTATTTTTCTTTACATTGTCATTTATCCTATTAAAACTTCTTACAAAATCCTCAATTTTTTCTATTATCTCACTCTTAAATCTATCAAACCAGACTTTTCCTCTTATTTTTAACTTTTTGTTGTATCTAACGGCAAAGGTTCCCAATACCCACTGCATTATTTTTGATAGATTTTCCCCTCTTTTGGGTCTTATAATAAAATGACAATGTGTATAGACAAATACGAAATTTAGAAGAGAGAATCTAAATTTCTTCTTTGCCTGTTTTAAAGTTAATAATAACATTTCACGGACAAAGAGGGGCTTTAGTTCAGGTCTGTCCCTGTTGATTGTACAGGTAATATAATAG
>Ga0116166_1002171_pt1 | contig 16701 bp, 16 predicted proteins | sample AD_JPNMR2_MetaG_FD_89884 | JGI IMG/M metagenome (GOLD analysis project Ga0116166, IMG submission 89884) | Active sludge microbial communities of municipal wastewater-treating anaerobic digesters from Japan - AD_JPNMR2_MetaG | ecosystem: Engineered > Bioreactor > Anaerobic > Digestate | place...
CCAAAATCCAAAATTTATTGAGCCATGCTGGTTTCCGCCGTTATGCTGCCAACACCAGCTGGCTATTTGCTGAGCAGATTTTGAGAATGATTGCCGGATTTTTGGTTGGTGTGTGGGTTGCAAGATATCTTGGACCTGAAAAATTTGGATTATTTAGCTATGCCTTGGCGTTTGTAGCTCTTTTCCAAGGAATTGCTAAGCTTGGACTTGATGGAATAATTGTTAGAGATCTAGTTAAAGAACCAGAAAAAACTTTAGTTTATCTGGGAACATCCTTTTGGTTAAAAATATTGGGCGGAGCAGTTGCCTTCTTGGTTATTGCTGTCATTTCGTACCTGACTGCAGATAATTTTGAGACTTTTCTATTTATTAACATAGTTTCTGCAGGGTTGATATTCCAAAGCTTTGAAGTAATAGATTTCTATTATCAGGCTACGGTTCAGGCGAAATATATATCCATCCGTAAAATTATTCAGTTAATACTTTTATCTTGCATAAAAATATATCTCGTTTTGATTAAAGCAGGTTTAATATGGTTTGTGGTGGTCACGCTTTTTGATGCCATTTCCTTGTCAATATTTACTTATGTAATATACAAGAAACAAGGCTTACCCAGCTTTTTTAAATGTTTTGATAGAGGCTTGGGGAGAAAACTAATAAAAGATGGTTTTCCTCTTTTACTCAGCAGCATTGCTGTAATGGTTTATATGAGAATAGATCAGGTAATGATAAAAAACATGCTTGGGGATAGAGAGGTAGGCTTATACTCGGCATCTGTTAAGCTTGTTGAGATTTGGTATTTTATACCTATGGTTATTACATCTTCCTTATTTCCTGCTATTATAAATGCTAAAAAAATTAGCGAAAAGGTTTACAATGATAGGCTAAGAAAATTGTTTGTATCGATGATTGTTTTATCTTTTGTTATATCTCTAAAAATAGCTATTTTTGCTGATTATATAGTATACTTTTTGTATTCAGAAAGCTATAAAGAGGCATCATCAATACTAAGAATATCTATATGGGCAAGTATATTTGTATTTATTGGGGTAGCAACCAGTCAATGGTTTTTGGCAGAAAACCTCCAAAAGTTATCTCTTTATAGAACTATATATGGAGCTATAATAAATGTTATTTTAAATTTATTTTTAATTCCAATCTTTGGAGCAAGAGGGGCGGCTTTAGCAACTGTAATATCTTATATGATAGCAGGTTATCTATCATTATTCTGGAACAAAAAGACCATAATGTTAGGTAAGAATGTAACTCTATCTCTATTTTATTTGTTTAGAATTAGACATGTTTGAGGAGATGTGATGATGAGAGAAATTTTAAAAATGATCATTCCAAAAAGCTTAAAGAAAACACTGGAACCTTACAGAAAACAATGGCGTAATTTCAAAATCCTTGCTTTTGAATATGGACAGTGGAGAACTATAAAAAATTGGGAATGTGTAGATAAAGATGGAAAGCCAATACCATGGTTTACATATCCAGCTATTGAATATCTAAATCATTTAGATCTTTCCGATTGTTCGGTTTTTGAATATGGCTTAGGCTTTTCTACTTTGTTTTGGCTTCAAAGAGTAAAAGATTTGGTAAGCGTTGAAAACGATAGAATTTGGTATAAAACTATATCAGAAAAAATTGAAGAATCTGCTAGAATTAAATACCTTTTTTTTGAAAATCCCAAAGGTTATGTCAATTCATTATTATTGCAGAATAAAAAGTTTGACATTTATGTAATTGATGGTAGATGGAGAGGAGAGTGTGCAAAAGTAGTTTTAAACAATATAACACAATATGGGGGGGATATGATAATATTTGACAATAGCGATTGGTACCCAAGGTCTATAGAGTTCCTAAGAAATAATCTTAATTGGGTTGAAGTAGGTTTTCACGGTTTTGGACCCATTGCTGACTTTACAACTACAACCACTATATTTGTTAACAGGTCGTGTATATTCAAATATAAGTCTTATCTAAAATCCGTAGCATGTATGAACCAAATATCTGAGGATGATTTAATAGAAGATAAACTAAACGACATTTAGGAGGATTAACCTATTATACAAACTAAATATAAAACATCATTAAAAGGGTATATAGTATTCGAAGTAAAGTCGTTTATAGCAAGATTATTTTTTTATAAAAAGCCACCTCTGATACAAAAAGAAGGTAAAATATATATTCATCTAGGTTGTGGGGATAATTATAAAGATGGGTATGTAAATGCAGATATGATATTCTCAATTAAGTTTTGGAAGAAAAAGAAAAATAAAATTGATTGGATAGTTGATTTGAGATATCCATTGCCTTGTGATGATGAGTTTTTTGATGGTATCTTCACAGAACATACTATTGAGCATTTATATCCAGAAGAAGCGATTAACTTACTAAGAGAGTGTTTTAGAATTTTAAAAAAAGGTGGATGCATTAGAATAACTGTGCCTGATTTGGATAAATATATAGCATTTTGCAATGATCCTAACAGTGTTACAGAAGAATTTCGCAAAAGATTTAAATTTTCTGCAGAAGCTATACATCATTTAACACAGGATAATTTCCACCGTTCAGTATGGAACTATGATATTTTGGAAAAAGTATTATATGATGTGGGCTTTAAAGATGTAAGAAAATGCAAATTTGGAGAAGGGTACGATAAAAATTTAATCCTAGATTTAGCAGATAGAGAGTTTGAGACATTATATGTAGAAGCATTAAAATGAGTTAATTATAACACATAATTATCATTTAGTTTTGGCAAAGTATATTAAGATAAAACGGGAAGATATAATACTGAGAAGAATTTTTGAAAATCAAAGCAGTGGTTTTTTGTATAGATGTAGGGGCATATCATCCATTCAGATTTTCTAATACATATTATTTTTACAGAAGAGGATGGAGAGGTATAAATAAATATAGATGCAAATGCTGAAATTATTAAATTGTTTGAAAAGTTAGGAAAAGAGATATTAATCTTACTTTTGGGGTAGGTTTGAGAGGCAAAAAAAAGTATTTCGTGTTCAATGAGCCTGCCTTAAATACATTTGATGAAGTATTAGCAAAGGAAAGAGAAGAAATAGCAAATTATAAAATAGTGGATATCAGAGAAGTTGAAATATTTCCACTTAAAGAGATACTGGATATGTACCTTCCAAAGGACCAGACAATAGACTTTATTAATATTGATGTTGAAGGATTGGATTTTGAAGTTATACAAAGTAATGATTGGAATAAATATAGGCCACAGGTTGTAATAGTAGAAATAATTCCCGCACAATGTATCGAGGATTTGTTGGAGCATGAAACTACAAAATATTTAAAAGCGTTTGGTTATAGTATTTTCGCAAAGACGTTTAATTCAGTGATATTTAGTCTTGGAGCGAGTCAATGAACCTTGCCCCCATTGTCCTATTCACTTACCGACGTTTGTGGCATACAAGACAGACAGTTGAGGCATTGCAAAAAAATGAGCTGGCAAGAGAGAGCGAGCTATTTATTTATAGTGATGGCTGGAAAAATGACCATGATAAGCCTAAGGTTCTTGAGGTAAGAGAATACTTGATAACCATTGATGGATTCAAAGAAGTTCATATTATTGAACGAGAAAGGAACTACGGGCTTGCTGATAATATAATAGATGGTGTCACGAGAATAGTTAATAGATTCGGCAGAATTATTGTTCTTGAAGATGACATAGTAACCAGTCGATATTTTTTGAGATTTATGAATGAGGCATTAGAAAGATACCAAAATACTGAAAGAGTTTTCGGTGTAACAGGGTATGCTTTTCCCATAAATAAAGAAAAATTACCAAAATGTTTTTTTTTAAAACTCTGTTCTTCTTGGAGTTGGGGAACATGGGCACGAAAGTGGAAGTTTTTTAAAAAAGATACTGATAATCTACTCAAAATATTCACAAAAGAAATGATAAGGGATTTTAATTTTGATAACTCAATGGATTTCTGGTCACAAGTTATTGCCAACAAAAAAGGCAAAATAAATTCTTGGGCTATCTACTGGTATGCTGCAGTTTTTCTCAATGAGGGCTTATTTTTGTATCCAAGGGATGCATTTGCTAAGAATATTGGCCATGATAATAGTGGTGTTCATTGCGGAACGACCAGCGTCTATGATGTTGAATTAGTAAATGAATACAACATGGTGTTTCCCAGTAAAGTAGAGGTCCCTCCTCTCGTCAGGCAAAGACATGTTGAGTATTTTAACTCATTGAAAGTACCTTTTTTGAAGAAGGTAAGGAATAAAATAAAACAATTGTGGACAGTAAAGAAGTGATACAATACATAACCAATAACAATTTACTACTTTCGATCATTGTCCGCCATAAATTTCAGAAAAATGGTATAGAATTTTTTACACCTCCCGAATTTTCTCAGCAGCTTGCCTATATGAAGAGACCAAAAGACTATATTATCCCACCCCACATACACAACCCTATATCAAGAGAAGTTCAATGGACACAGGAGGTTTTGTTTGTTAAAAAAGGGAAGGTAAGGGTTGACTTTTATGATGAAAACAAAAACTACTTGAAAAGTACAATTTTAGAGACGGGAGATATAATTTTATTAGCTCATGGCGGGCATGGGTTTGAAATGTTAGAAGATACAGAAATAATAGAAGTAAAACAAGGGCCATATGCAGGGGAAATGGATAAGATCAGGTTTGAACCTATAGATAACTCGCAGGTAAGGATTGAATAATGATACCGGTAAACGAACCTTTATTAAATGGTAAAGAAAGAGACTTTTTGATTGAATGTATAGACACTGGCTGGATAGGTAGTGACGGGCCTTTTGTAAAAAGATTTGAAGAGCAGATGGCGGCATATGTCGGGAGAAAGTATGCTGTTGCAGTAACAAATGGTACAGCTGCATTAGAACTTGCTGTTGCAGCGTTAAATATTGGCCCTGGAGATGAGATAATCTTACCAGCCTTCACCATTATTTCATGCGCTCAAGCTGTTGTTAAAACTGGTGCGATGCCTGTTTTAGTGGATTCCCATTACGATACCTTTAATATGAAAGTGGAAGACATAGAAGAAAAGATAACACCAAAAACAAAAGCTATAATGGTTGTACATATATATGGACTTCCTGTAGATATGGATCCGGTTTTAGAACTTTCAAAAAAATACAACCTTGAAGTTATCGAAGATGCGGCAGAAATGAATGGACAAACTTATAAGGGGAAAAGATGTGGTAGTTTCGGAGATATTAGTATTTTCAGTTTCTATCCTAACAAGCATATTACTACGGGCGAAGGCGGGATGATTTTGATGGATGATGAGAACCTATACAAAAGGTGCAAATCTTTAAGAAATTTGTGCTTTTCTGATGATCCTAAAAAAAGATTTATTCACGAAGAAATTGGCTGGAATTTAAGAATGACAAATATACAGGCTGCGCTGGGGGTTGCACAATTAGAAAGAATGGATGAGATTATTCAAAAGAAAAGGTGGATAGGTCGAATGTATCAAAGATTATTAAATGATATTGATGTTATAAACCTACCAGTAGATAAAACAGACTATGCAGAAAATATATATTGGGTTTTTGCTATTACTTTAAAGGATGAATATTCTAAAAATGCCCATCAAGTGATGGAGGAACTATCTAAAAAAGGTGTAGGAACAAGGCCTTTTTTCTATCCGATGCATAAACAACCCGTTTTTAATAAAATGGGATTATTTTTGGGTGAAAGTTACCCAAATGCCGAGAAATTGTATGAAAAAGGATTTTATATTCCAAGTGGTTTGGGTTTAACAAAAGAGCAAATCGAGAAAGTGTCAGAAATTATGCACAAAGTTTTGAAATGATAAAAAAATTAAAGAGTTTTGCTGCTGATTGCAGATATTATTTAAAATTTAAAACCAATTATAGTGGCTTCAGGGGAGTTTTTACGTCTTTTGAGGAAGCAATTGAAAAATCCCCTACAAAAATAATTGGATATGATAATAAGATTACAGTTGAGAGATATTTAAAAAGCTTTAACCCAAATGATAGAAAAATTAGGGAAACAGAATACCCTTTGTTTTTTTGGCTTAATTATATTATTTATAATGAATTTCTTTTCAAAGAAGAAATTAAAATCTTTGATTTTGGCGGGAATTTGGGGGGCCATTTTTTTCGATTTTTATTGGTTGCAATAAAGAAAGAAATTAAGTGGATTGTATGCGAACTTCAATCTATCGCTACCTTGGGAAAGGAAAGATTTTCTAATAACAATCTATGTTTTACGACGTCTTTTGACGAGGCGGATGGCTGTGACATTTTCTTTTCATCAGGGGCTATACAGTATGTAAAATCTTTTCTCTCTCTCTCTCTCTCTCGATTGAATAAATTACCTAAACATGTGTTAATAAGTAGAATTCCATTACAAGACAAAACAGAAACGTTTGTCACATTGCAAAACGGAGGTGGTACGTTTTATCCTCAATATGTTTTTAACAGAAACAGTTTTTTAAAAGAAATGAGAGAAATTGGTTACGAACTAATTGATGAATGGAGTAGTTTATTTGACAAATGTTTAATTCCATTTCACAGAGATAAGAGTGTTTATGCTTATACAGGTCTTTACTTCAGAATTAATGAAGACGGAAAAGGCAATAGTAAAAGATGAATCAATTTGGAACTATTTATTCTCAATATTATGATTTATTGTATAAAGATAAAGATTATGAAGCTGAAGTGGAATATGTTGAGGATTTAATAAATAAATTGCATCCCAATGCAAAAACCATATTGGATATGGGGTGTGGAACAGGAAGGCATGCAGAAATCTTATGTGAAAAAGGTTATATAGTACATGGGGTAGATTTAAGCGGTGAAATGATAAGGATAGCAGAAGAAAGAAGGGTAGGAAAAGAAGACAGGTTGAGTTTCACCTGTTCTGATATTGCAGAATTGAACCTTGATAAAAAGTTTGACATAGTAGTATCTTTATTTCATGTTCTCAGCTATCAAACCTCAAACAAGAATGTTATACAAGTATTCAAAGCGACAAAGAAACATCTTGCTGAAGGAGGAATATTTATTTTTGATTTTTGGTATGGGCCTGCAGTATTGACTGACAGGCCTTCTATTCGCTTGAAAAAAATAGAAAATGAAATGCTCAGAATCATAAGAATTGCAGAACCTTTAATGTATCCACAAGAGAATGTTGTGGATGTTAACTACAGTGTTCTAATTTATGATAAAAAAGAGAATAAGTTAATCGAGATAAAAGAGACACATAAAATGAGATATTTTTTTGATCCAGAATTAGAACTTATTTGTGATATGGTTGGTTTAAGGGTTTTAAAAAAGTATGAATGGATGACCTCAAAATCACCTGATTTCACTAGCTGGAATGTAGTATGGGTCGTAGGAAATTAAATATAGCATGTATTTTTGGTGGAGAATTACACAGTGGTGGTGGTTTTCAAACACAATTGAGTACTTTATTAGAGCTTGAGAAAATTGAAGATTGCAGTGTTTTAGTGTTTATTCTTACAAAGGATAGTGAAGGCATTTTAAAAGCTTATGGCTTTAAGCCTATTTATTTAAATTTAACCTGGCTTGATAAGGCTTTTATGTTTATGGCGCGTCAGAACTGCTTTTTCAGATTTGCACATAAATATCATTTAAAAAACAAATTTGAAAAGATTTTGCAGCAATATAATATTGATCTTATCTATTTTCTTTCACCATCATCCTTGGCATTAGATTTGGTCTGCCATAATTATATTTTCACTGTTTGGGATCTTTGTCATAGAGATTTTTGTGAATTTCCAGAAGTTAATTTCTATAGAGAATTTGAAAACAGAGAAATGCTGTATACAAAAGTATTAAAAAAAGCAATCGCAGTGCTAACCGATTCCGATTTGGGAAGAGAAAATGCAATAAGAAGATACAACCTTGACGAAAATAGAGTATATGTAGCACACTATTTGCCTTCAGTTAATGTAAAAGAAACAGATTATATAGACATTAGGGCAAAATATAATTTGAATATACCATACATTTATTATCCTGCCCAGTTCTGGGCGCATAAAAACCATGTTTATATAATTGATGGTATATCTATATTAAGAAAAGAAGGTATTAACATAGCCGCTGTTTTTAGCGGGTCGGATAAAGGTAATTTAGACTATGTCCTTAAATACGCTGAAGAGAAGGGGGCTTCAAGCTTAGTGAAATATATTGGATTTGTACCAAATGAAGAAATTTATCATTTATACAAACAATCTCTGGCCTTGGTAATGCCTTCCTATTTTGGACCGACAAATATACCACCGTTAGAAGCATTTGCTATAGGTACTCCAGTTATATACTCTGACTTGGCAGGATTAAGAGATCAAGTTGGTGATGCTGCATTGTTATGCGATTTAAAAGAACCTGAAAGCCTTGCCGATCAAATAAAAATGCTTCTAAATAACAAAGAAAAAAGAGAAGAACTTATAAATAAAGGATATGTAAGGCTTAAAGAGCTTCAGAGTAGATCAATAAATAATGTGCTACCAAAGATTATTGAAGATTATATTGTAAAATTAAAATGTTGGAAAAGATAATTTATGTTTCTTGTCATGAAAGCTATAGTTGTGATAAATTCTCCCTTTAATCGACATTAGCATTCTTATCTAATTATGTGAACAATTGTTGTATTAGCATGTAATAGATTACAAAGGTAGTATTTACAAAAAAGGTTTAAGAGGAAGCAGTGAAAATGATGATTGAAGGGGGATTGTCCATAGGTGAGATAGGTTGCAGAGTATCCATACCCAAATCTACCTTAAACTACCTAAGTCAAAAAACGCAAGGAAGTCCTGCTATGGCGGATTAGATGATTCATATAGGAAACAGGAACAAGCAGCCTCGTTAGATATGGAGTTTGCAAGGTTAAGACGTGAGTATGTGATCCGAATACCCCATCCCCGTTATATGCAGGGTATTATTAGTATCAAAGAGTGGTTATTAAATATTGTTTAAAGGATCACCATCAAAATAAGAGATAGAAGACAGAGGCCTTGAGGTATCAGCTTCTGGTATTGACAAAATTTATGAAATTAATGAGATAAACTAATGTACAGTACCACTCAACTTCTCCATAAAATCATTGATGATAGCTTTTTGAATGAGAATGGGATAATCCGGCCGGAATACAAATTCAACATCACGATTCCAAAATTCAAAATTTATAATTCAAAATTTCTTGCTAAGCCTGAAGATAAATTTGAAACTACACTTTTTCTTCCTGAAGGTGATGGTAGAAAAGGCGAAGGAGGGCTCCGCACCAAGGGCTATTTCAAATTCAGTTATAAATTAGTTCAACGCTCAAGGTTCGATGTTAAAGATAGAGGAGATTTCGATGACGTTGAACGTCGAACGTTTAGCGTTGAACAGTCCGAATGGTACATATGCGATCTTGATGGCAATCCCATCGAACCCGCCCCCGACCACACCCAACAAAGAATCGCCACATTTTTGGCACAACAATCCAATGCTGTTTCACCCCTCACCCCTCACCCGTCACCCGTCACAGAACTTCCTCTCATCACTGTCATCACCGTCGTTCTAAATGGAGAAAAATACCTCGAACAAACAATCCAGAGCGTGATCAATCAAACCTATCCCAATGTAGAATACATAATAATTGACGGCGGCTCGACCGACGGAACACTGGATATAGTAAAAAAGTACGAAGATTATATTGATTACTGGGTAAGTGAGAAGGATAAAGGTCAATCAAATGCTATCAACAAAGGATGGCAGATGTCCAGAGGTGAAATTTTGGCCTGGTTAAATTCTGATGATACCTATAAAACAGGAACCTTAGTATATATAGCTGATTTTTTTTATAAACATCCAGAAGTAGATATGGTTTATGGAGATGTAGATATTGTCGATAAAGAGGACAATGTAATCAGTGCGTGCCCTCGTCGGATAGAATTTAGACTCAATAAACTAATACATGATCATTGGTATATTCCACAACAAGGTGTATTTATTAGGCAGCGTGTTTTGCAAAAAGTTGGTATGTTGGATGAGAATTTACACTTTCAAATGGATCATGACTTTTATATCAGAGTTAGGTTAAAAGGATGTATTATTAAATACGTTCCCAGATATTTAGCAAATTTTAGAACTCATCCTGATGCTAAATCTACTCCACAAAATTGGAAAAAGGTATGGAAAGAATACTTTTTAGTAAGACGGAGATATGGAGCAACAATTTTTTCAAAAATATACCGACTTCATGCCTGGAGAGTTCTAAAACAAAAAATAATTGTTATTCCTCTTTTATATTTTCCTATGGGTAAGGATATAATAGAACAAATTAGAAAAAAAAACCGTTGGCGTGTTAAAGAAAGGCAAGGTTAAATAAATTATGATTCGAAAAAAATCAATATTGCCTTTTATTTTAGTTGGGCTAATTTTACCTTTAGGAATTTTTTTAATACATTTTCCTTTACAAATTTCTATTATTATTAGTATAATTTCTATAACGGTCCTTGTATTAACTACTCATACTAAACTCAATCTATCAATCTTATTATTTTATAGTTATATAATTATTTATCCTTTGAGCCAGATTGCCTCCAGAACTTTATTTCTAAAATTAATGGGAAGGACTATATATATTGGCGATTTAATACTTTTATTACTATTTTTTAATTTCTTATTAGATTTATATAAAAAAACAGAAAAAGTTAAATTTCATGATCTGGATAAAATTATTTTTCTATTATTTATAGTCAATATTGTCTTTTTTATTAAAGGGTTAATAAATGGCAATGATAGGTTATTCAGTGATTTTCGGGCTATTTCATTATTTCTGTTTTTATATTTTCCAGCTACTATACTGTTTAAAGAAATTTCTCAAATTCGGAAATTGTTTGTTTTTATCCTTTGTTACTCAGGGGCAGTGGGCATTTTGGGTTTATTGGAAAGATATGGCTTTGGCGAATCATTATTTTTACCCATAGCAACAGAAATATCTTTGGGCTATGACGTAGGAGATCCAGGTCAAATATTTGGCACCCCTATGTATAGACTAGGAAGAGCAGTTGGTTATAACCTTGTTGGCTTTTCATTATTTTTTGGTTGTTTATTTTTTATTTACCAACAATTTTTTTTCAAACGTTTTCTTTTTAAATTTATCTGGTTATTAATTATTTTATTAAATATTGCATTACTAATTACAACAAAAATAAAAGGTTATATTATGTTGCCTTTATCTCTATTGGAGACAATATTAATAATTAAGCTTTTTTCTCCTATAAAAAACACACCAATTATAAAAAGATTAAGCGGTCTTTTTTTATTAATTATTTTGCTTATTGTTACAGTATGGATAGCCATGCCTGAAGATTGGCAGTACTATATGAAAAGATTCGAGGGCATTTATTATGAAGATCCTACTGAAACCCCTTCTTTGGAGTCAAGGATAGCCTATGCAAGGGGGGATTTTGAAAGCTTTAAAAAAGCCTTTTTTTTAGGAAATGGTTTGGGATATCGAAGTTTTGTTTTTATTCCTTACCGGCAAAGATATTATATGGCAACAGGAGAGGTAGGCATACCCTTCACTTTAGCAATGACAGGAGTAGTTGGTTTTGTTCTTATTAATGCTTTACTTTTAAAGCTTTTTTGGATTAGTTTTAAAATATTAAAAAATAGTAATGATATTCTAATAAGTATTATTGCTGCCGCGTTTTGTCTTTCTCTTATTAATCAAATATTATTAGGCCACATTTGGTCCGATGGTACATGTTTTAATATAATTATTAATACCTTAGCTTTGAGAGTTTTTAGCGCTGAACAATCTTTGGAAGATAAGGTATGTTAAAAAAAATTATATATATAATTTCTGGATCAGTAGATTCCCCAAAAACAGGGGGAGAATTTTATACAAAGATGGTAATAGATTATCTTCGTTCAAAAAATAAAAGCATAGATACTTTAACTCTCGGTGATGTAAATAAAAAAAATAAATATAAAAACTATCCTTTAATAAATTTAAAATTTGCTTACTATTTTTTGAGAAAGAAAAATGAACCAGATATTATAATAGAAGATTTTTATATGCATCCATGGTTGTTTTTATTTAATTGGATAATTAAAATTTTTACAAAGAAAAAAATTATTGTTTTAGTTCAATCATTTTACCATTTTAATCAAAATAATGTTCTACTGAATTTTATAGATAAAATAGTCGCAATTTTCTTTTTACGCCCTATTGATATAGTAATTGCTAATAGCCAGACTACAGCTAAAGAATTGGAATATATGGGGATTAAAAGGTCTAAAATTCAGGTTATTTATCCAGGGACCGATTTAAAACAGGTTTTGTTATCTGATAATAATGAAAATTATAAAAACAAAAAAAATTCAGAAAAGATAAAACTCTTATCGGTAGTGAACTATGAACCACGCAAAGGTATTCATTTCCTTTTAGAGGCCCTTGCTTTGTTAAAGAAAAATAATTTAAACATAAAAAAATGGGTTTGTGAAATCGTTGGGAATCCTGATACAAATCCTTTATATACCCAGCATCTGAAGAACATGATAATTAATTTAAATCTAAAAGGACAAGTAGAATTATTAGGTTGGAAATCAAGAGAAGAAGTAAAAGATCTTTTTAAAAATAGTGATATTTTTGTTTTTCCTTCTATCAATGAAGGATTTGGAATGGTTTTGGCTGAAGCTATGGGATATGGATTACCGATTGTGGCTTTTAGGGCAGGTCCTATTCCTGAATTAATTGATGATGGCAAAAATGGAATCTTAGTGGAAGTAAAAAATGTTCAAAAATTTGCTCAAGCAATTGAAAGATTAATAAATGATGATAATACGAGAAAAGTTATGGGAGAAGAAAGTAAAAAAAGAGCCAGTCAATTTTTGATTCCATGGGAAAGAGTTGGTGAAAGATTTTTAGAAATTATTGAAACAGTTTAGTAAAAAGTCCTAAAGTTTAATTTGTGTATAATGGCTTAATATTTCTTAGAAAAAATTTAGATATCAATCAGAAAAGGAAACATTTAAATTAAAATAAGGATATAAGGCATATACAAAGTATGTTTAATATAGCATTACTGGGTGGCATTAACTCTATTCATACAATAAGATGGGTAAATGCTCTTTCACAGAGAGGTCATAAAATTCATTTAATCACTCAGCACACCCCGAATATTGATAAACCATCTATAAAAATAAAAGTTCACTATCTACCTTTTCAAGGGAATTTAGGATACTTTTTTAATGCATTATTTTTACGAAAATTGCTTAACGAAATGAAACCAGCCTTGCTACATGCCCATTATGCAAGTGGGTATGGTACATTGGGACGTTTATGCGGCTATCGTCCATATATTCTTTCAGTCTGGGGTTCAGATGTATATGATTTTCCATATGAATCAAAACTAAAGATGAGACTGTTACAAAGAAATCTTAAATCAGCAGATATTGTTTTATCAACGAGTCATGTAATGGCTGAACAGACAAGAAATATTTGCCCATCTCTGAAAGAGGTTTATGTTACACCTTTTGGTATTGATGTTAATATGTTTAAACCTGATGACTCAAAAAAGAGGAAGGATGTTATCACGATTGGCACCGTTAAAACACTCAATTACAAATATGGTATAGATACTCTTATTATGGGTTTTGCTGAAACAAGACAAAACTTAATGAGAATTGATTCAGGTTTAGCGTCAAGACTTCGGCTGTTGATTGTAGGCGATGGCCCTGAAAAAGGTAACTTAGAGCAATTAGCGAATTCGTTGAAGATAGCTGATGTGTCTCGATTTACTGGAAGAATACCAAATATAAAAGTTCCAGAATATTTACATGAGATGGACATTTATGTAGCAGTGAGCAGACTTGATAGCTTTGGAGTTGCAGTTTTGGAGGCATCTGCCTGTGGTCTGCCAGTAATTGTATCAAATGCTGGAGGGCTACCAGAAGTAGTTGAAGATGGAGTAACTGGGTATGTTATTCCTAAGGAAGACCATTATGCATTAAGCGAGGTGCTGAAGAAATTAATAATAAATGAGGAATTGCGTATAAGGTTAGGTTATGCAGGTAGGCAAAGAGTGATTAAACACTATGAGTGGGAAGATAGTGTATCTATAATGGAAAATATATATAGACAATTATTAGAACGTTTCAAATTAAAATAGACGATACAGGGTGGTCTATGAAGATGGAACAGGTGATTGTCGTGAAGGTACTCCTCCCTATGGGCTCACCCATTCTTTTCCTACAGGAGGCTACATTACTCGGGCAAGGTATAATACTACTATTGGAAGTCTCGGCAGGAGATTATATGAATTGACAAATAGCACGGATGGCACGGATGAGGCTGATATAAAGTTTTTATCCAGATATTATGCTGGACTTAGAAAGGATGAAAAGAGTCAGAGTGCCATACTGACAAAATTTATGTTCTTGCCAACATTGGTGATGATTTATATTGTGCATATTTTAAAGATAGTGCCGATTCACTCATGAAAAAGTTAACTGTGTGGATTTTTCAAACTGGTGAGCCGCTGCCTATTGATGAGGGGTTGCCTCGGCCGATGCGGGCGATGAATTTGAGTAGCGCACTGGTAAATGCTGGGCACAAAGTTGTACTCTGGAGTGCTGCGTTTCATCATCACGAAAAAAGGCATAGAAGTAACGAATTTGCAAAAATTAAAGTTAATGATAAATTAGAGGTAAGGCTTATCCCCTCCTGCGGCTATCAACGCAATATTGGTATGGGGCGGTTGATAGATCATGCCCAGCTTGCTTACAATTTAAAACAAATTCTCAGGCAGGAAAAGGATCTTCCAGATGTAGCATTTATTGGGTATCCCCCTATTGAAACTGCTGCTGTGTCAACTCGATGGCTTTCCATGCGAGGTGTTCCCACCCTTCTCGATGTCAAAGACCAATGGCCGCTATTATTTCTTGAGGCTATCCCAAATTTTTTTCGTCCTCTGGGAAGTCTGGTGCTCTGGCCATATGCCCATCTGGCAAAAAGCGCCATGAAGAATGCTACCGGGATTTCTGCTATGGCAAAAGGTTATATAGACTGGACAATACAATTTTCAGGGCGTGTGCCATCGCTTTGGGATAAAGTTTTTCCCCTTACATCCCCTGCAGGACAGGTGTCGGAGGAGGAATTGACTGAGGCAGAAAAGTGGTGGGATGAAAGAGGGGTTATAAATGATGGTAAGGTACGTATTTTTTTTGTAAGCACCTTTATGTCCGTTTTTGATTTTGTACCTGTTAGGGATGCGGCGGTGATGGCAATCCATGAGAACATACCACTTGAGTTTATCCTCGCAGGGGATGGAGGTTCTGCTAAAGACTTGCGCAAAATGATGGAAGGTTTGCCTAACGTTAATTTCCCCGGCTGGATAGATCGTCCAAAAATAGAGGCCCTTGCTGAGCGATGTCACGCAGCAATCGCCCCATATAAGAACATCCAAAACTTTACCTTAAATATACCAAATAAAATTATTGATGCCCTTTCCCTTGGATTACCCATCCTCTGCCCCTTAGAAGGAGAGGTTGCCTCGCTGATTGAAGAGTATGATGTTGGTTTGCGTTATGGACCTGGCACTGGCAGGACATTATATGATTGCATTAAAATCTTGAAGGATGACCCTGAACTGCAAAAAAGGATGTCACAAAATGCCCGCACCCTCTATGAAAAGAGATTTTTCTATGAGAAGGTTTATGGGGGGCTCGTAAAACATCTCGAAGAAATGGCAATATATCGACATTATAAACATGAATAATCAAGAAGTTTTTGACAGAGAGTCAGTTCAGAAAGAGTGGTATCAGAGGTATTATAGTAAATCTGGCAAATATCGTAATGATTTGCTAAGGAACCCCGAGGTTCTATTTCAAACTCTTGCAATGGAAGCCGCGGTTGTGCGTGCCTTTCGTTCGATACCTATTGATTTAAAGTCAGCAAAAGTCCTTGATGTTGGCTGTGGCGGGGGGGGGACGTTATTTCAATTGATTCGTCTTGGATTTGAAATTCCAAATTTTACTGGAATTGATATTCAGGAAGAAAGGCTTACTCAGGCTCGGAAGATATATCCACATGTAAACTTTATCAAAGGTGATGCCACCAGAATGGATTTTGAGGATAACTCTTTTGATTTAGTGTTCGAATCGGGTATGTTTGCAACACTACCTGATGATGTTGTGAGACAAGAGATTGCACAAGAGATGGTAAGGGTTTGTAAACCATCAGGTTATTTTGTACTCGTTGATTGGTGGACACCAAAGCCAAATGATAAAAACTACAAGGCACTGACTCGAAAAGAGCTCTATAAATTGTTTTTCGTTGGGGAATCTACAGAGTTACTCAGTATTCATCGTGGGGCATTAGTGCCCCCAATTGGCAGATTCCTTTCAAAATATGCATCTTTTGCGTATTTTCTTGTCGCAAAATGTTTTCCTTTTCTGGTAGGTCAGGTGGTATATGTTCTTAAAAAGCGGATTATAAGTGAGAAAACAGATAAAAAATACTTCTTTTACATTAAAAAAACAGATTGTGCCATATTTTATAAGAATAACTTGTTATTATCATCTGATCTTCATATTAAAGTATGGACACCTAAATTGTTATCAGTTGCTCCAAAAGAATTAATTTCATTACCTTTTATTGCTTGGTGGTTATTTCATTGGTTTAGGGTATTCA
>Ga0116166_1002184_pt1 | contig 16654 bp, 13 predicted proteins | sample AD_JPNMR2_MetaG_FD_89884 | JGI IMG/M metagenome (GOLD analysis project Ga0116166, IMG submission 89884) | Active sludge microbial communities of municipal wastewater-treating anaerobic digesters from Japan - AD_JPNMR2_MetaG | ecosystem: Engineered > Bioreactor > Anaerobic > Digestate | place...
TCTTGTGATTATGCATAGCCGCTCCGACCTGCTCCAGCTCTTGCCGGTTTTCCTCCACCGCAGCCAGGGCCCGTCCCAGCAGCAGTTTTTGCTCTTCTTCTTCGCTGAAAGGCGCAGCTTCAGAGGGAAATGCAAGGACGGTACTCTGAAGGCTGCTCAAGGCGCGATCATAATCTTCAATCCACCTGGTGCATTCATTTTTCCGCTGATGCAAATCCTGCTGCTCCCGGGATAGCCTGGCCATGGCATCACGGGTGCGCTCCTCCTCCTGGCTCAAGACAAGCTCACTTAAATCGGGTAGCTCTTGCCCGGGGAAATCAGCATCTAACTTTTGCAAGCGGTCTCTGTAAACAGCCTCGGCGCTACCCGCTTTTTTATCTGCAAGGCTGCATTCCTTTTCAGCTTTCTTAAAGGCCTGCTCTTGGGCCTCGTGCTCTGCTTTTGCGTGCCTGATATCATCACTGGTAACAGGGTAATAATTTGTTTCTACCTCCGGCAGCTCTAAACCTAAGCGCTGGATGGTATTTTCGTAATCGGCAATATCCTTTTTATACTCAGCAATGCGTTTTTCCAGGTCCTTGAGATCGCTTTGCTTCTCTTGTAGGGTTGCATGCATGGCGCTGATTTGCTGCATTTTTCCTTCCAGCTCTGCTTCATCAACAGGCTGCTCGCCTCTACCGGCAAATTGGCTAAGCTCTACTGCGGTATAGTGAAGCGAGCTAAAGGCATCATATCTTTCCCGTTTACCCTGCAGGATTCTTATCTTTTCTTTGAGCTCTACTATGATCTGCTGTTGCCGCGCTACTTTTTGCTCCAGCTCTGTTAGGGCGGCTTCAGCTTCTTTTTTCCGCTTCTGCAGTTTCTTAAGCTCTTTGCGCCCGGCTTCGTTTTTTGACCATCTCTTAAGATAGCGCCGGCCGTAGTCATCCGCCCGTTCGAGGGTGTTTTTTCTCTCCTTTAGTTTTTCAAGGCCGGCGTTTATATCTTTTAAAGCTTGCTCACTTTGCTTTAGTTCATTTTCCAGGCGCTCCTTTTCTTGCTCTTGCCGGTTAAGCGCTTTGTCCAGTTCGCGCCGCGCTTTCTCCCATTGCTGCGGTGATGTATAAATATATTGATGCAGAAAAAGCTCTACTTTTTTCCCTAAAGCCCGTATGGCCCGGTCATCGGTATCCAGCTTGCTTAGCTTCTCAGATATTTCGGCAAGCTTATCGCTAATTTTTTGCCGGTAGGCGCCGGCTTTTTCGTCTGAAATAAAAAGTTCCAGGCCGCGGTGGCTTAAAAAGTATACTCCCTGCAGTTCACTGCCGTGGTAAAACTCTTCCCTTGAAATAAGGGGTACCGGTACAGGGAGCTCCTGGGCGATGGTGGGCGGCCGCCGTTTTAGCTCTTTTAGCTGCGCGGGCTCTACTAAAACGGCGTACGGGAGCCAGGGGCGGGTTTGCAGAAGCTCCTGGCGGCGTGCTGCGGGGTCTTGCTTAAGCAGGTCCACCGCGGGCTGGGCCGCCATTCCTCTACGGCGCAAGATCTCCGCCACCCGGTCCACTTCCGCGTTGGGCCGGGGGGCCCCGCTGCCGCTGAACAGCTCTTGCTGCTCTTTCCAGCGCCGCTCTTCGCGCCGGCACTCCAGGTAGCTTTTCTTGATCAGCGTTTCCTTTTCCTCAAACCAGGTTAAAACAATCTCGGGCGGCCCGGGAAAGCTACCCGGGAATTTCTGCATCTTTAGCTCTGCCTGCAGCTCCTGGCCTTCATCGCGCCACTGGTTATAACGTTGATCATGTTCTTGCAGTTGGGCCGCGGCTTTTTCAGCCCGGGTGCGGGCGGCAGCGAGGTTATGGCGAAGCTGTTCCAGCTTTTTTTCAACCTGATCCCTGGCCAGGCCTTGCTGTTTTAGTTCAGCAGGGCATTGTTTCAGTTCGGCCTGGATCTGGAGCAGCCCCTGCTCCGGCGCATAGGGGTCGAGATCAATCCGGCGCTCGGCAAAATAAGCGGCTGCCTCTTTTCTCTCTTCGGCAAATTCTTCCATGCTTTTGGTGAGATGATGTTCGTCTCTATGGAGCTCTTGCAGTAAGCCGCCGGCCTTGCTTATCTCTGAGGAGCTCTCTTTAGCTGCTTGCTCCTGCTTTGCTAATTCATTATTGACGGCTGCTTCCTGGTCCGCCAGGTGAGCGATATACTGCTGCAGCAAGGGCAGGGCTTCTTGCTTTAACTGCTCGAAACGGCGATTAAATGCATCGTCCCCTGAGCTGGCCTTTTGAAGCTGCTGTTCACATTTGGCCAGCCCGCTTCTTTTTTCTAAAATAAGCTCCCACTTCTGGTTGGCCAGTAAACGGTGGTAGCGCTGTTGGGCTGAATCCCGCTTGCTTTGGGCAGCTTCCTTTTGCTTTTGCGCTGTTTCATATTCCGCCAGCAGCTCGACCCACAGGCGGCGGCAGCTCTCCACGGCATAGGCTTCCAGCATAAATTTGGCTCTTTCAAGTGCAGCGCCCTTTTCGGCAATGGCCTCCTCGAGCTGCCGCTGTTTTCTTTCCAGGCGGGGCAGGCTTGCAGAAAGAGTCCGGTATATGCGTGCTTGCTTTTCCAGCAGGTTGTTGCGCTGCTGCAGCGCTGCCGCCACGGTATTAAAGGCGGAAAGAAGGCCGGGAATTTGCCTGGAGAGCTCCCCCAAGGCATCGCTCTGCACTTTCAGTTCAGGCAGCTCGATGGCCTGCCGGGCCACTTTGCGAAAAGCATCCTGCAGCGTATCGTGCTGCTCGTTGCGCTCCAGCACCTCGTCCATCATGGGGATTAAGAGCTTGTTCATCAGGGTGCGGGTTTTACTGCACCCTTCAAAGAAATTTTCCACGCCGCCTTCACTGTTGTTTATCTTTAAGACATGCTCCCATTCCCGGGGGTTAATATTATAGGTGGCCAGTTTGGCCTGGTATTCCAGCTTGCGGTAAGAGTGAAACACCGCTACCGGGCTGTCTTTGAACAGATCGAGCGTTTGCTTAAAATTCAGGTTGCGCCCCTCTGCATCAACCAGGGGGATGGAAGCGATGTCCCAACTATTTTCATCCGAGTAACGATGAATGTAATTAAAGTAATCCATATCCCGGTTGGCGCTGCCTAAATTATCGGCAAAGCAGAAGCCGGTTAATAAAAAATCGGGCATCTCGCCATCGAGGCGCCATTCCACCATCACATGGCCCGTAAATTGCTCTTTTTCGAGCAGCCTGCTGATGCGGCGCTCCTGCAGCCGGGCATTGGGCAGCACCACCTGGGCCAGGAGATGAAGCAGCAGCGTTTTACCGCCCCCGTTGGCCAGAAGGAGCAAGGAGTTATGCCCCTTGGGTTCAAAGAGCGTATCGTGATAATAGCGGGACTGTCCGCCGCTGTCAAAATGGATGTTATGAATCCTGATCCGGTTCAAGCGGGGCATGCCCGGATTCCCCCTTTTTGTTCAGGTTGGAGCGCAGCAGCTCCAATATCTCATTTTTATGATCCATATTATTGTAATAATGGTTCACCAGGTTATGTAATCTTTCTTCGGGGAAGACCTGCCTGTCCCTGATCAGCCGCACTAAACCGTGCCTCTGCAGAAAATCCATGGTTTTAAGCAGGTAGGACAGCTGAGATTTGGAGCGGCGGTGCTGCTCCACATCGCTCTTTTGGTAAGGCAGATCCAGCCAGAGCTCTGCCGGCTCTTTTAGATTAACCCGGGTTTCGTCTTCCATGGCCTCCACGTAATCATCGGAGGCCAACTCCAGCAAATTTTCCGATACCAAATTCTGCAGGTCGGAGAGGATGATGCTTTCCCGGGAAGGCGCCGTGCTGTCTTCGCTGTCATAAAAAGCTGCCAGCATGGTCAGCACAATAAAAGAGCAGAGGTAGAGCTCCTTGTTGGTTTCCACGCCCAACTGGCGGCGCATTTCCTCGTTGGAGTAAGCAAAAATTCCTCCCGCCAGGCCGGCAGTCAGGTAAAACTTGTCGGTGAGGCTGATCAGCTTGACCTCAAAAACAGGCTCAATTACTTCTTTCCAGAGGTTGATCACATCCTGGTCGAAGCGGATCTTGTTTACCAGCGCCTCGTTATTTTCCCTGTCCACTACCGGTTTTTCAAGCAGTTCCTTTAACAGCTCGAGAGAGGTCTCGACTGTCTTCTGGCTGTAATCCATCTTTCCCGCTCCTTCTGATGACCAGGTTTTTGATTTCAATGCCGTGGGGCAGCTTGACGAGGCCCTCACCCGCCTCGATTGTAACCGGTCCGATGGTAGCCAAATCCGGTCTTTTTACAAGTAAGCGGTAAAAGGCATATTCCATCAGGTCCGCGTCGCCGGGCTCATACGGCCAGGGGAGGCCGGCCTCTATTTTCCGGCTCTGATGCAAAAGCATCAGCAGGTGGGTCAAGGCGGCAACTTCAGCTTTTGGACAGGTCTCTAATGCCAGCACCTGCTGGAGCTCTTTTATGGTTACCCTATCGCGGCTGGTAAGCGCCTCTAAAATGCCGGCAAAAAAACGCTGCAGCAGCGCGATAGTATGCCGTTTACGCTCTTTTTCGGCCTGCTGATATTCTTCCCAGGCGGCCAGGTCCGGCTCGTCCGGTTCAGCTTCCAAAGGTCTCTCTCTTTCCCGGCCCAGCAAGCGCTGCGGGGCCAGGAAAGTTTCAGGCCCCAGCAACCGGGGCGTACGGGGCCGCATGAGGGGGGCAAGGACCGTCTTCTTGAGCGCCTCACCGGGGGCATTGTTTGTTATTACCGCATCGAGAAACTCTTTTTTTAGATGAAAGCGCACCATCAGGCCTGAATAGATGCTTTCCTGAAGAACTTGTCCCACCAGGTTTTCCAGATCAGCCCGGCTGCTGATTAGCTCCAGGTGGCGCGCGGCAACATGGTTTAAGGCGTTGCTTAACCTGATTATTTTGGCGGTACGGGTTTCAGTATCCGCCCCGGGCGCTTCATTTTCGAGACGCTGCCTGGTTTCCCTGACCAGCTCTTTGAGGTTGTCAAATATGTCCTGTTCCTGCTGCAGCTGTTCTTCCATTCTTTTCAGCAGTTTGGCATAATCCGCAGAGTTGAGAGACTCGATTACATTACGGCGCACATGTTCCCGCTGCCGTTTGCACTCCTCTTCAATCCCTTCTACAGCCACTTCCAGCTCGTTGACCGTCTTCAGCGCTCCATCAAAAACCCCCCGGCGGATTTGCTGATCCAGGTAGAGCTGCATCACCGAAAAGTGCAGGTCGCGGTAGATTTCCCGGGATTTAAAGAGCAGCTCCAGCCCTTTTTCGGTGAGACGCAGGGCGATGGTGTCCCGGCCTAAGATAGTGAGGGGTCGCTGCTCCAGCAGCCGAAACTTAACCTGCTGCTCTTCCCCGGTAAAGGGGTTATAGAAGGTATAGACAAAGGGGCTGCCCCTGTTGGTGAGCTCATCGAGAAGCTTGCGCGCTATTTGCAGTTCGTCGCTGTCTGCTGTTTCTTCTTTCACCATCCGGGGCAATAAGTTACAGATAAAATCTTCACAGTCTTCGTAAGTGCAGTGGCTGTGATGGAGCATTTTTTCCAGCACAAAGAGCAGCAGGCACACTCCCAGCTCAAAACCATGGTAGTTGGCCAGCGACGTTTTCTGCTTCAACTCGTACAGGGGGAAGAAATCGAACATGGCCGCCAGGCGCTCGCCGTAACCTTCGGAGGGGATGTACTCTAACATTTTTTTCTGAAAGGCGCCGGCGCTGCCGTCTGTTTGCGCCTCAAACCTTAGTTCCACCTGCCCGCTCAAAGTTCGATCACTCCCACTGCAGCCAGCCTGCTTGCCGAGAGGGCCTCCTGGGGGATCATTTTGCCCTGCAGCCACAGCTGCAAGATGCTTGTCCTGAGCGCCGGGGAAAAATTCATACAAGAGACACTCATGATGCTAACATCCGTTTCAACTACTGGTTTGGGCAAAGGCCGGGCCATACCCTGCTTCATTAGCAAGGCGTACAGCGGTTCGGCCAGCTCCAGGTGGAGAACTGCTTTGGCCGGCGCGCTGCCGCTATCATAGTGGTTTACTTTTGAGGTCAACCGGAAGTAGATCTTAAATCCTTCCGGGTCAAGGTCGCCGAAATAATAGAGGTTGACCGTTTTGCCGCTCACCCAGGGGATGGATTCAAGAAAAGACCAGCTCTTGGTGATTTTGTTGCCTTCGCCGTAAATAATCAGATCCAGGGCCGGGGAAAAGCGCAGCAAAGATCTTTCCAGCAGCCGGGAGATAGAGGCAAAGGTATCTTTGTTCTCGATAATGAGGCCGTTAATTTCAGGGCTGGCGCCGGCATTTTTGAACTGGCGGTAAAAAAACGGTTCAGCCACTTTATAGCAATGCAGATCGGTTAAAGTGACCTTGATTTTGCTCAGCAGAGCGGTCCCCTCTGCGGAGGATAAAAACTTTTCGTCGCCGGCGAGGGCCAGGGAACGCTCGTTGACCGTGTCCCATACTGCGGGCTCTTTGTTACTGGTTGCAAGCAGATATTTATCAATATTTTGCAGTACTTGCTGATAAGTTTCGAGCTGCTCAGGATGACGGTGAAAGTAACTAAGATCAATTGAGGATTGAAAGCTGAAAATTTTAGAAGAATACTGCTTATTTCTTTTCAGGCGGTATTTCGCAGCCAGGGGCGGCACCCGACCGTTTAACCCGGAAGCCTTAAGCGGGACCAGTTCGCCCTCTTGAACCAGCCTGGTAATCTCATGGGCAAAGGTTTCATATGCCCCGGCCCGCTCCCAGGCCGATTCACCCATTAAAGCGATAACTTTATTTTCAAGATCCCTGCTGCTAATCGTCTTACGGGGATAGTTGGCCATTACTTTTTGTAAGTATTCTTGCAACAGTAACCCTCTTTCGGGAAAAGTCTCACCTGGTATCCTGTCATGCAACTTATTAGACGATTAGTTATACTTTTCTATTAAATCCCCCTTTATAAAAGGGGGACTTTCTGCTGGTCAGTTAGCCAGATAGACATAATAGTCTCCAAGGGCCTGGAAGGCTGGTGGTTCCTAAAACCTGGATCTAACCTTATTTTACAAAAAATTACGCCAAGTTACAACCAACAAGAATTATAACATAATTGTTCGGCGTGGCTCTGCCGCCGGGATATTTTTTTAACATGCTTTCAGGGCTGTTTTGAGCATAAAAAGGCCGGCCTAGAAGTGAAGTTCAAACTTTTAGGCCGGCCGGTTAAAACTCGACTATCTCTCGTTCCACGCAGGCACAGGGAAAACAGGTTCAGATGTGGCCAGTTCACCTGGAGCGACTACTTCTTGCTTTCCATCTTGCCACTGCATGAGCACCTGGTAATCGAAGCCGGCGTGCGGTGAAACTCTGCTTTGATGGAATTGCAGGTTGCCCAGAGGTGTATCCCAGGAGCCGTTTTCCAGGGCCGTAATGATGGCGTCTTTATCGGTGCTTCCGGCCTCATTAATCGCATCGGCCATGGTTATCAAGTTGACATAAGCCATAACGGCCCAGTAAGTCTTCGGCGGCTGGCCTACAACCGCGGTGTAGTCTTCCACGAATTTCTCCGTTTCCGGGGTGGGAACGGTCGGGCTCCACATGCCGAGGGCAGTCATGTACTCGCCTTCAGGGAGATCGCCAAAGCCGTCAGGCCAGCCCGGTGTATAGCCCACCGTCAGTTTCGGGCTGTAATCGACTTCTTTCATTTGCGTAGCCATGGTTGTCGCATCTGCCGGATAACCGATCCAGATGAAATAATCATGTTCAATGTTTTTGGCCTGGGTGAGCACGGAACTTAAATCGGCTCTTCCGCTTTTAAACGGTAGAGATTTAACCAATTCGAAGCCCTGCGGCACCAATATTTCTTTGAACATCTCAACGTTGCTTGTGCCGAATATTCCGTCTTCATAAGCCAGGAGCAGTTTGCCGGGACCGCCGACCTCGATCAAAGCTTCTCCCAGGGATCTCACGTTATCATATTCCCAGGGGTGATAATGGAAAAACCATTTGGCATCACCGAAGGCCTCTTCAACTGATACGGAGGCTCCTCCGGTACAGCCGAAAATGGGTTCATAGCGAGACATCGGTTCTGCCAGAGCCACGTCAACAGTGCTTGAGATTGTCCCGAGGATAATTTCCGTGTTGTCCCGGGTGATCAGTTTCTCCAGGGCAGCTACTGATGTGGCCGGATCCCCTTTGCCGTCTTCAAAAATCAGCTCTATTTTCTTGCCGCCTAAAATCCAACCGTTCGCTTCGATCTCATTCAAAGCAGTTAAGTAGCCGTTGCGCATCTGCTGCCCGGAATCTGCTGACGGCCCGGAAAGCGGTATAATGATCCCGATCTTAACAGGCTCCTCCTCCGCACCCTGCTCGCCCGGCTCCCCGGCACAGCCTGCCAGTAATGTTAACATACAAACAATCGACAGCACTGCTACCCAAAACTTCTTCACTTTTGTCCCTCCTTCAATGAACATGTATTTAAAATATTTACACCGCCAGATAAGCCCTTTTAACTTCCTCGTTTTCCATTAACTCCGCACTTGTCCCCTGGGCGACAATATGACCGTTTTCTATGACATAACCCCGCTCTGCCAGCTTTAAACTTCGCCGCACATCCTGTTCGACCAGAAAAATAGCTACGCCATTTTCCCTCACCTCCCTTAATGCTTTAAAAACGTTATCCACCACGGCCGGCGCCAATCCCATGGAAGGTTCATCGACCAGTAAAAGGGATGGACGGGTCATTAATGCCCTGGCGATAGCCAGCATCTGTTGTTCACCGCCAGATAGTGTCCCGGCCAGCTGATTGGCTCTCTCCGTAAGAATGGGGAATAAGTTGTAAACATAATCCATCGTTTCCTCTTTTTTTTGCCAGGCCTCCGGTGAACAGTTTGCTCCCACCTCCAGGTTTTCGCGCACGGTCATTAAACCAAAAAGATTTCTGCCTTCCGGCACATGGGTCATCCCAAACCTGGCTATGCGGGCCGGCAGCCAGCTGGTAATCGTAACACCTTGAAATTTTATTTCACCCTTCATCGGCTTCTCCAGCCCCGAGAGCAATCTCAAGGTGGTCGTTTTGCCGGCACCATTTGCACCGATCAGGCAAACGATCTCTCCGGCCCGGACGGTTAAATTCAGGTTCCAGATCACCTGCAGTGCCCCGTAGCCTCCCGACAGGTTGTTAACTTCCAATATGGGGGTATTCATTGCGCCACCGTCTCCTCTTGCCCTAAATAAGCTTCAATGACCCTCTCATCACCGGTCACATCTTCATAGCAGCCTTCGCACAGCTTTTGCCCATAATTCATGACGATTACCCTTTGACACAACTCGCGGACCACGCGCATAACATGCTCAACAAGAATCACGGTAATCCCTTCGCGGTTGATGCCCTTAATCAGATCCAGTATTTTATCGCATTCACCCGGCAAAAGGCCGGCCATCATCTCGTCCAGCAGCAATAACCTGGGCCTGGTAGCCAGGGCCCGCGCTATTTCCAGCAGCTTCAAATCGGGGGTAGTGAGCTGTGCCGGATAAAGATCTTTTTTCGAAGAAAGATTGACCTTGGCCAGCACTTCTTCGCTATATTTTTTTACTTTCCCGGGATGGACAGGCTTGCTATGGCCAAAGACTGCCGCAACAGCGACATTGCCCAGTACTGTCAGCTCTTTAAAGGGCTGGCAGATTTGAAAAGTGCGCCCTATGCCCATGTGACAGCGTTTATGCGGGGCCAGAAGGGTAATATCTTCACCCAAAAAAACAATGCGCCCGGCATCTACAGGTATTAACCCGCAGAGCAGATTAAAAACGGTTGACTTGCCGGCTCCATTGGGGCCAATAATGCCAAGAATTTCGCCCTCCTGGACGGAAAAGGAGAGGCCGTCGACAGCCTTAACGCCGCCAAAGTTTTTTCTGGCGTTTTCTATTTTAAGAATTTCCACTTGTTTTGCACCCCCACGAGGCCTTTGGGTAAAAAGAGTATTCCGGCAACCAGGAGTAAGCCGTAAATAATCATGTACCCATAAGGAATGGTTACCCGCATATACTCTTCAATGATTTTCAAAACAATGGCGCCGAGGACGGGGCCCACCGTAGAGTAAAGCCCCCCCAAAACAGCCATGACCATGCTGGCTACACCGATATTCAGGTTAAAAGCTTCATAAGGAATGGTGGTGGTAGTGTAATGCACATAAAACGCTCCCGCCAGGCAAGAAAAAATGGCACTGAGGGTAAAGGAGGACAGGCGATAGCGGACCGTGTTTACACCTAAAACTGAGGCCACGCTCGGGCTTGTGCGCATGGCGCTGAAAGCTAAATGAAAATGCGATCTTTCCAGGTAGAGGGAGACAACAACGGCCAGGGCCAGAATACCGAGTATTAATCCATAGCAGTAAACCCGCATCCCCCCGAATAGGCTCGGCACACTGATACCCATGGCTCCTCCCGTTACTTTTGGCAGTTGCAGCGCCACCACCAGGAGGACCTCGCTAAAGGCCAGGGAAGCAATGGCAAAATAGATACCCGAGAGGCGCAGCGTGAGGTAGCCCAGGGCGATGGCTACCACGATGGTGAGTAAAACAGCCACCGTAAAGCTCAAATACAGGGGAAAATCTAATTTTAAAAAAGTTACCGCGCTGGTATAAGCGCCCAGCCCAAAAAAACCGGTGTGGGCAAAGGAAACCAGCTCGGCCCGCGCGGCAAAATCCCAGCTTAAAGCCAGAACAGCATACATTAAGGTTAAGATGGCCAGATGGCGATAATATTCGCCCGTGATAAAGGGAAATATGACCGCCAGGATAGCGGCAGCAGCAACCAGTATGTATTTCAGGCTATATTTTTTCATATTGTCCTCACCCTGCTTTGCCTTACTACTAGCCCCCCGAGGATCATTAAAAAGAAAATTGCTCCCGACCAGCCTGTGCCGTTAGGCAGGAAGACCCCAATAAAAGATTCGGTAATGCCCAGGAGCAGGCTGGCCCAGATCACGCCATAGACATTACCAAGCCCGGCCATCACCACTACGGCCAGGCCTTTTAAGGTAAAATTAAAACCCACCATGGGCTCGGCCTGGAAGATGATACTCAGCATCATGCCGGCCACGGAGGCAAAGCCGACGGCAATGCCCAGGGCGATTAAATAAACTGACTCTGAATCGATCCCCACCAGGGCGGCGCCTTCGGGCTCCTGGCTTACCGCCCTGATGGACCTTCCCACGCGGGTGCGCTGAAGAACCTGGTACAACAGCACCAGCAGCACAATGGAAAGCAAAAGAATGAATAAGCGGGCCGTGCCGAAATTGATGCCCCAAAAACTGATGGTATGGGTGCGGTAGGGCACCGAAATAGTGCGAATCGTTCCGCCGAAGATTAACAGGGCAAGGTTTTGCAGGAATATGGAAATACCGAAGGTTAACAGGAGCTGGTTTAGTTCGCCTGCCTTAAGGACCGGTTTCACCAGGGCCTTGTAATAGGCGGCACCCAGGATAAAGAAGAGAATAAAAACCACAGGGGTCATTAATAAAGGGTCAAGGCCGTAAGTGCTAAAAACAATAATGCCGAAATAGGCTGCCAGCATTAAAAATTCGCCATGGGCCAGGTTGAGGAATTTAACTACCCCAAACGCCAGCGCCAATCCGCTTGCAGCCAGGGCGTAGATGCCCGAGACCAGTATGCCGTTAACTAAAGCCTGGCCAAACAACTGCCCAGCGTACACCATTTCCCCTCCCATCTAAGGCATTGGATCAATTGGTTTTACCGTTAAATTTTGACAAGGGCTTCGCCATTTAATACAATTTTTCCGTCCTGGTTTTTACAGGTAGTGCTTAAGCGCAACCTCCTTTTAGCCTCAATGATTTCTATAACTTCTACTTCAGCCTCAATGGTATCGCCAATTCTAACCGGGGCCAGAAAACGCAGGGTTTGTTCGAGATAGATACAACCGGGGCCCGGCAACTTATTGCCAAGAACGTTGCTGATGAGAGCAGCACTGAAAATGCCGTGCGCTATCCGGCCGCCGAAAATAGTAGTTTTAGCATATTCTTCATCGACATGGATCGGATTGTAATCACCCGTAATGCCGGCAAAGTTAACAATATCTGCTTCTGTGATGGTTCTTCTTACAGAAGCGCGGTCTCCAACCCGGTAATTCATCTGCATTCACCCCACAGGAGGGCAGTAGCTGCCCAGGTATAGCCGGTACCGGCGCCAAACATAACCACGAGGTCCCCGTCTTTTAAGCGCCCCAATTTTGATCCTTCAACCAGGGCGATATATGCATCTGCAGATTGACAGTGACCATAATGATCCAGAATATAAGATTGATCCTCGGTTAAATTGAAATGGGACAGTATTTTAAGCAGTATCGAACGTTTCATGAAAATGGGGGCGATAAAATCAATATCTTGCGGATCATAGCCGCTTTTTTGGGCTGCCTGCTCAATGACAGTGATAAAATTATCCAGGGTAATGGGATCAAGCCTTTCTTTCATGGAAAGGGGGTCTTGAACATCCAGGTTCCGTAAATCGTAATTCAGGGTGGGGTAGCGGTAATAATTACGGGAGCCCACTCCGTAGACAGCAACATCATCCGCAAATTCTGCTCTTGTAATCATGGAACTTTCCAAAATTTTATTTCTATTGATGCCTTTAATTAACAAGGCAGCTGCTGCTCCATCACCAAAGTTAAACATAAACCGGGCCCTTTGATTTTTAAGATCAATCAGATCGGCCTCCTTGGAGGAAGTGACCAGCAATACTCTATTGAGGTCGGGGTCCTGCAGCATCATGCTTTTTACAACTTTCAGGGACCAGACTCCCGCGGAACACAAGGAATGTATCTCAAAGGCGTTGGAGCTGGTAGCGCCGATCTCATGCTGAATTTTGGCCGCCAGGTTATGCAGGTAATAATCTTTATACTCGCTGCCACAGTAAACGACGAGATCCAGGTCACGGGGGTCAAAATCCTGTAAAGCGTCCAGGGCCGCTTTAACCGCCATATGGGATACATGCTCGTCCGGCCCGGCCTTATGTTTCTGTTTTATGCCAAATTTTTGTTCTATGACCTCCAGCGGGATGCCCGATTTTTCAGCTATAAAAGCGCTATCCTGAATACCCGGCGGTACATATATTCCGATATTTTCAATACCGACTGTCATCGTCTCTTTTGCCATTGCCAATTACTCCCTTTAAGCTCTACGCAATTTATAGTAAACACTGGAACAGAAACAAATATTGGTTTATTGTCCCGGTTTGCCATAAAGCCTGGCTACATCGGCCGTGAGAATTTTGCCCACAGAGTTCTTGGGTAGTTCGTCAACGAATTGCACATATTTGGGCACTTTATAATGGGCTATTCTGCTCCGCAAATAAGAGATGATTTCTTCTTCGGTCAACTGTTGGCCGGGATTTAAAGAGATCACTGCTTTGCCAACTTCCCCCCATTTTTCGTCCGGGACACCAATAACACAGGCTTCGCGAATTTGCTTTAATTCATACAAAACTTTTTCAATCTCCGCTGGGAAAACATTTTCACCTCCGCTGATAAACATATTTTTCTTGCGGCCGATAATATAATAAAAACCGTCTTCATCCCTTTTGGCCATATCGCCGGTGTAGACCCACGAATCCCGAAGCGTTTTGGCGGTTTCTTCTTCATTGCGCCAGTATCCTGAAAAAATCTGGGGGCCGCTCCAGATGAGCTCGCCAATCTCGTTATCTTTAACCTCGTTTCCTTCCTCATCGACAATTTTTACCGCGGTCAGGTACATGGGCTTCCCGACAGAGCCATGCTTCTCTTTAATTTCTTCCCAGGTTAAGTGCTCCGCCAGAACGGAGAGATTATTGGGTCCCGCCTCGGTCATGCCATAGCCTAAAATAAAGCGAACACCCTTGGCCCAGAATTTTTCCATCACGCTTAGCGGTGTAGGCGCAGCCCCGGCCATGACCCAGCGCAAAGATGATAAATCTGCTTCTTCGAATTCCGGCAAATCAATCATGGTTTTAAATATTGTTGCTGCGCCAAAACAGAAGGTCGTCTTTTCATTTTCAATGGTCTTTAACGCCAGTAGCGGATCAAATTGCTTGTTAATGATAATTGTGCCTCCGGCGTGAAGAAGCGGCAGGGTCAGGAGATTCCATCCCCCGGTATGGAATAATGGCAGTAAAATGTGAGCGGAATCTGTATGGGTAATATTCCAGGTCACGATCTCGTTAAACGAGTTAAACAAAAGGGCCTGGTGTGAAAGCATGGCCGCTTTAGGCAGCCCCGTGGTGCCGCCGGTATGCAACAACAAATGAATATCATTAAGCGTCAGGTCCGGACAGGATTGAGGCTCTGTGCGGCCGGCAGAATAGATTTTCTCGTAAGGCGTGTCGTCTCCTTTTTCTGAAGCACCGGTCAGGACCACGTAGTGCCGAATACCGGTCTGCTCTTTTAAGGCCATAACCTTATCTTTGAAAGTGTCTTCGTAGAAAAGAACCTGCGGCTCTTCGTTCTGGACTAATTGAACCAGCTCCACCGCCGATAATCTTATATTGTAAGGAACAAGGATGGCTCCTATTTTGCCCGTTGCATAGTAAGCATCGATCAATTCAATGCAGTTGCGGGCCAGGAAAGCCACCCGATCGTTTTTTTTAAGGCCGAGGTTCAATAAAAAATTAGCGAGCATGTCGGCCCTTTGATCCAGCTCGCGATAGGTGTAATATTGCCGGTTGTCCAGATCGTAAACGGCTTTTTTGTTCGGGGTTAGAGTGGCCCTGTGCTTCGAATAATTTCCCACCCAGTTCGCAATCATGCAAAATGCCCCCTTAATATTATTTTTGGAGTTTTTCAAGCAAAAAGTAGATGTTATCGGCGAGATGCTCCATGATCGTGAGCCCCTCCCGATCAGATTCGGCATCGACTGCGCCCGCCGTTCCGGCTAAAGCCATCGGCCAGTAATCGGCGCTGACTATAATCAAGTCGTTTACTGTTCCCCATAACAGCAACTGGGCAAGAGCAAAGGTGTGCCCTGTCCTGCGAGCCACGGTAATCGGGGCCAGTATTTTACGCGACAAGGCAGTTCCCTTCCATTGGTAATTCTCATCGGCCCTTTTCATCTCGCTGCCAATCCAGCGGGAAACAAAGCCAGTGCGGTCTAGAAGACCTTTCAATTTACCAGCTATACCGGCATGGTGGACTGGGCTTCCGATTACCAGAGCGTCAGCGCTGCACATTTTGGCAAATATGGCTTGAAAATCATCCTTTGTGCTGCAGCCTTTTTCTTTCACACAGTGGTAACAAGCTTTACAAGGGGCGATTGACTTATCAGAAAGGGTGATGAGTTCAGTATCCACTCCTTTAGCTGATAGTTTGCTTAGTACGAAATCAACCAAATACTCCGTATTTCCCTTGGCCCTGGGGCTGCCGCTTATCCCTATTGCTTTCATTTGATCCAATCTCCTTTTAATTAGATTGAATAGTTCTGATTATGCGAAAAGCTAAAACCTAACACCTGAACCATCTCTCATGTTTTAATCATATCACGCTTATGCCACTTGTCAAGCACAATTTTTAATTGTTATATTTTTTTACCCAGTATTAACATTCAAGCATCGCTACGCAAAAAAATAATATTGCTAATAAATAAAAAACTGCATCTTTATGATGATGCAGTTTGCACATTTCTGTTTTACAGTCAACCTGTTTTACAGGCAGCTAGAAAATTACCCGTTTACTAGTCTTTGGCGAATGCTCCCTCTCGAATAAACTTCAAAACATCATGAAGCACATGTTCCGGAATTTTTGCTTTTTCCCATATTACCCAGCGGAGCCCGACAAAATTAGTAATACCCATAAAACAGTAAGCCAGGACTTCGGGATCGATTTCTGTTACTTCACCTTTTTGTTGAGCTTCAGCCAATCCCTTGACATATCGCTCTCCAATATTAGCATAATATTCTTTAAATATTTCTTCATCAACCATTTGGGCTTGCCAAATTATTTTATACAGGTTGGGATGTTCGGCAATAAAATCAAAAAAAGTCTTGAACCCGACATGCTCGGCTTCAAGCCTGGTTTTACAGTTCTTTATATTTACGGCAATTTCTTTGCGCAAATCCTTGCTCAGGTTTCTGACCAGGTAACGGAAAACACCGATCTTGTCTGAAAAATAGATGTAAAAAGTACCCGGGGCAATCCCGGCCAGGGAGCAAATATCAGTAATTGAAGTATTATAATAACCTTTCTCTCCAAAATACTTCTCCGCGGCAGAAAGGATCTTTTCTAATGTTTCCCATCCTCTACTGGTCTTCGGTAAATTAACTTCACTCAAGATATAATCTCCTTGCGGCCACGATTGGGGATTCCTAATCTCTCACAGCTAAGCTCTCCCTCTGCACCGCCGGGCCGTGAGAGGCAGCAACGCGAAAGCTAGCTTATTTTCAAAAGCCGCCAACTTTCTGTTTGATTATATAATATGAATTTTTAATATTCAACTCTGAGATTCAGTGAGCCTGTGTCAATTTAATATAATTGTAAGAGCAATTTATAAACTTAGAGATACAGATACGGACCGCGGTATACTTTCCAGGCTGTAAACGGTAATTAAAAAGTTGACCACTTTGAGGGTGAACGGTAACGAAAAGTTGACCACCCCAAGACTCCCATCCTGTAAACTGGATGTATCACGCTACATACCAGGGACAGGAGGAAA